>Ga0209606_1001001_pt1 | contig 38546 bp, 55 predicted proteins | sample AD_UKC057_MetaG_FD_184412 | JGI IMG/M metagenome (GOLD analysis project Ga0209606, IMG submission 184412) | Active sludge microbial communities of municipal wastewater-treating anaerobic digesters from USA - AD_UKC057_MetaG (SPAdes) (version 2) | ecosystem: Engineered > Bioreactor > Anaerobic >... | reverse complement strand
TTCTAAAAGCAAATCCAAAAGATTTCTTAAACTCTTTTCTTCGTATTCTTTTGATTGCTTTAAAATAATCTCTTTGGTTTCTTTTGTTTCTCCAGGAAGAACAACATTAATTAATCCCGAATCAATCTTTAATAGCATTAATTTCCTTAAGTAGTCAATGAGAGATTTAGTGAATTCTTGGATATCCACCCCTTTATCAATAATATCTGATATAAATTTTAATGCAGCAGCTTTGTCTTTCTCAATTAATATATTGGTTAGCTCTCTAGCCATTGTATTATCTACTATCCCTAATATTCCCTTAACATCTTCTACTTTAATCTTTCCTTTGGGAATAAAATTAAGAACTTGGTTTAATTTTCCTTCAGCATCTCTTAATGATCCTTCTGAAGAAGAAGCAATTAATCCTAAGGCTTCTTTTTCAATATCAATGCTTTCATTCTTGCATATCCATTCCAACTTTTTAATCATTTCTTCAAAAGATAATTTGTGGAAATCAAATCTTTGGCATCTTGAAGCAATAGTAGGAATCATTTTATGAGCTTCAGTAGTAGCTAAAATGAAAATAGCATAAGCTGGTGGCTCTTCTAATATCTTTAATATTGCATTAGCTGCATCTTTTGATAGCTGATGGGCTTCATCTAAAATCAATACCTTGTATTTAAGAAATGCAGGAGAAAACCTTATCCCTTCTTTAATGCTTCTAATTTCATCAATTCCCCTGTTTGAAGCTGCGTCAATCTCAATTAAATCAATTGCCTTGCCACTATTGATTTCTAAGCAAGATGGGCATTTATTGCAAGGTTCTGCTCCTTTTCTATTCTGGCAATTTATTGCTTTAGCAAAAATTCTAGCCAAAGTTGTTTTTCCAGTACCACGATGACCGGAAAACAAATAGGCATGAGAAATATTGTTTGAAGCAATTTCATTAGTAATCGTTCTAACAATATGTTCTTGGCCAAAGAACTCCTTAAAGTTTTGAGGCCTGTATTTTCTGTATAATACTAAGTTTTGCATATTTATGTATTATACTATTTTTGAGATAAAAAGCAAATAAAAAGGGTGGTTGTTAAACCACCGATAATTTGTTCTCCCTCCTCTGCTGTTCTCTTCATTTCATAAGAGAATTGTTCATAGAATGAACTGTGTTCTTCAACTTTCTGACCATTGAAGAAATTCATTACTTCTTCGCCTTCAAATTGGACATAAGGAATAATGAAAGCAGTAGCAATACTTAATGCTAAAGCAATAATTATTACAAAGAGCTTCATATGTATATTATAATACATAATATAATATATGTCAATAGTAAATAACATTGACACTCCCCTCCTTTTTTGTTATCGTTTGGACATTAAAGTACATTGAAAAAATAGAGCGAGACGAGTATTTAGGAGATTTATTAAGGTCTTTTAAATTCTCGTCTTGCGTAAGGCGAGCCTTTTCAGAAGGAGTCTGAATTAACGAGGTAATCATGATTAGAAAAAAAGAGATCAAGGATTCCAGACAAGCATCGGATGCGTATTATCGTTGCGATACAAAAGACAGGAAATTCATTCTAGACAAATGGAATGAAATGTTTATGCCAAAAGCATTGGAATTTATGAATAAAAAAGAAGCAGATCTTTTATTTGAAAAAGACATCAAAGAATTTTTTGCTTTTGTGGATGATTGTTACTTCCCTATTTCTGGAAAAGTCCCTGATTTAGCGAATGAAATCGCTGATCATATCTGTGAATTCCTGATTACTAGTTCAAAGCAAGCAACTGATCTTTATAAATCAAAAGTATACGATAAATCAAAAATAGGATTTTCTCAGTTGGAAGAAAGATGGAACGATCTTTTCGCGATAGATCTTTTAAAGGCCAGGAATTTTGAAGATATCGAAAAAATTTCTTCTTACTGTTCTCCAAGATATTTTAGAAGTCAGTTATTTGAAAGATGGTGCGATTATTCTTTTTCAATAGAACATTTGAAAAGAATAAAGAAGTTTATTTCAAACTCTTATATCGATCCAGATTCAAGTGTTTTTGATAAAATACATAAAAGAGCAGAAGATCTCTTCGTTGAGTTCATATCAAAAACAGACGACATTCTAACCATCAAGGAATATTATTTATACACTCCTGCATCAAGTATAACCAAAAAAATGGCTTTTAGGAGATGGGTGCTATTATGTACCACTTTTGATGAAATCACTGAAGCTTTTAGGCTTCGTCCTCCTGATGATGAAGCTGAAACAATCTGCCACACACAAGCAGAAGAAATATTAAAAACGTATTGATCCGCCCAAATAAGCGGATTCTTTTTATATAAAAAAAGAGAGCCGAAGCTCTATGATATTTTATGGTAGGAGGACTAAATTATGGCCCGCACAGGTAACTTTTTGGTTGTAAAAGCAAATTCTGTTTTGAATCCGAACGCTTTGATATATAATCAAAGCTATGAAAAACACAAACAAAAACAAAGAAAAAGAAACAAAAAAATCATCGCATTTCACATACGATGACAGAGTGATAATTGAATTGTTGTTATCTGAAAAATGGAGCTATTCAAATATTGCAAAAAAATTATGTAAAGCAAAGAGTAGCGTGTTTGATGAAATAAGAATGAATTCTGTGAGAGGAATTTATACAGCTAAAAAAGCTCATGCCAAAGCTAAGCAAAGAAGACGGTTAGCAAAGTTGCAAGCAATGAAAATTCCAATCAACAAATTACTCCGTGATTATGTGGAAGAAAAGATAAAAATATTTTGGTCTCCAGAAGATATCTCTGGAAGAATTAAATTCATTGATAAAGGGATTCCATATGTTGCTACAGACACAATATATAAATATGTAAAAAGCGTTTACGGAAGAAACCTAATTGATTTTCTTTGGTATAAAGGAAAGAAAAGAAAAGCTGTAGTGATAAGGACAGATATTAAGAATAGAATATTTATTGATCAGAGGCCTAAAATAGTGCTAAAACGAAGGAATTACTGGGATTGGGAAGCAGATTTCATTGTTTCTGGTAAACATGGCAAAGGAGCCCTACTAGTATTTGTGGAAAGAAAATCAAGGTATGTTTTGATCTTTAAGCTGGGAAACAGGAAAGTAGAAACAATCAATTCCATTTTATGCCAAGTGTTTGGTTCTGGCCAATTGCTTTGCAATACTTTAACCATAGACAATGATATTTGTTTCAGACATCACAAACAAATGTCACAAATAATCAAAGGCATGGTATTTTTCTGTCATCCTTATCATTCTTGGGAAAAAGGAACAGTGGAAAAGATGAATCAAATGATTCGCAGGTTCATTAAGAAGGGTTGCAATATTGACAAGGTATCAGAAAAGAGAATAATGTGGGTTCAAGAGATTTTGAATAATAAGCCATACAAGTGCCTTGGATTTTTTACTCCAAAAGAGGTATTATCAAGGAGTAAGAAATTAAAACTATTTGTTATTGAAAATTTTAATAAAAAAACAACTTTAATTACAAAGTATTTTAACGAGAAGTGTTCGGTTTGAGGGCATAACGTGCCTACAAATAATAATTATATTGGCGGTGCTTTTACTTTTGTGAGAAGCACTGGGAGTGCAAATATTACCCAAATCATTATTAATGAAGAAGGAACAGTTAATGCTAATTCTAATCTTTCTAATTTAGATATATACTATGAAACAGCAGGAACTTGCACTTATGATGGAAACGAAACATTATTTGGTACAGCTACTTCTTTTAATGCATCTGACCAGGCAACCATAACTGGAACAATGGCAGTAGGAACTTCTCAAGTGTGTGTGTATCTTGTTTTAGATGTTGGATCTGCTTATGGTGGTTCAAGTGTTGAACTAGAAATTTCTAATCCTTCAACTGACGTTACTGTTTCTTCTGGTATCGTTGACGGGTCTTCTGCAGTTCAAATTAGTGGAACAAGTACAATAGTAAAAGTAATTTCTGTTACAATAGAGGATGGAAGCGTGGAATATGGAATTCTTGATTCTGGAAACACAAAAGACACTATCTCTACCCAAACCCAAACTGTAACAAATAATGGGAATATAGCAGAAGATTTTGATATTAAAGGTTATGATGCGACTGGAGGAGGGTGTACATGGAGTCTTGTCTCTGGGACTCCTTCAACTGATCAGTATAAGCATGAATTTTCTATTGACTCAGGAAGCCATTGGTCTTATTTAGAAACAAGCTATAAGTCTTTAACTACTGGAATAAGTAATGGCAATAATTTTGACTTAGATCTAAAAATTACAATGCCTAGCTCAAGCTCTTGTTATAATCAACAAGGCACAAATGTTTTTGTTCTAGCTACAGAAGCAGAGCTAGAATCATATACTAAGAGAAAATTAATTACTATTAATTCTAGCGCTGCGTTAACAGATTATCAAGTAAAAATAGATGTTACTTATGATTCTGACATGCAAGCTGATTTTGATGATATTAGATTTACTGATTCGGGTGGTTCTACTCAATTAAGTTATTGGCTAGAATCAAAAACAGATTCTTCCACAGCTACTTTTTGGGTTAAGGTTCCCTCTTTGTCTTCCGGAGATAATACAATTTATATGTATTATGGTAATGGATCGGCTATTTCTGATTCTAATGGAGATAATACTTTTGTATTCTTTGATCACTTTGAGGGGAGTAGTTTAAATGGAAGCAAGTGGACATCTTCTGGAACAGTAAGTGTTAGTAGTTCGATAGTGACAGTAAATAATACTTTGAATAGCACATGGGAGGGAATAGGAACAGTTAACAGTTTTACAAAAAATTATGCTACTAGAGCAAGATTGAAATCTTCTAATTGGGGCAACACTGGAATGTGGACAGGATTTGATTTTGCTACTGGATCAAATGAAGTAAATTGTAGATATTCAGCTCCATCTGGAAACGGAGGGGGGACATATATTAATTATGACGGTACTGCGGGAAGTACCAATATATTGGGTTGGTCTGCATCTGTTTATCATATACAAGATATTAAACTTGGAAATAGTGCGGCTAATTTTAGTGTTAATAATTCAAACGACGTTACCCTTTCTTCACATTATCCTTCTTCTGGAAATATGACCTTGTGGGTAAGAGTAAGAAAAACTTCTGGTGTTGGAGAGACAATGTATTGCGATTGGGTTTTTGTTAGAAAATATTCAGACACTGAGCCGTCTATTTCTTCTTGGGGCTCCGAGGAGAACTTATAGAGTCTTGCAAATTAAAAAAGACATTGATATAATTAGTAAAGAAAATATTATTTAGGTCGACCAACTAAACCATTATTATAAATTATATGAATATGAAATTATCAATTAAATTATTATCAATTTTAGCTATTTTAACTTTATCCGCCTTTATTTTCGTTAATGCTGCTGATGATGAAGACAGTATTGCAGCAACAGTTACTTTTCAACATATTGCTTTGACAGCAACAGATGGTTCAATTTCTTATGGAATTTTAGGCCCTTCTCAAAGCAAGACGACCATTACCCTTACTGATTCACAAACAATTGAAAATACTGGAAATGTAGCCGAAGACTTTGACATAAAAGGATTGACTCCAACAACAGGAGGCACTTGTACTAATTGGACTATAGGAGAAGCAGCTGGAGCAGGCATATACAGTCATGAATGGTCAATAAATGGAGGAACTAACTGGTATCCATTTGTTGGTACATATGAAGAGTTTGCTTCAAATATATTGGCAAGCGGAACATCAACATTAGATTTAAGAGTTACGGTTCCAAGCTCTACAGATTGTTATGTTGCTCAAAACGTTGATGTAACAGTAATGGCTAGCGCTCACTAATAATATTTATTATGGCTAAAAATAAAGTAAGCTTATTGATCGGTTTTTGCGTTTTATTGATTTGCCTTTTACCTTTTAATGCATATTCTAAAATAGGGGTTGGAGTTGGAATAGGAAAAATACAAGTTGATGAAATATTAAGACCTGGTCAAACATATCATTTGCCAGACTTGCCTGTTATTAATACAGGAGATGAAGCAATGCTTTATCAAGTTTCAACTGAATATCGTGACAATATTAAAGAATCAGATCCAGACAAAGATTGGATTAATTTTTATCCAAATTCTTTTAAATTAGAACCAGGTAGCGTAAAATTAGTTAATGTTTCAATAGATTTACCTATTGATGCTAAGCCAGGGAACTATTTTGCTTTTTTGCAAGCTCAACCAATTAAAGAGGGAGAAAACGCTGAGGGTTCTAGTTCTATAAACATTGCTGCTGCTGCTAAGCTTTATTTTACAATTGAGCCAGCAAATATTTTTCAAGCAGTTTATTATAAACTTGAATATTTTTGGAATAAATTTTATCCCTGGGACTTAGCTATAGTTGGTTTAATTGTTTTAATAATATTAATCTATAACTTTAGAAAAAGGTTTAATATTGAAATTAAGCCCAAAAGAGCTATTGAAAAAAATAATAGTAAGATTCAAGAAGAAGATATTGATATTATTGAAGAAGATATTCCAAGAACAGTTTCTAAAACCATTGTTCGTAAGGCTGCCAAAAAGAAGAGAGGAAGGCCTAAAAAAAACAAAATCGAAGAATGAAAAAATTAAGAAAAATATTTCTTTTGATATTTTTTCTCACAACCATCTTTTATCTCGATAAAATCTTTTTAGATTTTAATAAAGTTGATGCATCTTCTTTAAGGACGATAGGAGCAACAATTCAAATAACTGTTTGCGGTAATAACGTTAAAGAAACAGGAGAAGATTGTGATAATTCAGATCTGGCAGGCAAAACCTGCCAGAGTTTTGGCTATACAAAAGGCACTCTTTCTTGTTTGCCTTCTTGTGATTTTAATTTTACTAATTGTTCTCGTGAAGAAGGAGGCGGTGGCGGTGGCGGAGGCGGTGGCGGAGGAGGATATATTGCTCCGCCTCAAACATCTGTAGTTATTGAGGGCAAGGCTTATCCTCAAAGCACAGTAATAATATTAAAAGACGGACAAGTGGCTGTAAAAACTATTGCTGGTCCTGATGCTAATTTTAGCACCAAAGTTTCTGGCCTTTCTGCTGGAAAATACATTTTCAGTGTCTATGGAGAAGATAGTCAAGGAAGGGCTTCTAGTCCTTTTACTTTCCCTATTAGCGTAACTTCAGGAACAGCAACTACAATTAGTGGAATATTTATTGCCCCAACCATTGCTGTTGATAAAAGCGAAGTAAAACTAGGAGACAATATTGCTATTTTTGGTCAAACTATTCCTTCAAGTGAGGTTACTATTGCTGTTAATTCAGAAAATGAAATATTTGTAAAAACCAATTCTGATAAATCAGGAGTTTATTTGTATAATTTTGATACATCTGTTTTAGAAAAAGGACAACACTATACGAAGTCTAAAGCTTCTTTAAATGGAGATATTACTGGCTTTGGTAAAGAAGTAGGTTTTATTGTTGGTAATAACAATATTTACATTGGATCTTCAAAAAAATCATTGAAAGCAGATGTTAATTATGACTTAAAGGTAAATTTAGTTGATTTTTCCATTGCTGCTTATTGGTATAAAAGAGGTCTTAGCGAGTCTTTTAAAACCATAGAAATTGATAAATTAAACGGTGATGGAAAAGTTGACTTAGTAGATTTTAGTATAATGGCATATTATTGGACAGGCTGATCATGAAAAAAATAACATTTTTAATCTTAATAGCTCTATTTTTAGGAAGCCAAGCTAATGCAGCTAGTTTGGTTTTAGAATCTAATACAAATCAAATTAAAATTGATAATGATTTTCAGATAGATGTTTTACTTAATTCTGAAGACGAATCAATTAATACTATAGGAGGAAACATATCTTTTCCTCAAGAGTTAATAGAATTAAAAGAAATTAGGAAAGGAAATTCAATTATTAATTTTTGGGTTGAAAAACCAAAAGCAGATAATGGAAGTATAGGCTTTTCAGGTATTATACCTGGAGGGTACAACAGTAAAGATGGCCTAATTCTTTCCTTGATTTTTAAAGCAAAAAACAAGGGCGATGGAACAATTTATTTAAATCAAGTTGAGGGGTACAAGAATGACGGGCTTGGCACTCCTGCTGTTTTAAGTCTCTCTAATATTAATTTTTACATCAGAGAGTATTTTAATAATAAAGAGCCTGATTTGATTGTGGATAGTGAGCAGCCAGAGATATTTGTTCCAGAAATTAGCCAAGACCAAGGATTATTTGATAATAAGTATTTCTTGGTTTTTGCTACGCAAGACAAAGGAGTTGGAATTAATCATTATGAGGTTTGTGAAAACAATTTTAGTAATTGTGTTATTGCTGAGAGTCCTTATGTTCTAAAAGATCAAAGTTTAGAAAAGAAAATATATGTTAAAGCAATAGATAACAATGGCAATGAAAGAGTTGTAGTTGTTGGTCCTCAAAATCCTTTACCTTGGTATAAAAACTATTTATTTTATGTTATAATAATAGGATTAATAGTAATAATTTTTATTATCAAAAAATTATGGAGAAAAACAGAAAAATAATAATTTTATTCTTGTTAATTTTCTTTTTTCCTTTTTTTGCCAATGCTGCTAGTCTTTATTTCTCTCCTAATACAGGATCATATAATGTTAATGGCATAATTCCATTGGGAGTGTATGTTTCTACGCCTACAGAAGCAATGAATGCTGCTTCAGGAGTAATTAGTTTCCCTTTAGATAAGCTGGAAGTTGTATCTTTATCTAAAGTGGGCTCTATCTTCTCTTTATGGGTTCAAGAGCCAAGTTTTTCTAACTCTTTAGGAACAATTAATTTCGAAGGAGTTGTTTTTAATCCAGGATACACTGGAGCTTCAGGCAAAATAATGACCATTAATTTTAGAGTTAAGAAAACCGGAACCTCTAACGTTAGTTTTTTAACTGGATCAGTTTTAGCTAATGATGGCAATGGCACGAATATTTTATCAGGAACAGGATTGGCTAGTTTTACTTTGAATGAAGTGAAGATAGAGCCAGAAGAACCAAAAAAAATAGAAGAAACTCCAAAAGTAATAATTCCTGGAACTCCTTTGGCACCCAATATTATTTCTTCAACTCATGCTGATCCAAGTCAATGGTATAATACAAATGATGTAAAGCTTAACTGGGAAATAGGAGAGGATATTGTTGCAGCAAGAACGCTTTTAAATAAGAGTTCTAATTCAATACCTAGCGTAACTTATGAGCCAGCGATTTCAGAAAAGGAAATAAATGATTTAGCAGATGGTATTTGGTATTTTCATGTTCAACTAAAAAATAATAATGGTTGGGGAGATGTTGGCCACTTTAGAATTCAAATTGATACTCAAAGGCCTGATTCTTTTAAAATAGAATTAATTGATGGAAAAGAACTAGACAATCCACAACCAAGAATTGGCTTTAAAGCAACAGATTCTTTATCTGGAATTGATTATTATAATATTAAGATAGGAAATGATTTTTCTGTAAAGGTTTACGAAAGCGAGCTTAATAATGGAGTTTATACTTTTCCTGTTCTTGATCCTGGTCAAAAAATAATAGTAGTTCAGGCTTTTGATAAAGCAGAAAATTATTATTCAGCAGTAGAAGAAATTACAATTAAAGCTTTAAATTCTCCAATAATTACTCAATATCCCAAGGAGTTAAAAAGTAACGATGTTCTAATAATTAAAGGAGAATCTGATTATCCCAATATCCAGGTGAGTATTTATTTCGAGAGAAATAAGGAAATAGCTTTGACTAAAGCAGTTAAAACTAATGAATCAGGAGAATTTTCTTTTGCTTATCAAGACCAATTAGCAGAAGGAGCCTATAAAATATGGGTTGAAGCAATCAATGAAAAAGGATTAAAAAGCTTTCCCAGCGAGAGTATTGATATTATTGTCAAAAAACCAGATTTTATTCTAATAAGCGCTAAATTAGTTGAGATTCTAGCAGCAACTATTCCCTTAATAGTTCTTTTGGTGTCGTTTATCTTTATTATCTACAGAAGTTATTATGTGTTCATGGTTTTTAGAAGGAAATTGAGAAAAGAAGTTTTAGATGTAGAAATTATAATGAAAGATGCTCTCGATTTAATTAAAGATGATTTGAATAGTCAGATTGATATTTTGTCTAAAATAAAGGATAAGAGGGAGTTGACTAAAGAAGAAGAAAAGATTATTAAGAAGCTCAAGAAAGACGTGAATTATTTAGAAAGAACAGTAAAAAAAGAAATTGAAGATATTAAAAGACAAGTAAAATGAAGCTTTGGCAAAAAATATGTATTTGCATTGTTGTTTTGGTGTTGCTTTTATTAAATTTAAAAGCAGAAATAATCATTAATAATGCTGTTTTTGATGTTAATTTATCAATATTTACTTATGAAAAAGTAAAAGGATTGGGTAAAATTAGCTCTATTGACGATAATCAAGGAATGCTTTTCTATTATTTAAATAGTAGTGTTAGAGAATTTTGGATGAAAGACATGCAGTTTCCAATAGATGTTTTATGGATTAAAGATAATAAGATAGTTAATATTTCAGAGAATGTCCCAATTCATATTAATGGAGAAATTACACGAATGAATTCTTTGTATGAAGTAGATAGGGTTTTAGAATTAAAAGCAAACAGTGTTTCAAAAAATAATATCAAAATAGGGGATGAGATTATAATAAAATACAAGTTAAGGTGAAAAGGAAGATAGCTGTAATTCTGATTATTATATTTTTATTTTGTTTAAGCTTAATAGAACAGAAAAGAAATAATAATTTTGAAAACAAACAAACAATTTTTTCAGCCAGCTTTAAAAAAGCTGAGTCATTAATGCCTTGGGAAGAAAGAGACTCTCAAAGCGTTTTTGTATTTAACAATAAAATGTGGCTTATTGGAGGAGTTAATGGAAACAATAATACATATAATAAAAGAATTGTTGATTTTATAGCAGACAAGGCTTGCGATTTTAAAAATGGACAACTTAATGCAAATCACAGTCCTTATTATGTTAAATATTATGAATCTCCTCACTATAATGACATTTGGTATTCAGAAGATGGTATTGCTTGGGAAAGAGCAGGCAATGCTCCTTGGGAGGGAAGACGTTCGATGTCAATAGTATTATTTAAAGATAAAATATGGGCAATGGCTGGTTTTGATTTATCTAATGGCTGTAGAAATGACATCTGGTCTTCAGAAGATGGTATTAACTGGAAAAAAGAAGATAATGCTCCTTGGGAAGCAAGAGAAGGCCAAACAGTAGAAGTTTTTAATGGAAAACTATGGATAATAGGAGGAGTAAATTACGATCAAGATAAAACTTTTAATGACATCTGGTCTTCAGAAGATGGTATTAACTGGAAAAAAGAAGATAATGCTCCTTGGCCTTCTCGTTGGGATCATGCTACTGCTGTTTTTGATAATAAGATATTTTTAACAGGAGGTATGGACCTTAAAAATAATGTATATAACGATGAATGGTATTTTGATGGCAATAAATGGAACCAGGTTTTAGTTCCTTGGGAAGAAAGACAAGGTCATGCTTTAATAGAATATGAAAATGAATTATGGTTAATCGGCAGATTAAATGATTTTGAGAATAAAGGAGAGAATAATATCTGGACTTCTAAAGATGGAATGACGTGGAATAAATTCAATGAGCAAATTCCATGGACAGGAAGAGAAGATTTTGAATCGATTGTTTTTAAAGATAAGATATGGGTTTTAGGGGGAATGGACTCAAATTGGCGTTGGAGAAATGATGTTTGGTATTTAGAAAAAGGAATAAATAATTTAGGCACAATAAAAACACCACTTGAATAAAGTAGTGTTTTTTATTTTTTCGGGCTGCTGGGAATTGAACCCAGGTCTTACGCACCCCATGCGCAAATAATTCCGTTATACTACAGCCCGATAGGAAATTATTTCTTTCCTAGGGCTTTAATACATTTTGCGCAAGCGATAATCCTTTGTCCTGCAAATTCTTTATACTTCTTTTTTGTAGTGCCTAAAGGAATAGAAACCCATTGTAAATTGGGATACTTTCTTTTCTTGGGGCCAGGATTATATCTAGAAATTAGCTTTTTATACTGTCTTCCCATTGATGAAGATTTTCCGCAAATTGTGCATTCTTTTTCCATATGTAATGTATAATAGCAAAAAATTAAATAATTGCAAGTCCTTTTAATTTATGGTATATATTTCTTATATGGAATTATTATTTACTATAGCTACACTATCAATTATTATCTTTTCTATTGTTATTCATGAAGTTGCTCATGGCAGTATTGCTTATGCTTTAGGAGATTCAACAGCAAAAGATAGTGATAGGCTTAATCTAAATCCTATTAATCACTTAGATCCAGTTGGTTCTTTTCTAGTCCCCCTTATGCTTTCAATTTTAAATTTACCTGTAATTGGCTGGGCTAAACCAGTACCAGTTGATTTCTATAACCTTAAAGATAAAAGATGGGGAGCTTTAAAAGTTTCTTTAGCTGGGCCAATGGCTAATTTATTGATTGCTTTGATATTCGGTTTGCTTATAAGAACATCTTTTTTCAGTCCTGAACTTAACTTTTTCTTTATTCTTGTTGTTTTGTATAATATTCTTTTAGCTTTATTCAATTTAATACCAATTCCACCTTTAGATGGCTCTCATATACTTTTTGATATTTTAGGAAATGGATTTAACTGGTTAAAAGAATTCTTAACTCAATATGGTTTTTTTGTCCTTGTTTTTCTGGTTTTTCTAAATAATGGTCGTAGCCTAAGCTTTATCTTTGTTTTTGCTCAGAGAATAGCAGAGTTTTTTATTGGTTTTCCTATTTCTTCCTTGATTTAGCTTAAAATTTATGCTAGTTCTAATTTAGTTCGTTTCCATTAGAAACGAAGGAGAAATTGTGCTATGTTTGCCCCAGATTTTAAGGTTGATGGATTAAATTTCCATGATTCATGGATTAAAATCCTTGATAATATTATCGAGGAAGGAAAAGACATTATTTTTGGCTCAGCTAATGAAAAAAAGAAAGCCAGAGATACAACGCAATTCATCATTCTTGGACAAGATGCAATTAAGCAAATAGAGAACAAAGATATTCACCCTGGCTATGGATTAAAAGAAAGAGCAATGCAGAAGTATATAGATGAGTTTGATCGAGACTGGTACGATGGGTATAAGAAACTTCCTTCAGAAAGCATGAAAAGGTTTTCCTACCTTTATATCGAGAGGCTTATTGATACTTATTCAGACCAGCTTGATTTCTTGAGAAAATCTCTTCAAAAATCAATTGAATCAGGTGTTTCTTCAAACAGAAGCCTTGCAATTACTTGGAATCCATTGCTTGATATTGACAATGAATCTCCCCCGTGTTTTCAGCAAGTTTGGATTAGGTACTATGATCCAGGAGAGATAGATATGCGTCTTGTTTGGAGATCAAGGGATGCTTTTGATGCTTGGCCAGGCAATATGGTCGGAATAGTTAATGCAATGAATAAGGAAGTGTTTTTCCCAAATAATTGCAGAATCAAAAGGCTTATAGATTATAATTATTCCATTCATATTTATGAAGGTCGAATTCAGGAAGCTTCCAAGGTTGTTCAAGAAGACAAAAACAGAAAAAGAAGGTTTTAATCCTTCTCTTTTTTTATCTTATTGCTTTTTTAAAAACATAGTTGTATAATTATCTTAATATGAAATTAGAAAACAAAGTTGCTATAGTTACTGGTGCATGTTCAGGAATAGGAAAAGCTATTGCTGAAGAATTCTTAGAGCAAGGAGCATCAGTTGTCTTTTCTGATATTAATGAAATTAAAATTAATTCAGAAAAAGCAATGTTCATTAAATGTGATGTATCAAAATCAGAAGAAGTAAATAATCTAATTGAAGAAACAGCTAAAAAGTTTGGAAGGATTGACATAATGGTTAATAACGCTGGAATTGGGACCGTGGGAGACACCTTGTCAGCAGATGACGATTGCTGGAATAAAATAATAGGTATTAATTTATCAGGAGTATTTTTTGGAATGAGAGCAGCTGGTAATAAAATGAAAGAACTAGGAATAAAAGGGTCAATTATTAACATGACTTCCATTCTAGGTACAGTTGGGTTTAGGGGTGCAATTGGATATTGTGCTGCTAAAGGAGGAGTTAATCAATTAACTAAAGCTGGAGCATTGGATCTAGCTTCTTGTGGAATTAGAGTTAATGCTATTGCTCCGGGATTTATTAAAACTCAAATGACTAAAGGGGTTCAGGAAGATGAAAAATTAAAAGCATTTATTGAAAGTAAAACTCCTCTAGGATACATGGGTGAACCAATGGATATTGCTAAAGGAGCAGCATATTTAGCTTCAGAAGATTCTAAATATGTGACTGGTAACATCCTATATATTGACGGCGGTTGGATTTCAGAGTAAAATAATATATAATATTAAAAAATAATAAAAATTAATTATGAAAGAAGAAAAACATAGTTTACTTGAAATTCTCCTTGTGATAATCATTGGGATTTTGATAAGTTATTCTTTCTATATTCTAATTAACTATCAAGTTGAAAGAATAGATTCTTTAGAGAATAACATTATGAAAGTCCAGGAAGAGGTCGTTCATCTAAAGGCAAGAATTCAATATTTAGAAAATGATATAAATAATAATAAATAATAAAATAATAAAAAATAAGTATGAATAAAAAAATACAATCTTTCACTCTTATTGAAATATTGGTTGTTATAGTGGTTATTGGTATTCTATCATCTTTTATTCTTGTAGGGATGAGTTCTATGTCTTCTAATGCTAATATTGCTAAAATAAAAGTATGGGCTGAGTCTGCAAGAAATTCTCAATTAACGAATATTGTTTCTGAATATAAGTTTGAGGGACCCACAGCTACAGGAAGCCCAGCTCAAACTACTGATATAGTTGATTCTTGGGGTTCAAATGCTGGAGCTATTGGAACTGCTCCTACTGTTTTAGCTAGTTCTTCTTGTGCTCTTGGAAAATGTCTTAATTTTGCAAGTACTAGTAGCCAGTATATAATGGGACCTGTGACCACAACAGGTTTTGATCAAGCTAGAACTCAATTAAGTGTTTTTGCTTGGATTAAAGCATCCGCTCAAGCAGGAGACGCAACAGTTGTTGGTATATGGGACACAACGAATAATCGCAGATCATGGGTGATACAATCTTCTTCAACTACAAATTTTTTTAAAGCTTCTTTTTCTGATGATGGTACGAATATAGATAAAACAGCAACCACTACTGCAGGAGGAATTTTTGATAATAAATGGCATTACATTGGTTTTACTCTTACAACAGCTTCTACAGACACAATAACAACGTATGTTGACGGATCGTCAGTGGCTAATACTGTTAGCCCTTCTACAAATTTAAGCGATGCTAATGGTTTGAATTGGAATTCGGCTGCACGCTTAACCATAGGGGCTCATAATGCTCCCGCTGCAGCTGGATTTTTTAATGGGGCGATAGACAATATTATTACATATAAAACTGTAGTTTCAAGTAGTCAAGTCAAGGAACAGTATTTTGCAGGTCTAAACAGCTTATTAGCAAGCGGAGAAATAACAAAAGATGAATACAGCTCAAGATTAGCAGCAAAATAAAATTACTTTTATTGAAAAAGGAAGCAGGATAGAAATATCCTGCTTTTAAATATTTGACATTTTTGATTTTATCTGATATTTTTATTGCACAAGCAAAAAGCTTATTTTGTTTTTTATTTTAATTATGCCAACAATTCACCAATTAATAAAAAAGAAAAGGAAAATCGTAAAAAAGACAAGCAAAGCACCTGGCTTGATGTTTGGTTTTAATCCATTAAAAAACAGACCTAAAGATTACAATTCGCCTTTTAAAAAAGGAGTATGTTTAAAGGTTTTTACAACAACTCCTAAAAAACCTAACTCAGCTTTAAGAAAAGTAGCTAGAGTTAAAATGAGTAATGGCATGGAAGTAACAGCATATATTCCAGGAGAAGGACACAATATTCAAGAGCACTCTATTGTTTTAATTAGAGGAGGAAGAGTAAAAGATTTACCTGGAGTAAGATATCATATTATAAGGGGGGTTTATGACTGCGGTGGAGTCGAAGGCAGAAAAAAAGAAAGAAGTAAATATGGCGCTAAAAAGCCGAAATAAAGAATATGGCAGCAAGCTTTAAGAAAAAAATAATCAATCCTGATACTCTATATAACGACATAACAGTTTCTAAGTTTATTAATCAGGTAATGCAAGAAGGAAAGAAAACAATAGCCCAGAAAATTGTTTACGGTTCTTTTGATATTATTAGAGAAAAAACAAAACAAGACCCTTTAGAGGTTTTTAAATTAGCTATTCAAAATGTTTCTCCTGTTTTAGAGGTTAAACCAAAAAGAGTAGGAGGAGCAACTTATCAAGTCCCTATGGAAGTTAAAGGAGGAAGAAGATTGAGTTTAGCAATGAAATGGATTATTACTAATTCTCGCTCTAGAAAAGGAAGAGCAATGAAAGACAAGTTAGCTGAAGAATTAATTGAAGCTTCTGAAAACAAAGGTGCTTCAGTAAAGAAAAAAGAAAATGTCCATAAAATGGCAGAAGCAAACAGAGCTTTTGCCCATTTTGCTTGGTAAAAATATATGTCTAGATTATATCCCATAGAAAAATATAGGAATATTGGAATTATTGCGCACATTGATGCTGGAAAAACAACTACTTCTGAGCGTATTTTGTTTTATACAGGAATTTCTCATAAAATAGGGGAGGTTCATGAAGGAGCAGCTATTATGGACTGGATGGAACAAGAAAGAGAAAGAGGGATTACTATTACTTCTGCTGCTACTACTTGCTTTTGGACACCAGGAGATTATTTAAAGAAAGACAAAACTCATGAACATAGAATTAATATTATTGATACTCCTGGACATATTGACTTTACAGCTGAGGTACAAAGAAGTTTAAGAGTGCTTGATGGGGCAGTGGTTGTTTTTGATGGAGTAGCTGGAGTAGAAGCTCAATCAGAAACTGTTTGGAGACAAGCTGACAAATATCATGTTCCTAGAGTATGTTTTATTAACAAACTAGACAGAATGGGCGCTTCTTTTGAAAAAAGCTTAGAATCAATTTGGAATAAATTAACTAAGAATGCTGTAGCAATTCAATTTTCAGTTGGCGAAGAGTCTAATTTTTCTTCAATTGTGGATTTAATTGAAATGAAGTTAGTTAATTTTGAAGGAGAAATGGGAAAAGATGTTATTAAAACAGAAATCCCAGAAGAATTAAAAGCAAAAGCTAATGAATGGAGAGCTAAAATGCTAGAGAAGATTGTTGCTGAAGATGAAAGCTTAATGAATAAATATTTAGAAGGACAAGAAATTAGTGTTGATGAAATAAGAACAGTATTAAGAAAATCAACCATTGATTACAAATTAGTTCCAGTTTTATGCGGGTCTTCACTTAAAAATAAAGGAGTGCAGCTTATGCTTGATGCAGTAGTACATTACTTGCCAAGTCCACTTGATGTTCCTCCTGTTATTGGAACTAGTCCTAACGATGAAAATATTAAGATTGAAAAAAGACCAGATGATAATGAACCATTCGCAGCTTTAGCGTTTAAAATTGCTACTGATCCATTTGTGGGAACTTTAACTTACTTACGTGTTTATTCTGGTCAATTTAAAAAAGGAGGTTATTTATTAAACACAGTTTCTGGAGAAAGAGAAAGAATTGGTAGAATCTTAAGAATGCACTCAAATGAAAGAGAAGAAGTAGAAGATGTATACGCAGGAGATATTGTTGCTGTTGTAGGATTAAAGAAAACATCGACTGGACATACATTATGTGATGAAAAAGCACCAGTTGTTTTAGAGAAAATCGTTTTCCCAGAACCAGTTATTTCTATTGAAGTTGAGCCAAAAGCAAAAGCAGATCAAGAAAAAATGGCTCTTTCTTTAAAGAAGCTTCAAGAAGAAGATCCAACCTTTAGAATGGAAACAAGTCAAGAAACAGGAGAAACTATTCTTTGGGGAATGGGAGAATTGCACTTAGATATTATCGTTGACCGTTTAAAAAGAGAATTCAATGTTGAAACAAATGTTGGCAGACCACAAGTTTCTTACAAGGAAACAATTGAAAACAACTCAGAAGCAGAAGGAAAATATATTAAACAAAGCGGTGGAAGAGGTCAATATGGACACGTTAAAATTAAACTTGAGCCAAAGAAAAGAGGAGAGGGATTTGAATTCGTTAATGAAATTAAAGGAGGAGCAATTCCAAGAGAATATATTCCTGCTGTTGAAAAAGGTATTAAAGAAGCAATGTCAAAAGGTGTTGTTGCTGGATATCCAATGATTGATATGAAAGTTGCTTTATACGATGGATCTTTCCATGAAGTTGACTCATCTGAAATTGCTTTTAAAATTGCTGCTTCAATGGCTCTTCAAGATGCATCTAAAAAAGCCAATGCTCATTTATTAGAGCCAATCATGAAATTAGAAGTAGTTATTCCTCCAAATTATTTAGGAGACGTGATCGGAGACCTATCAGCAAGGAGAGGACAGATTGACGAAACAATGGATAGAACTGAATTAAAAGTTATTGAAGCTAAAATTCCTTTGTCAGAAATGTTTGGATATGCTACAACTCTAAGATCATTAACCGAAGGAAGAGGAACATTTACTATGGAATTCAGTCATTATGAAAAGGTCCCAGGAAACATTGCTCAAGAAATAATTGAAGGTAAGAGAAAATAGTATGGATTTAAATGAAATTAAAAAATTAATACAAGAAGAAAAAGCAAAGATTATTATTGCTGATCCGAACGGAACTTCACTCATAGTGCTTGATTACGAAGAATACAAAAAATTAAAAGGCATTAAAAGCACGAAAGAAGAAACAAAAGAAATGCCTAAAGAATTAGAGGGAGAACCATTAAAAGTCGACGATCTTCCCCTTTAAAATATTGACTTTTTTCAATTTTTAGTTAAAATAGATAAGTATTAATAATAAAGAATAAAATTATAAACATTGAAGTTAAGAATCCTCTAAATTCTTAACCTCATATATTTATTAACAAAATTATGGCAGAAGTATTTGAAAGAACAAAACCTCACTTAAATGTGGGAACAATCGGCCACGTTGACCATGGTAAAACTACCTTGAGCGCGGCTATTTTACACGCCTTAGCTTTAAAAGGCGGAAATGTTAAGGAAAGGTCTGTTGACCAAATCGATTCAGCTCCTGAAGAAAAAGCAAGAGGAGTTACTATTAACATCTCTCACTTAGAGTATGAAACAGATAAGAGACACTATGCTCACATTGATTGTCCAGGCCACGCTGACTATATTAAAAACATGATTACTGGTGCTGCTCAAATGGATGGTGCAATTTTAGTTGTTGCAGCTACTGATGGTCCTATGCCTCAGACAAGAGAACACATTCTTTTAGCTAAACAAGTTGGATTACCATCAATTATCGTATTTTTAAATAAATGCGACATGGTTGATGATCCAGAAATGATTGATTTAGTTGAAAGCGAAGTAAGAGAATTATTAAAGAAATACGAATTCCCAGGAGACACATTACCCATAATCAGAGGATCTGCTTTAAAAGCAACCGAAGCTACTTCAGTTGATGATGCTAATTTAAAACCAATATATGATTTATTAGAACAATTAGATACATACCTTCCTGAACCAGTAAGAGACACAGCAAAACCATTCCTTATGGCAGTTGAAGATGTTTTCTCTATTGAAGGAAGAGGAACAGTAGCAACAGGAAGAATCGAAAGAGGAATAATCAATGCTAATGAAGAAATTGAAGTTGTTGGAATCAGACCAACTCAAAAGACAACAGTTGTTTCAGTTGAAATGTTTAACAAATCATTAAATCAAGGAAGTGCTGGAGACAACGTTGGTGCTCTTTTAAGAGGATTAAAGAAAGAAGATATTGAAAGGGGTCAAGTTCTAGCAAAACCAGGAACAATTACTCCTCACACAGAATTTGAAGCTAACCTATATATCTTAACCAAAGAAGAAGGTGGAAGACATACTCCATTTTTCTCTGGTTACAAACCACAATTCTTTATCAGAACAGCTGATATTACAGGAGATGTTGTTTTAAAGCCAGGAGTAGAAATGGTTATGCCTGGAGATACAGTTGATGTAACAGTAAAATTAATTGTGCCAGCTGCTATGGAAGAAAAATTCGGATTTGCTATCAGAGAAGGAGGAAAGACAGTAGGTGCAGGAGTTATAACAAAGATTATTAAATAGTTGAAAAGAAATGCCAGCTGCTCTTAAAAAATCAACAAAGAAAGAAGTGATACCAAAGTTAAGGATAAAGTTGCGCGCTTATGATCATAAAGTAATTGATAAAAGCGCTCAACAAATCATTGATATTGCTGTCCGTTCAGGGGTAAAAGTAACAGGACCAATTCCATTACCAGTGGAAATAAGTAAGTTCACTGTTAATAGGTCAACTTTTGTTCACAAGAACGCAAGAGAGCAATTTGAAATGAGAGTCCACAAAAGATTGATTGATATTTTGAATCCTAATCAAAAGGTGGTTGAGGCTTTAAAGTCTTTAACTTTGCCAGCTGGTGTGGATACAGAAATTAAAAGTATTTTGTAATGAACAAATACAAATAATATAAAATTTAATAAAAAATGGCCGACTAGTTTAATTAAAGTGGGCTGGTGCCCATTTTTTATTACAAAACATGAAGTGCATATTAGGTAAAAAAATTGAAATGACGCAAGTATATGATAAAGAAGGGAATGTTATTCCTGTTACTTTGATTGGAACGGATGTTTGCAATGTGCTTCAAGTTAAAACAAAAGAAAAAGACGGTTATTCAGCAATAAAACTTGGCTTTGATAAACTAAAAGACAAAAAAGTTAAGAAAACCAAAACTCCTTTTAGATATGTAAAAGAATTTAAATTGGAAGAAGGAGAAATGAAAGTAGGAGACACAATAGAACCAAGTGTTTTTGTAGAAGGAGATAAAGTAAAAGTTTCTGGTATTTCAAAAGGAAAAGGTTTCCAAGGAGGAATGAAAAGATGGGGTTTCGCAGGAAAAGAAGCTTCTCATGGAGTTAAGCACGAACAAAGAACAATTGGTTCAATTGGTTGTAGTGTCCCAGGAAGAGTTATCAAGGGAAGAAGAATGCCTGGAAGAATGGGAAGTGACAGAATTAGTGTTAGGGGATTAGAAATCATAAAGGTTGATAATGTTAATAAAATAATTGCTGTTAAAGGAGCAGTTCCAGGAAGACGTGGAACATTATTAGAGATAAGAGGATTATGAAAAAAGCAGTAACAAAAAAGAATAAGGAAAATAGTCCTTTTAATTCTAATCTTGTTTATCAAGTAGCTGTTTCTCAATTGTCAAATAGAAGAAAATCTATTGCTCATACTAAAACTAGAGGAGAAGTTAGCGGAGGAGGAAAAAAGCCATGGAGACAAAAAGGAACAGGAAGAGCAAGACATGGATCATCTCGTTCTCCAATATGGGTTGGTGGAGGAGTTACTTTTGGACCAAGAAATGAGACTAATTTTAAAAGAATTGTTCCTAAGAAAATAAAAAGAAAAGCATTATTAGAGATCATACAAGAAAAAGAAAAAAGTGATAACATTATCTTTGTTTCTGAAATAAAGGCAGTAAAAACAAAAGAAGCAAGTGAATTTTTAAAAAAGAATGCCATATCAGAAAGCGCTTTAATTGTTTTGAGTAGCTTAGATAAACCAACTATTCTTGCTTTTAGAAATATTCCTAAAATAAAAACAATTCAGGCAAACGACTTAAACTGTTTAGATGTTTTAACTTTCAAGAAATTAGTTTTGACAAAAGAATGCTTAGAAGAGATTAAGAAATCAATAAAGAAATAATATGGCTTTAAAAGTTTTTAAGAAAAAAGAAGAGAAGACATTGGAGCCAAAATTATTTGGAGTTCTTCTTAGTCCTTGTATCACAGAAAAATCAGCAAGAATGGAGCAAGATAATTTTTATGTATTCAAAGTAAGTAAAGATAGTAATAAAAAGCAAGTTAAAGATGCTGTTCAGGGACAGTATAATGTAGAAGTTGACAAAGTAATGATTGTTAATATTCCTAGAAAGAAAAAATTCGAAGGAAGAAAGATAAGTGGATTTAAGAGTGGATATAAGAAAGCAATTGTTAGATTAAAAGAGGGACAAAAAATTGAATTAATTTCAAAATAGTATGAAAAAGAGAACAAAGCAAACAAAAATATTGAGCAGAAAAAAACCAGAAAAAGGTTTGCTTTTGAGAATTAAGAAAACAGGAGGAAGAGGAAGTTCTGGAAGAATTACTTCAAGACACATTGGAGGAGGAGCAAGAAAACTTATTCGTTTGATTGATTTTAAACAAACTAAGAAGGATGTCTATGGAGAAGTAACGTCAATTGAATACGATCCAAACAGAAACGCTTTTATTGCTCTTTTGAAATATGAAGATAATGAAAAAAGATATATTATTGCTCCAGAAGGATTAAAAGTTGGAGATAAGGTTATAGCTTCTGAAAAAACAGAAAACAAAATTGGAAACAGAATGAAAATTAAGAATATTCCTGAAGGAACAATGATATATAATATTGAATTAGAGCCAGACAAAGGAGGAAAAATAGTTCGTTCAGCAGGCGCAGGAGCAATAATTTTAAGTTATGATGCTGGATATGCTAATGTAAAAATGCCTTCTTCGGAAATTAGAAAAATTCCTGGAGAATGCTATGCTTCAATCGGAATAGTTTCCAATTCAGAATTCAGATTTATTCGTTGGGATAAAGCAGGAAAAACAAGAAGAAAAGGAAAAAGACCTCATGTTAGAGGAACAGTAATGAATCCTTGTGACCATCCTCATGGAGGCGGAGAAGGAAGACAGCCAATTGGATTAAAGCATCCAAAAACACCACAAGGAAAACCAGCCCTAGGAGTTAAAACAAGAAGAAGAAATAAATGGACAACAAAATTAATAGTTCAAAGAAGAATTAAGAAAAAGAGAAAATAATATGTCAAGAAGTTTAAAAAAAGGACCATATGTGGATCCAAGATTAATTGAAAAAATGAGTAAAGTAAAGCCAGATGATGGGCCTGTTAAAACATGGTCTAGAGCTTGCACAATCACTCCCGAAATGATAGGATACACATTTGCAGTACATAATGGAAAAGATTTTATACCCGTAAGAGTTACAGAAGAAATGGTTGGTCACAAATTAGGAGAGTTCTCTCCGACAACTAAATTTTCAAGACACGGAGGTAAAATGCAAAGAGAATTAGAAAAGAAATAAATATGGCACACCAAGTTAAATTAAAATATTTACACATATCGCCAAGGAAAGTAAGATTAGTTGCTGATGCAATAAGAGGGAAAAAAATTGATGAAGCTCAAGCAATTTTAAGTTTTACTGTTAAAAAAGCATCACTCCCAGTTTTGAAACTATTAAATTCTGCTGTTGCTAATGTTAAAGGAAAGACAGACAAGTTATTTATTTCAAAGGTTACTGTTGATGAGGGCCCGGTTATCAAAAGAGTTTTGCCTAGAGCTAAGGGAAGAGGTGATGTTTTAAAGAAAAGATCATCACATATTACTTTAGTTTTAGATGAAATTAAAGAGAATAAAAAGAAAAAGAAATGAGCCACAAAGTCCACCCAAAAGTTTTTAGAATAAAAGGAATTGCAGACTGGTTGTCACACGGTTACTATGGAAAAGATCCTAAGAAAAACCTTAAGGAAGATTTTATTATCAGAAACTTTTTAAAAGGAAAGCTTAAAGAATTTAATGTTGAAAAAATTGAGATAGATAGATTTTCTGACAAAATTAGCATTGTAATTTATTCAGCTAGACCAGGATTGATTATCGGCCGTGGCGGAGAAGGAGTAGAAAAATTAAGATTGATAACTCTAAAAGAATTGTTTAAAAAGAACAAATTAACTTTAAAAGAATTGAATGACTTGTCCAAGAAATTAAAAATGGAAATTAAAGAAGTTTCTAATCCTTGGACTTCTGCTGAATTGGTTGGACAATGGGTTGCTCAGAAAATAGAAAAAAGAAATCCTTTTAGAAAAACAATTAAGCAAGCTATTGAAAAAGTAATGGCTAATAGAAATGTAAAAGGAGTAAAGTTTGAAATTTCAGGAAGGTTAGACGGAGTTCAGATTGCCAGAAAAGAATCATTAGAAAAAGGAAGATTACCAAGACAAACAATTAGAGCTGATATTGATTATGCTTTATGTGAAGCAAGGTGTACATATGGTACGATTGGCATAAAGGTTTGGATATACAAGGGAGATAAATTTGATAATGAATAAGTATGTTTATTCCAAAGAAAGTAAAACATAGAAAACATCAGAAAGGAAGAAGAATTAAAAGAATAGTAGAGACAAGGGGCACAGAAGTAAGTTTTGGAAGTTTTGGATTAAAAGCTACTTCAGCAAAATGGGTTACTAGTAATCAATTAGAAGCAGCAAGAAGAATGATTATTCGTTATTTAAGAAAAGGAGGAAAGCTTTGGATTAGAATTTTCCCAGACAAGGTTATAACCAAGAAAGGACAAGAAGTTCCTATGGGAGGAGGTAAAGGATCTCCTGATCATTATGTTTTTCCAGTTAGACCAGGAAGAATGATATTTGAATTAGAGGGTATTGAAGAAAAAGATGCTAGAGAAGCTTTTAAGAAAGCAGGAGATAAGTTGCCAGTTAAGACAAAATTTGTTAAAAAACAATAATATGAAAGCTCAAGAATTAAAAGAAAAAACAGAAAAGGAGTTAGAATTGCTTTTAGAAGAGAAAAAGAAGAAGATAGAAGAAGACCGTTTTAAGGTTGCAGCCGGAGGAATTAAAAATGTCAGAGATATCAGAGAAAACAGAAGAGACATAGCAAGAATTTTAACTATTTTAAGAAAAAAATAATATGGCAAAAAAGAGATTAACAGGTTTAATAGTTTCAAACAAGATGGAAAAAACCGTTGTAGTTAAGGTTGAAAGAATTAAAGAACATCCCATATACAAGAGAAGATATAAGGTTCACAAGAAATATAAGGCTCACGTAGAAAACAGCAAAGATTTTGAAGAAGGACAAAAAGTAATGATTGAAGAATGCAGACCAATTAGTAAAGATAAAAAATGGATAGTAATTGAAAAGGTAAAATAATATGATTCAAACAAGATCAATGTTAAAAGTGGCTGACAATTCCGGAGCAAAGATTGCACAATGCATTCGTGTTTTAGGTGGAACTAAAAGAAGATACGCCTCTTTAGGAGATATTATCGTTGTTGCTGTTAAATCAGCAGAGCCTAGAAAAGCAGTAAAAAAACATCAAGTAGTTCGTGCAGTAATAATTAGACAAAAACAGCCAAAAAGAAGAAAGAATGGTACATATATTAAGTTTGATGATAACGCAATAGTTATTCTTGAAGGAACAAGCAAAGAACCAAAAGGCACAAGAATTTTAGGTCCAGTAGCAAGAGAAATTAGAGAAAAAGGTTTTGAAAAAATATCAACCATGACAAAAGATTTAGTATGAAGATAAAAAAGAACGATCAAGTTTTAATAATTTCAGGAGACGATAAAGGAAAGAAAGGAAAAGTATTAAAATCATTTCCAAGTGATAAGAAGATTTTAGTTGAAGGTGTAAGCTTGATTGTTAAGCATGTTCGTCCTAAAAAGAGCGGACAGAAAGGTCAAATTGTTAAAAGTCCTAGGCCAATCCCAGTTTCAACAGTTAAATTAATTTGTCCTAAATGCGGAAAAGGAGTAAGGGTTGGATATGATATAAAAGGAGAAACAAAGGCTCGCATTTGTAAAAAATGCAATGCACAAATTTAAACATATGACAGAATTAAGGAAAAAATACGAAAAAGAAGCAATTAAAGGAATGGAAGAAAAGTTCAAGTACGGGAACAAAATGGCTGTTCCTAAAATAACTAAGGTTGTAATCAATACTGGTTTTGGAAAAATCATTATTCCAAAAACAAAAGACGAACAAAAAAGATTTAACGAATATATTATTGAGAACATTGGCTTGATTTGCGGACAAAGACCAGTTTTAACAATTGCTAGAAAATCAATTTCAACATTTAAATTAAGAGAAGGAAGCGTTGTTGGAGCCAAGGTTACATTAAGAGGAAAAAAAATGTATTCTTTTCTTGAAAGGCTAATCAATATTGTTCTTCCTCGTGTAAGAGACTTTAGAGGAATATCTCCTAAAATAATCGACAAGAATGGAAACATGAATTTAGGAATTAAAGAGCATATTGTTTTTCCAGAAATATCTCCTGAAAAATCACCGATTATCTTGGGATTAGAAATAACAATAGTTACAAATGCTAAGTCAAAAGAAGAAGGATTAGAATTGTTTAAGCTTCTTGACTTTCCATTAAAGAAAAGTTAAAGTCAGATATTATGCCAAAATTATCACAAATAGTTAAATCAGCAAAAAAACCAAAGTTTTCTACTAGAACAGTAAGCAGATGTTTTAGATGTGGAAGAAAAAAAGGATATATCAGAAAATTTGGTTTATGTCGAATTTGCTTTAGAGAAATGGCGAACAGGGGAGAAATTCCTGGAATTAAAAAAAGTAGTTGGTAAAAATATATGGACCCAATAGCAGACATGATCAGTTCAATAAATAATGCAAACGCTGTTTCAAAAAAACAAATAGTGATTTTTCCATATTCAGATTTTAAATACGCTTTATTAGAAATATTGAAAAGAGAAGGAAGGATTGAGGAGATTGAAAAAAAAGGAAGATTGTCAACAAAAAGAATAATTGTTAATTTGAAATACAAAGAAAATGGAGAAAAAGTTTTGTCTAAAATTAAATTAATATCAAAGCAAGGACAAAGAATTTACAAGCAAGTTAAGGAAATTAAAAAAGTTAAATCAGGTTATGGCTTTTCTATTTTATCTTCTTCAAAAGGTTTGATTACTGATGCAGAAGCAAAGAAGATGAAAATAGGAGGAGAATTAATTTGTGAAGTTTGGTAAAAATATGTCAAGAATAGGAAAACAACCAATATTAATAGTGCCAGGAGTTGAAGTAAAAGAAAGCGAAGGAAGAATTGATGTTAAAGGCCCAAAAGGAGAATTGTTTTTAAATACTCCTTCTTCTCTTAAAGTAGAAATTAAAGACAATCAAATATTCTTTTCTATTTTAAAAGAAGACAAGAAAACCAAATCTTTATGGGGATTAATGAGAACATTAACTTTTAATATGATTGAAGGAGTAACCAAAGGATTTGAAAAAAGATTAGAAATAAATGGAGTTGGGTTTAAAGCAAGAGTCGAAGGAAAAGATTTATTTTTAGACGTTGGTTACAGTCATCCAATCAAGATTGACGCTCGTCCTGGTATTGAATACAAAGTTGAGAAAAACATTATTATTGTTTCAGGAATTGATAAAGAATTAGTTGGACAAGTAGCAGCAGAAATTAGACGTGTCAAAAAACCAGAGCCATACAAAGGAAAAGGTATTAAATATGTTGATGAAATAATTAAAAGAAAGCTTGGTAAAAAAGCTGCTGGAGGTTAATAAATAGAATATGTTAGAAAAAAAGAACAAAAGATTAAAAAGGCATAAAAGAGTAAGAGCAAAGATTAAAGGAGCTGAGAATAGTCCAAGACTTTGTGTTTTTAGATCTATTAGTCATATTTATGCTCAATTAATCAATGATGAAACAGGAAAAACACTTATTTCAATTCAAGATTCTGGTTTGAAAGGTAATAAAACAGAGATTGCTAAGAAAGTAGGAAATCTTTTAGCTGAAAAAGCTAAAGAAAAAAAGATTGAAAAAGTTATTTTTGATCGTGGAGGATATAAGTATCATGGCAGAGTTAAAGCTTTAGCTGAGGGAGCAAGAGAAGGAGGACTTAAATTTTAAAAATATGATTAAAAAAGAAAGAAATCCAAGACCAATAAAAGAAATTAAAAAAGATGATATTGAATCAAAGCTTTTAGATTTGGCAAGAGTGACCAAAGTAACAGGGGGTGGAAAGAATTTGAAATTTAGAGCAGTGATTATTGCTGGAGACAAAAAAGGAAAAGTAGGAATCGGAGTTGCTAAAGGTCTTGATGTTTCTCAAGCAGTAGACAAGGCAACCAGACTAGCTAAGAAAAACATGAAAGAGATACCAACTGTTAATGGAACAATTCCTTATGAAGTAGAAGCAAAATTAGGACCATCAAGAATATTATTAAAGCCACAGAAAAAAGGAAGAGGGCTTGTTGCTGGAGGAACAGTAAGAATTGTTTGCTCTCTTGCAGGTATTCAAGATATTTCTTCAAAGATTTTAAGCAGAACAACAAACAAATTGAATAATGCGAAAGCAACAATGAAAGCATTAGAAAAATTAAAGAAATAAAATGCAGATACACGAATTAAAACCAAAAAATAAAGCTAAGGCCAAGAAAAGAGTAGGTAGAGGAGGAAAGAAAGGAACTTATTCTGGAGCAGGAGGAAAAGGACAAAAAGGAAGAGCTGGTGCTAAATTTAAGCCATTGATTAGAGGTTGGATTAAAAGATATCCTAAATTAAAGGGGTATAGATTTAATATTCAAAGCAAATGTGCTATTATTAATTTAGATGTGTTAGAAAAGAAATTTAATTCAGGAGACACAATAAGTCCAGCAATATTAATTGAAAAAAGAATTATTAGAAAAACAAAAGCTCCTTTAGTAAAAATACTTTCAAGGGGAGAAATCACTAAACCATTAAACATTAAGGATTGCAAAGTTTCTCAAAAAGCTAAAGAGAAAATAGAAAAAGTTCAAGGAAAAATAATATAAAGCAATATGTTTAATAAATTAATAGGCATTATTAAAGCAAAAGATCTAAGAAACAAGATATTGTTTGTCCTAGGAGTTTTTTTAATTTTTAGAATAATGGCTAATATTCCAATTCCCGGAATAGATATTTTAACTATTCAGGAATTTTTTAAGAGAAACGAAGCCTTTGGATTGTTGAACTTATTTACAGGAGGTGCTTTGGATAGCTTATCAATAGCCATGCTTGGTCTTGGACCATACATTACTGCAACTATTATTTTTCAACTACTTACATTAATTTTCCCTCAAATAGAAAAAATGTATAAAGAAGAAGGAGAGCAAGGAAGGCAAAGGTTCAATCAATATTCTAGAATTGCGTCAATTCCTTTAGCAATGATTCAGGGTTTTGCCATGCTTATGTTTTTAAAGTCTCAAGGAGCAATTGGAGAGTTATCTGCTCCATTAATGATTACCTCTATTTTAGCTATCACAGCAGGCTCAACTATTCTTATGTGGTTAGGAGAATTAATTTCTGAAAAAGGAATAGGTAATGGAGTTTCTTTATTAATCTTTGCTGGTATTATTGCTGATTTTCCTTCTAATGTGGGACAAATGTTTAATTCTTTTGAAGGAGTTCAAGCTTTCTATTATGTTGCTTTCTTTATAATATCTTTAATAATTATTGCAGGAGTGGTTTTAATCAATGAAGGAAGAAGAAATATTCCTGTTTCTTATGCTAAAAGAGTAAGAGGAAATAAAATGTATGGAGGAGCTTCAACTTATTTACCCTTGAACATTAATCCAGCAGGAGTTATTCCCATCATCTTTGCAATTTCTATTTTAATGATTCCAAGCATGATTGCTAATTTTCTTAAAATTACTTGGCTTGGAGATTTGATGCAAAATCCTTTGGTTCATGGAACTCTTTACTTTATTTTAGTTTTTATTTTTACATTTTTTTATACAGCAGTTACTTTTGATCCTAAAAACATTTCTTCTAATTTACAAAAAATGGGAGGATTTATTCCTGGAATAAGACCAGGTCAAAACACGGCTGATTATTTGAAATCAATTTTAAACAAAGTTTTGATAATTGGAGCAACCTTTTTAGGATTAATTGCAATTATGCCTTCAATTATTCAGGCTTTTACTGGTATTCAGCAATTCTCGTTTTTAATCGGAGGAACTTCTCTTTTAATTATTGTAAGCGTTGCTTTAGAAACAATGAAGCAAATTAACGCTCAATTAGAAATGAGAGAATATGATTCTTAATTCACAACCAATCGTTATCTTTCTAGGCAAGTCCGGAGCAGGAAAAGATACGCAAATGGAACTTTTAAGAGAAAAGATGGGTTTTGATTTTATTAATAGTGGAGAACTTTTAAGAGAAAGAAAGAAAATACAAGATTTTACAGGCAAAAAAATATCTCAAGTAATTGATAATGGAGGACTAATCTTAACTCCAGTAATTTTTAAATTATGGATGGATATTTTTGAAAGTATTAAGAATAGAGGAGAGTTTAAGGGAATTATCATGGACGGTTCTCCTAGAAAAATTAAAGAAGCATATTTATTAGAAGAAGCATTAGAATGGTATGAATGGAATAATAATATTAAAGTTATTTTAATAGATATTTCAGACGAAGAAGCAATAGAAAGAATAGGAAAAAGAAGATATTGTGAAAAATGTAAAGAAATATATATTTATGATGGAAAAATGGAAACTTGTTCTAAATGTGGAGAAAAGTTAGTAAAAAGGCTTGATGATGAACCGGAAGGAATTAAGAAAAGATTAGCTTGGTTTAAAGAAGAAGTAGATCCAGTAATTGATTATTACAAAGAAAGAGGAAGTCTAAAGGTTATAAATGGAGAACAGGAAATAGACAAAGTTTTTGAAGATATCTTGAAAGCATTATGATTCCAATTAAAACCAAAGAAGAAATAGAAGTAATGAGAAAAGGAGGAATGATTCTGAAAAGTATAATGGATGAATTAGAGAAAGACGTTAAAGAGGGGATAGAAGGATCCTATCTTGAAAAAAAAGCACAAGGACTCATATCTAAGGCTGGAGGGAAATGCAGTTTTAAAAATCAAGATGGTTTTCCATCTTGTCTTTGTTTTTCAATCAATGAAGAAATTGTTCACGGTGTTCCTAATAAAACAGCAAAAAATGGAGATATATTAAGTCTTGATTTGGGAATATATTTTCCGTTAAATAAGTTTGTTTCAGGAGCAATTGATTTCAAAAATTATCCTAATTTAAGAGATGGTTTTCACACAGACATGGCTAGGACTTTTTTAATAGGAGAGGTTGATTTAGAAGTACAAAGATTAGTAAGAGTAACAAAGAAAGCATTAAAAAGAGGAATTAAAAAAGTTAGACCAGGAATTACTTTCGGAGATTTGGGAGAAACAATTGAAAGATATGTAACAAAGCAAGGTTTTGATGTTATTCGTGAATTATGTGGGCATGGGATAGGAAGAAATCTTCATGAGGCACCCGATGTTTTGAATTTTGGAGAAAGACATTCTAAAGAAACCATAAAAGAGGGCATGGTTTTTTGTATCGAACCAATGGTTTCAATGGGAGATGTTAAAATCAAAAAAGGGAAAGATAATCATTCATACATAACTAAAGATGGTTCTCTTTGCGCTCATTTTGAACATATGATTGCAGTAACAAAAAATGGATCAATTGTCTTGACAGAATAATTTAAAAATATATACTGAAATTGTAACCTTAACAATTTAAAAATACACAAATCCATTAGGAGGATTAAAAGTGAAAGAAATAAATAAGTCTGAAGAGTTTCTAGAAAGGCAGGCATTGCTTACTAGAACCAAGATTTTCATGCCGAGAAATATTTTGCCTCACAGGCAATTCAAATGCGAAGCAAGAGAGAATTCTCTAGCTTTAATGGATCGAGCAGAAAATTTCATGGCTAACCGTAAAGGATAGCCTTCTTTTTTTATTCAAAAAATGTTAGAATATATTTATGGAAAAAAAGAAAACAGAATTTAGACATGATATTTTATCTAATGATTGGGTTGTTGTCGCGCCCAAAAGAAGATTAAGAATAAAAGACAAAGAAGATTGCCCCTTTTGTGATATTAAAGATAGAAAGCCAGTTATTGTTTTTAACAAAGGCAAAAAAGTAAAAGATTTAAAAGAATGGACAACAGCCGTGATTCCTAATAAGTATCCTGTTTTAAGTTCAAAAGAAAAAATTAAAGAAGAAAAAAAAGATGAGCTGCATATAAAAATGACTTCAGGTGGTTTTCATGAAATAGTAGTTACAAGAGAACACAACAAGCCAATGGCTAAATTAAGCATAGAGAGAATTAAAGAAGTTATACAGTGTTATAAAGAAAGACATTTAGAATTAAAAAAACATGATTTTGTAAAGTATATTTTAGTTTTTCATAATCATGGCAAAGATGCAGGAGCAAGTCAGAAGCATCCTCATTCACAGATATTAACAGCTCCAGTAATTGATAAAGAATTTAGAATTATTCTTTCTAATGCCAAAAAGTATTTTAAGGAGAATAAATCTTGTTTGCAATGTAAAATCAATGAATTAGAAATAAAAGATAAAAAAAGAATTGTTTTTGAGAATAAAGATTTTATAGCTTTCTGTCCTTTTGCTCCTAAGTTTCTTTTTCAAGTAATGATCTCTCCTAAAAAACATTCTGCTTTTTTTGATGAAATTACAGATGATGAAATGACCAGTTTAGCAGAAGTTTTTAAAGAAGTGTTATTAATGTATAATGCAGTTTTAACAGATCCGCCATATAATTTTTATTTGCATACAGTTCCATGCAAAAAAAATATCAGCCACTCGTATTTTCATTGGTATTTTAATTTCTTTCCAAGATTAAGCAAGTTAGCAGGTTTTGAAATGGGGGCTAATATGGAAATATTAGTTAGAACTCCAGAAGAACAAGCACGCCTTTTAAGAAATAAAAAGCATGTATGAAGAAATTAAGACAATTTTAATTGCCGCAAGCCCAATTATTGAGCTAAGAGGAGCAATTCCTGTTGCTTTATTTCAATATCACTTAAATACTTATCAAGCTTTTTTCTATTCAGTTTTAGGGAATATTATTCCTTCTTTTTTTCTTTTGATTTACTTAGAAAAAGTATCTAATTTTTTGTCTTCCAAAAGCACAACATTTAAGAAAATAATTAATTGGTTTTTTGAAAGAACCAGAAAAAAACACAGCCAGAAATTTGAAAAATCAAAAGCTTTAGCCTTGATGCTATTTGTAGCAATTCCATTTCCAGCAACAGGAGCTTGGACAGGGAGTGCCTGTGCTTTTTTATTTGACATTCCTTTTAAACAATCTTTTCCAGCAATATTTATAGGAGTTATTATCGCTGGCATTATTGTAACATTATTAAGTTTAGGAATAATTAATTTTAATAATATAATTATATGAAATATTTAATTATTGCTAATTGGAAGTGCAACCCTTCAAGTTTAAGGCAATCAAAACAATTGTTTTCAGTATATAAAAAGCAAATGAGGAGTTGTAAAAATATTAACTTAGTTGTTTGTCCTCCTTTTATTTTTATTTCTCAGCTAAAGGAAAAGTTTAAAAACATATTTTTAGGATCCCAGGATTGTTTTTATAAAGAAGGAGCTTTCACAGGAGAAGTTTCCTCTCAAATGATAAAAAGTTTTGATTTAAATTATGTTATTATTGGCCATTCAGAAAGAAGGAATATTTTTCATGAAACTGATGAGGAGATAAATAAGAAAATAAAAGACGTTTTAGATTATAAAATGAATCCAATTTTATGTGTTGGAGAAAATAAAAAACAGAGAGATGATGGTGAAACGTTTGAAGTAATCAAAAGACAAATAGGGGAGGGACTAAATAAAATTAATAGAGATAGAATAAAGAATATAATTATTGCTTATGAGCCAATTTGGGCAATCGGAACAGGGGAATCTGCTGAAGCAGATAAAATGCAAGAAGTAAAAATATTCATTAAGAAATTTATTAATAATAAATACGGAGCAAAAACATCTCAGTTAATTAAAGTTATTTACGGAGGCAGTGTTGATTCAAATAATATTTGTTCTTATTTATCAACTTCGCAAATGGACGGAGTTCTTGTTGGCGGAGCGTCTCTTAAAAAAGATGAATTTTCAAAAATTCTAAAAAAAGTTAATTCCCTATAAAAAAAAGAGGAGATACGCATTGCATATCTCCATATAAGGGGGGAATGGGAGTTGATTAATTATATAATCATTTTTGGGTTTGTATTTTTAGAAAAAATATTGAAAGATGATATTTAATTAATCAGCTCTGTGAAGGTTCTATAATCATTATATCTTTTTTATAATTTTTGTCAAGTAAAAAAAGGGAGCACAATTTGTGCTCCACATGAGTTAAGAAGGTCTTCGTAATTCGTTACTTTTGCCCTTATTCCCTTTCGCGTTTGTGTGTAGTGTTAGCTAATGGGAATAGCTTGAATCCCTGGCGATTATGATAATGCCGAACTTTTTCATTTTCACCTCCTCCAGGATTAAAACAATCAACCATTGTTCCAAATTCTTTACAATCGGAAAACGCAAGATTGGTGGAACCGAATCATATTAACAGTGATTAGGCAATCACCATAATAGCAAGCGCAAGCTCGACGTTCGTTGCGAACTTTTTCATTTTCACCTCCTTTTAAGTTTCTGGTTTAAGAATACAATGAAAATAAATAATAGTCAAATAAAATAGAAGAGAGCACTTTTTTGTGCTCTCAAGAGACTCCGCAAACCTTTTTTACAGGGCTATTAGGGTCATTTTTTCGCTATAGAATGTTTTGCTTCACCTCCTATAAGTTACTGACTAAAGAATATAGTAAAAAATAAGAATAGTCAAATAAAAGGAGAGCACATTTTGTGCTCTCGCATAGTTGGAGGATCATTCTTGCTGAGTTCTATCCTGGGGGGACAGGATAAGGCATTATGCTGATGCCGGAGCGTCAATATTTGTTGTTCTAAATTTCTTTATTCCACCTCCTAAGGTTCTAATAAAATCATAAGCCTGAAAATGGTTAATGTCAATAATATTGTGCGACATTTCATTCTTTCAAGTTTTTACCACTGTGATATTGTCTGTGAATATCTCTTAATCTTTTATTAGTTACGTGAGTATAAATTTGAGTTGTGCTAATATTCCTGTGTCCTAAGAATTCTTGAATAATCCTTAAATCAACACCTTGGTTTAAAAGATCTGTTGCCATGCTATGCCTTAGTGTATGAGGAGTAGTAAAATATGGCACATTAGCTAGGGTTGCATATCTCTTAACTAGTCTTTGTACAGAACGAGGCGTTAAACGGCCTTCTGAGGCCTCTTTTGCCCTATAATGTATAAATAGAGCCTTGTCATCATCATCTCGTGTTTTAAGGTATTTTTTGACCCATAAAAGAGCTCTTTCTGAAAAATATACAGCTCTAGGGTGTTTTCCTTTGCCTATAATACTAAGCTCTAAATCCTGCTTGTTTTCCAGGTTTTTGAACTGTTCTTTATTCAAAGCAACAAGCTCAGATATTCTCAATCCTGTAGAAAAAAGAGACTCTAAAATAGCCCTGTCTCTTATACCAGTCGTGTTTTCAATATTAGGAGCTAACAATAGTTTTTCTATTTGATCTAAAGATAGGAATTTAACTGTAGTTTCTTTTTTAGCGTCTTTAGGCAGCTGTATTTTATCTGCTGGAAGAGAGATGATATCTTTATCAGCAAAGTATGTTAAAAGGGCTCTCAAGGCTATTAAATAGTAATTCTGGGTTAGTTTAGATAGTAGTTTACTATGTTCATCTTTATACCTAGCCAAGAATAGTCTGTAATTCCAAATATCATCAGGGGACAGTTCGTGCGGTTTTATATTTTCTTTATGATAAGCCTTAAGCCAGTAGGTGAATTTGTTTAAATATCTACTATAATTCTTTTGAGTATTATCTGATAATCCTTTTTCAATTTCACAATAATCTAAAAAATCAGAAATATGTTTGATTATGGGCTTATTTGAATTCTCCATATATTTAGTGTCGCTTAAGGTACATTGTGCGACTAACAATATTATTGATAATAAAGGACTTTTATCCTTTCCCCTACAGTATACAACATATTTTTAAGGGTTGTCAAATAAATAAAAAAGAAGGAATTAATTTCCTTCCTGTTCGTCAAAGATCTTTTTGGGATCAATTAACATGTTTGTCATGTGTTCCTGGTATGTTGCCATGATTTTTTGATACCAGTCTTTTGGAATATGGGGTCTTACCCCACCGACAAAATCTATGGCTTTTCTTGGGTTTGGAGAGCCATCGAACATCTTGTTCATTATGGCGTTACATTCTTTTACGAAGATTGTCTTTGCTTGGTTTGGATTCTTTGCTTTTAGCAGATTTATTGTGTCTGCAGCATCTTCGTACCTCCCTTCTACAAGGTAAGACCTTAGGGTCTTTTTACAAAAATCAACTTCCATTCCATAATTCTTCATAAATAGCCCTCCTAAAGGACTAAATTCATTATAGAATAATAAAACAATTGTGTCAAGAACCCTTGCGTCTTTGCCTTTTTGAATAGTCTTTTATGATTTCTTCAAATTCTTTTGGAGAAAAACTAGGAAAAAATGTTTTAGAAAAAAATAATTGAGAATAAGCAGTGTCCCACATCATGAAACCTGCTGATAAATGAGGATCATCTTCGCAGCCAGTCCTAATTACTAAATCTACGCTTGGTAAGTCTTTTGTCCAAAGATTTTCTTTTATTGTTTTTTCATTAATACTCCCCTTTTTGTTTGATATTTTCTTAATGCAATCAATCATTTCATTGGTTCCATTATAAGCCATTAAAAAAGTTAAATTATATTTCTTGTAATCTTTTGTTTTATCAATTGCATTTTTAATTGACTTTTTAACTTTACTAGGAAAATATTTGTCCCATTCCCCTATCACCCGTATTCTTACCTCATTTTTGTGTACTCTTTTATCATCAGCAATTCTGTTAAATTGTTTTTCAAAGATATCAAATAAATAGTCAACTTCTCTTTTTGATCTTTTTGTAATGTTATCTAAAGAACTACCCCAGAAAGTAAAGTATGGAATTTCTAATTCTAGCGATTTAACTAGTATTTTTTCTAAGACTCCATACCCTTTAGTATGGCCAACAAAAGTGGGCAAATTTCTTTTTTTTGCCCAGCGCCTATTTCCATCAGGAATTAAAGCAATATGATTGATAATATTTTTCATTATAATTAACAATTAAAGGTTTTTTCTCTTCTAATCTTGCTGCAATATATCCGCAAAAAAAAGAAAGAAGTGATATTAATACAACAGCTAGAAATAGCACTAATTCGTTCTTATTTTCTTTGACAAATTTGCTTAATTTTGCTAATATTGTCATATTATTAATAATACGCTGATATGGGATATATTTTATCTTAAAATCAGCAAAACGTCAAAATGTCAAAAACCAAAGCCGCGGGGACAAGCCGTCTAGGTAGAGATGCAAGACCTAAATACTTAGGAGTCAAGCTTTTTGACGGACAAAAAGCAAAAAATGGCTCGATTATAGTTCGTCAGAGAGGAGCAAAAATCATACCTGGAAAAAACGTTAAAATGGGAACAGATAACACTCTTTACGCAATTAAAGAAGGTATTGTTTCTTTCTCAACAAAAAGAAAAAAACTCTTTGATGGTTCTCAAAGAATTGTCAAAATAGCGAACGTGAAATAAAGACCAGAGAGAAATCTCTGGTTTTTTATTTCTTTATAGATGCTTTAATAAATTCTTTAAACAATGGATGAGGTCTTAATGGCCTTGATTTTAATTCTGGATGAAATTGGGTTGCAACAAAGAAAGGATGATCCTTTAATTCAATAATTTCAACTAAATCTTTTTCAGGGTTAATTCCTGAAATAATTAATCCTTTTGAAACTAACAAGTCTTTATAGTCATTATTTAATTCATATCTGTGTCTATGTCTTTCTGAAATCATATCTTGCTTGTAAGCTTTTTTAGCTATAGTATTATCAATTAATTTACAATCCCAAGCTCCAAGCCTCATTGTTGCTCCGTATTTTTTATTCTTAATTAATTCTTTTTGCTCAGGCATGAAATCAATAACTGGTTGTTTTGAATTTGGTTTGAATTCAGTAGAAGTAGCCTCTTTAAGACCACAAACATTTCTAGCGAATTCGATTGTTGCTAATTGCATGCCTAAACACAATCCAAGAAAAGGAATCTTATTCTTTCTTAAATATTCAATCACCTTTATTTTCCCCTCAGTACCCCTTGTTCCGAATCCTCCTGGAACGATTATTCCATCATAGTCTTTTAGTTGTTTTAAATTGTTAGAATCTTTTTCAAACTTTTGAGCTGATAGCCAGTGGATTTCTGGATGCCTATTTTCACTCCAAGCAGCATGTTTTACTGCTTCAATAACAGAAATATATGAATCCATTAGAGAAAAGCTTCCTGTTTCAAAATACTTTCCAACAATTCCAATCTTTACTGGTTTCTTTTTTCTTTTAATTGTATCAACAAGTTCTTTCCACTCTTTTAAATCTTTTGTTTTTGCTTTAACACCAGTTTTTTTAAGAATTCTTTCTCCCAAACCTTCTTTTTGAAAATTAAGAGGAATTTCATAAATTGAATCAACATCTGGAGCAGAAATTACATCTTTTTTGTCTAGGTTGCAGAAAACAGATATCTTTGTTTTTCTTGGTTCGTCTAATGGGACTGATGCTCTGCCAAAGATAAAGTCAGGCTGAATGCCAGCTTCGTTTAATAGTCTAGCTGATGTTTGAGTTGGTTTTGTTTTCATTTC
>Ga0209606_1000998_pt1 | contig 38611 bp, 29 predicted proteins | sample AD_UKC057_MetaG_FD_184412 | JGI IMG/M metagenome (GOLD analysis project Ga0209606, IMG submission 184412) | Active sludge microbial communities of municipal wastewater-treating anaerobic digesters from USA - AD_UKC057_MetaG (SPAdes) (version 2) | ecosystem: Engineered > Bioreactor > Anaerobic >... | reverse complement strand
TGTCTTTCCCACCCCGGTGGGACCGAGGAATATAAACGTGCCGATCGGCTTGTTAGGGTCCTTGAGTCCGGCTCTGTTGCGCTGGATTGATTTGACAATCCTCCCAATGGCTTCATCCTGGCCCACGACGCTGGTCTTCAGCTCCTCTGCCATCTGAAGCAGGCGTGTCCCTTCCGTCTGTGCTATCCTCTGCACGGGCACGCCGGTCATCATGGCAACCACCTCGGCAACCTTTTCTTCGTCAACCACTTCGCGGTTCAGCGCAAGTTCCTTCTCCCACCGTTTCTTCTCTGCCTCTATGAGGTCAAGGATGTCACGTTCCTTATCGCGGAAGCTGGCGGCGCGTTCGTAGTTCTGGTTCTTGACGGCGTTGCTCTTTTCCTTCTTGGTCTCCTCCAACTGTTTCTCGAGGGCCAGTATCTTCTCCGGCACAACAATATTGGAAATATGCACCCTTGAGCCGGATTCATCAAGTGCGTCTATTGCCTTGTCAGGCAGGTTCCTGTCGCTGATGTACCTGTTGGTGAGGCGGACACATGCCTGGATTGCCTCCGGGGTATAGGTGACGTTATGGTGCTCCTCGTACCGTTCCTTTATATTATTGAGGATTTCTATTGTCTCTTCGATTGTTGTCGGGTCAACGAGCACCTTCTGGAAACGGCGTTCCAGGGCGCCGTCCTTCTCGATATGCTGACGGTACTCATCAAGGGTTGTGGCGCCAATGCACTGAATCTCACCCCTTGCCAGTGCCGGCTTGAGCATGTTGGCAGCATCAAGTGAGCCGCTGGCTCCACCTGCCCCGACAATGGTGTGTATCTCATCAATAAAGAGAATTATATTGTCATTTTTAGCCAGCTCATTGAGGATGGCTTTCATTCTCTCCTCAAACTGTCCGCGGTACTTGGTGCCGGCAACGATTGATGCCAGGTCGAGCGCCACAACTCTCTTGTTGAAGAGCACCCTCGAGACGTTCCTCTTTGTGATCCTCAGCGCCAGTCCTTCTGCAATTGCTGATTTTCCTACTCCGGGTTCCCCAATCAGCACCGGGTTGTTCTTCTTGCGTCTTGAGAGTATCTGCGCCAGACGCTCAATCTCGCGTTCACGGCCGACCACCGGGTCAAGCCTCCCTTCCTCTGCGGCCTTGGTAAGATCGATGCCGAAGTTGTCAAGCACCGGAGTCTCGGATGAGCTCCTCTGCTGTGCCTGCTGTCCGCCCTGCTGCTGTTTTCCGGAGCCGGGACTGGAAAAGATCCCTTCATCGTCTTCATCACGGGGGTAATCTGCCTGAGCGGCAGGATTGCTGGCTTCGACTGCCTTTTTGACAAGCGAATAATCTATGTCTAGTTCTGTCAGGAACCGGGTGACAAGGTTACTCTCATCGCGGAGGATGGCCATCAGAAGGTGTTCGGTATCTATAATCCTGGTCTTCATGGCTTTGGCTTCAATATGTACAAGCCTGAGGACCCGTTCAGTGCTTTTCAGCAGTGGCAGTATGTCATTGTCTGCCATCGCCACCGGCCTGTCGGCCTTGATGCTCTTTTCTATCGATCCTTTGAGCATGAGCAGGTCTACTCCGTTGTTCAGCAGTATATCAACCGCAACTCCTTCGCCCTCGCGGAGTATGCCAAGGAAGAGGTGTTCCGGGCTTATGTGGCTGTTGCCAAGCCTGATTGCCTCTTCTTTGCTGTAACCAAGGATATCATTGACTCTCTGTGAGAAATGTGCGTCCATTATTTTTTCGTTACGGGTTTCATGCAATTGTGTCAGTAAAACTGCCATTAATACATAAAACGCCAGATTTCAAAGTTAATTCTATTGTAAAAATGTATTGGCAAGAATTGTGCCCAATTTTTAACATCAACTGTTAACAAATAGAGGCTTCAAAAGGTTAAAAAATGAGGCATTTTGATTATTTTCGTGGATTAATTTCAAATGAGAAAAATATATTTGTAACTTATTAATTATCAATCTGATATGTCAGATCAAGCAAAAATAGTAAAAGTCAATATCGAGGAGGAGATGAAGTCGGCTTACATCGATTATTCGATGTCGGTCATAGTGTCAAGGGCATTACCCGATGTGCGTGACGGTTTAAAGCCGGTGCACAGGAGGGTTCTCTTCGGTATGTCAGAGCTTGGAGTGCTTTCAAACAGGCCATTCAAGAAATCAGCAAGGATAGTGGGGGAGGTTCTGGGTAAGTATCACCCGCATGGTGACTCATCGGTTTATGATGCAATGGTAAGGATGGCGCAGGACTGGTCTCTCCGGTACCCGCTTGTTGACGGGCAGGGAAACTTCGGATCAATAGACGGTGACAGTCCTGCAGCAATGCGATACACAGAGGCAAAGCTCAAGCGGATAGCTGAAGAGACTCTCTCGGACATTGAAAAGGAAACTGTTGACTTTCAGCCCAATTTTGATGACACGCTGCAGGAGCCTACCGTATTGCCCACCAGGATACCAACGCTGCTGGTCAACGGAGCTTCAGGTATTGCAGTGGGTATGGCAACCAACATGCCTCCTCACAACCTCTCCGAAGCAGTTGATGCCATCATAGCTTACATTGATGACCCGGAGATCACCACCGAGGGGCTGATGCATTATATCAAGGGACCCGACTTTCCGACTGGGGGTATAATATATGGTGAGCAGGGGATAAGGGAGGCTTATGAAACCGGCAGGGGAAGGATTGTTGTCAGGGCCAAAACGGAGGTGGAGCTGACCCACTCGGGAAGAGAGTGCATCGTGGTCACCGAAATCCCCTATATGGTCAACAAGGCCGAGATGATCAAGAGAATAGCTGACCTTATCAATGAAAAAAAGCTGGAAGGGATTTCCTATATCAATGATGAGTCTGACAGAACAGGAATGAGGGTTGTGATAATCCTCAAGAAGGAGATGCCGGCCAACATTGTCCTGAACCATCTTTACAAGCATTCGCAGCTGCAGACATCGTTCAATGTCAACAATATAGCACTTGTCAAGGGTCGGCCCAAGACCCTTGCCCTCAAGGAGATAATTGACAGCTTCGTGAAGCACAGGCATGATATCGTTGTGCGCAGGGCGAAATATGATCTTGACCAGGCCGAAAAGAGAGCTCATATACTTGAAGGTCTGATCATTGCCAGCGATAATATCGATGAGGTCATAGCTATTATCAGGTCTTCGCAGAATACTGACATCGCGCGTGAGCGGCTGATGGAGAGATTCGGGCTGACTGATATTCAGGCGAGAGCAATCGTGGAGATGCGCCTGAGGCAGCTCACCGGGCTGGAACAGGATAAGCTGCATGCTGAATACGAGGAGATTAAAAAACTCATCGAATACCTGAACCAGGTTCTTGCAGACGAGAAGCTCCAGATGCAGATTATCAAGGATGAGCTTCTCGAGGTAAAGGACAAATTCGGAGACAAACGGCGGACTCAGATTGTTCCCGCCGCAGGCGAATTCAATCCTGAGGATTTCTACGCTGATGATGAGATGGTTATTACCATTTCGCATATGGGTTACATCAAGCGGACGCCTCTGACCGAGTTCCGCCGCCAGAACAGGGGAGGTACTGGCAAGAGGGGAAGCACTACCCGGGAAGAAGATTTCATTGAGCATATGTATGTTGCAACAATGCATAACACCATGCTCTTCTTTACCCGTAACGGCAAGTGCCACTGGCAGAAGGTCTATGACCTGCCCGAGGGTACGCGCAACAGTAAGGGGAGGGCGATTCAGAACGTGATCAATATTGAGCCTGATGACAGCGTCAGGGCATTCATCAATGTAAAGACAATTGATGACAGTGATTATATCAACAACAACTTCATCGTCCTCTGCACCCGCAAGGGAGTAATCAAGAAGACGTCGCTCGAAGCCTATTCCCGCCCCAGGGCGAACGGGATCAACGCCATCACGGTAAGGGAAGGGGATGAGCTCCTCGAAGCCAGGATGACCAACGGCAGCCATGAGATTATGCTTGCAGTGAGATCAGGCCGTGCCGTCAGATTCAAAGAAGCCACTGTCAGGCCAATGGGCCGTACGGCATCAGGTGTACGCGGAATAACCCTCTCCGGCGATGACGATGTTGTAATCGGAATGATAACCGTTGAGAACGAAGCGGCAGATGTGCTGGTGGTCTCGGAAAACGGCTTCGGAAAGAGGTCGGCCATAAGCGATTACCGTATCACAAACCGCGGAGGAAAAGGAGTGAAGACCATAAACATCACTGACAAGACCGGGAAACTGATAGCCCTCAAGGATGTGAACGACCAGTATGACCTGCTGATTATTACTCAGAACGGTAACATCCTGAGGACGCCGGTGAACGAACTGAGAGTGATGGGAAGGGCAACACAGGGCGTAAAACTCATAGATATCAAAGAAAATGACTCAATTGCTTCAGTAGCTTATGTCGAAGTAAATGAGGATGATAACGAGCCTGGTATCGATATTGAGGAGCAGTCGGCCGACAGTGCCGAGTAATTTGGCAAATTATTTGAAGAATAGATTCTAAAGTTTTATTTTTGGACCAACATTAAAAGCAAATTATCCAGACATGAAGAAGATCACATTGTTTTTACTGGCAGTAATCATCTCAGCAGGTGCCATGGCACAGAAGGGAAAAATTACCGCTGCCGAAACTTTTATCAGGGAAGGTGCATTCGACAAGGCTAAGGAAGCAATTGAGACAGCCATCGTTCACCCGAAGTCAATGGGCCTTGCAAAGACTTACTACGTTAAGGGAAAACTTTGCCAGGCTGCGTTTGATTCAGGCGATCCGAAGTTTATCGGTCTCTATCCTGACATCCTCATGGAAGCCTACAACAACTTCGAGAAAGCAGTTCAGCTTGATCCCAAGATGAAGAACATCATCATCAGGGACAATGCGTATGCACTTCTTGGCAACTCATTCCTGAATGACGCAATCAACAAGTTCAATGAAAAGAACTTCAAGGGAGCTATGGAATCATTTGAAAGGAACGTGAAGGTTTCCTCCAGCGATCTCTATGTAGGCATGGTAGACACACTGGTGATCTTCAATGCCGGGCTGGCAGCTTACAACGGTGAGATGTATCCTGAAGCAATTGCGTATTTCCGTACCTGCACCGAGTCGGGCACCGAGGATACGAAACCTTATATTTTCATGAGCGACTGCTACATGAAGATGAAGGATACCGTCAAGGCCGAAGCTGTTCTGATGGAAGGGTTCAAGGCATATCCTGACACCCTGGATATTATTCTCCAGGCAACCCAGTTCTATCTTGACGCCAACAACTCGCCGAAGGCATTTGAGTTTGTTCACAAGGCCATGGAGATGGATCCTGAAAACCATATCCTTTATCTTGTCGAGGGAAGCCTCCACATGAAGCTTGAAGATTACCCGAAAGCCATCGAGAGCCTGAAGACATCACTCACCAAGAACCCGACTCAGTTCGAGAGCAATTACAATATCGGTCTTTGCTACGTCTCGATTGCAAATGACATGCTGAACGAAGCCAACCTGATCTCTGACAACAGGGAGTATGAGATTGCCAAGAACAAGGCATTTGATGAGATGAAGAAGGCAATTCCTTTCTTCCTGGATGCAGAAAAGGCAAACCCGACTTCAGTTGCGACACTTGAGTTCCTTCGTGAGATCTACCTCAAGCTTAAGATGATGCCTGAATTTGAGGCATATAAGGCAAAGGTTGAGAACCTGTAACAAAGCGTTACCAGAATAAATATGGAAGGCACCCGTTGAGGTGCCTTCTTTTTTTTTGGCTCGCTTCATCGCTCACAACCAGAGACAGGGCAGGGGGGCCATCTTTTCGCCATCAGCAGGATTTTGCTATTGAAACCCTTGTACTGATGTTTCTATTTAACATAATATTAATTATAGGCAAATAGAGGTCAGGCATTTGTTTGCCAAAACCATGTTATTTCCTGGCATCCCTCATGTCATAGGCAGGAACAAAACCGTAATAGTGTCCTGTGATCTTTTCCCCGGTCCCTGTCAGGCAATCGAAGTCAAAGGTTCTGTAGTCACCGGTCCCTGATACCTTGACCACTCCGGAGACAGCAGATACAAGAGTTCCGGTATCCTCACTGAAATTTATATCCATTCCGAAATTGGCCACGTTGAAAGTCGACGGATCACCCGGGGTGTCATCGGCGCTGAACTGGTACAAACCTGCTGCCAGTTCTGTTGCTGACGATGAGAACATCTGGAAAAAAACCAGGTGTCCGGTACCCTGGAACTCGTGCCGGTCGCGGTTATAACTTACACCTGCAGAATGTATGGTCACATCAAAGTTGTAACCGGATGCGCCTTCAGGCATTCCATAATTGTGGATAAATCCCTGGTACAGAGGGTAATCATTCACAGTGTACCTGAAATGATCAGGCTCTTCCTCCCTGGTGCAACCGGATATCATCATGGCTGCGGACAGGATTACCAATGCTGCTAACTGACTAATTTTCATGACATTTATTTTATTGATTACAGATTGCCTCATGCGTTTAACATCTGCCAATCAGAAAAGTTTTCTGATGCTATGATTTAAATGGCTTAACAATGATGTTATTAAACCGTTACTTCAATCAGAGAAATGCAGTTATTGAACCGTTACGGCAATCAGAGAAATTTCGTAGCTTTGGGATAAACTGACGTGCATTTGTAACATATTGATATTCAATTATTTAACAAACAATTCTACAGATTTATCTGATTAACCTGATAATGATATGATCAGTATTGACCGTTCAACCCTGATGTTCCTTTCTGACCTGCGCCGAAATAATAACAGGCTCTGGTTTGCCGAAAACCGTTCCCGCTATGAAGCGGCTCGCGGGAATTTCTCCCTGTTTGTGCAGGCTGTCATTGATGACATAGTCAGTTTTGACCCGATTTTCAGAGGGCTTGAGGCAAAAAGCTGCATCTACAGGATCAACCGAGACATCCGGTTCACAAATGATAAGACCATCTATAAGACTAATTTCGGGGCGTTCATGGTCCGTGGCGGAAAGAAGAGCGCCGACAGGTTTCCAGGTTATTACCTTCATATCGAGCCGGGCCAGTCGTTTATTTCAGGAGGGTCATACATCCCTCCTGCGCCCTGGCTGAATTCGATCCGCAACAGAATTGCCGGTGAAGGCGACAGCCTGGTGAAGATATTGAACAGCAGGGAGTACAGGAAGTATTTTGGCGGACTAGAGGGAGAAAAACTAAAGCTTCCGCCCCGCGGATTCTCAAAGGATCATCCTCATATTGAGCTGATAAAGATGAAAAGCTTCCTGCCTGAAAAGCTGCTGACAGACAGGGAGGTGGTTGATCCCGGTTTTTTCGAAGTGGTGACTGGCGCTTTCAGGGCAATGAAACCACTGAACGACTTCCTCACCACGGGCAGATAATCAGTTTGTCAATCCCTGCGGGTGGCGCGCAGTATTGTGGCTGTCAGAGTGCCGCAAAGCTCTTCCTGATTCAAGCATGGGCTTTACCCAGGTAACATTCACATTCACAGTGCTGCAGAGCCCACGCAGGTAACATCATGGGCTTCACCCGGATTCACTTCACATTTTTCACCATAATGTGCATGAATACTAAAAAATGTTATCTTTCCGCTAAATTTAAGAAACCGTAAAAATGAAAAAACTGTTGTTTACTGTTCTCCTGGCAGCTTTTACTCTGCCGTTTGCTGCAGCCCAGGGCAAGCTCGAAGTTGGAAAGAAAGCTCCGGAATGGGCTCTGACCGATGCTTCCAAAAAGGAATTCACCATGAACTCCTGGCCGGGCAAAGTTCTTCAGATAAACTACGTTGATCCTGACAATGATGACCTTAATGATCCGTTCAATGACGCCGTCAACAAGGCCGTTGACATTGACAAGATTATTGACCAGAATGCTTTCAAGGGATTCGGGATAGTCGACCTCCAGTCGACCAAGCTTCCCGACGGACTGGTACGTGCCATTGCCGGCAGGAAGGCAAAAAAGTATGACACTACCATTCTGTTTGATTATAAAGGACTTCTGCATGAGTCATGGGGTATGCCCAAGGACAGCTATACAGTTGTGATTGTTGACAAGAACCGCATTGTCAGGGGTGTATATAAGGGCAAGATTGCCGACAGCGACATCCCGGGCATCATTGACATGATAACCAAACTCACAAAAGAATAGGAATTACCTGAATCATGATAAATAAAAACCGGTATAGCGCCGGTTTTTTTTGTGTGTCAGCTTTGCTTTACGTTGTTTTCAACCATCAGGCCGGTATCCGGAGGCCGGGTTGAGACACTTCCTGGCCGATCCTGAAGCGGATTCTCAGAATACCTTCATTGAAATCTGCCGATGTTATTGAAAATGTGCCAATTTCAGATGTGTTTTTCACATGTTGCCCGATGCACGGGCATGCGTCGAAATTCCCGATAGTGATGATCCGGATTGTTTCTCCTGCGTCTCCCGGCAGTTTCCCTGTAAAATACTTTTCGTCAGCCTCCCTCCTGCTGACAAGCTCCTCTCCCACCGGTATGTCAAGTTTAATTATCTCATTTACTGTTCTTTCCACTGCCCGAACTTCCTTGTCAGACAATCCTTTCCTGATATGGTAGTCGCATTTGCTCTTTTTGCTTTCAATGTGGCTGTTGAATGATCTCCCGCAATGGTACATCTTGTCCATCACCGAGTTCAGGATATGCTCGGCAGTATGCATGGCGGGATTATAATCTTTACCTGGCATGATGAATGTATATATTGAATATTGAAACGTTGGAGCGGGATTAATATTTTAACAAGATCCGAGGTATATCCGGTCTGTGATGCAAATATCATCATTGTTGATTGCAGGCAGAACACTGAAACCGGGAAGCTTCAGCGGAGTCACCTTGCTCTTGTCCTGGCCACCCAGTCCTTTTCCGATGCCAGGTAGCTGAGCATCTCCGACCAGTCACCAGACTTTGAACTGTATTTCATTTCTTCCCTTTCCAGTGCCTCCCGGCATCTGTCGAGGGCTGTCTCAGCTTCATCCCTGCGTCCGAGCCTCAGCAAAAGAAGGGCTTCCTGCTTGAATGCTCCGGGAGGAGGCTCCTGCAGGCTGTCTGTCACTGAGCGGACCAGGACGAGTGCCTCCAGGTCTTCATGATCCGAACCTGACAGGTTCATCATTGCCTGTGAGAGCAACACAATATCATCGGCAGTGGCGGTGCCTGAAGCAATGTTCCGTTCGAGCAGGCGGCGACAGAGCAGGTAATGTGACTGGTTGTATGCCATGAAGGCATTATAGGATATAACAGGTGCAACAAGTTTATCATAATCAGCGGATTTATCCGTGATCGTACCCTGGTAGTTGTCTACCCTGGATTTGGCATTTGGGAATGATCCAAGGTAAAAACTGCCCATCAGCTCTCCGTAATCCATTACATTTCGCAGCATTGAACCCAAAAATGAGAAATTCTTGCCATAATATGAGAGCACTGAAATTGCACAATTATCAGCCACCCTCTCCTCTTGCCCGGTGTACCTGATGATATTTCCCAGTGCGGGATTTATCCCGGATGTGACAGTACTGGTGTAATTTGACAGGTGATGGTCCAGTGCAAAATGGGCGACTTCCTGGGCCATCAGTGCCATCATCTCGGTCTCATTGTCCAGGGCTGCAATCAATCCGGTGGTAATCACCAGGGTGCCATCAGGGCCCACCCATGCGTCAGGGGCAATCTCCGACAGGATACGAAGGCTCAGAATTCCCGGGCGCCTGTCAGTGTTCCTGACCGGATAGACCTTGCGCAGGATGGCATATAGCCTGGCCTCCAGGTAACTGTCGATATAAAATGAATTGTTCTGTTCTGCCCTGGCCAGATACTCCTTCATCAGATCCTCCATCGCAGAGCGGGTCTCATAGCTGTACCCCGACTTCAGGAGGTTGTCATACACAGGTGATCTGAGGATTATCATCTGCCACAGTGATTCCAGGTTTTCAGGAATTATCTCATAGTACCTGAGGTCGTCAAGGAGAATGTTCCCGCTCTTTCCGGTTACCGGGTCAGGAGAAGTCCGGACTGAAAGGAGTCCGCGGTTTCTGAGGACGCTGGTCAGGGTAATTGTGTCTCCGTCTGTACGATGCCTGGCTTTAAGGCTCAGAGGTATCTGGGAGAAAGCATCTCCCGCGGCTGAAAGAAGCAGGGAGATCAGGAGAATGGTTGTTTTTTTCATGGTAACAACTCTTAAATGACATTGGTTTCAGAATGTACAATAAACTACAAATATCGTGCTGCATTGCAGTGCCGGCACAAAAATATTTGTTTGCAGCAACGTATTGGTTCAGAGTTCTTTCGCATCCTCGATGTCACGACCCATGCTCTTTTTTAGCTGGTACAGGTCCTGTTTCATTGAGGCAACGGTCCGGAGGAGTTGTTTCTCGGGGAGTACCGGTTCCGGGAGTTCGTCGCTTATATAATGTACGAACTTCCATACTTCCCGGATGTCACTTATGTGGACCTCATAAGGTTCATAGAGCGGGTTGAGTGAATAGAGTACCAGGCGGCCGCTCTTCTCAATGTTATTCTCGGCAACCTTGAAGACAATGCCGTCATCCGACGTAAGAATGATATATGCCTGTCCGCTCCTTATGTCACGCCAGTCCTGCATAAACTCGCCGGTGACCCATGATCTGTCGGGGATGGGCAGCATGGAGTCGCCCTTCAGCTGGAATGTGCGGTACTTGCGGTCTGGCGACAGGAATGGCAGGTTAAACAGGGGGAGGTCACCAATGAATTCCGGATCAGCATAACCGGTGGTATAGCCCGCCTTGGCCTTTTCGCTGACGAGCTCGATATTTTCCCGGTTGTCAGGGGCTACCGTAGTGGTCAGGACCCTGAGGTTGCTCCCCCTGATATATGCATCATATCCCCTCTCGAGCTCGCCCAGCTGGCTCTCGGAGAGGCGGGTCAGGTCTATCTTGAGCATAGTGTCAAGCGAGATGTTGAAGTATCCGGAAAAAGCCACCAGTGCTTCTATTCCGGGCTGTGCCACGCCGTTCTCATAGCCGCTGAGGGTTGGCCGTTTCATCTGCAGGGCTGATGCCACGTCATCCTGTGTACGTCCGCGGCGTTTTCTCAAAAATTTTATGTTCGATGCGAAGTACATATTACAAAATTTGATTATATTGTAATCACATGTTTGATTAATTTCTAATCAAAGATAAATTAAGTTTTTGAAATAACAAGCAGAAAATGAAAAAAAAGTCTGAAAGTCGAAAGGTCTGATGTCTTAAGGTCCTGCGGTTTTGATTCTTTGACTGCAGGACCGTCTCTGCCTTACGGCCGGGATCTCAGCTTCGCTCCGGCAGACCGCCAGGCTGCAGGACCGCACGACGGAGCGCAGTTCCAGACCTTCCGACCTTCAGACTTTCAGACCTTCAGACCTTTAACCATGGACGCACGCAGCATATTGCATCTTGACCTCGACACCTTTTTCGTGTCGGTGGAGAGGGTTCGCGACAGCCGGCTCAATGGCCGTCCCGTGATCATCGGAGGCAGCTCTGACCGCGGGGTGGTCTCGAGCTGCAGCTACGAGGCGCGCAGCTTCGGCGTCAGCTCGGCCATGCCGATGAAGATGGCCCGCGCCATGTGTCCCGAGGCGGTATTCATCCGCGGTGACATGGAGATGTACACGAAATATTCAAGGATGGTGACTGACATCATCGCCGACAAGGCGCCGCTCTATGAGAAGGCGTCGGTGGATGAGCACTACATTGATCTCACCGGGATGGAGCGATTCCACGGTTGTGCCGGCTGGTCGCATGAGCTGCGTGACACTATCATACGGGAGACGGGGCTGCCCATCTCCATCGGGCTGTCGGTCAACAAGACCGTCTCTAAGATTGCTGCCGGAGAGGCGAAGCCCAACGGTGAGCGGGAGGTGGCGCAGCAGCAGGTCCTCCCCTTCCTCGATCCGCTCTCCATCAGGAAGATACCGATGATAGGGCAGAAGACATATCACACGCTGCGCTCTATGGGCATCTCCACGATACATACGCTGCGTGTCATCCCGGCCGAGATGCTCGGGTCGCTCATGGGTCAGAACGGCATGGAGATATGGAAGAAGGCCAATGGCATTGACAATACACCTGTCATCAGTTACTCAGAGCAGAAGTCTATCAGCACCGAGCACACGTTTGACCGTGACACCACTGACACGGTGATGCTCAACCAGATGATAGTGAGCATGACCGAGAAGCTGGCCTATGAGCTGCGCCGCCAGGAGAAGCTGGCGTCATGCCTGACGGTACGGATACGGTACTCTGACTTTGACACTCACACGCTGCAGCAGCGGGTGCCCTACACCGCCTTTGACCATGTGCTCATCAGCGAGGCGCAGAGTCTCTTCCGGCGTCTCTGGCAGCGGCGCATGCTCATCAGGCTCATCGGGGTGAAGGTGAGCGGACTGGTGCGGGGTGTGCAGCAGCTGAATATGTTTGAAGACACGCCGGAGATGGTGAGTCTCTATATGACAATGGACAGGCTGCGGGGCCGTTTTGGCCGTCATGCCATCCGCCGGGCGGCCGGGGTGATGACCGCCGCGGAGCGGAGCGAGCGCGAGCTCAGAAAGGCGTCAGAACTGCTGGCAGAGAAATCACGAATGGAGGAACGGCTGCGGGGATGGCACTATCATTAGGAATTTGAGATTGCCGATTTGCGATTGTCGATTTTTTCTCAAATCGCAACTCGCAACTCGCAACTCGCAACTCGCAAATCATCAGGCCATGTACATCAACTGCCACTCATACAACAGCCTCCGTTACGGCACCCTCACCGTGGAGCGCCTTTCTGAGCTCGCTGCGGCTGCGGGCGTGGAGCGCCTGGTGCTGACCGATATCAATAACACCACCGGGGTACCCGATTTTGTACGTGAGTGCCGCAGCCGCAACATCACCCCGGCCGCCGGGATAGAGTTCCGCGACGGCAACAGGCTGCTTTACATAGGCATAGCACGAAACAACGAGGGCTTCCGTGAGCTGAACGAGTTCCTTACCCGTCACAATATCAGCGGTGATCCGCTCCCGCCATGCCCTCCCTCCTTCCCCAACGCGTATGTCATCTACCCGGCCGGCGGCATCAACGGCTCCTTCAGCGCTCCCCGCGACGTACTGCGCGACAACGAGTACCTCGGCATACGACCCTCCTCCGCCGGCCGCCTCATATCAATGAAAAAGAGCGACATAGCCCGGTGCGTGATCCTTCATACCGTCACCATGGAGTCGCCCGCTGACTATCCGGTGCACCGCAGCCTGCGCGCAGTGGACAACAACATCCTCCTCAGCCGTCTCACCCCGGAGATGACCGGCTCACCCGATGAGTACATCATCCCGGAAGCAGACGCGTCAGGTCCTTTCTCCATGTGGCCGCAGGTAACAGACAACACGCGCAGGCTGCTGAACGACTGTTCGCTGGAGATCGACTTCACCACCCCGAAAAACAAAAAAATATACTCTGCCAGCAGGTACGATGACAAGCTCCTGCTCGAGAAACTGGCATGGGACGGCATGAAGTACCGATACGGGAAGAACAACAGGGTGGCAGAAGAACGGGTGCGCCACGAGCTGGAGATAATTGACCGCCTCGGCTTCTCGGCTTACTTCCTCATAACATGGGACATCATACGCTACTCAATGGCCTGCGGATTTTACCATGTGGGACGTGGCAGCGGGGCTAACTCCGTTGTTGCTTACTGCCTGAAGATCACCAATGTTGATCCCATTGACCTGAACCTTTACTTCGAGAGGTTCATCAACCCGAAACGGACCTCGCCGCCCGACTTTGACATAGACTATTCCTGGAAAGAGCGTGACACCGTAACCGAGTATATCTTCCGCCGCTACGGCCACCGTCACACGGCCCTCCTTGGCACCATCAACACCTTCCGGGGCAAGTCGATAGTGCGCGAGCTGGGCAAGGTGCACGGACTGCCCGTCGATGAGATTGATGCCCTGATAGCAAACCCCTCCGCCGAGAGCAACAGGGGTGAGATTCAGGATCTTATCTTCGAGACCGGCAACAAGATCGCCGACTTTCCCAACCTGCGGAGCATCCATGCCGGCGGAGTGCTCATCTCGGAGGAACCGCTGTGCTGCTACACTGCACTTGACATGCCACCAAAGGGTTTTCCCACCACTCAGTGGGACATGTACACCGCCGAAGAGCTTGGCTATGAGAAACTTGACATACTGAGCCAGAGAGGCATAGGACACATCAGGGAAAGTGCGGAGATCATACGTGCCAACCGTGGTGTGGATGTGGACGTGCACGCCATCCAGCAGTTCAAGAATGACCCGCTGGTGAAGGACCATCTTCGCCGCGGCGACGCCAAAGGCTGTTTCTATATCGAGAGTCCCTCTATGCGCGGACTGCTTCAGAAGCTTAAATGTGATGATTACCTGACACTTGTGGCAGCAAGCTCTGTCATCAGGCCCGGTGTGGCGCGCTCGGGGATGATGCGGCAGTTCATCTATCGCTTCCATCACCCTGACAACTTCGAGTATATCCACCCGGTGATGAAGGATCTTCTCAGCGAGACCTTCGGGGTGATGGTCTACCAGGAGGATGTGCTGAAGGTGTGTCATCACTTCGCCGGCCTCGACCTCTCCGATGCCGACACGCTCCGGCGTGCCATGAGCGGCAAGTACCGCTCGAAGAAGGAGATGCAGAAGATCACTGAACGCTTTTTCAGCAACTGCCGTGACAAGGGCTATCCTGAGAAGATCACGAAGGAGGTGTGGCGCCAGATTGAGTCGTTTGCAGGATACTCTTTCTCCAAGGCTCACTCTGCCTCATACGCCGTGGAGAGCTTCCAGAGCCTCTGGCTGAAAGCGCACTATCCCCTCGAATTCATGGTAGCCGTAATCAACAATTTCGGCGGGTTCTACCGTACCTGGGTTTATGTTCAGGAGGCCCGTCGTGAGGGAGCCGTCATCGAGGCCCCCTGCATCAACCGCAGCACATACAAAACCACCCTGTATGACAAAACCATATTCGTCGGACTGATACACATCCAGGGACTGGAAACGAATCTCGCAAAAGCCCTCATCATCGACAGGGATAAAAATGGCATTTTCAGCGGGATAGAGGACTTCATCTCACGTATAGGTCCTGGTCTCGAGCAGACCGTCATACTGATAAGAACCGGTGCGTTCCGGTTTACCGGGAAGAGCAAGGCGCTGCTACTGTGGGAGGCACACATGCTTATCAACAGGGGTAAGAGCGAGACGGCCCGCACCCTTTTCAACCCCGAGCCAAAGAGGTTTTCCATGCCTCCTTTCGAGCAGTCGAAGCTCGAGGATGCCTATGACGAGATTGAACTGCTCGGATTTCCCGTAACGCTGACATGGTTTGACCTGCTGCAGACAAAGTTCAGGGGCGATGTGACTGCCGCGGGCATGAAGGGTGCCGTGAGCCGCCGGGTCAGGATGGTGGGCCACCTGGTGACCGTAAAGTACATCAAGACCGTCAAGCATGAATGGATGAACTTCGGCTGCTTCATCGACAATGACGGAGAGTTCTTTGACACAACCCATTTCCCGCAGTCACTTGCCGGCTGGCCGTTTCGCGGCAGCGGCACCTATCTTATCCAGGGTAAAGTTGTTGACGAATTCGGTTATACTTCCGTCGAGGTGGAAAAGATGGCGAAGCTGCCAGTGCAGCCTGACCCCAGATACTGAAGATTTGCGATTTGCGATTTGCGAATTGCGAATTGCGAATTTTTTTGGTAAATCGTAAATCGCAAATCGGCAATCACAAATCAACTGTCCACCCTGGTTACCCGGGTGATCCCCTTGACTGACTGAACCTTTTTGATTATGCTGTACAGGATATTGATATTCGGCACCAGCAGCTCAATCTGTCCCTCGAAGAGGCCGTTGTTCATGCTATAGGTGAAGTTCTTGACTGCCACCCCCTTGTATTCGGTCAGGATCTCTGTAATGCGTGACACTATCCCCAGGTTTTCCACCCCTGTCAGCCTGATCTGGGCCAGGAATCCTCTGGCAGAATCAAGCCTTGTCCAACGCGCCCTCACAACCCTGTAAGGGAAGTTCGATATCATGAAATCAGCATTCGGGCAGGTTGCCCGGTGGATCTTGATCCCCTCAAGGACGGTTACAAATCCGAAAATGCGATCGCCGAAGACCGGGTTGCAGCACTTGGCCAGTTTATAATCCAGTCCTTCAACCTTTTCATTTATAACAAGATAATCGCCAACGGTACCTGTCTCTTCCTGGGGATGCTGTTCGGGTGTCCTGGCCGTGGTTTCCTCAGGTTGCTCCTCTGTCCTGAGCAGCACCTTCTTGATCTGGAGGAGGTCTGTTTCGCCGATGGCGATACTGAAATATAGATCCTGTGACGTTTTGAACCCATACTCAGTGAGCAGTTTAACCACGGTGGCATCGCCATAGGGGATCTTCCAGTTCTTGAGTCTGCGGGTGAGCATCTCCTTGCCGTCGGCTGCCAGCCTGAACTTCTCCTCGTTAAGAGCCTGTTTAATCTTGGTGCGGGCCTTGTTGGTGATGACAAACGACAGCCAGTCGCGCTTCGGCGTTTGTTTTGACGAGGTTATGACTGATACGTGGTCACCGTTCTGCAGCTTTTGTTTAAGCTGTACGTTACGGCCGTTGATCTTTCCTCCTATGCACTTGGAGCCCACCTCCGTATGTATGTCAAATGCAAAGTCGAGCAGCGTGGCGCCCACGGGCAGCTGTCTTACTTCCCCCTTCGGGGTAAAAACAAACACCTCGTCAGCGTAGAGGCCGGGTCTTATGTCCCCGAGGAAGTCGCTTCCCTCCTTCTCCACTGTGCCAAGGACTTCGCGCATCTGCGCCATCCATGCATCGAGGCCGCCCTCACCCTTGATGCCCTTGTAGCGGAAGTGAGCGGCAAGGCCTTTCTCAGCGATTTCATCCATTCGCCTTGTGCGTATCTGAACCTCCACCCAGCGGCCGGCAGGAGTCACCACAGTGGTGTGGAGAGATTCATAGCCGTTTGTCTTGGGCACCGAGATCCAGTCGCGCATCCTGCTCGGATCTGGCTGATAGAGGTCAGTCACCACGGAATAAACCTGCCAGCACGACGATTTCTCATGTGCGGGGTCGGTGTCGATGATTATTCTTATTGCAAAGATGTCGAATACCTCCTCGAATGCCACTCCCTGGCGCTTCATCTTCTGCCAGATGGAGTGAATTGACTTGGTGCGGCTCTTGAGTTCGTACCTGATGCCCATGGAGTCAAGTTTCTCCGCCACCGGCTCCGAGAACTCCCTGATGAGCCTGTTTCTTGATGTGGTTGTCTGCTTCAGCCTGGCTTCGATCGCGCCGTACTCTTCCGGTTCCATGAGCTTCATTGCCAGGTCTTCCATCTCTGACTTAATGTTATAGTAGCCCAGCCTGTGCGCCAGTGGCGCGAAGAGAAAATAGGTCTCCGAGGCTACAGGAAGCCTTTCTTTTTCAGGAAGCCAGTCGAGGCGCCTCATGACAAGCAGCCGTTCAGCCAGTGCTATCAGTATCACCCTGCCATCATCTGCCAGCGAGAGAAGCAGTTTGCGGAAGTTCTCTGCCTGGCCGGTGAAATCCCTGCCTTTCAGGGCAGTGACACGTGACAGCCCTTTGATCACCTGCTTTATTGAAGGATCTTTCAGTGTATCAATGCTTGACCACGCTTCAGTGCCTTCCCTGACGCCGGAGAGCAATGCACTGATCACAGCCGGGAGTCCCAGGCCGATGGCCGATGCTGTAACTCTTGCAAGTTCAAGGTAGTACAGGGGCAATGGCTCACCCAGGTATTTGCTGTCGGGTGGGTAATATGACCTGGCTATATCGGTGGCAATGGTGAGTGCCTTTCTGTCTCCTGCAGTTGCAGGTGCAGGCAGTGCTTTGAGCACCAGGCTTTGCCTGCTGCGTATCTGTGCGGCCAGTTCAGCCATTGGGTGTTATTTTAGGGGTGAATTCGGCTCCCTCTTCATCTCGAGGTAATAGCCATAGTCGACCACTGCAGGGATGATTCGCTGCAGCAGTGCCGTAAACCTGCCGGCCCAGGTCATTATCTTGTTTCTCTTCTTCTTGCGTATCCCTTTCAGTATCCAGCGTGCGACGAATTCAGGTGACATCATCTTCTTTTCCTCCCTTGGTGAGTTGCCCTGCTCGGTGCCGTCAGCAAGAAGCGCGTGTTTGCGCACCTCAGAGGTGGTGAATCCCGGTGCAATGATCATGACATGGAGCTTCTCCTTCAGGTTTTCTATCCTGATGGTTTCAAGGAATCCATGCATGGCGAATTTGGATGCGGAATAACCGGTGCGGCCGGGCAGTCCGTGGAAGCCTGCCGTGGATGAGACACCGACTATAGATCCCCTGTTGCCAACGATATAGGGCAGCGCATACTTTGTGCAATATACAGTACCCCAGAAATTGACATCCATAAGTCGCTTAAGGACAGAAATATCAACGTCGTCAAATAAAGCTCTCATTGATATGCCGGCATTATTGATCAGGATGTGGACTGTGCCGAATCTTTCGATAGTTTTTTCCACGAGTTTCCGGCAATCCTCCTCTCGTGAGACGTCGGTGACGCAGGCAAGAGTCTCGGTACCAATATCGGTTATTTCCTTTTCAAGAGTTGCCAGTCGTTCCGCCGAGCGTGCAGCTATCACAACCTTGCTGCCCTGGCGTGCGAACTCAAGTGCTGTTGCTCTTCCAATGCCTGATGAAGCGCCTGTGACTATTATGACCTTATCCCGGAAGATATTGCGTTTCATTTTCTCAAAGATGAAGGATAAATATAATGAGATTTTGCCCTTGGCTGCGCGGTGAACTAATATTTTACAATTTTCGGCAAAAGTGAGCCTTTTTTTTTGATAGGATGATTTTTTGCCATACATTTGCACTCTCAAAAAATGGACTGATTCAGTAGCTCAGCAGGTAGAGCACATCCCTTTTAAGGATGGGGTCCTGGGTTCGAGCCCCAGCTGGATCACCGGAGGCAGCGGAAGCTGCCTTTTTTTGTCTGGTATATGCTCGAACCGCCCCTGCTGCAGTCTGGCTGCTTCGCTGGAATGACCCACCGGGTCATTCCTTTTCGCTCGCAGAGGATCAGGCATTGTAACACCCTGCCGGCACAAAAAAAAGGCTGTCAGTCCGGACAGCCCTTTGCAGGTTGAAGCTCTGTCTCTATTACTTTGATAATACCGGTATCTGCCTGCTGATAGATTCCTCGAGAGAGATAAGCGTCTCTGTTCGCATCACACCGGTGATGGCCTGGATCTTCTCTGTCAGCACCTCGCGCAGATGCTCATTGTCTCGGGTGTAAACCTTGATGAACAACGAGTAATTGCCTGTGGTGTAGTGACATTCAATAACTTCAGCAATATCCTTCAGTTTGCTGATCACTTCCTTGTATTTACCCGGATTATCAAGATAAAGACCGATATAAGCGCAGGTTCTGAATCCTACCATGATGGGATCAACCTTGAATTCTGATCCCTTGATCACACCTACCCTTATCAGCCTCTGGACCCTTTGATGGATTGCCGCACCTGATACATTGCACTCACGCGCAACCTCCAGATACGGGATCCTAGCATTCTTGGTTATAATGTCCAGGATCTTCCTGTCCAGATTGTCAATTTGCAAATTTTCTGCCATGATTACTTTCATTAATTAAGTCTATGTCCAATATTCCGCCTTTAAAATTACAAATTTAAAGTAAATATGGCTTATATCCTATTTATTATCCCGGTAATATTGCTGACTGAATCCATTTCTTTTTCAACAAGGAACTTTTCAATGCCACCAACAATCTCCGTACCTGCACGGGGATTGATGAACGAGGCTGTTCCAACCTGTACCGCGGTGGCTCCGGCCATGATAAACTCAAGGGCATCCTCCGCATTCATGATGCCTCCCAGCCCTATGACAGGAATGCTGACAGCCCGGGCAACCTGCCACACCATCCTCAGAGCCACAGGTTTGATCGCCGGACCTGAAAGTCCTCCCGTGATTGTGGAAAGCTTCGGTCTCATAGTCCTGACATCGACAGCCATGCCAAGGAAGGTGTTAACCAGCGAGACTGCTTCTGCTCCCTCCTCCTGTGATATCCTGGCAAATTCGGTGATGTCGGTGACGTTTGGTGAAAGCTTTACAATGAGGGTTTTATCATAAACGCGGCGTACGGCATAGATGACTTCCCTGGCAGAGGCAGGATTGGTGCCAAAGATCATGCCGCCCTTTTTGACATTCGGGCATGAGATGTTGAGTTCAATGGCAGGTATGGCGCTGAGAGTGTTTATGCGCTGAGAGAGATCAACGTAATCCTCAATGGTGTTGCCGTTCACGTTGACAATCACATGTGTCTTATATTCAGCCAGGTGAGGATAAATGTTCTTTTCGAAATAGTCGATCCCCTTGTTCTGCAGTCCTACAGCATTGAGCATTCCCGAGGCTGTCTCCGACATCCGCGGATAAGGATTCCCTTCCCTGTGTTCCAGGGTAGTTCCCTTTACGATGATGCCTCCTAGCTCAGACAGATTGATAAAATCCTCAAGCTCTGAGCCATAGCCGCAAGTACCCGATGCGAGGATGACCGGGTTGCGGAACTCCAGCTGTCCAATCTTTATCCTGAGGTCTGCCATTTGAGATCGTTTATGTTGAATACCGGACCGTCAGTGCACGAGCAAAGGTTGCCGGAAGTAGTCGGTACCACGCAGCACAGGCATATTCCGAGACCACATGCCATGAGGTTTTCAAGCGACACCTCGCAGAAGATATCTCTTTTCCGGCACAGTGCAGCCACAGCCTTCATCATCGGTTCCGGACCGCAACAATAGACCCTGTCCCAATGTTCATTCCTGAACTCCGGGATATCAGTCACAAAGCCCCTGTATCCCTTTGATCCGTCCTCGGTGGCCAGAAAGACCGGTCCCAGAGCACTGAACTCATCGTGGCTGAGAATTCTTGACCTGTTACGAAAGCCGAGGGCAAAATGAGGCTGCACGCCTGATTCGCTTATCTTCCTGCCCAGGTAGAGAAGAGGTGCCATGCCGCATCCGCCACCTGCCAGGAGGACTCTTTCGCCCCGTGCGGGAAGGGTGAATGAATTGCCAAGCGGGTAAATGAGATTCAGCTTTTCACCAGGGGTTTTCCGGGAGAGCCTTTCGGTACCGGGACCGGCAATCTGCACCAGGAGCGACATCGTGTTTTCTCCGGGATCAATGTCATGTACTGAGAGAGGACGGCGAAGGAATGTAGAAGGACTTTCCGTAACCAGGGCCTGAACGAACTGACCAGGTTTAATCCCTGTCAAATCCTCTGATGAAGAAACCTTTATCACAAAGAACCCTTCGGTGAGCTTGCTGTTACCGATAACCGTAAGATCTTCAATCTGTTTTTTCATTAGTCCTCCTTGATTGCAAAAATAGACATTTTGCACTGAATCTCTCAGGATGGCTTATACTCAGTAAAAGTTTTGTCTGAATAGAAAAAAACGATTCTCGAGAGCTTCCTGGAACCGCTTTCCGGTTCATTCCCTTCTGTCTGGAATACTTCTGCCACATCCTGCCGGCTTGCATTGACATCCGGAATATCCCCGTTGTCAGCCGCTAAATCCTGTTCGGCAAATACTTCATTTTCAGCTGGCTGATCCTTTTGCATATCTACATCAAAAAGAGTAGGCTGTGATACTACCTTATACATTGAACCACGGCCAAACAAAAGCCAATCAGCGGATAGAGAGGGATATCTGTGCAGCATTTTGATTACGAAATCAAGACTGGGATTATTTCTTCCCGATAGTATATGTGAAATGCCTGACGGCTGCACACCTATTTCATCGGCAAACTGTGCATAACTCTTGTTTTCATTCTGCAGGAATGCCTGTATGCGGTCTTTCATAGCCTGAACCTGTTTTTACAAATGTAATGATATTATAATTTACATATGTCATTTAATGTTCATTACAAATGTAATCCATTGCGATCACTGAGATATTAAATCCTGGAAGCCGTGAAGAATACTGATGCAATTCATTATATAATTACTTGTATGTATACTTGAGTTTAGATATGCATAACTACTGATAATTAGTTATATAGATATAATTATATGAGTTATTCTAAACATATACACAACTTATGGCCTTTCCGTGGTGCATTAATTGTTTAATTAAGTATGCTAATGCATTGATATTATGTTTATTAATAGAAACTGCATGTCAAAGCAATGTTTCTTTACATGCTTCATGTTTCTTTCATTACAACAGTAATTACTTTGGTATAGTCAAGCCCCCTTCGGGTTGTTTACATCTGTAATTCGGGTTGCTTATTAGTTCTGAGGATGAAGATAAACAGGTTGCCAGGTGATGAGATTTGCTTGTGGATGGTGAAGTTGCTGAGAATTGATTTTTTTGAGCTCCCCTTTCCCCTGGCAGGGAATATTTAATTCTGGAAACATAATTTAAAACATATTTTGCTGAGGATTCTTTTAATTATCTTCATACGCTTAACAGGTTACATCATTTTTTATCCTGTATCCTGGGATAACGACTGACATATGGTAAAAAGAAGATTTTCACTTGCCATGCACTGGCAGATACTGATCATGCTGGCTCTGGGCGGCTTATTCGGTTACTTCTTCCCTCATCTGACAAAATACACCAACTGGATAGGTGACGTTTTTCTAAGGGGATTGAACATGGTTATCGTGCCGCTCATATTCTGTTCCATCATGACAGGTGTGGCAAGTGTGGGAACGGCCGAGAATCTTGGAAGGCTGGGGCTGAAAACGATGGGATATTATGTTTTCTCCACCTTTCTCGCCATACTGACCGGGTTCTTTTTCGTTCAGCTGATAAAACCGGGGATCGGGGCTGACCTGGGATTGCAGGTGCCGCTGGATGAAATATCAACAGGCAAGGAGAGTTTCGGGCAAACCCTGATAAACATCGTTCCGGTTAATATCATACGTGCGATGTCTGAGGCACAGATGCTTTCAATCATTTTCTTTGCCATTCTCGCCGGTTTCTTCGTAACGCGTGTGGGTGAAAAGTCGCGGGTCCTTCTGGTGGATGTGGTCAATGCCATTCTTGATGTGATCATGAAGATCACCCTGTTCGTAATAAAGTTCACCCCGCTTGGTGTATTCAGCATAATCGCAAAGGTTCTCTCGCAACAGATTAACAGTGGCAACCAGGTCGGGGAGATAATCGGCAGCATGGGAATTTATTTTCTGACAGTGCTGCTGGGGCTTGTGGTTCAGGGTTTTGTGACCCTTCCACTGCTGGTCAGGTTCCTGGGAAGGGCCAACCCGGTCAAGCATCTGAAGAACATGTCCACCGTTTTGCTGACAGCTTTCTCCACATCCTCATCCAACGCCACACTTCCTCTTACCATGGAGACTGTTGAGGCCAGGAACGGCGTTTCAAACAAGATTGCAAGTTTCACCCTGCCTCTCGGGGCCACCATCAACATGAACGGAACGGCGCTCTATGAATGTGTGGCTGTGATGTTTATTGCACAGGCTTACGGGATTGACCTTAGTTTCGGGCAGCAGATGGTGGTGATATTCACAGCCCTGCTGGCAGCCATCGGCTCGGCAGGGATACCGATGGCAGGACTGGTAATGATGGCTGTAGTGCTGAATGCTGTGGGACTGCCCCTTGAAGGTATAGGGCTGATACTTGCCGTGGACCGTATTCTGGACATGTTCCGTACCGCCATAAATGTATACGGAGACACCTGCGGTGCGGTAATTATCGCCAAGTCGGAAGGAGAAGAGCTCCTTGTATAGTCGGCAGTACCAGTCGGCAGTAGTGGCCGCGGTCTCTCTGCTGAAGACTGGTTCTCATCCGCAGCTGCCACCGCAACCGCTGCTTTTGCTGCCGCATGATGAACAGCCGCCGGATGGCGGACCCATCAGTTCCTCCGGAGTTGCTTCGCGCACACCTACAACCTTGCCGGTAAAATGAAGGTCAGTGCCTGCCAGGGGATGATTGAAATCCATCTTCACAAAGGCATCACCAATCTCAACAACCACACCGTTCATCCTGTTCCCCTGCGAGTCCATCATGGGGACCGTGTTGCCAACATAACATATCTCGCTTCTCAGAACACCTTCATCCTCAAATATATTCCTCGGAAGGCTGATAACCATTTCCTCACGTACCTCACCATAAGCGTCAGCAGCAGCAAGGCTGAAATCAAATGCAGCTCCTTCTTCCAGTCCAACCAGCTTTTCTTCAAATGCCGGCAACAGACGACCCGCGCCAAAGACAAAAGAAAGCGGGGCTGACTCTTCCACCGTTTCAATCACCCTTCCGCCCTTATCACCCTCGTGAAGAGTATATGCCAGGGAGGCAAACTTGTTGTTTTCGATTTTCATAACTATTTGATCTTATTTATATTCAATTAAATTATATAAATTAAAAATAGAACTCTATCCTGATCTCCGGAGTATCATAGATTCCATACTCATTACCGGTAACGCTCCACAGGAAACTGATGTTCATGCTTGACCGTCTGCCTGTGGGCTGTGACAAACCTGCTCCGGCCAGGAAAGTGCCATGATAAAAGCGACCGTCAGCTTCCGGGTCGGAGGTGAAGAAGGCGCGTTGCAGGCTTAAGGCCTCATACTCACCGTTGACAAAGATCCCGGTATTAAGGCCGATAGGTATAACATTGTTCAGGTCCTGTATAAGAGTCAGTTGCAGCATAGCCCTGCCTCCGTATATGGAGGTTCTTCCATATGGATCTTTGTAAAACTGAAATGACGGTCCGGCCCCGACAGCCAGCCTGGGCAGCAGCCATATGCCTGCCAGGGGGGCCACCTCGATGTTGGTAACCGTGCCGAACTGAAGGCCGAACGATCCCCCGAAAAAGAGCCGCTGATTAACCGGAGGTCTCTCCTCCTCAGCATTCTCCGTCGCCGGGATCTGTCCTGCGGCCGTTGCAGCAATCACCAGGAAAAAAGCTAATGCCAGTATCTTCTTCATTGATGCAGTATCCTCATTTTGAGGCTACAAATAAAATCAAAATTAAGTACATTTACGGTAGTTCTGCCAGGCAAAAAACGCCGGGTAAAGTTATAGCACTGACAATAAGATGAATATAGTAATTACAGGGGCATCATCCGGAATTGGCCGGGAAACAGCCATCAGGCTCTCGGAGGAGCCGGGTAACAAGATATATGCGATTGCCCGCAACAGGAAATCGCTTACAGGCCTTTCAGAGGCTGCCGGACACAAGAATATCATTCCCGTGCCCATGGACATCACCTCAGGACGATCATCGCTCAGCGAGCTTAAAAAAAGGCTTGAACGGGAAGCGGGAAAGGTGGACATACTGATAAACAACGCTGGCCACCTTGTAAACAAACCATTTGAAGATCACACGGAGGCTGACATAGCTGAGTCAGTGTCTGTCAACTTCACCTGCGCCGCGAGGCTGACAGCAGAACTGCTGCCGTTAATGGTCCGTGGGTCGCATGTTGTCAATATCGGGAGCATGGGCGGCTTTCAGGGCAGTCTGAAGTTTCCCGGATTATCATGGTACAGCGCTACCAAGGGGGCCCTGGCTGTGCTTACGGAGTGTCTCGCTGCAGAGTATGCCGAAAGGGGCATCTCATTCAATTGTCTCTGTCCCGGAGCGGTACAGACGGAGATGTTTCAGAAAGCGTTTCCCGGATTCAGCGCACCTGTATTGCCTTCCGACATGGCCGCCTTCATAGCTGACTTCGCCGTTAACGGCAACAGGTTCTTCAACGGGAAGATCCTTCCGGTAGCCATGTCTGTTCCGTAATCAGCCGCCACCAGGTAATCGCAACTCGTACTTCGGCCTTCGCAAATCCTTCGCAATTCGCAATTCCTAACGCTGTCTTCTATCCCCTGTATTCCTTAACTATAATATGTCCGGTGATGGCCAGGTAGCCATTGAAAGCCAGAGCCTTCAGCTCGTCTTCACCCGGATAGACATAGACAGGGGCAATATGCTTCACCATGCGGGTCACCCTCTCCATGTGGGCACTGTCGTATGCCAGTCCGCCGGTGAGTATTATGCAATCGATCTTCCCTTCCAGAACAGCTGACATAGCTCCTATCTCTTTAGCTGTCTGATAGCTGCATCCTTCGACAACCAGGGCTGCATGTGTGTCACCCTCGGTTGCCCTTTTTGACGCATCCTGGAAACTGTTTGTTCCCAGGTAAGCCACTATTCCACCCTTTCCGGCAAGCATGGACTTCATCTCAGAAGGTTTGTACTTTCCGCTGAAACAGAGCTCGGAGAGCTGCCATGCCGGCAGTCCGCCGCTTCGCTCGGGAGAGTATGGGCCGTCGCCGTTAAGTGCATTATTGACATCAATAACCCTTCCGCGACGATGCGCTCCGACACTTATACCACCGCCCATGTGCGCCACAATCAGGTTAAGATCTTCATACTCCCTTCCGATTGATGAGGCATATACCCTGGCAACAGCTTTCTGGTTCAGCGCATGGAATATCGATCTTCTTGATATCAGGGGGTGTCCTGAAAGCCTGGCAATTGGTTCCAGCTCATCAACCACCACGGGATCAACAATATATGCTTTTGCTCCCGGGAGTTCTTTCACAACCATATCAGCCAGCAGCGCTCCGAGGTTACTTGCATGCTCCCCATTGACCCCTTCTGAAAGATGTTTCTTCATCAGGTCATTGACCTCGTAGATACCTGACTCGATAGGATTCACCAGTCCTCCCCTGCCAACCACCGCTGCAATTTCCTTCAGATCAGCCTGTTCCTCCCTGAGTGCATTCATGATTACCCGGTACCTGAACGGCAGCTGGTCAGTCATGGTAGTAAAGCCTTCAAACTCTTCAGTGCTGTGTCTCAGCGTCTTCTCCATGAGTTTGTCTTTACCCTCGTAAAGAGCAAACTTGGTACTTGTGGAACCGGGATTTATAGCAAGGATAAGCTTCTCCTTCATCATTATCATAATTTTTGTGAGGCCATAAGGCATGCCAGGGCCACGCAGTAGTATTTTGACAGCTCGCTTTCGCTTCTTGACATCAGCACCACAGGTTTGCTGGTGCCGCAGATCATTCCGGCAAGTTCTCCCCCGCCGAACAGCATCAGTCCCTTGTAGAACGGATTGCAGGCCTCCAGTGACGGAAAGAGCAGAATGTCAGCATCGCCGGCCAGGGGTGTGTCCACCCCCTTGATCCTGACACTCTCAGGATCACATGCAAGGAAGAGGTCAACCGGGCCATCCATGATGCAGTCCGGTATCTGTCCTCTCTCTGCCATCTTGCACATAACTGAGTAATCGAGGGTATTCGGGAAATGGTCGCTCACCTTCTCCGATGCACCAATCAGTGCAATCCGCGGTTTCCCGATCCCGAAACGGCGTGCCATATCCACGGCATAACGGGCCATTGCCACTTTCTGATCGAGGTCAGGAAACGGGATTACCGCAGTGTCAGTGATAAACAGCAACTTATGGTATGCCGGAATCTCAACTGCACAGACGTAACTCATTACAGCTTTTGGTGGCAAAAGACCCTTCTCCCTGTCCATCACCGCCCTGAGGAACTTGTCTGTGCCCACAAGGCCTTTCATTACAACGTCTGCCTCACCACCCCTGGTTATTGACACTGCCAGTTCCGCAGCACTTTTTTCATCAGGTGATTCAACCAGTGTAAATAATCGGGGATCAGCTCCTGTCTCCTGGCAAGTGGCAAGAATCCGGTCACGCCGGCCAATCATTATGGCTTCTGCAAATCCTTCTGCAACAGCCCTGTGAAGTGATCCGACGGTGTTCGGGTCCTGAGCCCAGGCGACGGCTATTTTCTTTTTAGTTCCTGACGACCTGACGGTGTCAGCCATCTGCCTGAGACTTGTAATCATTTTATTCCTTCCTTGTTATTGCTGCCGCAAGCACAATACTGTAATACTTCGCCTGGTCAGAGTCGCTTCTCGAAGTCAGCACTATTGGTGCAGTTGCTCCCAGGATCACTGCCGCCACGCCGGCGTGGGCAAAGAATACCAGTGACTTGTAGAGAACATTCCCAACCTCGATATCTGGCATCAGCAGCAGGTCTGTATCGCCTGCCACGTCACTTCTGATACCCTTGTGCGTTGCGCTCTCAAGGCTGATTGCGTTGTCAAAGGCAAGCGGCCCGTCAATGAGGCAATGCCTGATCTGGTCACGCTGGTTCATTTTCGAGAGGAGAGCTGCATCGAGGGTGGCCTGCATATTCTCACTTACCATCTCCACAGCGCCCAGTACGGCAACCTTCGGCATTTCAACACCAAGCCTGTTGAGGCAGGCGACGGAGTTGTTCACTATTGCTATCTTGTCCTGCAGGTTGGGTGCAATATTCATCGCCACGTCTGTCACAGCGATGAGCTTGTGGTAAGCAGCCACCTCAAAAATGGCAAAATGAGAAAGCAGCGAGCCCGATCTCAGTCCCCACTCCTTGTTCAGGACTCCCTTGAGCAGGTTTGAAGTACCCACCTTTCCTTTCATGAGGATGTCTGCCTGGTTGCTGCGGACCATCCTGACAGCTATCTCAATAGCCATTTCAGAATCAGGCTCGTGCACCACCCTTACGCCAGTCAGGTCAAAATTGTTCTGAGCTGCGATATTATGTATCGCATCCTTGTCACCGACAAGTATGGGTTCAATGAAGCCATCATGTGCAGCCATGAGAACCGAGGAGAGTGAATTGTGGTCCTGCGCGGCAGCCAGTACCAGGCGCCTTGCAGGCTTGTCTACAAGCAGTTGCTTGAGTTCGGAGAGGTGCTTGAAAGCCATTATACAGAGTGTTTAGTGAGTCAGTTTCTCAACTATGGCCTGGGTGTCAGATGCAATCACCAGTTCCTCGTCTGTGGTAATCACCATCACCTTCACTTTCGAGGAAGGCTTCGAGATAACCAGATCTTTTCCCTTCACGCCGTGGTTCACATCCTCGTCAACCTCAATGCCCATATACTCCATCCCGGTACAGATCATCTTCCTTGCATTGAAGTCGTTCTCTCCCACTCCGGCAGTGAAGATGAGCAGGTCGAGTCCGTTCATTGCTGCAACATATGCGCCAATGAACTTCTTGATCTTGTAAGCATACATATTGAGCGCCAGGAGTGCTTTCGGGTTACCCTCATTTGCAGCCGCCTCAAGGTCGCGCATGTCGGATGAGAGCTGTGAAATGCCTGCCACACCGCTCTTCTTATTTATCATGTTATTTACACCACTCACGCTAAGCTCTTCCTTGTCAGCCAGATAGAGCAACACGCCCGGGTCAATCTCACCGGTGCGGGTACCCATGATCAGTCCGTCAACCGGGGTGAAGCCCATCGATGTGTCAATCGACTTACCATTTTCAATGGCGGTGATTGAGGCTCCGTTGCCAAGGTGGCAGGTTATAATCTTTGAGTTGTAAAGGTCCATGTTCAGCATTTTGCAGGCCTTCTCAGCCACGAACCTGTGGCTGGTTCCGTGGAACCCGTACTTCCGGATACGGTATTTTTCATAATACTCATAAGGGATGGCGTACATGAACGCATAATCAGGCATCGTCTGGTGGAACGAGGTATCGAAGACCGCAACCTGTGGTATACCCGGCAGCAGCTTCTCGCAGGAGAGGATCCCCTTGAGGTGAGCGGGATTGTGCAGGGGTGCCAGCTCGGCGCACTTTTCTATGTCGCGCTTGACATCGTTGTCAATCAACACCGACTCTTTGAAGTTTTCGCCTCCGTGCGCTACACGGTGACCTACTGCCTTAATCTCCGAGATGCTTTTTATGACGCCATGCACCGGGTCTACCAGTGCATCCATAACCATGTTGATACCGACGGTATGGTCTGGTATGTCCAAGACCACCTTATAGGGATCCTTGCCGGTTGGCTTGTGAGTGAGGATGCCGTCTGTGATGCCGATTCTTTCAATCAGTCCTTTTGCCAGCACCCTGGCGCTGTCCTGCATGTCAAAAAGCTGATACTTGATTGAAGAGCTGCCGCAGTTTAGTACGAGAATATTCATGATTTCCTTTGTGTTACCTGGTTAAGCCGGCTGCCTGGTTGGCGGTTATGGCGATTACGTTGATGATGTCACTGACTGAACAACCCCTTGAGAGGTCGTTGATAGGCGCTGCCATGCCCTGAAGGACAGGGCCGATAGCCTGTGCATGTGCCAGTCTCTCAACCAGCTTGTACGCGATGTTTCCGCATTCCAGGTTGGGGAAAACGAGGACGTTGGCCTTGCCTGCTATCCTGCTGCCCGGAGCCTTCTTCTGTCCGATGGCTTCGATAAGCGCTGCATCTGCCTGAAGCTCACCCTCAAACATGAATTCCGGAGCCATCTCCTTCGCCATCTTTGTGGCACTGACTACCTTGTCAACCAGCGGGTGCTTTGCGCTGCCCATGGTGGAGAAGCTGAGGAGGGCGACCTTGGGTTCCACACCGACAATAGTTTTGGTGGTGCGGGCAGTGGCGACTGCTATCTCGGCAAGTTCCTTGTCCGTAGGATCAGGGTGAACTGCGCCGTCGGCGAAGACGATTATACCTTCCGCACCAAACTCCTTGTCTTTCAGCATCATGATGAATGCACCCGAAACCACTGATATGCCCGGGGCGGTCTTTACAATCTGGAAGGCAGGTCTCAGCACATCGCCTGTCGTGTTCCTTGCTCCCGCCACTTCTCCGTCAGCATCACCGCACTTGATCATCATCACTCCGAGATAAAGCGGATCCTCAATCAGCCTGGAAGCCTCCTCAACCGTTAGCCCCTTGCTCTTGCGGAGCTCAACCATCGTGTCAATGTAATGCTTCTTCGCGGGGTGATCATGCGGATCAACTATCTGCGCCTTTCCTATATTCTTCAGACCAAACGATTCTGCCATCGTCTTAATCTCCGCGGGATTCCCCAGTAAAGTTATACGTGCAATCCCCTCTGCCAGCACCGCATCTGCTGCTTTAAGAGTCCTCTCCTCCGTTCCCTCAGGCAATACAATCATTTTGTTATGCCTTCTGGCATTCGTTTTGATCTGTTCAAGCAATTCCATTGGATATCAGTAATTTAGTTTGAGTATTGTGTCGGGTTAAAAGTACTAAAAAAGTGTAATCCCGCAATAATCAACAACATGATTATAGTCAGTATTTTCAAATTTTAGTCATTTTTTTTCGAAAACAACTTTGCGGCCCTGCCGCGAACCCTTCAAATCCCTATTTTTGATGCTGAATTTGCTCAGATGGAGGATCAACGCACAGCCACATTGACAGAACTGCTGACCTCTGGCTTTGAGGGTGAGGTACGCACCGACAGAAGTTCCAGGCTCATGTATGCCACCGATGCCTCCATCTACAGGGAGGAGCCGCTGGCGATAGTCTTTCCGCGCAATACTGATGACATAAAAAGGCTTCTTGCGTTTGCCGCGAAACACCGCATCGGCATAATCCCGAGGGCTGCGGGAACCTCGCTGGCAGGACAGGTGGTAGGTTCGGGTATAGTGGCCGATATCTCGCGTCACTTTGGTAAAATACTGGAAATAAACGTCGAAGAACGATGGGTCAGGCTTGAGCCTGGGGTGGTTCCTGATGAGCTCAATGCCGCCCTGCGAAGCCACGGACTTCTGTTCGGGCCGGAGACGTCGACTTCCAGCCGGTGCAACCTGGGGGGGATGATCGGTAACAACGGCTGCGGACTCCACTCCGTCGTCTATGGTTCCGTAAGGGATCATATAATCGGGGTCAGTGCCTTGCTGCACGACGGATCAGAAGTCGTCTTCGGTGAGCTCACCGCGGACCAGTTCAGTCAGAAGTGCTCCCTGCAAACCGCTGAGGGTGAGATATACAGGGAAATCGAGCAGATTATGACAGATCCCGGTCACCGGGAATCAATCATGGCCGGCTACCCTGAGAAGACCATTCCCCGCCGCAACACCGGATATTCACTTGATGACCTGCTCTGCAGTGAACCTTTCACACCCGGAGCGGGTCGGAAGATCAATCTTGCAAGGCTCATCTGCGGGTCGGAAGGGACTCTTGCCATCGTCACCGAGGCGAAAATGGGGCTGGTGCCGCTGCCTCCGCCGGTTAAGGCCCTGGCATGCGTTCACCTGCATCACCGTAACGAGGCCTTCCGCGCCAACCTGATTGCACTCAGACACCAGCCATGGGCTGTGGAACTGATGGACAGCAACATACTCAGCCTGGCAGCCACCGTAGAGAGCCAGAAACGGAACAGGTTCTTCATCGAGGGTGACCCCGGGGCTTTGCTCATAGTGGAGTTTTGCGCCGGGAGCCGAGAGGAGATAATCTTCACTGCGGCAGTCATGGAGGAGGAGATGCGCAGCGAGGGACTGGGATACGCATTTCCGGTCGTGTGGGGTGCCGACGTTAAGCGCGTCTGGGACCTTCGCAAGGCAGGGCTCGGAATACTGTCAAACATGCCCGGCGACGCCAAGCCGATCTCTCTCATTGAGGACTGCGCTGTGGATGTGAACAGGCTGGGCGACTTCGTGGCCGACATAGAGGAGATGCTGGCCTCTTACGGCAAAGAGTCTGTATATCATGCACATATAGGCACCGGGGAGCTTCATGTCAGGCCTCTGATAAACCTCAAGGATGCCGGTGAGGCGAAGCTTTTGCGCACCATTGCCGAAGAGACTGCCCGGATAGTGAAAAAATACCGGGGCTCAATGAGCGGAGAGCACGGTGACGGAAGGCTGCGCGGTGAGTTCATACCGCTTATTATCGGCGCCGGAAACTACAAGCTTAACAAGAGGATAAAAAGGGTTTTTGACCCGAACGGCATACTCAACCCGGGGAAGATTACCGACACCCCTCCCATGGACAGCTCGCTGCGCTATATTCCGGGGAAGCCTACCCCTGAACCGGCGACGCATTACGATTTCTCCGACTGCGGAGGTGTCGTGCGTGCCGCCGAAAAGTGCAACGGATCGGGCGACTGCCGCAAGAGCAGTGTTATAGGCGGTCTGATGTGCCCCAGCTTTATGGCCACCGGTGACGAGCGGCTTACAACCCGTGCCAGGGCAAACATAATGAGGGAAATGCTCTATGCCGACAGAGACAATCCCTGGGACAGCCGCGAGATATACGAGATCCTCGACCTGTGCCTGGCATGCAAGGGATGTCGCAGCGAGTGCCCTTCAGGGGTTGATATAGCCAAATTGAAGTCGGAGTTCCTGCAGCACTATAATGATGTGCATCCGCCGTCACTGCGCACAAGGCTGATTGCCTCGCTGCCAAAGATCTACAGCCTTTTCTCATTTATTCCGGGTATCTTTAATTTCTTTGCTACCAACAAATTCACCGCACTGATAATCAAGAGAGTGACAGGATTTGCCGCAGAGCGAAGCATCCCGGTGCTGGCGCCGCAGACCTTCAGGAGGTGGCTGAAAAAGAATCTGTCTGCACTAAATCCGGCTAATCCCATCGGTGAAATATGCCTGTTCGTGGATGAGTTCACCAACCACAACGACCTGGATGCAGGCAAGGCAGCAGCGAAACTGCTGACCGGGCTGGGCTACCGCATCACATTTGCCGGGAATGCTGCCAGTGCACGGACATATATTTCAAAAGGCTTTTTGCGTCAGGCAAAGAAGCTGATAACTAAAAATATACTGGTACTTGGGCCGCTGGTCAGCGATGACTGTCCCCTTGTAGGGATCGAGCCCTCGGCGATCCTCGGCTTCAGGGATGAGTTTCCTGATCTTGCCGGTGATAAGTTGCGCCCCGAGGCTTCAAGGCTGGCTCAGCACACATTTACCCTTGAGGAGTTCATTGCCGGGGAGTTCAGTGCAGGAAGAATAAAGAGAGAAATGTTCACCCGTGAGCCTGCAGAGGTGCTGGTACATGTTCACTGCCAGGAAAAAGCGATCACCACTTCGGCACCGGTGCTGGCTGCCCTCGGTATTCCGGTAAACTATAAGGTAAGGGAGATACCGTCTGGCTGTTGCGGTATGGCGGGGGCGTTCGGGTATGAAAAAGAGCATTTTGAGCTCGCGCAGAAGGTTGGTGAACTGGTTCTTTTCCCAGATGTACGGTCTGCATCTGCCGGAACCATCATCTGCGCCCCCGGCACCAGCTGCCGGCATCATGTCAAGGACGGTACGGGCAGGGTAGCACTTCATCCTGCAGAAGTGCTCCTCGCTGCTCTCAGAGGCTGAAGATTTCATGTCCTGCTTTTACAATTCCTGATGGCCTGCCCAAAATAGCAAATCGCAAATCGTAAATCACAAAATCGTAAATGCATCCGCATCCCGCCAGATGGGCATATCCTCACGGTACTTGTCAAGCACCTCACGTGAGAGCATCGCCGAAACAACGCCCTCGGCGCCTGGCCCGAGAGAAGCCATAAGCTCACCTTTCGGGCTTACAATGGCCGAATCGCCGGTATATGAAGTGCCGTCGGGATTGGCGCCCACGCGATTCACTCCAATGACGTAACACTGGTTCTCTATTGCCCTGGCTACCAGCAGCGCCTTCCAGACAGAGCTGCGGACCGAAGGCCAGTTGGCCGAATATATTATTACATCGGTGTCGCCGCGGTTCCTTGACCATACCGGAAAGCGCAGATCATAGCAAACCTGAAGATTGAAGCTGAACTCGCGGTAAGTCACCACAACCCGCTTATTGCCACGACTGTATACAGTATGTTCCCCGCTCATTGTATGGAGGTGCCGCTTGTCGTAGAATGTCACGTCCCCAACTGGAGTCACAAATATCAGGCGGTTATAATACCTGTCCTCCTCTCCTATGATAACCGATCCGCAGAGGGCATACCCTCCGTTGGCGGCCCGTTCCTTCATCCACCTTACGGTTGGCCCGTCCATCCCTTCTGCAAGGGGTGCCGGATTCATGGTAAAGCCAGTGGAGAACATCTCGGGCAGCACCACAATCCCCCCTCCGGGAGGAGCTGCATCAAGCAGGGCTGAGATATGCGCGAGACTGGAGTCCCTGTCCTCCCACTTAATCCCGCACTGTACTATTGTTGCTTTCATTGCTGCAAATCTGCACATAAAGATATGAAGTAACCTTTATAAAACAGCGACGGTAATGATGTGTTCAGCAGCAAACACGACGATACCGCCATAAATAAAAAAACAGGCCCGTGGACCTGTTTTTCTGCTGTTTGTCATTGTACTACTTTCCGGCATGTTCTGCCTGGTATTCCGCGAAGATGGATGTAATGAGCGGTTTGTAGTACAGCCAGAAGAATCTTTTCGGATCATCCGGCTTTTCAGAATAAAGAAAACTCTTCGCTCCTTTCTGGATGTTCTTAATCCTGGCTGTCCAGAAGGGTATATTATTGTTTGCGAAATCGCCTGAGAAGTAATAGGTTTTCTGAGTGAGAGGTTCCTGTGTGACTGCGGGGAATACAGCCTGCAGATCGTTGACTGCCAGCAGTGTATCACCCGAAGGAGTTGTATTCAGGACGAATTCGGAAACTACGTTGTTCCTTCCCGGGTCTATGATATCGAAGCTATTGGTAAAGGCAACCGTCTCGGGAAGCCCGAACCTCTCTGCTGATGGTCCTGTTGTTCTGATGACCGGCAATGCTGAGGCAAGATGTTTACCCTCCTCCAGCACTATGATGCCATTCTCCCTGAGCAGTACAACTCCCGGTTTGGTGAAGGTCCATGGTTCGCGGTACTGTTTACGGTAGAGAGCCGGCATCCAGGCAGGCACGCCCTGCTGTGATACAGTATCGAGCGACTTGTAGTACTGTCCCATCCAGCCTTTCGAAGCAATTCCGAGAAGCTCTTCTGTCTTGAATCTCTCAAGTCCCGCCGTAGGATAATCGAATGTATTGTATTCAACGAGAACCAGCTTATCCCGTTTTTTCATTTCCACCATAAGGAGATAATCGTTGTTGTTGAGGCCGCCATAAAGCTTCCTTGACCTGCGTGTCTTCTTTATCCCCTGGTACCAGTCGTTGAAGAACACACCGTAAGTGTCAGTGTAATACAATACGTCATTCTTATCTGCCAGGTCAATCAGTTCGGTCAGGCGGAAGTCCCTTTTCCTGAACTGTTTCTCCCTCACGGGTCTGAGTGGTTCGAAGCCGTAATAGTCCTTGTTTGCTGAATAGCTGCCACCCTTTTCTCCCCTTACATATCTAGCGTTAGTCAGGATGTAGACAAATGAGCGGTGACCCAGTCTGTCAAGTGTCGGTACTGTCTTGTCAAGTATGACAACATCGACAGGTTTCTTTTCCTGGAAAGCCCATCTGATAAAGCTCACAGCCGGTATTAAGAGCAGTACTGCCAGAACTAACAATGTTATCAGTAGAGGTTTTTTCATAATTACCGGAATTTGATAATATCCTGTTACTAAACGAATTCTTGGAAGGTACAGTATGCGTGTTGTAAAAAAATAATGGCTAAAGTAGCAAATTATTTCCTATCGGGAAAATATTTTATCGGAAAATGGCAAAAAACGTAACGGTTCAAGCGATTTTGTGATAATTTGCACCTGTAATTGTGAAATTGCCATATGTTTTCAAATCAGCCACTTGCGGACAGGTTAAGACCGCGGTCACTCGAGGAGTTTGCCGGGCAGGAGCATCTTGTGGGCAGTGAGGGGGTGCTGAGGAAGGTGATTGAGTCCGGCAATGTGCCGTCATTCATATTATGGGGTCCTCCCGGTGTCGGGAAGACAACACTTGCAAGGATTGTTGCCAACAAGCTGGAGCGTTCCTTCTTCCAGCTGAGCGCAGTGCACAGCGGAGTGAAGGAGGTCCGTGAGACGATTGAAAAGGCAAAGAGCCAGCAGTTTTTCGGCAAGCCGAATCCCATACTTTTCATCGACGAGATTCACCGTTTCAACAAGTCGCAGCAGGACTCACTCCTGGGTGCCGTGGAACAGGGAATTCTGACGCTTATAGGTGCAACAACAGAGAATCCATCCTTCGAGGTAATATCCCCTCTCCTTTCAAGGTGCCAGGTGTATGTGCTTAAACCTCTTGATGACGAAACCCTCAGGAAGCTGATTGACAGGGCAGTCACAGATGATTATTACCTCTCCCGGTACAAAATCAGGGTAGCTGAGTATGAAGCACTGATTCGCATCAGCGGAGGCGATGCACGTAAGCTGTACAATGCGCTCGAGCTGACTGTCTCCCTTGAGGCCGAGAAGGGCAGCGGGGAGATTGTTGTCACCGATGAGATGGTGCTTGGCCATGTGCAGCAGAACCTTGCTATGTATGACAAGAACGGAGAACAGCATTATGACATCATTTCAGCATTTATCAAGTCGCTCCGCGGGTCAGACCCCAATGCCGCGGTATACTGGCTTGCAAGGATGGTGGAAGGTGGTGAGGATGTGAAGTTCATAGCCCGGCGAATGGTAATACTTGCAGCTGAGGACATCGGTCTTGCCAATCCCAATGCCCTGCTCCTCGCACAGGCATGTTTCAACGCTGTAAATCTTGTCGGCTGGCCCGAGTCAAGGATAATCCTCTCTGAAGCAGCAGTTTACCTTGCCACATCGCCCAAGAGCAACGCCTCCTACATGGCAATTGAGAATGCAATAGCTGCTGTCAGGCAGCATGGTGACCTGCCGGTACCGCTTCACCTGCGCAATGCGCCCACCAGGCTCATGAAGAACCTGGGATATCATGAAGGATACAGGTATGCTCATAGTTTCGAGGACAATTTTGTCCAGGACAATTTCCTGCCGGAGCAGATAACCGGTACGGTCTTTTACGATCCGGGCAGGAATGCCCGTGAGCTTGAGATACGAAAGCAACTGGAGACCCGGTGGCAAAAAATCTATAGATACAAAAAGGATAACGAATAGAATATTTAGTAATTTTATCTCATGAAAGTCAGTGAACTGAATATTCCGTTGCTAAAGCATACAGGCAGCGGGAATTTTCTTCTTCTTGCAGGACCATGTGTGGTTGAGTCGGAGGAGATGACGCTGCGCGTGGCTGCCGAGGTGGTGAAGCTCAGCGACAAGTACCATATTCCGTTGATTTTCAAATCATCATACCGTAAAGCAAACCGGTCAAGGCTTGATTCGTTTTCAGGCATCGGCGACGAGAAAGCGCTCGAGATACTTGCGGAGGTAAGGGAGAAGTATTCGGTGCCGGTGGTTACTGACATTCACTCGCCTGAGGAAGCCCGCATTGCCGCTCATTTCGTCGATGTCATCCAGATTCCTGCGTTTCTCTGCAGGCAGACAGATCTTCTTGTTGCTGCAGCTGCCACCGGAAAGGTGGTAAATGTCAAGAAGGGACAGTTTCTTTCCGGTGCCTCAATGCGCTTTGCGGCAGGAAAGATAAGGGAATCGGGAAATGAGAGAGTGATGCTTACCGAGAGGGGAAGCTTTTTCGGGTACAATGACCTGGTTGTGGATATGCGGAACATCCCCGTGATGAAGCAGATCGGCGCTCCGGTGATAATGGACATCACCCATTCGCTGCAGCAGCCAAACCAGGAAGGAGGTGTATCCGGCGGACAGCCTGACATGATTGAAACCATCGGCAGGTGCGCCATTGCTGCCGGCGTTGACGGAATCTTCATCGAAACTCACCCTGAACCGGCCTCTGCCCTCTCTGACGGAGCCAACATGCTGAGGCTCGATATGCTCGACAGCCTGCTTAATAAACTTACATTAATAAGA
>Ga0209606_1000995_pt1 | contig 38738 bp, 35 predicted proteins | sample AD_UKC057_MetaG_FD_184412 | JGI IMG/M metagenome (GOLD analysis project Ga0209606, IMG submission 184412) | Active sludge microbial communities of municipal wastewater-treating anaerobic digesters from USA - AD_UKC057_MetaG (SPAdes) (version 2) | ecosystem: Engineered > Bioreactor > Anaerobic >... | reverse complement strand
GACAGGCTCGCGCGGTACAAGATCCCGAAGGTGGTAAAGTTTGTCAGAGAGATCCCCCTGAACGCCGCTGAAAAGGTCCTCAGGAGAAAGCTTCTTCAGGACTACCTCGCGGAATTGAAATCCTAACAGCAGGATGCTGTCCGGTCAGACGAAGTCAGGTTACCAGTGGATCGTGGTAGCCATCATATGGTTCTGTCATGCTGTATATTTTCTGAACTATATGACGGTCGGCGCTCTGGCCCCTTTTCTGCAATCTGAATTACATCTTAGTTCTGCCCGCATTGGAATACTGAGCAGCGCTATCACGATCGGTTCCGTATTATCCCTCATTCCCTCGGGCATGGTGGCGGATCATTTGGGCTCCAAATGGATAATAACGGTTGGCCTTCTCCTCATCGCTGCCTCCGCCATCGCTGTTTCTACCATGCATTTTTATCTTGCCATCCTTGTGCTCCTTATTTTGCTTGGCGCCGGTGTTGGGGCAAATCAGACACCGGGGACCAAGGCAATTGTCATGTGGTTCCCGGCAAAGGGAAGGGCCACGGGCATGGGCATTAAACAAACCGGGGTTACCTCTGGGGGCATACTGGCATCATTTCTCCTGCCTGCGGTGGCTTTGCAATGCGGTTCCTGGAGATATTCCTTTCTTGTTGCCGGTCTCGCTGCTTTGGCGTCCGCCGTGGTAATAGTTCTCTTCTATAAGGACCCGGCGCGAAGAGACCCGCAACCCGATCATCAAAAAGTCAATTACAAACAGGTTCTCCTTCAACTTCTGAAGAACAGGGATTTGATGCTGACCTCTTTTGCGGGGATATTTCTCATGTCGATCCAATCTTCGCTCATGACCTATTTTATACTTTATGCTACCTCTGTATGGGGCTTTTCTTCAGAAAGAAGCGGTTCATTGTTAGCCCTCGCATTTTTCAGCGGGTCTCTGGCCAGGATCGGGTGGAGCGTGGCAAGCGACTATCTCTTTATGGGGCAGAGGAATATAATCTTCATTTTGATAAGCATATTGGGCATAATCACTACCATCGGGCTCGATATGGCTCACGATCAAAACAATCTGTTTCTTGCGTACCTACTGACATCTTTGCTCGGCATAACATGCTTTGGCTGGAATGCGATCCACCTGACCAGGGTGGGAGAGCTGGGTGGAAAATTTGCAGGAACCTCAACGGGCACCGCCATGGTCATATCAAACCTTGGAGCCGTTTTTGGTCCACCCCTGTTCGGTTATTTCATTGACCGCACAGGGACCTACACCATGTCATGGTATTTCATTGTTTTTTGCATGATCTCTGTGGTGTTTTTTACCATGCTTCAAAAGAAAGAGTCCGTACACATCGGGAAGTAGCGGATTTACCCTCTATTGCGGAATGCAGGCGCAAGACTGCAGATCCGGCTCATGGTTCGGTATGATGATATCGGCCATCTGTTTTATCCTGAGCACGCTGTCATAGGCTTCAATTACGTTTATATGCATGCCGGGGGTCAGGACCGACGGAATGTTGTTGACAGCCTGAGGGGGGTTGAACACATCTGTTATCGTACAAAGCCCTGAGATGATGGCCTTCCCCCGGGCGGTGTTGACGCATACAGATTGCCCTCCCGGCGTATGGCCTGGGGTGAAAAGCACCGACACCTCCTCGCGTATCTGAACATCCCCATCGAGCAGCTCAAAGTCGAGGCCCTTGATAGATTCATAGTTGTACGCGGGGGCTACCGATGGGTGTGGTTTTTCTGCAAATTCGAGCTCCGCCTTTTGTACAAAAAGCCTGGCCCGGCGAAAGAGCCGCGCCCCGGCCGTATGGTCGTTATGGAGATGGGTGAAAATAACCGTATCAATGTCATCAAATCCCAGCCCGAGATTCGAAAGCCCTTGCTCAAGGGTCTGGATCTCTTTGGCGGGAATGCCCCTGACGGTTGTGAGATAGTGGACGCTTGCCCCGGCGTCAACAAGAATTTTCTCGTTCAGCCCTTCAATAAACCAGACATAACCGACGGAGCGGATGGTTTGCCCTATGTTCATACGGTAGGTCATGAGGGATTTATCCATCGGGGATTCAAAGAGGGGGATCGGGCGGATAACACAATTATCCATTCTCTTCTCCTTTTTTCAGTCTGTTCCCTTCCTTCAATCCTGCCCTGTTCCTTTTATCTATCCATACAGAAAGCATATGCCAAATCCACCCCGTGGATATGCCCACTGGATAGCACCTTTGGGGCAGATAATCCGGCAGCTCCCGCATTCGAGGCACCCCTCGTGGGCAAAGCTGACATGCTCTTCTCTCAGGACAAAGCACTCGGCAGGGCATCCGTATATGCAGGGCTTCAGATCGCATTCAGCGCATACCTCTTTGTTCACGATGATATGGGCTTCGCTGTCCCAGTCGTATTTGTTAAGAGCCAGTTTTTCTTCTACTTTCAAATGGCCTTCCTCGCTTTCCATAAATCCGACACGATTGAACTTATACTCGTGCGTCCTTTTACGATTTCCTTCACCAACTGCATGGTCCCCTTTCGGGGCATCCCGTCGTTCTGGAAGATTGCCTCGAAGATCTCAAAAGCCAGCTCAGGATAAAGCTCGTAGATCCTGCGGTTCTTTAGAAAGGCAGGGGCGCCCTTAAAGGTTTCCAGGTCCTTCAAAACAAAACTTTCCTTTAGCAATTGCTCGTAACGGGAAAGGCTGCCCGCAGAAAAATCATTCTTTTCCTTTGCCTCGATTGCTGTTTGGGCTGCCTTCATTCCCGAGGCGATTGCAAAATTCGCCCCTTCAAGAATAAGGCCCGTGCCGAGCAGCATAGCGGCGGCGTCGCCCGCCACCAGGACTCCATCTGTTGCCAGCTTCGGCATCATAGCCAACCCTGAACAGGGGATCAGGTGGGCTGAATATTCCACCGTCTTGCCCCCCTCGATCAATCTGGAGATATCGGGGTGGTGCTTGAATTCTTCCAGAAGGTCCGATGCCTTCAGCCTGCTTTTCACCAATGCGCCCAGCTCAATGACCAGGCCGAGGGAAAGGCTCTCTTTATTCGTATAGATAAATCCTCCGCCCGGCAGGCCGCGCGTGCATGTACCCACAAATTCTATGGCCGCCCCTTCATCATTTACCAGATTGAAGCGCTGCTCTATAACTTCACGGGGCAGCTCGATGATCTCTTTGACCCCCTGCTTCATATCTTCCTGCAAAAAGTCTTTGCGAAGGCCGGCCTTCTTTGCCAGGAGAGAATTCACGCCATCGGCCAGTATTACGATATCCGAAGGAAATTCCTCTTCCCCGACCTTTACGCCTGACACCCTGCTCCCCTGCAAGATCAGATCGTCAACCCTCATGCCGGTTGCCACTATCGCGCCCGCTTCTTCTACCTTCTGCGCCATCCAGGCGTCAAACTTGGCCCTCAGCAGGATAAAACCGTTATAAGGGGCTGTGCCAAAGCGCGTGGATTTGAAGTCAAGGGCGGTAGAGCCATGCTCAGACATAAATGAAAGCACATGCCTTGTGACAAACCTCTCCACCGGGGCTTCTTTCCAGAATTCAGGGATAAGCTCGTTCATCTGGGGGCCGAACATTGCTCCGCCCCACATGTTTTTCACTCCCGCAAGCTTACCACGCTCAAAGAGGAGCACGTTCAGGCCGGCCCTGGCCATTACGTACGCAGAAGCGCACCCTGCCGGCCCTCCTCCGACAACAATGACATCAAATTTCTCCATATTCAAAACCTCTTTTGTGCTGCTCTCTCAAACCGCGCCTGCAATACAATAATATTACATTTTTAAAGATCTGCACCTCTCTATAAGCGACGGGAGAACCTTCTTGTAATCGCCTACAACACCAAGATCGGCCTCCTTGAAGATATTTGCATCAGGATCTCTGTTGATCGCGACAAGAAGCTTTGAGGAGGAACACCCTGTCATGTGCTGCGGGGCGCCCGAAACGCCGACGGCTATGTAAAGGTTCGGGCTCACGATACGCCCGGTTTGCCCGATCTCCATGCTGAGAGGCTTCCAGCCTTCGTCACAGGGCACCCGCGTAACCCCTACGGTTCCGCCGAGCAGCGAAGCAAGCTCTTCCAATATGGCAAACCCTTCAACTCCGCCGATACCCCCGCCTCCGGCAATAACGACCTTGGCATCTTCGAGCCTTATCCCTTGCACTTCTTCGACCACTGTTTCGAGGACTTCGCCTTTGACGCTCGATGGGCCTACAGAGACGGCGAGAGGCGTTACCTTTCCCTGTCTCGATGGGTCGCTTTCTGCCGGCGCCGCTGATCTGGGCCTGATGGTTGCTATCTGGGTCGTGCCGGGCTTTGAAGTCCACACTGCAACAGCATTTCCGCCGTAGACAGGCTTCGAAAGCAGCAGCGCCTTTGTATTCTCGTCAAGAGAAAGTTTAATACAATCCATTGTTACAGACGCCTTCAGCCTGGCCGCAAGTCTGGGCGCAAGATCCCGCCCCATATCGGTGTGGCTGAATAAGATTATGGACGGGGACAGCTGTTTGCATGCCTCGGCAACGATAGCAAGGTAAAGATCGGGGTGGGCTTTGGCAATAGAAGGGCCGTTGGCAATGTAAACATTGTCTCCTCCCATGCTGACCGCATCTTTTGCCGCCCCCTCGATGTTCTCGCCGATAAGGAGCACGCTTAGCGGCTCCCCCGTTTGATTGGCAAGCTCACGGCCGATAGTCAGAATCTCTTTTGTAACGGTAGTGACCTTTCCTTCTGCGACTTCACCAAAGATCAATATTTTTTCACTCATTTTTATCTATCCTCCTCCTGCAATACCAGTTCCTATCAAAGCATCTCTATAAAAACATCTAAACCGGGCATTGGTTAAACAGCCCCGACGTCCCGCAGCTTTTCCGCCAGCTTTGTTCCTGCCTCGTCCGGGGTCTCTGCCTGGATGATTTCGCATTTTCTCGCCCATTCGCGCCTGGACAGCCCTGCTGCTTCTTTGCGCGCGGCCCCTTTGCCGACCTGGCCGGCATCAGCTCCGATGTCTGCAGCGCTCCAGACAGGTATCTTCTTTCTCGCAGCCATGATCACTCCGCTGCCGGAGGGCAGCCTGGGGCGGCCTACATCCCAGGAAACCGTCACCATTGCCGGCACAGGCATGGAAAACACCTGGTAGCCGTCCGTGGTCACGCGCTTTACCTTGAGCGCCTTATCAGCGGATTCGATGGCCAGGGCCAGCGTGACAATGGGGATGGATAGATTCTCCGCAATAATCGGTCCAACCACGCCCTCGTCCCAATCACTGGCCTGCCGGCCGCATAATATCAGATCAAAGTCTCCAATCTTACGGATGGCGCAGGCGAGGATGTGGGCTGTACCAAAGCTGTCTGAATCCTGAAAGGAGGGGTCCGAAAGAACTACTCCATCATCAGCTCCCATTGAAATCGCTCGTTTTACAACGCTTTCGCTTTTGGCGCTTCCCATCGTCAATACAGTTATCTTGCCTCCATATGCATTTTTCAGTCTAAGGGCCAGTTCCAGGGCCCGTTCATCAAAAGGGTTGATCACAGGAGGAATGCCTTCAGGAGGTATCACCTGTTTTGTCTTGGCATCGATCCTGAATTTTGCAGGAGGCACCTCAGGATCAGGCACCTGTTTTACACATACGATCATGTTCATTCTGTTTTCCTCCATCCTGTTATATCATTTACGTAAATGCTGTGTCCATCTATCTGCTCAAGGCATCAATCTCCGTGAGCTGCCGCCCGATCATCAGGGCATGCATTTCTGGCGTGCCTCCCATGAGGCTGACGAGCAGCGCGTCGCGATAATGGTGCTGGACAGGGTACTCGTCAATGATCCCGTAGGCTCCGAAGAGGTGTATGGACTGCTGGGTCACAAAATTGACCAGCTTCATTGCCTGGTACTTGGCGTAGGAGCTCTCGAGGGTGTGAGGAGCGTCATTGTCCATAAGCCAGGCAAGGCGGTATCCCTGCATCCTTACCCCGTCTATGGCCGCAGCCATCTCGGCTATCGTCCCCTGTACAAGCTGGAAGCTGGCGACGGGCTTCCCGAACTGCACCCGCTCTTTCGTGTATGCGATGACGGACTCCATGCAGCTTCTTGACATACCTACGCTTCCCATAACGCAGAAGAGGCGGGCCAGGTCGATCCCGTAAAACATGTTCCTGAGCCCTCTTCCTATCTCGCCGACCCGGTTCTCATCGGGAACCTCGCAGTCGCTGAATCTCAGGTCAGCAAGGTTCGAGGCGCGGAATCCGAGCTTCCCCTCAAGGTCTCTGCTGGTAAAACCCGGGGTGCCTCTTTCGACGGCAAATATCGTGAGGCCCCTCGGCCCCTTGCTTTTATCAGTCTGCGCGAGGACCATCGCCACATCGGCTATGCCTCCGCAGGTGATGAAAAGCTTTGTCCCGTTCAGGACCCATTTGTTGCCGTTCTTCACCGCTGTTGTCTCGATGTTTGAGGCATCGCTACCTGCTCGCGGCTCTACGGCTGCCCCTGCGAGAAATATCTCCCCCCGGCACATAGGCGGAAGCCATCTCTTTCTCTGCTCTTCGTTGCCAGCCTTTAGAACGATGCTTCCCGGCTGTACAGGCCCTCCGAGGAAGTTGTGTGCGATGCTGTAGCTTCCCCAACAGAGCTCTTCCAGGATCACGGCCAATGTAGTTTTGCTGATGCCGAGGCCGCCGTACTCTTCAGGGATGAAGGGGGCCACGAGACCGACGTCTCTTGCCTTATCGACGACGCTTCTCAAAAATTTCTCTTCCCTTTCGTAATCCTTGATGTAAGGTAGTATCTCCTGTTCTGCGAACTTATGGGCCATGTCCCGAAACATGGTCTGTTCTTCAGTTAATGCGAAATCCATTTTCATTCCTCCTATCGATGTAATTGATCCCTCGTCTGTCTTATTTCCTGACCTGGACGATCTCTGTGAGAACCCCGTTTGTCGCCTTGGGGTGCAGGAAGACGATCTTGCCTTCGGCGCCCTCACGGGGCTCCTTATTCACAACGGGCACGCCTTGTTCTGTGAGCGTATCAACGGCTTTATATATATCCTCCACTTCGTAGCAGATATGATGAAGTCCTTCGCCGCGCTTTTCCATGCTTTTTGCCAATGCCCCCTCGGTGCCGATGGGCTCCATGAGCTCTACAAGCACGCCTCCGAGGTTTACCATGCATATCTTCATGTCCGGTTCAATGTGGGGGGGCGGCGTCTCAAGGCCGAAGACCTCTCTCCATTGTTTCATTGCCTTCGCCACATCCTTTACGGCGATACCAATGTGATTAATGCGTTTTAACATAAACTTCTCCTCCTTTTCTTCTTTTTCTTTCCTTTATGTCATTTCCCAAACATCATTGACGGCAGCCACGTAGACAATGGCGGAAATAGTCCGATTATGATAATGCCTGCTATCATGATAAAAACCCACGGGATCGCGCTCTTCATTATGAGCTCCAGCTTATCGCCTGTCGTTGCCTGCAATACGTAGAGGTTCATGCCTACGGGTGGCGTTATCAATGCAAGCTCCATGTTTACAGTGAAGAGGACGGCAAACCAGATTGGGTCGTATCCGAGCTTTTCGATCACCGGGAAAAATATCGGCGTGCAGATGAGCGTGATCGAGGCACACTCAAGAAACATGCCAAGGATAAAAAGGAGCCCGCACATAAGAACAACGACAATCCATCCCGGGATCCCTGCGGCTATGACCATCTCAGAAGCATTCTGTGGTATCCTGAGGATAGTGACAACAGAACCCAGGATCACTGCGCCCACTATGATCATCATAAGCATCACGCTTGTTCTTGTAGATTCAATAAGGCAGGTAACAAAATTATCCAGCCTGAGCCTGCCGCGGGCTATGGCAAGGACGATTCCATAGATTACCGCGACTGCCGCCGCTTCCGTAGGAGTAAACAGGCCCGTATATATACCTCCAAGCACAATGACCGGCGCCATCAAAACGGGTCCGCCGCTTTTTATCAGCCTTATCCTTTGGCTCCAGGTATAGGTCTCGATGGATGTCCTGTATACGGGATTCCCCCTTGTCCCGAACCATATGAAAAGCATAAATAGAACCGTAAGCATGATGCCCGGCACTACGCCCGCCATGAAGAGCTGTCCCACGGACATCTGGGTAATCTCGCCTATCATTATGAAGGAGAGGCTCGGCGGGATCAGGATGCCCAGCGTCCCTCCCGCTGCCAGGGAACCGTAGGCCCACTTCCTCTCGTAATTCGCTTTCATCATGGGAGGAACCGCCACCAGGGCTATCGTAGCCGCACAGGCTACGCTGGAACCTGTGATCGCCGCAAAGATGGCGCAGCACACGATTGTGGACATAAGAAGATTGGCCGGAAGAAAGGAGAGCCATGCCTTAACGACATCGAACAGCCCGTCAGTCAACCTGGTGCTTGCGAATATCGATGCTCCCATGACAAAGAGGGGGATGGCCACAAGCGTAAAAGAATCAAGTGCTTTGTACCCCTGAAGCGCTACCTGGATCTGCGAATTAAAGTCTGCGCCAAGGAGGCAGAAAAGCCCGAAGCTTCCGAGGATGGCAAGGACAATGAAGATGGGCGTCCCAGTCGCAAAAAGTGTAAGCATAACAAGTATAAAACCGAGAATCTGGGTAGAACCCCCCATATTAAACAGGACGGCCCCGATGGCGAGGAGCACAAATACGAGCGGGATCAGGATAGCCGGCTTATCCACCGGGCTCACCCATGTGCGCCGGGCCGGCGCCGTACCGGCAGTCTTGCCTATTGCCGCCGCATTCTGCAGCATTTTCTTTACCAGCATAAGTAATAATATGATGCTGCCTATGACCATGGGGACCTCTGTGATCCACATGGGCGTTTCAAGGATGCTGGTAGCCACCCTGTTCTGGGTGTAGGATTCCCTGACCATAAAGATGGAGCTCCCGATCAATACAAGAACCACCCCGATGCTCCAGAGCAAATTGACGAATTCCATGATCGTGCCGGTCCTCGGTGACAGCCGGCCGGTGATCACATCTACTTTAACGTGCCCGTCAAGCTTTGTAACATAACCTGCCCCGAAAAAACCGGCTGCGACGAGGGAGTACGTGGTATATTCAAGCACCCATGTTGTCGGCATATTAAAAAGCCCGCGCATAACAATCTCGTAAAAAACTACTGCAGCCATCGCTATGATGATTGTAGCGCTTATCCCCGCCCCGATATCTGCTACCAGGTCGATCAGTCTGCCTGCTATCCCCAATAATCCGGCAGGCTGTGCTTCTTGCTTTTGATCAGGAACACCTGTTTTTCCTCTATCCATCCCGCCTCCTTTTTTGCCTGAGATCGGAAGATACACAAGGATATCTTCCGATCTCAGGCTGCAACGATTATGTTAATCGCTTACCTTCTTTACTACTTTTTGCCTCTCTCCCTGTTTGCGAGGTCGATAAGTTCGCGGGAGGGTTTGCTCTTGGTCGCCCATTCCTCGATGACCGGCTTCACCAGCTCACGACATTTTGCAATCTCTTCTTGCGTAGGGTGCACAAGCTCCACTCCTGCCTTTTGCAGTTTGGCAAAGGCATCCTGGTTTTCCTTCTCCACCACTTCGTTCCGGTATTTCAGCTCGATCTCCCTTCCGGCGGCCAAAAAGATCTTCTGGATATCGGCAGGAAGCTTGTTCCATGCATTGAGGTTCATAACAGTGTGGCCGCATGTGGCCGGGCAATAAGGCATTGTCCAGTAATATTTTGTGATCTCTCCCCAGCCCCGGTCGGACATACTTGTAGGCCCGCTTACTGCGCCGTCTATGGTCCCTCTCTGGAGCGCCTGATATACCTCGCCGGCGCCAATGAAGACAGGGGTTGCGCCAAGCGCTTGAAGCGTCTTTGCGATGCTGCCGCCCATGGCCCTTATCTTTAGCCCTTTCATATCTTCATGGGTAACGACCTTTTTCTTGTTCGTTATGGGGCCGTTGGTCAGACCATAGGGCATGATAAAGATCTCCTTCATGTTATGTGCGCGGGCATCCTTATCGATAATGTCGAACCCGCCCTTCTCATGGATGACCCTGTCGAAGTGGACCCAGTTGTCCCAGAGCATGGAAAAATCAAGAAGATGCGAAGCAGGCACTGTGCCTGCCAAAACATTTGCCTGTGCCTGACCGAGGTCGACAGCGCCTGAGGATAAAGCCCTATCCAGGTCCTTGTCTGTATACAACTGACCTGCAGGGTATAGTTCTATCTTGACCCTGTTCTTGGTCCGCTCCTGCACCAGCTTGACCCAGTCCTCCATCATCTTTGTCATGAAATGTTTTTGGGGAAAATTGCCTGCATACCTCAGTACGATCTGTTTTTCCGCAGCCTGGGCATATCCTGCAAAGAGCACACCGACGGCCAGTATCGCTACCATTACCAATAAAAATCTGCTTCTCTGTTTCATAATCATCCTCCCTTGCATTAAAATATTACGGTTCTACCGTAAAGCTTCATGCCCATCTACCAATGCGTCCGTATCTGAGCTGATCGCTCCTCTCTGCGCCTCTTCTCTTCCTGCTTCAGCAGCTCTATCTTTTCCTCTGAATAACCGAGCAGTCCGGACAATATTTCATGCTCATGCTGGTTGAGGATGGGCGGGGCCGTATAGTCTTCCTCGGAAAGCCCATCCATTTTTACCGGGTTTCCCACCAGCTTTATCTCACCTCCCATAGGATGCGCCAGGGTGAGAATCATCCTATTATAAAGCACCTGCGGGTCAATTGCAACCTCGGCAATGTTTTTGATCGCCCCTGCGGGGACATCTGCGGCCTCAAAACGTCCGATCCATTCTTCGGTATCGGCTTTCAGCAGCTGCTCCTCCAGGATCCTATTAAACTCGACCCGGTTCCGGTCTCTGGCAGCCCAATCCTTGAACCTCGGGTCGTCAACGAGATCCCCCATTCCTATCACCTCTGCAACTTTAGGCCAGCTTGGCCCTATTGCGATATAGCCGTTCTTTGTTCTGTATATCCCGTAAGGTATTGAGAATATGTGGCCCGAATGATCCAGGGGCTTTGGAACCTCCCCTGTAATGAAATATTGACAAAAATAGTATGCGAGCATTGAGATGCAGGCGTCCTGCATGGAGATCTCCACTTTACGCCCCTGCCCCGTGCACTCACGCCCGTAGAGCGCCGACAATGCGCCGATGGCGGCGAAGATGGCGCCGCCCATGTCTGCCATCGGGATCCCCGGCCTCACCGGCGTCCCGTCAGGTTCGCCCGTTACGCTTAACACCCCTGCGTGGCCCAGGATCGCCACATCGAAGGCAGGCCTGTTTGCAAAGGGCCCTGCCTGGCCATATCCTGAGATGGATACGCTGATAATACGGGAGTTGATCTCCTTTAACGTCTCATAATCGAAGCCAAGCCTCTTCATGGAGCCCGGTCTGAAGTTATCCCAAACGATATCAGACACCTTGACGAGATCAAGAAACGCCTGTTTTCCCGTCTTTGTGCTGAAGTCAAGGACAATATCCTTTTTATTTCGATTCCATGACAGATAATGGAAGCTCTCCCCTTTGTATTTCGGCCCGCCGCGAAAGCGGCTTATGTCTCCTTCCGGGGTTTCAATGTGGATCACCTCTGCGCCGAGGTCGGCGAGCAGCATGGTCCCGTATGGGCCGGCGATTGCACGCGATATGTCCAGTATCCTTATTCCCGATAAAGGCCCGTTCATTTCAATACCTCCGATCTTTTCATTGGATGGGTAACTATGTCCATCAATCGCGACATATCATCGAGAGATTCCAACTCTTCTATCATCTTCAGCGTCTTGCCAATATCTTCTTCAGAAAAGGACAAGCGCGTACAATCGATAAACTTCTCCGCAAGCTCCTCGTGGGTCAATGGGTTTTCAGGGTCTCCTTTTGGTCCGGGCACTTCGTAGGAATATTCTTCTCCATTATCGAGTTTGACCATTATCTCCTGGGCCAGGGTCATCGGGCCCTTCGCATATTTCTCCGGGTAAAGAAACTCGACCCTGGAAAGAAGCGCCTGTGCCTCCGGAGCGGAAACCTTCCCCTCGGTAAAGTCTTCCAGCACCACCTTTCCCCTCAACAGAGCAACGGCAATGCAGTAGGGTATGCTGAATTTTCCTTCATAGGCGCTTGCCGGCCTGTGAAACCGCGCCAGGTTCGTATGCTGCGGGTGGGTTTTACAGATGATCTTGACTACACGTTTCGGGTCTATATGCATCACATTCTTCAGGTATAAAGACGCATCTATGCAGGAGTGCGTTGAGCGGCAGCACGGGTAAGCCTTTAGGGCTATGCCCGGCGTGATGATATGCCACACCTCTCCAAGATCCTCGTCATAGGGCGCTACTTCGTTCGCCTTTTTGGCGCTGAACATGCTGCAAAACCCCGTATCCCCTTCAAGGACCTTTTCCGTACCGGTAAATCCATTTTGAGCCAGGAGCGCAGCGATCACGCCGTTCTTGGCAGCATTGCCTGCATGAAGTGGCTTAGTCATGGTCCCGAAATTCTTTACAAACCCGCTTGAGTGGGATCCGGCAATGCCAAGGGCCATTTTGACCTGCTCGGCGCTGAGCCCCAGCAGGTTTGCGCTTGCAGCTACAGCGCCTATGGTCCCGATTACCGGCGTTGGATGCCACCCCATCTCAGAAGAAAAACGGCCCATGGCAGCGCCTACCCTGGACTCAACCTCGATACCGACAATATAGGCTGCCAATACTGCCCTGGCGGAAGCCTTGCATTTCTCGCTCAAGGCAAGGACAGCAGGAAGGACCGGCACGGTGGGGTGAAAATTATATCCCGCCGCATTGGAAAATGTATCATCATAATCAATGGCGTGACTCGCTGTCCCGTTGATCCATGCCGCAAGGGGGGCAGTGGTTCGAAAGGCCCTCCCGATCACACCCGCTTCATTGGCGCCCCCCCACTGTTTAACCTGTTCCGTCAAGATATTGACCGCGGGTTCGCAGGAACCGGCAATCGTTACCCCCATCCAGTCGAGGATTGCATCTTTTGCCAGATCCACCGCCTTTTTTGGAATGGCGTCGAATGTTAACCCTGAGATAAACTTTGCTATGCTTTCGTTCGTCTTTTCGTTCATACAAGCCCAGCCTTAAAATTTCTTATCACTGATGCAGGGGTCTACCCTTTTTGCTGCGCCACTTTCGAAACGGCCTCCACCACCTTGTCGAGAGGGGTGCTGAACGGGCACACCTCTGCAATACCGTATTCCTTCAGCAGGGGGATATCCCCTTTTGGAATAACCCCTCCCATCACGACCGGCACATCTGAGAGCCCCTTTTCTTTGAGCTTGCCGATGATCCTTTTTGCAATGGGCAGGTGGGCGTTCGATAAGATGCTCAGCCCGATCACGTCTACACCTTCCTGCACGGCCATCTGGACAATCTCATCTACCGTGCTGTGCAAACCGCTGTAAATAACCTCCATCCCTGCATCCCGCAAGGCCATACTGACAACTTTTGCCCCTACATCGTGGCCATCAAGGCCAGGTTTACCCATAAGCACTCTTATAGGACTATTTCTACCCATCTTTTGCCTCCCTAAGCTAAAATACTGACGGCTGTTTGAATTCGCCGAATACGCTCTTGAGTACCTTTGTCATTTCGCCGATCGTCGCGTAAGCCTTTACCGCCTCCAACGTAGAAGGCATGATGTTTGCGCCGCTCTCTGCAGCCTCTTTAAGATCCTTCAGGCACTTCTCAACCCTGGCGTTGTCGCGCTCTTTTTTCACCTTGTTGAGCTTCTCCACCTGTCGCATCTGTATCGTCGGGTCGTATTGGTGCAGCTTGACGTCCCACTCCTCGCCTTCGCTGGCGTACTTGTTTGCGCCGATCCAGACCTTTTCCACTGAATCGATCTGTTTCTGCCTCTCGTACGCTCCCCGTGCCTGGAGTCTCTGGATAGCGCCATCTTCAATGGCCTTTACGATGCCTCCGGACTTTTCTATCTCGTCCATCAGGCTCACCGCCGCCTTTTCCAGTTCCACGGTAAGCTGTTCTATATAATAAGAGCCGCCCAGCGGGTCAGCCACATCTCCCATGCCTGCTTCCTCCATGAGGATCTGGAAGGTCCTCAGGGAGATGAGCTGCGCTTCAGGGGTAGGGATCGTGTACGCTTCGTCGTAGCAACAGAGCCCCACTCCCTGGACGCCTCCCAGGATTGCCCCCAGGGCCACGAGAGTTTCACGAATGATATTGTTCAGGGGTTCCTGCATCGTCAGCTCTTCCATGCCGCCTCCGCCAAAGGATTTCAGCATGAGAGAACGAGGATTTTTGGCGCCGAAACGCTCCTTAAGGATTCTTGCCCATATCTTGCGCGCTGCGCGATATTTCGCTGCTTCTTCGAAGAAATTCAGCTTGTTGTGGAAGGTAAAGGTAATGAAAGAGGCGACCTGGTCTACGTCCATACCCCTGTCCAGCGCGGCCTGAAGGTAGGCAAAGGCGATCTCAAAGCCCCAGGCGATCTCCTGAGCGGCATTCGCGCCTGATGACCGCAAATGTCCGGTGGCAACGCTGACCGGGCTGGCCTTTGGTATCTCTCTGGCGCAATATTCGATAACGTCAACGGTATATCTGAGAGACGGCCTCGGTGGAAAGATCCAGGCCCCGCGAACTACAAATTCTTTTAAGATGTCATTCTGGGTAACAATGGCTATCTGATCCTTGGAAACCCCCTGTTTCTCTGCCGTCGCCACGTACATCGAGAGCAGGATGGGTGCCAGGGCATTGATTGTTATGTTGGTGCTCACCTTGCCCAGATCTATGCCTTTTAATGCGTCCTCCATATCCTGGAGGGTATCGATAGCTACGCCTATTCGCCCGACTTCATCTTCTGCCCGCGGGTCGTCCGAATCGAGGCCAAGCTGGGTCGGGAGATCCAGCGCAATGCTCATGGTTTTCATGCCCCTGTCGAACAAATACCTCAGCCTCGCGTTCGTATCCTCTCCGCTCAAGAAACCGGAATAGACCCTGTTCAAAGGCGGCCTGGACCGGTACATGAGCGGGAAGTTCCCTCTCGTAAAGGGGTAATCGCCAGGATTGCCGATGTCCTTCTCCTGAGAGATTTCCTTCAGGTCATCCGGCGCATAGACCGGCTTTACCTTCATACCCCAATCAAAGTCGTACTGCTTGGAGTCTTTCTTCTGTTCGCTCATATGTTTTTTACCTCCTTGTCATATTCTATAATGAATGTTCCCTCAGCCCTCTTTATTGATGTTCTGAAAACATCTTCTTTTCAATATCTTGCGCTATCAGGTCTACGGCGCTGTACAGATCGAGCTTGTCGGAGCTCACTTCTTCAATGATTCTCGAGATGTCCGCGTCTTTTGGGAAGTTGCGGGCCAGCCTGCTCCACACTTCTTCCTTCAGGAGCGCCATCATAAAAATAATGGTTTTCTCTCTCCGCGATCTTGCCCCTTGCCCGTCCCCCTGAAGAAACTCTTCCCGCGCCTTAATTGCAGCCGACAATTCCTCTATCCCCTGGCCGGTATGCGCCTGAACGAGGAGGACAGGGGTCTTCCATGTTGTCTCGCCTTTGTGTACAACATGCTGCGATATGGTCAACAGGGCGTCTTCTGCGCTGGCCTTGTCCCCCTTGTTGACCACAACGATGTCGCCTATTTCTAAGAGACCTGCCTTCAGAAGCTGTATTTCATCTCCAAACTCGGGCGTAAAAACAGTGATGACCGTGTCGGCTAAGTAAAAAATAGCCTTGTCGGATTGACCGGCTCCAACGCTTTCTATAAAAATATGCTTCTTTCCAAGGGCCGCAATCACCGAGACCGCACCGGCAGCTGCGGGGCATACACCCCCCGGGTGGTCGCGGTCTGCCATAGAGCGTATAAAGGCCTTGCCTGCCATCTCCACTTCTTTCATCCGTACCCGATCTGCCAGAAGGGCCCCGTGGCTTCTTATGCTTGTAGGATCTATGGCGACAACGCCGACCCCTGCCCCTTCTTCACACAGCGAGAGGGCCAGCTTGCCGATGAGCGTGCTCTTCCCGGCTCCCGCAGGCCCTGTTACACCGATCACATGCGTTTTGTGCGTGTAAGGGAGCAATTTGGCCAGTTCCTGGTAAGCCCCCTTGTTCCCTCTTTCGATAAGCGAGATAAGACGAGCAGCGCTTTTCTCGTCACCCATCAAAATCTTTTCAGCAAGATCCATGCTATGCCTCCAGGAGGTCGCCCATCCTACCTTTGATATTTTCTTTCAGCCTTAACCTCTCCTTGCAATAAGAAGGTTTCTTTTAAGGCTGTTTATTGACTTCATCAATGGCCCTGTAATAGTCATATAGATATAAATTATCTTTACAGGGTTGTCAATATATTTTGCAATATATTTTGCATTTAATTCAGGACGAAGATGGTATGGCGGAGTGCGGCTGCCGCACGCGATTGCGGCACTTCCCCTAAAGCCTCATGCGCCGCGCCTTCCCTTGTGCGTCTCCAGCGTTTCGATAAAGGCATCGATCCTGTTGTGGGTGTCGGCTTCATTGTATGCGCTGATGTCGACGATATCCCCTTCCATGATGAGGACGGGTATGTCGCCGTACACCTTCTTGAGGACCTGCGCCTGCTGGATGATGCCCGCATGCCAGCTCCGGCACGAGAAGGCCGAATGGAAGACCACACCGGTGCAGCCGTACTCTTCAAGATATTCAACGATCCGCTCGACCTTCGGCAACGAGCCTGCCCGCCTGCGCGCCTTGTCGTACCAATGGGTCCAGAACCTGACCCTGCGCCAGGCGCAATGCTCCAGGGGATCGCTCGTCTTCGGAAGCTCCAGCCTCTCAATCTTCTCGGCATTACGGTAGGTGACCTCGACGGGGAATACCGCCCCTTTGCCGTTGAAGTACTGGAAATCGGACAGTGCAAACCACGAAGGGAGTCCCGCCCCCCAGACAAGGCGGTATCTTTCATTCTCCGCCACGCCCTTCCCTTCGGCGATCTTCTGCTTGAGCTCGGCGTTAAGCGCCAGGTAGAAGTCGTAGGCCTCCCGGGTGGCGAGGTTGAAGGCAAAGGGGACCATCGTATTCATGGCATCGCCCGTATCCATGGGGGTGGGAACTGCCTTGCGGAGCTCGTAGGTGTCGATGAACAGGTCCCAGGTTCTGTCCGTGAGGTCCACGATCTCCTCAAGCCTGTCCCAGTCCATCTTCTTGCCCGTATGCTTTTCGCAGAATCTGACCTGTTCCCGGTATTCCTCGGTCGTATACTTTACATAGAGCCTTTCCTGTTCCCTGTGGTCGATGCTCGGGTCCCAGGGCGGATAATACAGGCCGCCCAGAAACATCGGTACATCCCGGAGATAGTGCTGTGTCGCCTGGGGCCATTTGAACCGGGGGTCGCAGAGCTGCTGCCCGCTCCCAATGATCATGTCAGGCTTCCCGAGGCCTCCCCAGGGCGAATCAGGGGGCATCCCGCCGCCCGTTTCCTCACGCCACATATCAAAGCCCAGGTTGCAGGTCGCGTAGGTGCACAACGACCGGGACAGGTTGTCCGCCTCGGCCCTTTGCAGGTATTTCTCTGCGTCGCGCTTAGCCGAACAGATGCCGGAGAAGCTTTCCACCCAGGCGGGAACGATATCCATTGCCCTCATGATCTCTTCCTGGCCGGAATCGATAAAGGCATAGGCCACCTTCTTCCCCTCTTCTTTTGCGTTCACCGTGGCAACCAGGTTGGCCCGTGCGATCTTCGGCACCTTCGCCGCAGCCTCCGTTGCAAGTTGCCTCGCGCTCCGCTTTTCTGCCATTGGATCCCCCTTTCTATCCTTTCACGCTCATTGTGCAACCATCTCCAGGAAGGCCTCGATCCTTGTCTTTGTCCTTCCCAGCGAAGAGGCCGAGTATTCATCTTCGAGATACAGGACCGGCGTTCCCGTGGATTCTATGAAGCTCTTTATGGTGGGCACCTCAAAACCGTAAGGGTCACAGTACTTGTAGATAAAAAGAATGGCCGCGTCGACCTTGAACTCGTCAATATAGCGCCTTACATGACCGAAGCGCGATTCCAGGCCCTCTTCGTAGGTCACCCCCGATTCTGCGAGGTTCGGCAATTTCAGCTTCCTGAGGATGCGCTCGGCGATGGCGTGCACCGGCTCCGCACCGGCATCGGCGTCTGCCCAATGCATCTTTGCCCCTATGGAGATGTCGTCCATTACGAGCCATGCGCCTGCGCCCTCGATGATCTCTGCCAATGCCACGTCGTCGATCTGGTCGCCGATGAGCATCACACGGGTCCGCTGCCCGCTTGCGGCAGACCTTCTCTGCGCGACCTCCTGTATGACCTTTTCTATCAGGGCGCTCGATTCCTCGACGGGAAGGCCCATGGCTGCGACGAGGCACTTCATCATCTCGGGGCCGGAGATAAGGGGTGGATCCGACTTCCTGAGCGCGTAGAGATCTCTGATGAGCCGCCTGTTCTTGTTGTGCGCCTCTATGGCCCGGCGCAAGGCCTCGCCGGTGATCTTCGTCCCGGTAAACCCTTCAAGGGTGGCAATAAAGATGCGGAGGACCTCCTTCAGGAATTCGAATGAAGGATCCCCCGTCATATGGGGGACGTTCAGGAAGTGGAAGTAGGGCAGCTGAAGATTATAGGACCAGACGTCGGACGTCCGGTCGATGGAGTCGCACTGATGGGGCAGGACCAGCCCGTCGAGGAAGTCGTACCTCCCCTTGACTGCTGCATCAAAGACATTCCGTACAAAGGGACAGACGATCGTCTCCATGTAGGCGTCACCCTTTGTAATGGCCTCGGACACGTTGCCTTTCAGGCGGAAAGGGACCACCCCTGCCGCCGTCAGGATCTCTACGGGCCCCATGGCAGTCAGGTAGCCGATGATCTTCCTGCCCGCCGCCTTCAGCTCTCTTGCCCTTGATCCATAGTGGCTGTAATACTTCTCAGCCAATAACAAAGCGCTTCCGTTCTGTTCGGTCATGGTATACCCCTCATGTCATCCATAAATAGATTTGGTTTTATATCATCCAAATAGTTTACCTGTCAATACATCCCGTTTAGACACTGATAACCTACCATGCCGCAGATATCAGGGAATGCAATTCTGATAGACTTGAATCAACCCGGTATCGCAAGGGCGCCGATGAATTCTTTCTGAAAACCCTCCTCCATGGCCAGCTCGACATGGGTTGCCATCTGTGCCACTCTGGCAGCCTCTTCACGCTTCTCTTTGTCTATCAGTGCAAGATATGCCCCACGTCCTGCTGCATTTCCTGCCACGACAATGTTTTCCGTTTTGCACCAGGGGAAAAGACCTATGGTAAGGGCGCTCTTTTTATCGATATGCATACCAAAGGCGCCGGATATTATTATCCTGTGTACGGCATCTATCCCGAGACGATTCATGAGCACCCTGCACCCGCTGTACAACGCGGCCTTTGCAAGCTGTACCTGCCGTATATCTTTTTGCGTAAACACAATGTCATTTCCCGTGGCCGATTCATGGCTCCAGACCAGCACAAACTCCTTCGCACCCGATCTTCCCATCCTGAGCCGGGGCGTCTTCAAACTTTTCTGAAAACTGCCGTTTGTTGCAATTACCCCTGTTTTAAAAAGATGGGCAACAGTGTCAATAATACCGGAGCCGCACACACCGGAAGGCAAAATATCGCATCTGCCTTGCTCTCTTACCCACCCTTTATTTCCTATCACAACATAATCGACTTCCAGGGTATCCGGGTGGATACGCACCTTTTCTATGGCCCCCGGCCCAGCCCGCATGCCGCACGAGATCTGTGCTCCCTCGAGAGCGGGGCCTGTGGCGCACGAACAAGAAAGGAGGGCATCCCTGTTCCCGAGAACTACTTCGCCGTTTGTCCCGATGTCTATGGTAAGGGACAGGTCGTCCCTGTTGTAAGGTTCTTCGGATATAAGGACCCCCACGTTATCGGCGCCGACGAAGCCTGCCTCGACGGGAAGTAAGTGGACGTAAGAGGAAGGGTTGATAAGCATGCCCAATTCACGTGCCTTCATATCGACCGGTTTTTTTATCGTTGGCTCAAAAGGCCACAGACCGAGGCTGTCAGGGGCTATCCCAAGAAAGATGTGGTGCATCACCGTATTTCCCACAACCGTCATGTCAACGATCTGACCGGGTGAACATCCATTCTGTGTTATCATCTCATCTATCAAGGCGTTGACGGCCTTTATGAGTTCGCCCCGCATCCTTTTGACCCCTTCAACCGGGTGGGCTGTTGAATATTCAATACGGGACATGACGTCTGTTCCAAAGAGAACCTGGGGATTAGTGATCGAGCCGCTGGCAACGATATCCCCTGTCGACAGATCACAGAGATAAAGCGCTATGGTAGTGGTGCCGATATCGAGGGCAAGTCCAAGAGGCCTGACGGATTCGCCCGGATGCAGTGCTACAATCTCCTTGCCCATCCAGACAGATACAACTATTTTCCTTTTATCTTTCAGCGGTTCTTTTTCAAGGTTCTGTATGATCCAGGGATCAATGGCGGCATCGGTCAAGCCATGCTCTACGCGAAATTTCTCAATGATGTCAGCGGCACGCCCCGCTTTGTCGGGGCCGAGACTGATCCGGTGGCATTTCACAGCCGGGTTGATCGAAATAGAGCCTTTTGCGAAGATCTTTTTTGACGCCTTGGAGGTAAGCACATTTTCTCCGGGGAGCAGAACCTTGACATCGCTTGCAATACGGGCCTTGCACGCAAGCCTGTACCCGAACTCCTTTTCAAGGTTTCTTATGAGATCCGATTCTTCATGGGTAAAGGGGCCGGCCTCGCCCTCCATGATCTGCACCCTGCACTTCCCGCAACTGCCCCTTCCGTTGCACTGTGAGTTGATATAGACGCCTGCCTCACGGGCAATGTCCAGGATAGTGCTCCCCTCTTTTGCAGTGATCTCTTTCGAAGACGGCAGGAACAGGACCTTATAGTTTTTCATCGTCCCTGCCTTGTCTCTTCCCATTGAGGGTAAAGGGCGCAGAGCCTGTCGCTAATTGTTTCCATGGAAAGACCGCACGTTGATCCGAGGATAAGTCCGCCTTCCTTAAACATATCTTCCGCATGCCTTGCCTCTTGCGCGATCTGCCCCTCATCCCAGTTTATTATATCAATATGCCCCATGAACGATACCTTGTTTCCGAAGGCCTTTTTCAGGTTATAGAGGTCAAGGCCCGCCTGGGCATCTACAGGATGGATGCAGTCATATCCTGCCCCGATCAGCGGTTCGATGATTGCCCTTATATCCCCGTCGGAGTGAAAAAAGGCGTAGAGATCATTTGACTTTATTACCTCAGCCACCTGCCTGTAACATGGCAGGACAATATCTGTGAAATCGCCCGGAGACAAGAGAAGGCCCTTATTCCCCGCGATGTCATCGGTTAATGCGATCGCGCTCAATTCATTCTTCCCGGCGAGCCTGCATGTTTCTCTAAAATCCTTCAAGACACCGGAAATGATACTGTTCAAGGCTTGTCGATCCTTTTTGAAGCAGGCCATCGCCTGTCGAAATCCATGTTGCTGAATCGCTTGCATAACCGGCCCGTTGATATACCCGACAGTAAAATATTCCCTCATCCTGTCACAGCGTCCTTCTCTCAGCAGCGATCGGGACCGCTCTTCATTAAGATCGACCCCGATAACTGAAAGGCCGAGGAGGGATGCGGCAGAGGCCGCCTGTTCTATGAAATCTCCCCGAGGGTCGGGAAAGTAAACATCGAGAAATTTTCCGGCAAGAAAGAGCTCGCCCCGGGGCAACCGGGGTGGGCTTGAGTGCTTAAGCGCCGCTGCTGCGTTTTCTTTTTGATTCACAACCTGACCCACATGTTCACGGTACTCGTGAGTTCAGCATTACCTCAATATCAGACCTGTAGTTTTTTGCACAAGACTTCAAAATCTTTGGCCTCAATATCAAAATTTGTTTCGCTCGGTCTTTTAAAGCCTTCAAAATCCTTATCTTCTTCCGGAACGTTTACATAAGCAGTATGTATTCCGGCAGTCTGAGCTGCTGTCAGATCACTTTCATGGGCTGCAACCATCATGGCCTCTGACGGTTTTAGCCCCAGCAGCCCTATCCCCTTCAGGTAAGCCTGCAAAGAGGGTTTGTAATATCCTAAAAACTCGCATGACAGGATGCCGTCCCATTGCACCCCGGCTGCCTTGGAACTGCTGACGATGCTTTCCCAGCTCAAGATAGTAAGCACCACTACCGTATACCTGGTCCTTAGACGGTTGATCGCTTCAGGGGCCCCTGCAAAGGCTTTAAGGTGATGCCAGGTTGATTTTATGAGATACATGCCGTCTATTGCGGCTAAGAGCGGATAGGTTTTTGTTAAATTTTTCAATGCCCGCAGAAGCATGTCGTCCGAATTCATCCAGGGCAGGTCCCCATGCCTCACCTGTGTGTGTATTTTAAACATCTCGCCCCGCCAGTCATCGGCGAAGGCCCCGCCGTCTATGGTACGGCTCATTGTACCGGCCAATTCCTGAATCTTCTCCCGGACGGTATTTTTCCAATCAAATACGGTGCCGCCTACATCAAAAAACAGCCCTTTCACATTGTCCATATGCCCTCCAATGTCTCTGGTCTACCGGCTCCTGTAAAACCCGAAGCAATTCAAGTTCGATGGATTGTATCATCTGTGCCTTTGTTCAATCGTACCAGCCCGCATCATTGATGGCTTTTCTCATTAAGTATACGTTGTAAGGGGGGCTGTTGGGGGGGATCTCACAGCCGGAGCACATCATGTAGCCGCGCGGCGCGTGCTTCAATTTCGAGATCGTGTCGGTGCATAGCCGGTAAAGGGACTCAGGCGTTCCCTCCAGGATCACCTTCCCGTCTATGTTGCCGATGATAATGCACGTATCTCCGAAATACCGGACGGCGGTGTCGGCATCGATCTCTTCACCGAGGCTGGCCAACCCCGGGTCCCCCATGGGGATCTGGGCCCAATAAGGAAGGTTTGCGTTCTGTTCGCCGCAGATGTGATAGAGGATATGCTTGACGCCCATATCCAGTATCCTGGCGCTCGATTCCTGAAAATATGGGAGCACAAAACGCTCAAATTGCTTTGGCGATACTATATAATTGGCAGCGGACGGTTCCCACATTTGCGGGATAACCCGTTCGGCGCCGAACGTTTCTACCCAGTAACGAACTATGTCCACGATATGATCTGTTGCCAGGCGGAGAAGCTCATGGACAAGATCGGGTTTTTTCAGCATCCAGCGACAAAGCGTCTCCACTGAACAGATGTTTCCTGCAATAGTAAAATTGCCCCCGCATATGATGGAAACAGGCATCCCGGATCTTTCTTGCAGCTTGGAGAATGCCATGGCCGTCGGGAGACAGCCTGCCTTCTTTACATCGGGCAGTTGAAGACGGGACACGTCGGCCTCCGACTGCACAGGGAAAGTGACGTGTGCCGGCGCCTGCTCGTATTCCCCGGCCGGCATCTTTACGGTGCCGCCGAACTCCCATGTTCCGTATGAAGCGTATCCATAGAGAGGACCCCAGTCAAATCCGTACTGCTCCATGGTCTTCAATTGTGCGTCAAAGCTCTTCTCCGCATCGGAATACATCGTGGCGATGGGATAACCCACATTCCTCGCACAGAAACCGGGGATGAAAGGAAAAAGGGGAACCCGGTCAATCGGCTTGCCTGCCAGGAGCGCGTAAATGCGCTCGTTGCTGCTCATCACATCATGTCTCATGGACATTGCGACCCCCTCCATTATCTTTTTATTCTAGTACCAGCCAAGATCATCGACTGCCTTGGTTATTGCAAAAACGTTGCATGCCGGCGCTGCTATGGGCAACTCGCAGCCGGCCGACAGGATGAATCCCCCTGGGATCTTCTTCCCGCTTTCAAGGTTTGCGCCGGCGAGCTCATAAACCTGTTGGGCGGTCCCGGTCTGAATGACCGCCGGCTCAATATTGCCGCAGATGATGTCTTTTGGAAAATATTGTGCGGCAGCCTCAAGATTGACCTCGTGGCCGAAGCTGAGGATGCTGGGGTGTTCCCAGGGAGAGGCGTCTGCGAGGCGAGGCAGGTTTGCGTTCTGATCCCCGCATACATGAAAAAAGAAGCGCTTGATACCCAGCGTCTTTAGCCTTTCGTGGTAAATCAGGTGATAAGGCAGGGCAAACTTCTCGAACTGCTTCGGCGATATGACCTGGTTTGATTCGCTCGGCGAGCTCATGAACACAAATATATTTTCTGCACCGAAGGCATCCGTCCAGTATTGGAGGACATTAAATGTATGTTCGATCGCCACCTTCATGAGCCTTTCGCATAGTTCGGGTTTTTTTATCAACCACTTGCAAAACTGCTGCAGGCCGCAGATGTTTGACGCGATCGTAAAGGGCGAGCGGGATACAAATGTGACCGGCAGGCCATGCGCCTGCTGAAGCCTCCCATACTCTAATGCCGCTCCGATCATCCCGGTTTTCCCCGGATCAGGCATCGTCAGGGCCTCCACATCGCTATCGGACTTGACGGGAAAGGATTTGATTACCAGTGCGCCCTCGTATTCGCCCTCGGGCAATCGCACATCTCCACCAAAATCAAGCGTTTCTACAACAGTGTGCCTCACTATCTGCGGGATCGGATCCCAGCCATATTGTTCCGCAGTCCAATACATTGCGTAAAAATTGTTCTGCGGGTCGTTGTAGGCTACGGTAATGGGCAGACCGGCGTTTCTGCAACAAAACCCTGGCGCAATCATACTGATAGGAACACGATCCGGCTTCCTGTAATCAAAGAGCGCTTTGGCGCGCTCCGCGCTATTCATCCGGTCCTGTTTTAATCTCATGGTCATACACCCCCTTTTACATTACATTTCCGAGGAGATTGGCTGCCTCTTTGACGGCAGCAACAGCATCGGGAGCGTATGCATCAGCGCCGTATCTTCTCGCGATCTCCTGTGATAAGGGGGCGCCTCCAACCAAAACCTTTACACCCGGACTTTGGGCTTTGAGCGACTCTATTATCTTGGGCATGGCGAGCATGCTCGTTGTCATCAGTGCCGACAATGCTACGATATCTGCGTTGACCTTCTGTTGTTCCTCTGCAAATTTTGCGATTGCTACGTTGTTGCCCAGGTCGTATACGTCCCATCCTGCCGCCTCGAACATGATCTTGACAAGGTTCTTGCCTATATCATGAATGTCGCCTTCCACAACACCGAGCAGAAGCTTGCCCTTTTCGGAGGCATTCTCTACCTTCAGGTGAGGTTTAAGAACGCTCAGCCCGGCATTGAGCGCGTCCGCGCACAAAAGCAGTTCGGGGACGAAATATTCCTGTTTGTTGTAAAGCTCTCCCACTATCCCCATCCCGCCCGTCAAGCCTTCCATAACGGCCCGGTTCGGGTCTACCCCTTCTTCTAACGCAGACCTGCACAGACGCTCGCAGGCTTCATCATCATAACCTACCACAGCATCCCTGATCGCTTTAAGTATTTCCCCGATCCTTTCATCTGAAGCCATCTTTTTGCCTCCCTTTCTCAGGATATGTCATCCAATTTTTTAGGATGACACCTGTCCCCGTCTGGTTCGTTTTCTTTCTTCTACGACTTAAGGATAGAGCGCCTCACAGGCAATCTCAGCGATATCCTTTACCGTAATCACATTCTCTTTATTTAAGCTTTTGATCGCGTCCTCGAAATTAATGAGACAGAACGGGCACGCGGTGGCCAACACCTCTGCCCCGGCATCTATCGCTTCCAGTATCCTCACCTCGGCCAGGCGCGGCTCTTCGAGAAAATCCGCCCACATCCTGCCGCCTCCGCCCCCACAGCACAGGCTGTTTATCCTGTTCCTTTGCATCTCAACGAGCTCCAGCCCGGGGATGGCCTTTAGTATCGTTCTCGGCTCTTCATAGATGTTGTTGTGCTTTCCCAGATAGCAGGGGTCATGAAACGTCACCTTCCTGCGCATCGCATTGTTGAACTTTACCTTTCCCTGTTCTATAAGGCCGGAGAGAAACTGGGTATAATGCTGGATCTCCATCTTCCTCATATCCCCGGGATATTCTTTCAGGTAGCAGTTGAAATCATGGGGGGAGGTGGTGATAATGGTCTTGAACCCCAGTTTCTTGATCTTCCCGAGGTTCTCCTCTGCGAGCAGCTCAAATAACCCATACTCTCCCATCGTCAATGCCGCATCTCCTGAGGATTTTTCTTCTTCCAGGATGGCAAAGTCCACCCGGGCCTTCTGGAGGATCCTGGCAATTGAACTGGCCACTGTCTTTACCCGGTCGTCGTATGAGGCTTCGCATCCCACAAAATAGAGGACATCGCTCCCCGACGAGTCTCCAGCCTTTTTTACATCGAGGCCTTCTGCCCATGCCGTTCTTTTTGAAGGCTGCATGCCGTAAGGGTTGCCGACGAGCTGCAGATTCTCCAGCGCCTTTTGCTGTTCGCGAAGAGGCGATACCTCCTCCTCAAAAAGCAGCTTTCTGCCCATCTTGATGGCGTCTACCAGTTTTACCCCTGCCATAAGCCTGTCACAGATGATCTCACAGCTCCTGCAGGTGGTGCAGCGCATCAGGATATCCCTCAGGTCTTTGTCTATCCTGCCCAGCTTTATTCCATAGTAAAGGGATTGGGTGATCCCCGATCCTCCCTGGGTCACCCAGCCATCGGATACCTCATAAACCGGACACTGGGTGATACAGAAACGACACTTGACACATTTGGAAACAATCTCAAGGATGTCTTTTTTTAACTCGTTGCCGCTTTCGTTTATGTTTTCCATCTTACCACCTGTAAAGTGTTTTTTAGGATATATTCGAAGCCCGCAAGGGACCCCGACACATCATGGGTTCAATAAGAACCCGCGACTGAGGATGTCATTCGGGTCAAAAACCCTTTTTATCTGCCGTACGAGGTCATAGGCCTTGTCCCCGTATTTTTGCTTAAAAAAGGCATTCCGTTTTCCAAATTGGCCCCATTCGCCGCCGCACGTGCCAAACCGCAGGTTCATCTCAGATTCCACTTCCAATCCTGCCGCAACAATCTTTCTCTTCGTCTCGTTGTCCAGATTTTTAGGAACAATGAGCGTCGGGTGGAAGGTCAATGCGCCGATATGGCCAAGCAGATAGAACGGGATGCCTTTGAAGACCGGTTTTTTGTCAACGTAATGCTCCAGTTCTTTTATGCATTCTACAAGGTCTGCAAGGCTTGAAACGATCTCAGGTCCCGTAAACTGACCGTCATGTTTTTGCATCAGCGATGCGATGATCACCTCTCTCGCAGTCCATATTTTTGTCCACACCTCCAGGTCCCGGATCTCTTCCGCCCGGATCGGGTTCTCTTTTTTCATAACCTCCAGCAGGCTTTGCACATTACGGGATGCCTCATCTTTGGTTGCCCCCAGGGAGGCGAAGAATATGGCGCATCCCGGAGGAGCCGGGAGGCCGGCATGTTCAAATCCGATGGTTGTGGTCGCCTTATCCATAAACTCCATGAAGAGAGGCGCAGGGGCATTTTCCCGGTACATCCTTACAACGGCACGCGCTATGGACTCTGCATTTTCATAATAGGCGATCGCGAAGGCCTTTTCTTTTGCAGGGACCAGCCGCATCCTTATGCGCGTAACGATCCCCATCAAGCCGTCGCCGCCGACAAAGAATTTTGTGAGGTCTGTACCGGCCGGTTTTCTTAGCGCCTTTGACCCTGTCTCGAGGATCTCTCCCGTAGGAAGGACAACCGTCAGGCCAAGAACATAGTCCCCGGGCTTGCCGATGCACGCGTCGATGATATGGCCGCTGGTATTGTTAGCCATCATCCCGCCCATGGTTGCAACTACCTTGCTCCCCGGGTAGACCGGCAAAAAGTAGCCTCTTTTGGCCAGTGTCAGATCGACGGTATTGACTGTAGCGCCGGGGCCGCATTCGAAGTACCCGTAGTCCGTATTGATATCAATAAAATTCATCCTGCCCGTACTCAATATGATGCCTTTCTCCGGGGCCCTCGCCGAGCCCGTAAAGCTTGTGCCTGATCCTCTCGGGTAGACAGGGATATCTTCGCTGTTCGCCACTTTAAATATCTCGCTCACCTCTTTTTCGTCTTTGGGCTTTACCACAAGATAGGGTAGCTTCTCATAAGACTCATCCAGTTCGTACGGGTAGGCATCGAGAGTATTATTTATGAGCTCAAAATAATTGTCCGATACGTTTCTCTCGCCGACTATATCTTTCATCTTTTCATACACGCTCTGCATTTATCTGCCCCTTGTTTGTTATTAATAAACCAATTTAAAGATCTCTGAAACATCTTGCAGATTTTCCAGGCCTTTCACAAGTTCAATAAGTTTGTGCACCTTTTCTTTCGAAACAATACCTTCTGTCTGCGAGGTAAATTTGGCAATAATCTCCTCATCCGACATGGGCTTCTGCGGATCGCCCTTGCAATATGTAGTCCTCTTCGCATACACCTTCCCCTGAGTTGTCTTTACCTCGAGCAACGTTATTGATTTTAACGGCTCTTTGTCGAAGGCCTCGACTGCCTCAGAGAGGGTTTTAACCTTGACCTTCCTCATAAACTTCGGCATTTCGCTGTCTCCGAACCGTTCATCAATATACCAGGGAGGTCCGATCTTGTAACCCAGCGCTGCGTTTGCAAAGGCCCACGGGACGCTCCAGTAAGCATCTTCAGGATTGGTGGGATTTATATTGTCATATGGATAGCTTGTGATCTTGTCGTGGGCATGGTAGACGACCTCTTCGATATCCGATGGCTGCAATCTTTCAGATCTCATGATCTCCTCCAGTGATTCAATGCCTGCCTGTGCCCATCTGCAGGCCGGCCAGGGCTTGAAGGACATCGCGGTCGTAATGAAATACTCCTTATCCAGATCCTTTGTGTATGTTTCCCAGTCATTCCTGTCTGAGATGGTTGTCCAGTATGGGTAGGGGTCATCGAGGATCTCGTAATAGCCCGTATAGCCGAGCTTGGCGAGAAGGGCAGCGTTGACCGCGACAAAGCTGTGGAATTGGTTTCCACACTTTGACATGGATGCCGGGACATAGAGGATATTGTGAACGTTTGCGGTGGGACCGTTGCCAAGCCCCATACCGAAGGCATTCATGCCTTCCTCTTCGTTCAATCCCAGGAGCTTTATCGCCACAACCAACGGCCCGCATCCCTGCCAGTTTTGATTCCATACCTTTCTCTTGTGGTCAGGAGAGGGGAAGGTTGCATCGATGATCCTTCCTGCAACGTCATAGGCAGTGCATACTGCGGTCAGAACCTGTTTTCCGCTCAGGCGGTTTCTTTCGCCGAAGGCCAGGGCCGTCATCACCATGCCTGACCCGGGGTGGCTCATGTTTCTATAGGTTTCCATAAGCTCTAAGCCCATGCACAACTGCGTGTTCACACCGGATGCGATCCCTGCCGGAACCTTCGTGCCGTCCGAAAAGATCGTCGACTCAGGCGCACCACCCAACTGCTTGCCCCACTCGATGATGATCTTCCCTGACCGCAATACAGACCCTCCGATTGCGTTGCCGATCTCATCCAGGATGAATTGCTTCAGCCTTGTGACCGCTTCTTCGGGAATATTTTCATACCTTGTTCCAGCAATGTAATTCACAATCTTCCTGGTAACACTCATCGTTTAACCTCCTCTATATTTATCCTTTAAAAAACGCACTAAATATATTTATCCTCCCATCATAAGCTTAGGCAGAAAAAGGGCGATCTGGGGAAAGATCGTAAGGAGGATTATGCTCAATATCATCATAATAAAAAAGGGCATGACTCCGCGGAATATCGTAGACATGGGGACATCTTTGGCTATTCCGTGCACCACATATACATTCATGCCTACCGGCGGCGTTAAAACCCCCATTTCTACAATCAATACCATAATTACACCGAACCATATGGGGTCAAAATCCATTTTCACGATCAGGGGGTAGAAGATCGGCACAGTAAGTATGACCATAGCCAGGGTATCCATCAGGCACCCAAGGATTACATAGACTGCTATAATCCCTAAGAAGATTACGTAGCGGGACATTTCAAGTCCGGCAATAAAATTTGCGAGCTCTGAGGTCAGCCTGCTTACCGTAAGAAAGTAACCAAAAAGCATGGCGCCGATAATAATGACAAAGATCATGGCGGTAGAGCGCATTGCCTCTATGAAGGCCGCAACAATCTTTTCCCTGTTAAGCCTTTTTTTGATCAGACCAAAAAGAAGGGCGCCGAAGGCGCCGACACCTGCCGCCTCTGTAGCTGTGAATATCCCCATATAAAGTCCGCCCATAATCACAAAAAATAGGGTTAGCACCGGCCACATATATTTGAAGGACTTCAGCTTCTCAACAAATGGTATCTTCTCACTCGGCGGGGCGAGCCTCGGGTTTATCTTGACCCGTACATAGATGGTAATCATGAATAAGAAGGCAAGGAGAAGGCCGGGGAAAACACCGGCTATGAAAAGCGAACTGATCGATTGTTCTGTAAGAATGCCATAGATGATAAATATGGAGCTTGGCGGGATGAGGATACCAAGGGATCCTCCGGAGGAAACGGTACCGGTTGCCAGAGCAGAGTCATAATTGTACTTTTTCATCTCCGGCAAGGCCACCATTCCCATCGTAGCTGCCGTTGCCAGGGTAGAGCCGCATACGGCCGCAAAGCCGCAACATCCGAGAACGGTAGCGATGGCCAACCCCCCGGGCAAGTCGCCGACGCACTTATGGGCGCCGTAATAAAGGTCCTGGCTTAGGCCGGAGTGATAGGCAAATGAGCCCATAAGCATAAAGAGCGGGATGACGCAGAGGTCATAATTTGTTGTGATGCTCATGGGAACGATCCTCAACTGACCGAATGCGCCCTCCATTTTTGTTAAATAAGCATAACCGACAAAACCGACAAGGGCCATTACGAAGCCTACCGGCATACGTAAAAACAAAAGGATAAGAAGGATACCGATGAAAATCAGTCCGATAGTAAACAGGCTCATTTTTTGAACACCCTTATCAAGAATTCTATGAAGTGCACCACAAGCACAAGATTCAACGCAGCCCAGCCGATAGTCATTACAATTGCAAAGGGCCAATGGGGAATACGCAGAGCGCCTGACGCATGCCCCGACTGCAGCAAGAGCCTTACCTGCTCTGCGCTTTGCCAGGTTATAAGCGATATAATGACTATGCTCAGAAGACAGGTAAAGACGTCGATGACCGCCTGGGCCCGTTTGGACAACCGGTCGACAAAGAGGCTGACAGACACATTACCGTGATGAACGGCACAGTCTGCCAGCCCCAGGAATACGACAAGAACCATCAACAACTCTATGAGCTCAACCGATCCTGGTATCGGCAACCCCAACAGATATCGCCCTATAACATGGATCGTTACCAAAAGCATCAACAAGCTTAAGGAGCCAATACCGACATAATTAAGCAGCCGGCTTACCGGATAGAGCACCTTTTCTATTGCGCTTACAAATCTTTCCGATGTCACGCTACCACCCTTTCTTTTTGACCAGCTCTTGCCTATGCGGAAACCGGTTAACCCGGGTAGAGTATCAATTCTTGTCTGCCAGTTCTTTATTGTATTTCGCTATAGCTTTCTTTGCCGCCTCGACAAACCTTTTTGCCGGGTAGCCCTTGGCTTCCATGGCCTTTATCCAATTGTCCGCAAGCGGTGCAACCTGCTTCTCCCAGCGCTTCTGCTCCTCCGGGCTGAGATATATGAGCTTCACACCCTTCTGCTTGCCCATTTCGAACCCGACCTTATCTGCGGCATTCCATGCCTTTCCAACGATGTCAGTGCCTACTGTGCCGCTGCATTCATCTATTACCTTCTGAAGGTCCTTGGGCAGGCTGTTATATTTTTCCTTGTTCATGGCCACGAAGAACCACTGTACGTAAAGGTTTGACATTGTTACGTATTTTGTTACCTCATAGAGTTTATACGTTGCAATCGCCTCGCCGGGAAAGACCGTTGCGTCTATCGTGCCTTTCGAAAGAGCGAGATAGGATTCTGAGGACGGCATTGAGACCGGGGACGCGCCTAATGCCTTCATAATGTCGCCTATTCCGCCGGGCGCCCTCACTATCAGCCCCTTTACCTCTTCCATCTTGTTCACAGGTTTTCGCGTGTGAAGCTGCCCGGGCCCCTGCGAAAAGAGCCACAGAAGCTTTACGTCGGCATACTCTTTCCTGAATTCCGGAAATTCATCGTACAGGTCCATCCAGGCACGGCTTGCAACCCAGGAGGACTGAGCGCCCAGCAACGGGGTCTGAGTGCCCTCGCTCAGAGGGAAACGGCCTATGTAGTATGGCCCCGCGTCCAGGACAATGTCGGCAGTTCCTGCCTTGACGGCATCGTACATAGTGCCCGATTTTGAGAGGGCGCCGCTCGGATAAATATTGATTTTCAGCTTGCCCTTGCTCTTCTGTTCAACCAGATTCTTCCATGGTACTACTGCATTTTTATGAAACCAGGAAACCTCCGGAAAGAGATGGTTGAGGCTCAGCTCGACAGGCTTTTCAGCTGCAGAAACCGGCCAGACAACGACGAGCGCCGCCATGATAAATGCGGACATTATAATGATACTACCCACTCCACGAAAAACACTCTTTCTTCTCATGCTAACCTCCTAAAAATTATTTTGGCTTCTCTCAGCCCTCGCGTGCATGTCGCCCTAGGGGTAACCCTAACCCCGTTGTGATCTTTTAAAAAACAATGTGCTCCATTGATGCAAATTTTTCTCTTGCATTCCGGATATGTAGTTCTGTCAATCTCCTGATCTCCGCAATATCCCTTGCCTTGTAGGCGGAAAATATTCCCCGGTGCTCTTCCAGTGACGTCCGGGCACCTCCGGGCGCACTCAGGGCTATAGCTCTCAGCCACTGAAACTTGTCTACAATGCCAGAGGTAATCTCCAGAAAGACTTTTGAATTGGTCGTACGGTAAAGGATCTCATGAAACTCCGACTCGTAGCGAATAATGTTGGGGAAATCATTTTTCTCAATATATCCCTGGACCTTTTCAATATTGCGCTCAAGTTCGGCGATTATATCATCTGTGAGCCCCTTGACAACAAGGGGAATTGCAAAATCCTCAATCACCATACGAATGGCAAAAAAATCATAAGCCTCCTCTCGGGAAAGCTTGCGCACGATGTAGCCCTGTTTGTCGTTGCATTCCACCAACTTTTCGTTTTCAAGCATCAATATAGCTTCTCGCACCGGCGTTCTGCCCAGGTTCACATCCTTTGCAAGATCCGCCTCAAATAATCTTTCGCCTGGTTTGATCTGCAAACAGACTATTTTGTCTTTGATTATTCTATAGGCCTGCTGCCGCAATGTTTCCATAACCAGCCTCAACTATTACATATATTTATTTTCATATTTTTTCATCTATGATTAGATATATGTAACAATATATGAAATTATAATTAATTGTCAAGTCTTTTTTGAAGTTGTTTTTATTCTATTCTTTCGACATGCAAGATTACAAATGGCATCCATTAACTCTTTTGTGGCAAAACTCACTATAGAGGTAGTAAAATAGATGGGGACCCTGCCTCAATATTGGTCGGGGAATATCTGAAACTGAAACTCAAGAAGTGAGGTCCCGGTACAGATGGCTTCCATGAGGATTGTAAATAAATAAGCGAGAATGCCCATGATAAAAATCAAGAGGATCTATGATGCTCCTTCCCGGGGTGACGGCTACAGGGTACTTGTGGACAGATTGTGGCCCCGGGGTATGAGCAAGGAAAAGGCCGGCATTGATTTATGGCTGAAAGATATTGCTCCCAGCAATGAATTGAGGAAATGGTACAACCACGAACCTGCGAAATGGCGTGAATTTAAAAAAAGGTACTTTGCCGAGATAGAAGAAAGGAAAGAGGCGCTGGCGCCTCTGGCGAAAAGGCTCAAAGAGGGCACCGTAACCCTTCTGTATAGCACAAAACACGTGGAGCTTAACAACGCGGTGGCGTTAAAAGAATATCTGGAGAGTATTTAACATGCGGGCGCTCTCAGGGCGTTCCCTCTGAGAACTCCGCCGGGCTCATTATTCTGATACCCATATAGTTCTTTACAGCCAGCAGGTGCCTGTGGCCCGATATTATATAAGGGCATTTGAGGGCAACGGCGCACTTTATGAACATATTGTCGTCAGGATCATCCTGAACGATATCCAAAGAAGGGGTTGATGCCGTGAACGCTTGGGTGCTGATACAAAATGCTTGACATTACCTGCGAACTGTCGTTTTTCAATTGTGAACGTTAACCCTTTAACGGAGGTTCTAAAAAATAAATGCACTTAACCAACTCGTATTGGAAAAACTTCGCAAGAATGGGTCTGAGATCATAAAGGCTCAGAAAGGATAACCTGTTATGAGCGGCTATCATAAGCGGACATACAACGGTTTTGAGCCATTCCCTGTCCACACCCTTAAACGGGTCGACCGTCCAACAACAATTATCCTGGACGACCAGGTCAAGCGGGTCAGCGAGGCCACAAACGGTTTCATGATGGCCTACAACGGCGATTTCGGGCCCGTGTTAAAAAGAGAAGTAAACCGCTTCGTTTCAAAACAGCCCGCCTCCGCCGCCCTTCTCCAGATGGCATCCCACATGAGGGGCGTCGTGGACGGCCTCGTGGCGGCACAGAAGGCCCCCATCTCTGAAGACCCGGTAGCCCTTTCCCGCCATATGAAGGAGCTCGCCTATTTCCTGAGGGCAGACCTTGCCGGCATCTGCGAACTGCCTCCATACGCGGTCTATACTCACAGTTATTATAATGGCAAACCCGTCAACCTCAATCATACCCACGCCATTGCCGTCCTCATCGATCAGGACTGGAGAACGTCCATGGCCGGAAATGGCAATGATTGGATCAGCAATTCCATGAGCTTCATGGCCTACTCCACGTCGGCCTTCATCGCCTGCATCATGGCCGACTACATCCGGAGGCTCGGCTATTCGGCACGGGCGCACCATGCGAGGAACTATCTCGTTGCTGTACCCCCCATTCTCCTCTGGGCTGGCTTGGGGGAAATGAGCAGGATTGGCGATTGCGTGATAAATCCCTTTCTGGGGCCCCGTTTCAAGGCTGCTGTCGTCACTACCGATCTGCCCCTCTTTCCGGACAAACCCATCGATTTCGGCCTCCAGGATTTCTGCTCCAAGTGCAAGAAATGCGCCCGCGAGTGTCCTTCGGGGGCCTTAAGCTTCGAGGACAAAGTCATGTACAATGGATATGAAAAATGGCCGATTGATAAAGAAAGGTGTACCAGTATGAGGGTTGGGAACAAAAATGGATCAGGATGCGGTGTCTGCATTAAGGTGTGCCCATGGAACAAGCCCTATACCCTCTTCCACAGGGGTGTGAGCTGGATGATGCGCCATTCCTCGTTCATCCGGAGTCTTGCCATAAGGGGAGACGACCTTATGGGATACGGGAAGCCCAACCCGGAACAACAGTGGTGGTTTGACCTGGAGGATGTGGACGGTCAATATGTCATACCGAAAAAGATGCCGGAGGTTTAGAGAGCCGTGAGGATCCACATCGAAAGATAATTTAAATAAGAAAAAACGGAGGGAGTAGGAGTTTAAATAAATTATATTAATCTTAATATTCATATTGTTACAATTTACCATTGCTTCAAGTTACCCCAATAGTTACCCCTAAACTATCATTATCTGTGTTTTCAGGAATTGCAGTGTGGGAACCATCATGCTTACAACAGGCAGTTGACGAACGTCGAGACCTTGCAAAGAACCGGAGAGTATTTAACAGCGGTACAAGATGCCTTAAAAAGCAGTGATCACAGGAGGAAAGCAGGACAAGCAGGAGGGCATCCTGCTTCAAGGTCGCGGGTACTTTCAGGGCGTTCCCTCTAAGAACTCCGCCGGGCTCATTATCCTGATGCCCATATAGTTCTTTACAGCCAGCAGGTGCCTGTCGCCCGATATTATATAAGGACATTTGAGGGCAACGGCGCACTCTATGAACATATTGTCGTCAGGATCATCCTGAACGATATCCAAAGAAGGGGTCGATGCCGTGAACGCGATGTTTCGTCCCTCGGAGAAGACGCCCAGCAGTTCCCCTATCTCGGCTTCATTCTGGAGCCCCATCCTCCTCAGGACCTCAACATATTCATCAACGATCTTATTCGACAGGCAGATCGTTATCTTGCCGTTCCTCCAGAGGTCGATGATCTTCTTTGGCTTCCCTCCCAGGAAGGAAGATATAAAGACATTCGTATCGACGACGACCCTCGTCATCTCCCCGCTCTGACCTTCTTTATGGTCGCTTCGATGATGCGGGGGGTAACTCCCTTTTTCGCCATCTTTGTCCCGATCCTTCCCCAAAGATCGTCCACGTAGGAAGAGATGTCCCTGTTCCTGACATAATCCTCCAGGAGCTCTCTTACGACCCTGCTTACGGTCTTCCCCTCGGCCCTGGCGAGATTATCCGCCATGCCTTTAAGCTCCGGATCGATCCGGATGATCATCTGGTTCCTCATATGCTGCCTCCGTATATAATATAATTACAATATATACAATATCGGAAACCAAGTCAAGAAGAGTAGATATCTGTTCATCACCTTCACTCGAACTTCATCTTCCTCTTCACTCTTAAGGCATACCCCGCTGTCAGCGTTGACAGGTAGCGCATCACCATGGTGATAGAGGAATGTCCAAAATGGCGTGGGGGGTCTTGGGTTTGCCCGTCTGCCGCAGTGGCGTTCAATGGCGTCAAAATGGCGGAGCAGATGGAGACAGATCCTCTTCATAATTATCCCCGCCTTCTCCCCTGCCCTCTTTATGATCCTCATGATCCTCCAAGCTTGGACCCTGGGGTGTTGAAGATTCTCTCACTGCTTAGTATCTTCTTCTCGTAGCAAAAGTATGAAGAGGTATACTTGAAGGCATGTGCATCGATACTCCATGCGAAAAAGGAGCTTGAAATATTCTTCGACCGGCATAATACCTATCAGCCTCACCAAGGGCTTAACGACAGAATTACTGACGAGGTGTACTTTTGTACCTTACCAAGGATCAAGGATGCGGTATGAGAGCAGGAGCGGCAAACCACTTAAAAAATGCTGGATACTGTCTGAAAATACTTGACCTGTCCCCACCGACCCATAGACCAGAATATGCTCTCTTTTCTCAATTAAGAGGCAGGTTGACAGATCAGTGATTACACCCCTTTTGATCTTCGGATTGAAGGTAAAGTCAAAACCCTCCAGCGTCTTATTCTCCTCAAATGATGCCTTCTTGAGGCGAACCTCGAGCTTCTTCGCCTCCCTTCTCTCGATCTCGTCCTGTACGACAAGGGTTAAACAGGCAATATGCGACAGCTCGTCTTTCTGTGCCTGGGCTGCACGAAGATCGAGGGTTTCTGCAAACCCGCCGAGCCTTAGCGTCCTTAGCTGCTGCATGAGATGGTGGTCGATCATGATGCCACCTCCCTGCCGAAGCATGCGGGGGGACGTAAAAATTGACGGCCCAAGTCCGATAGGGGGACTGTTGGTTGGGGGGTGTCTTATAATCCGGGAAATAAATGTCTCCTCAATGAGACGATCCGGTGTACCCTCTCAAGGAGAATAAACATTACTCTGGAGAGTATACCAAATCGCTTATATGAGGGGACATTTATTTCCGGCGATTTAGGTACATATACCACCGACGGGAGCTATAATCAAATCTTGTGTATGACAATAAAAAAGACGTATCCTTTATCATCATCAACAAACACTATACCCCTTGCCAAAGGGGGGAAACGGAGGATACGTCTTATGAAGAATAATGAACCTGTTGACGGAAAAAAGCAAGAAAAAGAAGAACCGCAGTCGGTACTGGAGGAGATCATAAGGGAGGGGGCCAGGAGATTATTGCAGGCAGCGATAGAGAATGAAGTGGCGGAATACATTTCCCTGTTCTCGGATATAAAGGATGAAAAGGGCAGGCGCATGGTTGTTCGCAACGGGCATCTCCCTGAACGTTCTTTTTTGACCGGCATTGGTCCCATACCGGTCAAACAGCCCCGCGTGAGGGACAAACGGAAGGAAGAAGCTTTCACGAGCGCCATCCTCCCCCGGTACATGAGACGCATCCCGTCAATAGACAACCTTATCCCAACGCTGTACCTCAAGGGCATATCAACGGGGGACTTTACAGAAGCGTTATCCGCCATCCTGGGGGAGAACGCGAAGGGTCTGTCCGCCAACACCATTGTACGTCTCAAAAGGCAGTGGGAAGAGGAATACCGGCAATGGTCAAAACGTAACCTGTCAGGTAAACGATATATATACTTCTGGGCGGACGGCATCTACTTCAATGTACGGCTCGAAGACCCTGAGAATAAAAGACAGTGCTTCCTTGTTATCATAGGCGCCTTTGAAGACGGGACAAAAGAACTTGTTGCCGTCTGTGACGGATACCGGGAGAGCACGCTTTCATGGATGGAACTGCTCTCGGATCTCAAGCAAAGGGGTCTTGCCGAAGGACCGGCCCTTGCCATAGGCGACGGCGCCCTGGGCTTCTGGGCAGCCCTCCGCGAGGTATACCCCGGAACAAAAGAGCAACGGTGCTGGGTCCACAAGACCGCCAACGTCCTCGACAAGATGCCGAAAAGCGTGCAGCCGAAGGCAAAGGAGAAGATCCACGACATCTATATGGCCCCAACAAAGGAACAGGCCCTTGTCGCCCATAACGCCTTTCTATCTCTTTACGGCAAGAAGTTCGAGAAGGCCTGCGAATGTCTTATGAAGGACAAAGA
>Ga0209606_1000982_pt1 | contig 39045 bp, 33 predicted proteins | sample AD_UKC057_MetaG_FD_184412 | JGI IMG/M metagenome (GOLD analysis project Ga0209606, IMG submission 184412) | Active sludge microbial communities of municipal wastewater-treating anaerobic digesters from USA - AD_UKC057_MetaG (SPAdes) (version 2) | ecosystem: Engineered > Bioreactor > Anaerobic >... | reverse complement strand
ACCCATAGTTAAGGAGGAGAGGAGATTGGGTGGAGGACAAATTGTATATCGTTAACTTACAAGCGAAAGTAAGGCTTAGGGCAAAACAGTTATTTATAACTTATTAAGATTATTGGACTTAATAGATTTCAACAGCTTCGAATAATCGATCTTAATATGCTTTTATTATTTATGCTGAGCAATCCACTAGATATTGGGAGAGGTAGTATATCAAAAGGTTGGCATAAAAAGATAGGGAGTGTCAATTGGAGAGTTGCAATAATATTATTGTGTAATTTGTTTGGCTACCTCATTAACTGAACAAGGTTAATAGTGTGCCAATATTATCTAACTGTAATGAGAATGATGTAGTAAGTTTTCCCAATTTACCGATTAGTTACTTAATAAAATTTAGAACCTGGTTAAGAAATTCATCTTCTTGGTCAAAGCTATATTCCAGCTTTAGCGCAAGTAAGCGATTTTGCAAGGATTCATATTTAGCCAGTTTCATAATATCTTTTTGGGTGCAGAGAATATAATCCGGGTTTAGTTCCAAGATGTTTTCTATTAGGGATGGCTGTTTAAAATCACAGTGATCTATACAAGCATAGTGCTTTACATAAGATAGTCCCAAAGAATTGATGGATTCTGCAAAGGAAGCTGGATTGGCAATTCCGGAAACAAGCACAATTCGTTTTTCTTTAAGATAATCGAGCGGATAAACATTTCCGGTAATGTCCAAAAAGCATTTTGGAGTATTAGAGCTATGGTAGATTGGTATTTTCAATTGGTTAATTTTATTTAGCCAAAGGGTTTCTGTTTGTGCTTTATTTTTGCGGTTAATTATTATTAAACTGTTTTGAGGGATATTGGAAAGTGGTTCTCTTAAATATCCTGCTGGAAGCACAAAGCCGTTGCCCAGTCCAATAGAAGCATCAAAACTGATTATATCTAAGTCTCTATGGATATAATTATGTTGTAGGGCATCGTCTAAAATAATCACATCCAGCGAAGGATGTTTTTCTAAGAGTAATTTAACAGCCAACACCCGTTTTCTACCAACTGCCACAGGAACTTTAAGTAGGGCAGAGGCTATCAAATATGCCTCGTCACCTGTTTTATGAATATCGTAGAGCATACCAGAATCGGCGTTAATAATATGAGGTTCATTTTCAAAAGCACTTTTATAGCCACGATGGGACACAGCTACTTTTAGCCCTTTATTTATCAATAAATTAGCCAAAGAAATTGTGAGTGGAGTTTTTCCCGAACCACCACTAATGATATTGCCAATACTAATAATTTTGCAAGGTGCGCGATAAGCTCTTCGGCGAGAATATGTTCTGCATTGTTTTTGGATATAGCCATAGAGTACTCCCGAAGGATATAGAGCATAAGACAAAGGAGAGCGCTTTAGTAAATGGGCTTGGATGAATGTATTGAGATCCATTTATTTTAAGTGGGATTCAATAAGTTCCACCAGTTTTTCTGTTTCGAAGGGTTTATAGAGAACATCTTTCAAGCCGTCAACTTTGGCGCGTACTAAAACATGATTGGGGTCGTAACCAAAGCCGGTCATCATAATCACCGGAATATTTTCATCGTAATCCTTAATTCTCCAGAACAGCTCGTAGCCATCCATATCGGGCATAGCAATATCTGTAACTACGAGATCTACGGTCCCTTTCACGATTTCCTGGATTGCTTTCATTCCTTCGCTAAAAGTAAGGATATTCCATTCCGGTTTTAAGTGTTCCAGTTCTATTTTCAGGTTTTCAACTAATTCTTCTTCGTCGTCTACGATACAGATGATTTTTTTCATTGTTACAGCTCTTTTCCTGTGATAATTTTTAGGATAGTTACATATTTTTGGCGGGTTTTTTCAATTATTTCTGTAGGAAGAGATGGAGCAGGAGGTTGTTTATTCCATCCGCTATTTTCCAAGTAGTCTCGGATAAATTGTTTATCGAAGCTATCGGGACTTTTTCCTATTTCGTAATTTTCCAAAGCCCAAAGACGCGAAGAATCTGGAGTGAAAACTTCATCAATCAATAGCACTTGCGAGCCGATGGTTCCATATTCAAATTTAGTATCAGCTAAAATCACTCCTTTTTTCAGGAGTAAATCGTGAGCGTCAGAATACAACTCCAGTGATTTATCCTTTATATAAACAGCCAATAATTCATCCATTCGGTTCATAAATTCCCTGTAGCTGATATTCTCATCGTGACCATCTTCTACTTTGGTACTGGGAGTGAAGAGGGGGTGAGTGAATTTTTGGCTTTCCTGCATATCTTCCGCAATCAGCATCCCTCCAATTGTATTAGTTTTTTTATATTCTTTCCAGGCAGAACCACTAATATATCCACGCACAATACACTCAAAAGGAATTACTCGTGTTTTTTTTACTAACATACTGCGTCCGTCTAAATATTCTTTAAACTTCTGTAGTTCATTAGGGTAATCAGAAACATTATCAGTAATAAAATGATTTGGAACTATATTAGAAGTAGTCTTAAAAAAATGAGCAGAAATAGCATTCAGAATTTTTCCTTTATCGGGGATAGGATCTGGAAAAACTACATCAAAAGCGGAGATTCGATCCGTACTTACAATTAAAAGGTTTTCTCCTAAATCGTATATATCGCGTACTTTGCCTTGATGGCTTTCTTTTACTATAGCTAATTTGCTTATTTCGTTGTGCATAAAAAAACTCCTTATGTCAGTTTTAAGAAATCGTAGATAATTTTACTTTCATCTACGGTATCCAGATTAAGAGCAAGTGTCTCGTTAATTCTAAACTCTGTATTGTCAATAGGAAAATGATATTTTCGCCCCTGAAAGTTGCAAAAAGTAAGCTTACCTTTTTGTATTTCAAGGTCTTCACTATTGTAATTCAAATGTTTGGCAGCAATTAAAAATTTCAACCAATTGCGGTATTTACTTAGCAGTTCTATCTCGTCATTTAGCAATGATGCTTTTGTAAATTCCAGGTTATTAAAATATCTGTCTCTTTCCTGTTGAACAAGTTCCAAAACACCATTTTCAGGGACCAAAAATGTCTCTTTTAAAAGGGATTCTAATTTGTCCAAGGAATACTCAGGATTTATTTTTGCATTATCTGCCAGAGCCAAACACCAACCCTGGCAAAGATTCTGTTCCCATTTGTCACAAGGATATTCACCTGTTTCACAAGCTGGTAATTTTAAGATACGCGAAAAAATATCCAAAACATCAACCAGGAAAAAGCGATTACGAAAAGGTCCTAAATACAACCAATCGTCACTAGTATGTTCCTGAATTGCGATAAAAGGATAGCGATGTGAATTTAACGATAGGTATACATATTCTGCCCAAGGACGAATTTGATATTGATATAGTGGCATATTTTCTGCTAGATAGCATTTACAGTGAATTAACGCAGAGATAGCCCTATCGTAGGTAACCCAATTCAATTTTTCCACAGAATTCCACATATCTTGATAGATGCCACCTTCCATAGCTTTATGGTAAAGATAATTTAACTTAACCTTCAGATTGGCAGAATAACCAGCATATAGTTCTTCATTCAAACCTGAAAGCAGATAAAAAACCCAACCCTTAGGTAAGGTATCAAATTGATTTGGCGAATTTTTGTCTATTTTAATCTCATTCATATTGCCATAAATGTTTACCTGATGTTTATGTCAAACGAAATTCCCGAAATATTACTTCCTTTAGCTGACATTCTTTTCTCTCATTGTTATTTCCTTTGTAAGCAGGAACCCATATAGATTATAATGAATACTGTGTCCTATTTCGGAAATACAAGTAACAGAAAACTACATTATCAAACCAAACGCTTATAGATAGAGAATACTGTGTTAAAAAAGAAGATTATAGAGAGGAAATAACGATTTTACGGATGCGTTTTGTAGTAACTACCAGCAGTAAGGTTAAACCGATCATAATAGTGGATAGGGAATTGATGGTAGTAATTGTTCCCCGGCGGATAGCGCCTTCCACATAAATTGGTAAAGTATCGAAACCTCTTCCAGAAGTGAAAAAAGTGATAATAAAATCATCTATGGAAAGAGTAAAAGCTAGAAGGGCAGCAGCAATAATTCCCGGCAAGATTAATGGTATTTTTATTTTCCAGAAGATGGTTGAGGGCTTTGCTCCCAAATCCATTGCTGCTTCTACTAAAGAATAATCAAAATCATCAAGGCGACTGCGAATTACAATAATTGTGTAAGAAATGCAAAAAGTGATATGAGCAATTAAAACTGTCAGCATTCCTGTGTTTACTTTTGTGAAATTAAACAGTAAAGCTAAAGATACCCCCATCAAAATATCAGGTATAACTAAAGGAATATAGATTAGAATGGAAACGAATTTACTTCCGCTGAACTTTTTATTCTCCAATCCCAAAGCGGTTAGCACTCCTAAAATAGTGGATATTAAGGTGGAAAGACAAGCTATCAGCATCGTGTTTCTAAAAGCAATTTGGATAGTTTCATTTTTCAGCAACTGAGCATAATATTTTAAAGTAAAGCCCTTCCAACCAGTAATGATTTTAGCATCGTTGAAACTGAAAATAATCAAGATCAAGATGGGAATATAGAGAAACACCATTACTAAAGTGAAGGAAGTTAAATTCAAACCTTTAAATAACTTAGTTAAAGAGAAGCGTTTCACACTCGCCTCCGAGATTTGCTGTGAGAATAAAGGACATAGAACATAATTAGAAATAGGGCTACAATCAACAGTAGAATAAGTGATAAAGCAGAAGCCATTGGCCAATTGCGAGGTATGTTTTTAACTTTATAGGTGATAACCTGTCCCAAATAAAGCGATTTTTGATTTCCAACCAGCTGAGGTATTAAATATGAACCTAAAGCTGGGATAAAAACAAGTAAGCCACCGGCAAAGATGCCGCCTCTGGCTAAAGGCAAGGTTATTTTAAAAAAAGATATAATTTCATTAGCTCCCAAATCCATCGCGGCATTCAGAAGAGTCCAATCAAGTTTTTCTAACACGCTGTATAGCGGTAAAATCATATAGGGTAAATATACATATACCATCACTAAAATAACGGCAATATCTGTTCTCATAATTTCCAGTGGCTGTGAGATAAGCCCTAAATTTAATAATATATTGTTTAAGACGCCATTATAGGCAAGAAAGATACGCCAGGAAAAAATGCGGATAATCAGGTTAGTCCAGAAAGGGATAATAATAAAAATTAACAGAGTGTTTTTTACTTTGTCCTTTGCTCGCGCAATATAATAAGCAACCGGAAATCCCAATAAAAGGCATAATAGGGTTGTTAATAAAGCCAGCCGGAAAGAAAGAAAAAGTGTATGAAGATAGGCAGGTGTTAAACACTGACGATATGCTTCCAAAGTAAATTCAAACTTTACATCATAGATATCTGCAGTTAAAAAACTGTATATTATTACAATAAGATAGGGAATCAAAAAGAAGAAAATCAGCCATAGCAAAGCCGGAGCTGTTAAAAGCCAAGAGGTGAAGTTCTTTTTTCGCTCGGTAGCTAATTGTAGAGCATAATTAGGATTATTTTCAGGGATAATTTTCATTGTGCTGTAGGACGCTTCAATGAACGCTGAAAATGGTTAATTCCACCCTCGGAAAGCTCATCAGCGGTTAAAACATTTTCGGGAATTTCATCGATAAGCCAAGTATCAGTATCATGCCAAAATAGCCATACAGGTTCTTCCCAGTCTAGTGCTGTATCATCAAAATAAACTCTTTTATGTTGGCTGAATACTCTAATTCTTAGGTCTCCAACTCTAACAATATATTGAGTATGCGAACCCAAGTATAAAATATCTTCAATAACTCCGCGTAATATATTTATATCTTCTTGGTAGCGAGGTTTATTACGAGAAATAGCAATTTTTTCCGGACGCAGAGATATTGTTAATTCTTGTCCTATAGCGGGTTGAAAGTGGAATGTACTGTCTATTTCAAAGCTATTGCCAGTGCCATCGGGACATCTGATTTGCACATAATCATCTTCAATCCCAATTACTTCTCCCGTTATCAGATTGGTAGCTCCGATAAAGTATGCAGAAAAAACACTGGTAGGCCGTTCATAAATATCATCAGGTGGCCCCGATTGAATTATATGACCATAATTCATTACCGCAACGCGGTCTGAAATACTCATTGCCTCACTCTGATCATGAGTTACATAGATAAAGGTTATTCCTACAGCATCATGAATATTCATTAGTTCAATTAGCATATGTTGGCGGAGTTTTAGATCAAGAGCAGCCAAAGGTTCATCCAGCAATAGCACTTTAGGTTTATTTATTAAAGCGCGAGCAATGGCTATCCGCTGTTTTTGTCCACCCGATATCTGGTCGGGATATTTGTTTGCCTGATCTTCCATTTTAACTAAGGTGAGCATTTCTTTTACTCTGTCGTTAATTTCATTTTTAGGGAATTTACGAATGCGCAATCCAAAGGCAACATTATCAAAAACCGTCATATGTGGAAAAAGAGAATAATTCTGAAAAATAGTATTAACTTGTCTTTTATAGGGAGGTAAATCTGTTATATCGGTGTTGCCGATGAGAATTCTTCCTGTACTGGGTATTTCAAAGCCAGCAATCATTCTCAAAAGAGTAGTTTTTCCACAACCACTGGGACCTAAGAAAGAGAATAATTCTCCACTCTGAATTGATAGGGATACATTTTCCACAGCTACAAAGCCGTCAAAATCCTTACTTAAGTTTTCCAGACGGATTTCTTCCAATTTTGTCCTTCGCTCCTATTTTTTTTGTAATAAGTATTTGCATTTCCTATAGTTTCCTAACTGATAAAAGATTTTCCTTCTTGTTAAAAAGCAAAAAAATACAGTGGGGAATGCCGGGCGGCATCCCCACTGCTCGGAGGGCATTCTATGTAGGGTCTGTAGGCTTAAGATCTTTATATTTAAATACTGTTTTCCTGTCAAGAAGAAAATTCAAACTCACTATATTTTTTACGCGAAATATATCAACATCGCTCTATTTAACTATTATTAGCTTTGCTTTGTAGCGGTTTGAACCTTGTATGAGCTCAACTAAATATAAACCGTTCGGCGATGCATATCCTTGTTTATCCTTTCCATTCCATACCAATTCCTGAAGGCCGCTAGCTTTGGGAACCGAAGTATTTTCATAAATAATCTGTCCCCGGATATTATATATTTTACAAGTAACGGATGATTGTTTTTCTGTAAAATACCTTAAATTCAGCACTTCTTTGCCTGCCTGAAAAGGATTGGGATAAACACTTATTAAACCTTCCATAATAGAGGGTGTCTGCACTTCATCGGTAATAGCAACAGGTCTGATTGGTACTTCATACCATAAATCTACTCCAGGAAGATAACCTATATTAGGAGGATTAACACTATCGTACGCTGCAAAACTGTAAAAGAAAGATCTATTCTCAGAACCAAATTCAGGGTAGTATTGAAAGATATAAGTATCTTCAGAAATTGGGTCCATCGGGAAAGACGAAATTGCTGAATTATCAATGTGATAACGGAATAGAACTTGATTGATACCACTTTCGTCGTTAGTAGAAAGAATGAAACTAATTGGCTCTGTTTGGTTGCCGATTGTGGTAATAGGGTTATGAACCAAATTAGGAGGCGTAGTATCTGGTTGAATAACAAAAAGATGTGGGTCTAAACTTGCAAAAACAGGATGATCTGCATTCCTTCCAGATTGATCTGCTGCGTGAATAAAATAGCGAATAGAATCACCATAACTAAAACCGCTTAAAGATGTTGTATAATTATTACGAGTAAGAGGTTGAAGATAGCTTCTTTGCCAATCACCAGAATTTACTTTATAACAAACAAAAAGCGAATCCGTATATAAGGGTTGACCGCTATGAGCTGTTATTTCTACATTAAAAACTATATCTGTTCCTGCAGATATTATACTATGCCAAGGGGTATGAACAATATGTAGCATATTTTTATCAGGAATTTCATGTGTCCTGCAATGCAAGGCATCTGTAGATTCCCAGGGAGTAGAACTTGCTTGGGATATACCAATAACTTCATATCCAGGCATTGCTGTACGATAAACTTGTAAAGCAGGATTATCGTTGCTGCTGCCAACAATAGGGACAAAGACCTTTTTATTTAAAATTAAGGAATTAGTATAGGGTTCATTGTTGGGAGTATTAACTCTGTAAACTCGATAGGGATAACCCCAAGCACAATTTTGATTAGCAAAATAGGTGGCTGTAGTTTCGATGGCATTATACTGAGGATGACTAATTGGCACACTTCGAATCAATATCTTATCAGGTGCCAGGAACTTTGCCCAGCAGTCAATATGATCGATATATGTATTATTAGGGTCTGCTACAACACAATAGTTAGTAATGCCTAAATATTGATTCATTTTAGTGTTTACATTTGTTTGGTTGTTACCGTTTTCTGAATAGACCAAATTTGTTTGGGCAGCGGTATTAACCCCGTCGCACATATAATTGCCACCTGTTTGTTGTAAATTCATTCCATAGTAGTTTAAATTTAGTTGATTGGCAAATATCTGCGGAACTAAATTATCGTTAGGACGCGGACGATTATAAACAAAATCTACCACTCCATATTCTCCATTGCCATCAAAAATGAACCAGGGTCCGTAATCTCTTGTCCAGTAAGAATCCGTTATGGTATTAATAAAATTAACCTTATCCATATTTACACCGGCATTAGTAAAAGCACTTATTGCAGAATTTTGTTGAGAACTGCTAACTATGCAAATTACATTTGCTGTATTGGCCAGTTGTACCACTAATGAAAGAGGAATTCCTAGAGGATAACGAATTAGAACAGCTGAGGCAGGTTCAAATTCTGCTATGGGACGAACCGGCGCTACCGGTGGATTAGTTTCGGTAAAACGAATTCCCCTATCAATGTTCTCTTCTTTTGTATTATTATTGGCAAAGGCAGCAGCAGCTAATAAACATAACACACTGCATACTAATATTATGCGTTTTATACTTCGTTCTTGCATCAAGATAAACTCCTGTTTCTACAGTGATATTATAATAATATACATAATTTGTGCCAAAACACAATTTTTTTTTAAAGGTCTACTACTTAATTTCTTACCATCTTCGAAAGATATAGAACTTATTACAAAGCAAGGCGAGATAAATTATTGAGATAGTATGATCCAGAGTTAGCAGATTAACAGATTCCTCTTGCAATAAGCAATTCCCAGGGTTTTTGTAAATTATACTTCATAACTTCGCGTTTTTTTCCATAAAGGTGGTCTGGAACTATTGATATATATTTGCTTAGTACCAAATAAGTATCAAAAGGGAGGCTTAATTGTTTTGCTGCTTTATCTACTGTTTTAATTCCGCTTAAAACAATATCTGCAGTTGTTTCTTCCATTAAATTTGTGTTACAAACAATTTCTGTAATTTGCAAGCGGGAAGTGGCTTCCAGAGCTTCTTTCATAGTGATTATCTCTTCCGGTGTAGTAGTAAAAGGACGCATTGTGTTAACGATAAAGATCATATTATAGCCCCTATTTTTGATAATTTCTTCAAACCGTCCTAATGTTCTACAACCTGCAGGATCACCTCCAACATCCAAAATAACTGTCTTTTCACGATTTTGGAGGGCTCCTTTCACACGAGGAGAAATCATAGGTAAATCGCTATGCTTATATTCTCCCTCAGGAGCAATAACATCAATACCTTCCAGAATAAAATCATCTCTAATTTCTCTGGAACGGAAATAGGGATTAACAACATCCAAATCAGCTAAAACAACATCAAGGCCTTGTGCTTTTAAACTGCGTGCCAAATGAATTGAATATTCACTTTTTCCGCTTCCATATGCACCTATAATTATATATAATTGTGGTTTCATAAACGAGCTCCTAATATACACTAATAAAAGATATACCTGTTCAGTTTCAAACCAGGTATGATAAATCTATTTTCTAAGGCGAAACAGCTCAGTGGCTAAAATGTGAAAATCAGGATAAAATCCATCTACAATCTCTTTCATCATTGAATGGTAAGGATAGCTATCCTCATCATAAACGGCAAAAACTTTCATTCCTGCAGCTTTTCCAGCTTGCACACCAGTTAAAGTATCTTCAACTACTAAGCAGTTTTCCGGTTTTTCTTGCAAGCTTTTCGCAGCCAATAAATATATATCTGGATAGGGCTTTCCCTTTAGATCTAGATCGCCAGTAATGGCACATTGGAAATAATGCCAAATAGCATTATGAGATAATACCTTTCTTGCCAATTCTAAAGAATTGCTGGTTCCCAGTCCGATTTTGATTCCCCTATCTTTCAATGCTACAATCAATTCCCTGGCTCCTGATTTCAATTTGATATCAGTTTCATAATGATGGCTAACCATCTTAGTCCATTCCTGCATAATACTTTCCGGGCTATCAGGTAAGCTAAATCTATCTTTAAAATACTGGGCTGTTTGGATAAAACTGTTTCCAGCAGGAAGATTCTCGAAAAGGTCAATAGGAACTTCTAGCCCCCTGGAATGCAAAAAATCATTATCTACCTTACGCCAAACCTGCATAGAATCAATTAAAGTTCCATCCATATCAAAGATTACTGCTTTAATGTTGTGCATCTAATGAAACTTCCTTATAAAATAAATTGGAGCATAAAACTGGAGCGGGAAACGGGGTTCGAACCCGCGACCTCAACCTTGGCAAGGTTGCGCTCTACCAACTGAGCTATTCCCGCTTGGTACCAGAGGCCGGACTTGAACCGGCACGAGCTTTGGGCTCGAGGGATTTTAAGTCCCTTGTGTCTACCTATTCCACCACTCCGGCAAAATAATAAACTGGAGGCGACACCCGGATTTGAACCGGGGATAAAGGTTTTGCAGACCTCTGCCTTACCACTTGGCTATGTCGCCTAAAATACATCTGGAGCGGGAAACGGGATTCGAACCCGCGACATCAACCTTGGCAAGGTTGCGCTCTGCCAACTGAGCTATTCCCGCGATTAGCTTCTCAGTAATTTCCAAAAAAAATATGACCGCTTATCTGTCAATCAAAATGTATCTGCTTCACTGAAGACTTCAGCTGTGAAACGAAAAACAACACTGTATGGTTCAAGATAAGCATTAGGAGGTAAACCAGCTTTTCTGCAAACCTCACGCAAAAAAGTTTCCGGTTTCCAATTATATTCAACAGCTACCTGGGGCAGCAAGATTCCGCTTCCATAAGGGTTTTGAATGTAGAGCCCATCTCTCCCGATAACTGGCAGTTCATTTTTTAGCAAAGGAATAAGTTCGCCTAAAACAGAAATTTCTATAATCACTGTTTCCAGTTCCTTTTCCGTTAATGGAGGAAAACGGGGGTCTTGAAAAGCGGCCGCCTCTGCCATCTCGACAACGCTTTCGGCAATAGGTTTATAACCTTTTATATAGCCAATACAGCCACGCAGATCATTATTTATGTGTAAACTTACAAAAACACCGCGTTTGGGTTGAAAAGCAGGGTCATCGGGCAGAGTAATAGTTTCTCCTGTAAAATGTGCTTTTAGAGCATTTCTGGCCAAGGATAGTAGTTCTTTTTTTTGTTCATCAGTAAACATTATTCCTCCTGCTTTTGCTTAGATATATAATTTGGCAGAAAGATAGCCAACAACCTGCGAATCGTTCCCGGAAATAATCCCGGAATGTGTATATTGGACTACACGCATTTTAGCATTAGTGCAAAGCTTTCCATAATAAAGCATAGCGAGGATTCCACCAATTCCACAAGCCTCACAATTGCCCTTAAGAATATCTTGCCACAAGTTATCCGGTTCAAGAGAAGTAACATCTTTCAACAAAACACTATCCATTTGTTCAGCGTTATGAGCACGATGGTAATGAGACAAATCTGTGGAACACAAAACCACAATTCTTTTAGTTGAACTGTAAATTGATTCATAAAGCAATTCAGCCAAGCGTTTAGCCACAGCAGGAATTTGATTACCAATCATAATAGGCAGAATTTTTGCCTGAGGGAAAAAGTAATTTACTAAAGGTAACTGAATTTCCATAGAATGTTCTTCTTGGTGTAGGACCAGAGGGATATTTTGATCTGCTTGGGGGGCAATTCTATTATATAGTTCTACATCCAAAGACATAGTTCCCAAAGGAGTTAAATATTCCTGATAGGGAGAAACGCTGAAATCAAAATAATTGGATTGATGGCTGGGATGTAAAATTATAAAGGAATCAATATTTTCGTGGGAGATACTATACATTCCCAAGGTCGCACATTCACCTGAATACATATAACCAGCATGAGGAAGAATTACTCCCAAACTGCGTTCTGAGGTAATAGGATTGGGAGCTTTACTAATCCAGGTTTCAATTTGGCGTTTTAGTTGCTGTTCAAAACGGGGATAAAAAGTTCCGGCGTGCATAGGATTACGGATCACTGTTCACCTCCTTGTGGGGGAATAAGAATTATAAATGTTCCTGCTTGTGTCTCTTCTTTCGTCAAGATTCCTGTTCTCCAATCTTCACGACTGGACGGGCTTATTACAGCGACTTTCTTCTTAGGCAGCATTTCTTGAATTCTGGAAGCAGTTCCCAGAAAGCTCCTACTGTGGAAATCACCGTTAAAATGAATAACTCGTGCTTTGGGCTTCATTTTCAAAGCACTAACAATACTCTCTGCCATAGTGTCATCTTTCAAACATTGGGATTTATAAAGCAGTTCCGGATCGATATTCATCATTGGGGAGTGCGTATCTACCATCGTAACCAGAAATGCCTTTTTATAGTCATCATCAGGACTGGTTATTCTGTCTGGCAAGTACTTTTTATCTTCTTCTGTTATTGTATCAGGAAAATTATCACCCATTCTTGCCATTTTCCCTGCTAAATGGCGAGGTATATTAGCCGCAATTACGCTTAGTTTTTTTTCTTTTGCATATTCAATTATTGGACGGTAGTCCGTTATATAATTATTCCAGGGACGGCTTTTCTGTAAAAAATCGTCTTCACTAAGCCAACCTTCAATATAGGCATCTAAATCACTCTGAACATCTCGTTCAAACATCTCCATAGAGATAATAAGCTCTCTTTTGGTATCCAGTAAAGGCACCAATTCTCTTTCAAGATAATGTAAAGTCTCGTTATCGTGAAATTCTCCAAAAAAGATTATATCATATTTCTGTAATGCCTTTGCTAATTGCTGTAAGGTAATAGTTTCTCCAGTAGTTGCTTTCACAATACGATATTCAACTGCATTTAGCATTGTTACATTCATCAGAATCACCAGAATTATAATTAGGTATTTCATCATCCCTTCCATAACGATTATACTAATAATTTAAGCGATAGTTACTGGATAAGCAATTAATATTTTCCATAAATGCACTTTCTTGTTCAGCAGGGAGAGTAACTAAAAAGCTAACTTCTTCCGCCCAAACAATTTGGCTAATATCGCCAGAAAGAGTCTCAACATTGTGTTTTATTGCCTCAAAAGCAGGATAATCACAAGTTAAAGAAATAGTTATTAATTGCTTTGCTTCTACTAGTTTGCTTTGTAAAATGGTTTGTTCCACGGATCCACTATAGGCATCAATCAGACCTTTTACTCCTAATTTGATTCCTCCAAAGTAACGAGAAACAACCGCTAATACATTTGTTAAATTATTACGCAAAAGGGCATTCAGAATAGGTTTTCCGGCTGTTCCAGATGGCTCTCCCGCATCGGAATAATAAGTAATATCTTTGTTAAAACCATAAATGTAAGCATAGCAATGATGATTGGCAGTGGCATAAAGATGGCAATGTTCATTTAAAAGGTCTTTAACATTCTCTGCGTGGGGAAGAGGATACAATGTACAAATAAAACGAGACCGCTTTATTTTGATTTCGCTTTGCGTTTTATTTTCTATAGTATAAAGCATCAGATAATCCTTTTCCTTTACTCCCGCACTTTGAACTTATGCACTCCCACACTTTATTTCACTTTGGGAAGGTCATTCCAATTTGTTGTATAGTGCGGAGAAAGTTTTGCCCGGCGCATTTTCCAGTCCTTTTTTATTCCGTTGCTGGCATAAAAAAGGGTGTCCTGACCATAAATCCGATTCAGTTTATCAACGGTTTCCATCAGTTTTTTGCGTTTATCATCCAGATAATTCACTTCCATAAAGCTTAAGGGGACATCCTTCTCGGGAATTATATCTGCCAGCATCACGCCGGCTTTTTTAAATTCAAAGCCAGGCAAGAAAAGTTCTTCCAGCAAGTTTAGAGCTTTTTCTATCAGGTCTGGAGTGTAGGCTGTAGGAGGGAAGAGGGTTGTGGATAATGAATTATTGTATTGTGGACCTTCTTTAAAGCGGTTTGTGGAAAGAAAAACCATCAGCAGACCTGCCACACAATTTTGTTTACGCAATTTTTCCGCAGCCCTTGTAACATATTCAGAGACCGCTTCTTGTAATTCTGAAAGCTCGGAAACCTGTTTGCCAAAAGAACGAGAAGTAACGATACTTTTTTTGGAAATAGGCGCATCATCCAAATCGATACAAGAATAACCACGCAATTCCAAAACCGTTTTTAAGCCAGTAGAGGTTAAATAATGGTCTATAAATTTATCATCCGCATCTCGCAATTGCAGAGCTGTTTCTATCTTATTCTGTCGTAAAAATTTATCATATTGCCGTCCAATTCCCCAGACCTCAGAAACAGGTGTTTTTGCCAATGCATTGGCAATGCGTTCATCATTTAGTAAACATAGCGAACCTTTAAAAGCGGAATAGCGTTTGGCAAAATGATTTGCGACTTTTGCCAACGTTTTGGTTTTGGAAATTCCAACCGAGACAGGTATGCCCGTCCACTGGAAAACCGTTCTTTTTATCTTATTGCCAAATTCTGCCAAATTTCTGGTTTTAAAACCATTAAACCCTAAAAATGCTTCATCTATGCTGTAAATTTCTATGTCAGGAGAGAACATAGCAAGCACCTCCATTACGCGAGAACTCATATCAGCATAGAGAGCATAGTTGGAAGAAAGTAATGTCCCGCCATTTTTTTTGATGAGCGCCTCATATTTGAAACCAGGTGCTCCCATAGGAATTTTTAGGTCTTTGATTTCTTGCGAGCGAGAAACGATGCAACCATCATTATTAGATAAAATAGCTACCGGTTTGTTATTGAGTTTAGGATTGAAAACCCGTTCACAGGACACATAAAAATTGTTGCAATCCACCAGGGCAACTATGTTATCATTTTTTAAGCCAGTAGTATTCATCGCTCATCTTTCTCTATATTAATAATTTTCCTTAGTGTTACTCTATTTCCGATTGCCTTTAATTGTCAAGAATTGTTGTTTTGTGCTTGGTTAATAAAGGTAAAAAGTACCCCCGCTTTTATTATCCTTTCTTATCATCTACATATATTTATCAATCATAATTGGTGGAATTGCAGGAAAATTAACAGCACATAAAGATTGTTTTAGCCTACACCTTAGTTTTCTTGCTGGTTAACCATATACAACTTGTCATCTACCCAATCTTCACTCCTCCTCAACGACGGGTTGAGGACGGGAGGAGGAGGAGAGGAAGAGGGGTTGTTTGTTTGAGTCATCTTGAAAATAGTGGACTTAAGATTTTCGCCGGGTTAAAACCCGTCGCTTAAATCTGTCGTCCCGCTGGGACTTCTTTTAGGCATTCTTTTTATCGCCGGGTTAAAAACCCGTCGTTAGTATGTATCGTTCCTAGCGGAACTTTAAATTAGAAATCCTCTTAATCCTAAAATCCTAACTCAAGTTTCGCATTTTTTTAGCTAAAGTATTGCTAAATAAGGGAAATTATTTTTTTGGTGACACAATAATCTGAATTTTTGAGTGGCTGTGTTTTTATGAATTTTGATATCTAATAGAGAATAGATTTTTTTCGCTTCTTCTTCAGGTTGGGCTGTTTGTCTAATCTGCACTCTATAACCGTCTGTAGTATTGAATATTGTATCAGTACGCATATGGGCTTTAAGAATTTGTTTGATGCTTTGCCAACTGATATGAACATCTTGGAGAGAAGGTTTATAGGTGATACTTTTCAGAATAGCATACGCTAATACGGAATAGAACAGATGTGCCTCTATCCGACCATCTTTCTGATGATGAATGGGTCTTGTTCCCAATTCTGTTTTTCAAACTTCGGAAAGCGGACTCAACTTCATTCAAATTCATATAAAATTTCCAGATTTCTTCTGCACTGAAATCGGTATAGTTGATTTCGATTACATAACAACCCGGAAATTCGGACTTACAGGATTTCTTGTGCAGGTCAGTTATTATCAGAGATTCTACTCTTCGTGGATCAGAACTGTTTGACTGGAGTTGAATTTCATAGTTAGTTGCCGTAGAACCATATTTTTCTTTCAATCGACCGATCTTTACCCAAATCTTGTCTGCCTTGTTAATATTCCCCTTTTGAATGGAACTGTTAAGATGGTTTATCTCTTCCAGAAAGTTCTGTTCCCAACTGGTCGTTTTGCCTCTTTCTTTGATGGCTCTGGCTTCGCTGTAAACTAAAACCTTAGCTTTGGCAGCACTGACAATTTTCTTCAAATAGAGCTTTCCCTGATGATTATCCTTGCTTTCGGTAAATCCCGCTAAGGATTTGAACTCAGAGGCAAATTCTTTTAACGAATTAGGCCTTTCTACCACAAAATACTTATATTCTTCTCGCTCCAGCAAGTGAATATTATCCTTGGTAGCTATTTCACGATCCATTACTATGGCTGGAGGGGTAAAACGATCTATTGAATCTTCGCTATCTTTAAGTTCGGTTAATACTTCCAGCAGGGTATGAGGTTCAGATTGATTACCACTGTAGATTTTACTAACCATCGGAAACCCATCCTGATCCACTACTAATGCTAATTCTAATAAAGGACAATCATCTCGTTTTTCCTTACTCTTTCCCCGCTTACATAGTTTACTGATGAGCCATTTTCACTTTTTTTGTGCGAAACTTGGGTTAGTAGAAATTCTATTCCATTTTAGCGACATACAATTAATGGTATCGTAATAACTTCCAAGGAAAAGCTCACTTATAAATCTGGACATATTATGATACAGATAACAGCTTATTCAAGATTGAGTTATTCATATATTCTGTCTGTAATTTAGAGGCAAAGATCCGCTGTATTTTTTCTGGTTCACACTGTTTTTTTCTTAATCTCATAATAAACATAAAATCCATAAAACGATGAGGACATTGTTCTTTCGTAATAAAAAAAACCGTCAGCGGGGGGTTGCTGACGGTTTGTGAGCTTTTGGACTTTGTTTCACATAAACAAGGAGGAGTTTATGATGAAGTTTTGTATAAAAATCTAATCAAGTGCCTTTAAAAAAGAAGGTACATCAGTTCTTAAAGGAGGGACTCTTCCAGTTTCATTTGTTACTTGTTTTGGTTCTTCTTTTGTGGCAGGTTTATTTATGTTTAGTCGAGCAAAGATATCTTTAATTTCTTCGTCGGATTCTTTTACAATTTTTACATTTTCTTCGGTTGTTTCCTCAATATTTGGTAATCCTGGAAAGTCAATCAAATGTGTTTTGCCTTCCTTATCTAAACCTGTAGCAATGATAGTAACCCGTATTTTACCAGCCATACTATCATCCAAAATGATGCCCATAATAATATTGGCAGCTTTACCAGTTTCACTAACTATAACATTAGAGACCTCGTCGAATTCACTCATCAAAATATCGTGTCCGGCAGTAATGTTTAGAAGTAAAGATTGACATCCCTGCAAGCTGATGTGAGTAAGAAGGGGATTATCAATAGCTGCTCTGGCTGCATTGATAGCTCTATCATCACCTTCGGCTAATCCGCTTCCTATTAGAGCATAACCCATATTTTGCATTATAGATTTAACATCAGCAAAATCTACATTGATTAAACCGGTTACATTAATTATATCGCTAACTGCTTTAGCTGCTTCATAGAGAACATTATCGGCCTGGTGAAAGGCGTCCTCTAAAGCTAAAGTAGAGTATATTTCACAAAGCTTAGAATTGGGAATCACAAGCAATGTATCCACAAATTCACAGAGGTGCTTAATGCCATACATTGCATTTTCAGCTCTTTTTTTGCCTTCGAAAGGAAAAGGAGAAGTAACAATTCCAAAAGTTAAAATTCCCATTTCACGGGCAATTTTGGCTATAATAGGGGCAGCTCCAGTTCCTGTTCCACCTCCCATGCCGGCAGTTAAAAAAACCATATCTGCGCCGTCCAGATGACTTTTGATATCGTCTTTTGATTCTTCTGCGCTTCTGGCACCAATTTCAGGATTAGCACCAGTTCCTAATCCCCGAGTTAGTTTTTTTCCCAATTGCAGTTTCATATTGGCTTTGCTTTTAGCAAGATCGCGGCTATCTGTATTGGCAGCGATAAATTCTACGCCATAGAGATTATTCTCAATCATAGTATTGAGGGCGTTTCCACCAGCTCCCCCTACACCAATAATTTTAATGTTGGTTCCAATCTGGCTGGGTTTTTCGTCAAATTCAATCATTATTCCCCCTTTTAGGTAAAGTCCCTTAGTATTTTTTTAATTTTATCGACGATTTTAGTGCTTTTTATGTTAGGTAAAGCAAAGCCCTTGGTAACCGGTTCAGTATTTTTACCTGAAGCATAGTATAAAATTCCTATAACAGTTGCAAAGGCAGGATCTTCCAAACGGCTGATCATTCCGTTTAAACGAGAGAGGTCTGGAGTAGCAGTTTTTACATTTAGGTTAAAAGATTCTGAAAGAACAATATCCAGATTTTTCATTTTAGCGGTTCCTCCGCAAAGAATAATTCCTGAAGTGACGAGCTCTGGTGTATAATAATCCTTAGCTTTTGTGTAACATAAAGATAGCATTTCTTCCACTCTATGTTGAATCACATTGCTGACCAGATATCTTGTTTTTCGACTGGAGGCACGTCCGCTAATACCTTCAACATCAATTTCTTCTGTTTGGTCCACACTATTGGCTAAGGCATTTCCATATTCAATCTTGATATATTCGGCATTACCTAAAGTGGTTTTAAGACCAATAGCCAGGTCTTCAGTAATGTTTTTTCCTGCCATAGGGATAACTAATATTTTTTCCAAGGTGCCGCGATTAAAAATGGACAAATCACATGTTCCGCCTCCAATATCAAGAACTAAAGCTCCCAGGCGACGCTCATCTTCACTTAAAATTGATTCAGCTACGGCAATATGATTTAAAACAAAATTTTCCGGATCTATATCATAACCTGCCAGTTGAATACACTTATTTAGATTTCGCAATGGAGTAAGTTCAGCAAGAATAGTATATACTCTAGCAATTAGATGGAAACCATTCATATTTACAGGATTATGAATATCATCCTGATTATCGATTATAAAGTGATGCGGAATACCATGCAAAATACGACAACGTTCCAAACCTTTTTGAATTTTAACACTATTCTTAGCATCGTTTATAACCTGTTCTGTATGTTCCTGTGTAATTTCACCAGGTTCATTAGGAATTTCGGAGGGGATAGAAATGCGTCCATCACCGATTTGAGTTCTAATATGATCACCGGTAATATTGCAATAGATATTGGTAGCAGCTATTTTAGCATCATTCTCAGCTGTGGAGATTGCTTTTGCTACACAACCGGAAAGAGCTTGAATATCTTTTACAATGCCACATTCGATACCTTCGGATGGGCTTTCTCCGATGCCTAAAATCTCTAAGCGTCCTTCTCCAATTTCTTTAGCAATAATGCAACGAACATTGGAAGAACCAATATCTAAAGCTGTGATGATGGATTGTTTCATTTATTACCTGCCTTAACAACAACTTGATTTTTGAAGCGCAAGTCAACTACGCTGTTTCTATTTATATTTCCGTTTTCCTGAACGAATCGATAACGGGAAATTTGCGTTGCAAAATCTTCCTCTGATGGAATTATCCGAGTTCCAGTTTTAGCATCGATTATGTTAATAGTGTTGTCTATTAAATAATATTCTGAAATCTGAGGCAAAAAGTCTGGTGCTTCTTTCACTACTCTCTGATGAAGCTGTAAAACCTTTTGTAATCCAGAGTATTTTAATTTTATTCCCGGTTTGATCTGATTGTTACTTAAGTAAGTACTATAAATTGGTATATCTTCTTTATAAACTGGCGTATAAATGATTAAAACTACACCTTCGGAATCTACAGGATATAGATCTCCTTCTATTGTTTTAAGATAAATTGCTGCCTTGCGTTCAGTAATATCAAGTTTAATAGTATCGGGTAAACGCTTATGTAATTTAACATTCTTAACCCTCGATAGAGTATTTAACTTTGCCTTTATCTCAGAAGAAGGAACTGTAAATAAATTCATTCCTATATAGGGACTGGTAATTTTATAAAATAAAGTATCGGGAATAACTTTATTGCCGCTTATTTGCATCTTTTGGAACTTAAAAAGGTCTATGTTAGTAAGCCCAAACCAGATACCCGATCCAATAATTGCTACACCTATTAGTGCAAAGAAAAAGAACAGATAATATCTGCTATTACCGCGTCGCTTACGAGTACCTTTGTTTAGTTCCATAACTTTATGCCTCAAAGTCCTTTATCTGTTTAACTGAGATTTTAGTAAAATCAATCTCAGCTTTACAAGTTACTACTTTTTTATATGTTATGCTTTGTGTCAACATAATTCTTTTAACTTTCCTAAAATTTCTTCTCCATACTTCCAAATGTTACCTGCTCCCATTGTGATTAGGATATCTCCCTCTTTAAGCAGGGGAAGAGTTCGGCTTACTATTTCCGAATTAGATTCAACTAAATGAACTTGATGATGACCACTTTGAATGGCTGCATCAGCAATTAATTTGGATGTTATATCTGGAATAGGTTGTTCCCGGGCAGGATAAATTGGGGCCAAAATGAGGCAATCACAAGAAAAGAATGATTTACCGAATTCTTCGTAAAAATCTCTTGTCCGAGAATATAAATGAGGTTGAAATAGTACTACAATCCTTCTTTTAACACTATCTTTAAAACCTTCCAGAGTAGCTTTTATTTCTGTTGGATGGTGAGCATAATCGTCATAAACTGTTATTCCTGCGGCTTCTCCTTTCATATCAAACCGTCTATAAACACCGTTGAATTCTTGCAGGCCTAACTGAATAGCAGTAAAAGGGATATCCAATTCCAAGCCAATAGAAGCTGCCAGCAGAGAATTTTGGATGTTATACTTGCCGGTAACATTCAAATTTATGCGCCCCAGTTTATACTCCTTATAGGATAGATCATAGGAAGATTTGAAGCCTTGCATTTCGATATCTCTGGCTTGTACATCTGCTTGTCTTGAAAACCCGTAAGTAACTATCCTTTTATTAATAAAGGGCAGAATTGATTGTACTCCTGGATCATCCAAACAGGCAATAACGCTTCCGAAGAAGGGTACTTTATTAGCATATTCAATGAAAGAACTTTTAATGTGATCCAAATCTTGATAACAATCAAGATGATCTACATCTACATTGGTTATACCCGCAATACAAGGAGTTAAAGCTAGGAATGAGTGATCATACTCGTCTGCTTCTACAACTATATACTTTCCGCTTCCCATCACATTGGAGCTACCAAAGTTTTTTACTTTCCCTCCCACAATGATAGTTGGTTCTAAACCAGCGCTTTCTAAAACTGAACCAGCCATAGAAGTAGAAGTTGTTTTTCCATGCGTTCCAGAAATACCGATGGAAAAGCTCATTCTGGTGATTTCAGCTAACATTTCAGCGCGGCGGATAACAGGAATTTTCTTTTCTTTAGCTGCCAATATTTCAGGATTATCATCTGTTACAGCACTGGATTTTACTACAACATCTGCATCTCCAAGGTTTTCTGGTCTATGTCCTTCTTCAACTTTGATTCCTAACGCTTCCAAGTGTGCTGTAATTTCTGATTTTTTTAGGTCTGAACCAGTAATTACCAAACCCTGATTATGTAAAAATTCTGCAATTCCGCTCATTCCGATTCCGCCGATTCCGACGAAATGTATTTTTTTTGTTCTTCCGAGCATTATTCCCCCTTGTTTTGCAGATAGTTAATTATATAATGAACGATCTTTTCAGCTGCCTGATTTTTGGGAAGCGAGAACAGATTATCTTGATAATATGCCAGGTTTTCGCTCATCTTTTTAAGACTCTCAACCAGAGTTAAGAGCGATAGATCTTTCTGTTCTAAAAGCATAGCAACTCCCTTTTCTTGCTGAGCCAGAGCATTATAGTATTGATGATTTTCTGCCGCGGTTGGAAGTGGAATAAGAATAGCAGGAATACAGTTTTCTTCCAGTTCGGCGATAGTCATCGCGCCTGCACGCGTTATTGCTAATTTGCATTTAGAAAGCATCTTGGGAAGTTCGGGCGAAAAGGCAAACATATAAACACCTTCGGTATTTTTATGTTTGGTTGCGAAACGCTCGTAACTAGTTTTACCCGTTTGCCAGATTATTTGATATCCCATAGATAATATAACCGGTATGGCAGAACTGACAACAGTATTAATTGCAATTGAACCTTGGCTGCCTCCACTAACTATAATAGTAGGTTTATTGTTATCCAGGCCCAGAGAGCTTAGTTCAAAAGTTTTCTGGGTACTGCTGATTTTGCTTTGTCTAAGAGGAATTCCATAGTTTACGGTTTTAGCTTTAACTAAGTATTTCTTGCTATTTTCAAACGAGATGAAGATAGTATTTATCTTTTTTGCCATCTTCCGAGTTACCAAACCAGGGTAACTATTGCTTTCATGGAAGAACAAAGGGACCTTTAATAAAGAAGCAGCTATAGCTGTAGGTCCGGCAACGAAACCACCTGTGCAAATTACTGCTTGAGGTTTTTCTTTTTTTAAGATGCTGATTGCAGCAATGATACTGCTGGCTAAAAAGAAAGGGAACACCAAATTTTCCAATTTAAAGGAGCGATATAATTTTTGTACTTTTATATAGCGAATGGGATAACCGGCTGATTTACAAAGAGATTCCTCAATACTATTGCGATTGCCAATAAATAGAATATCGTGGTTATATTTCTGTAGTTCATCTGCCAAAGCTAAAGCTGGAGTGATGTGTCCACCCGTTCCACCTGCACCAAAAATAAACTTCATACATATCTCCGTTGGGCACTAATATTTAACAACATTCCCAAGGCGATGGAATCAATCAATAGAGCTGAACCACCATAACTGATAAATGGTAAGGTATTTCCTGTAGGAGGTAAAAGAGACATAGCTACACCTGTATTAACTAAAACATTACAGAATATATTCATTGCTAAACCCACTCCCAGAAATTCTAAAAATCGATTTTCTTGAGAATGTGCCATCCAAAAACAGCGGAAAAAGAGAAAACAATGTAAGCCAAAAACAATAAGAGCACCAACAAATCCCCATTCTTCACCAATTACCGTATATACATAATCTGTTCTGGCTTCAGGAAGATAATAATGTTTTGCTCTTCCTCTGGCCATACCTGTTCCTATAATTGCTCCACTGGAAAGAGCTGTTAAACTTTCCTTCACCTGATAATCATTATCTTCAATTTTGATTTCACCTGCGGGTTTTAAGAACAGACTGAACTTTTTGTATGTTGTTAAGCGTCCTTTTCTATAATCTGCTCCATTAGCTAAAACGAGGCATCCTGCAATTATGCCAATTATCGCTATTGTGATAAGAACTCTTTTTTTAGCTCCAGCATAGATAAGCATACCATAGAGTGTTAATCCACCTATAATTAAAGTACTTAAATGCCGTTCCATAATAATTAACAGGAAAGTAACCCCTGTAACCACTACTAAGGCAAAGAAATTACCTAAAAAACTACCAGTTGTAGAGCTTACCAGTTCTTCATTCTTTTTATCTAAGATATGAGCAAAATAGAAAATTAGAGCCAGACGCGCCAAAACGCTTGGTTGGAAATTTATAAAACCTAAGTTTATTTGACGAGTAGCTCCTTTAACAGTATTTCCTTTCACCAAAACTATAATCAGTAGAAGAATGGTTAAGTACACAATATAGGGAGAAAGCACTCTAAGTTTTTCCAAATTTAGAGTATATAAAATAACAATAGCGAAAATGGCAGAGATTATCATAAAGAAAAGCTGTCTATAGAAATAGCGCATAGAACTCTGAACAGACGAAATATCCAACATAACCACAAGCCCGATAACGCACAATAAGCAATAAGTAATTAAAATTACTTTATCGAAGCTAACGATATAGCTTTGGATTTTACTTCTTTTCATTTTCCTTGATAATCCTATTTACAACAAGCTTGAAGAATTCTCCTCGCTCTTCATAATTTTTAAATTTATCAAAACTGGCACAGGCAGGAGAAAGAACGATTATATCACCTGGAAGGGAATCATTATATGCTTTAGTTACACAATCCTCAAAATCAGATATGCATTCAAGAGGGATTATTCCGTTCCAGGTTTGATACATTTTCTCTGATGTATCACCTGTCAGATATGCCTTTTTTACTATTTTTTGCATATCGGAAGTTAAAGTACTATAGCTTTCACCTTTGTCGGAGCCCCCCATAATAATTCTGATGGGTTTATCAAAACTATGCAAGGCACTGCGAACCGAATCGGTATTAGTAGCTTTGGAATCATTATAGAAGGAAATGCCATTTACGCTACCCACAAATTCCAAACGATGAGGCAGAGGCTTAAAACCTGTAATTGCTTCAGCAATTTTTGCTGGTTCTGGATATAATGCATAAACTGCAAGCATAGCAGCCATTGCATTAGCATAATTATGAGGTCCTCTAATTTCCAGATTGGAAAGTGGAACTTTTGTAGTAGGCCCCAATTGTATATAGTTATCTACTGGATAAGCATAAGCTGTTTCTATCTGATGTGAGGAAAAATATAACTTGCTAGCTTTTATATTCTTAGTATATAGCATAATTTCAGGAGAATCCATAAATAGCACAGCTGTATCTGTTGCTGTTTGATTCTTGAAGATGTTCACCTTACTAAGGGCATAATCCTCGAAGGTATTGTAGCGATTGATATGGTCGGGAGTAATATTTAACAGTACAGCTACATTCGGCTTGAAAGTATCTATCAGATCTAATTGAAAACTGCTGATTTCCAAAACGATATAATCTAACCCTGGTTTTTCGATGGAGTAACCACAAAAAGGGTCTCCAATGTTACCTGCAAGAATAGATTTTTTCCCCAAGCTCTTTAGGATATGATAAATTAAGCTAACGGTTGTGCTTTTCCCGTTTGAGCCAGTTACCGCAATGATTTTAGAATCATTGGCTTTTATTTGGTAACCCAGTTCGATTTCACTGATAAGTTCAATCTTTCTTTCTCTTGCTTTTTGCAAAATAGAAGTATTAAGAGGTATACCGGGACTTACTATCAAGCAGTTACAATCAAGCAGTCTGTCTGTATGGCCTCCAAATTCACAGGGAAAGTCCTTTTTCAGGTTTTCTGCGTTTGGGATTTTCGTCTCAGGACGCAACTCACTTAAAAAAGGAATAACACCTAATTCTTTCAATTTATAAGCAGCGGCAATTCCACTGCGAGCCAAACCTAAGATACCGTATTTTTTGTTTTTCTCAATCATCTCATTTACTCTCTTTAACGAAGTTTTATTGTAGATAAACCCATAGCTACAAGCATAGCTGCCACAATATAAAAACGCATAACTATTTTGGATTCGTGAATACCTCTAAGTTCATAATGATGGTGTAAGGGTGCACAAAGAAAAACTCGGTGACCTTGTCCATATTTATGTTTTGTATATTTGAACCAGGAACGCTGTATAATAACGCTGCAGGTCTCTACTACAAAGATTAGGCCGATGATAATAAAGAAGATTTCCTCTTTCAATAAAATAGAGATAACAGCTCCAATTCCACCTAAGGTTAAAGAGCCAGTATCGCCCATAAATACTTGTGCAGGGTAACTATTGAACCATAAAAATCCAATTAAAGTTCCCATTATTGCACTGATAAAAACTGTTAGTTCACCTGCATTAGAAAGAAACTCCAGATTTAGATAATCGGCAACAATATAATTACCTTTCAGATAACTCATCACTCCTAAACCCAGAAAAGAAAAAGCTAAAGTTCCAGCAGCAAGACCATCTAATCCATCAGTTAAATTTACGGCGTTGGAGGTTCCAGTGATAAATACAACAGCAAAAGGAATAAATATCCAACCTAATGGGATTATCAAATTCTTAAAAAAGGGGATCTGTAAAGCTGTTATATTATCGGTAACGGAACTGCTGTAATATATTGCCAAAGTAATAATTAAACCAACGGAAATTTGACCTAACAGCTTGTATCGGGGAATCAATCCTTTTTTAGCTTTCACAAAATTCTTTAAATAATCATCCAAAAACCCCAAAATACCTAGCCAGACAGTTGCCAAATACATCATTAAAATAGCTGGATTGGTTAGTACATTCCATAACAAAGAAGAAATGAGCAGTGAAAATAAGATAATGATTCCTCCCATAGTTGGAGTTCCTTGTTTTAAGCGATGTTTTTCAGGGAGGTCTTCATCAATTGTTTCTACGGCAGACCTTTTACGCAGCATTTTAATAAAAGTTGGGCCCACCAAAAGCGATATTATCAAAGAAGTAATAAAAGCTCCAATAGAACGGAAGGTTACATAGCGAAACACATTAAAAACGATGCTATATTTAGCAAGAGGGTAAAGAAGATGATAAAACATTAGTTCTCTCCTTTAAGGATTGGGATTATGCGCTCCAGTTGAATTGAATGTGAGCCCTTAACTAGAATTATTGCATTGTTGGGAAAGGTTCGTAAATTTCCCGAAGCAATTAATTCTTCCACATTATTATAATGCAGGATAGCATTTTCTCTATCAGGATGAAACAATCGCGAAAAGGAACCAACAGTGATCAGTTTTTCGTAGCGCATTTCAGAAAGCATAGCAGCAATCATTTTATGATACATAACAGAGCTATTTCCAAGTTCCAGCATATCACCTAAAACAGCATAATGAGGTTGTTCTGAAGATAGTGTTTGCCAATATTCTAATGCTTTTTGCATAGAATAAGGATTAGCATTATAGCAATCCAGAATCAGTATCCCTGTTCCTCTTTTTACCACTTGATTTCTTAATTCCAGATAGATGGGAGAATTTAAAGCTGATTGTATATCTTTTTTGCTGATTCCCAATTTCAAGCATAACACAATAGCAAAGGCAGCATTTAAAGCAAAGTAAGGTGCTCCATAAGGAATAATCCATAAATCCTCATTCAAATAAAAGGACTGGCTACTATCCAAAATCTGATGTTGCGTAATCCTGTAATCACAATTTTCATTAAAGCCAATACTTAATCCCTGCTTGGCAAAATATTGAAAACGAGAATCATCTCCAGGATATAAGCGTAAAGCAAGAGGTCTATTAAATAGAGCGATCTTTTCTTGAAAAACTCCATCTTCATCCTTAAAATACTCTAAATGAGAAGGACCGATATTCAAAATAATACCAATTTCAGGATCGACAACATCTGCCAAAGAAGCAATTTCGCCAAAGTGATTGGTTCCAAGTTCAAAAAGGGCATAACGATCTTCAGGTTTTATCCTCAAAATAGTTTTACAGAGGCCTATCATATTGTTCTCATTAGCCAGGGTTTTCAAAGTGGGAGCGGAACTTTCCAAAATTTGAGCCATCAATTCTTTGGAGGTAGTTTTACCAGTACTTCCGGTTAGAGCAATTTTGTGAGGAGCAAATAGAGCTAAATATTTACGGCAGATAGAACCCATTGCTTCCAAACTATTATTCACCTGAAAATATTGAAATTCTGCGATAGGAGATTCCTCTGACCAAGATTTTTCACCAATAGCGCAATTTTCTTTAGGGGCAAGTACTTCTTTTAGATAGTTATGGCCATCGAATTTCTCTCCCTGAATGGCTACAAATATGCTTTCAGGCTTTAGAATGCGAGAATCTGTATATAGATATTTATAGTATACTGGCTCTTTATAACCAGAAGGTTCGGGATTCCAATTTGAAATAAATAGTAGTTTCATTAGGGTTTGATCAACAGGTAGAATAAACTCTGCGTCGTCTTTAATTTTTGTATCCCTTTTTGCCAGTGCTTCCAAAGTCGTTTCGAGATCATCAAAATGATAGTGAACCCCCTCAATTTCTTGGTAGTTCTCACTCCCTTTCCCACAAATAAGAACAATATCATCTTTTTGTGCAAACCGAATAATGGATTCTATTGCCTGTTTTCTATCTCTGATAATCCACCAGGGTAAAAATATATCGCTTGAGGATACAATATCCCTGATAATTGCCTCAGGGTTTTCGCTGCGTGGATTATCATCACTGATAATAACAACATCACTATGATTGAGAGCTGCTTTCAACATTAGGGGTCTTTTTCCTTTATCTCTATCTCCTCCGGCACCAAATAAACAGAGCATTCTTTTATGAGGTAAGTCCTCTCCTGCTTCTAAAACATTTTCAATAGCCTGAGGCGTATGAGCATAATCGATAAAAATGCCGATACCATAATTGTTTTCCACTTTTTCCATTCTGCCTCGGACGGGAGGAATATCTTTTATGGATTTGTGAATTTCTTCAGGTTTGAACCCCATTGCATATAAAGTGAGAGCTGTTAACCCCAAATTTTGAATATTAAAATTACCAATCAAGCGGCTGATAATATAAATCTCATCTTTATCGGATTGCAACCGAAAGCTGCTGTTATTTATATCAGTTTGTACATCAGCAAAACGAAAATCAGCATCTTCACTTCCAAGAGAAAGTACTTTAGCGTGTTTTTCAACAAGCATTTCCTTTATCCTTATACCAAAAGGATCGCCGGTATTGACGATGGAAACGCTACCATCTTTTGCGCCTTGTTCAAAAAAGCTCATTTTCGTTTGACCATAGTTTTCTATAGTAAGATGAAAATCAAGATGATCTCGACCCAGATTACTGAACAAACAATAATCGAATTTAACTCCATAAACTCTATTTAGAGATAGTGAATGGGAAGAAACCTCCATAACTACATAATTTACCCTTTCATCTATCATCTGAGCGAATATTTCATTTAGTTCAATAATATCGGGAGTGGTTCTCTCAGAAGGGAAAGTTCTACCTTCAATATAGTAACCCAAAGTTCCAATCCAACCACAACGAAACCCCAAATCTCTGATAGCTTCATAGATCATTATTGAGGTAGTAGTTTTTCCATTAGTGCCCGTTATCCCAATCAAAGTAAATGGAATTTTTTCTGGAAGCAACACAATTCGAGCAATAATAGCTGCCGCTTTACGACTGTCTTTCACTTTTAGATAAGGGAAAGTGATGTTATCAAATTCCTGTCCTACAATTAATGCTGCACCTTTATTAAGAGCGGAAGGAATAAAATTATGGCCATCATAATTTGTGCCTTTAATACAGACAAAAATATCACCTGGTTGCAATTTTCTGGTATCGGTTTGAACTTTTCCCTGCCAGTTTTGCAGTTGTTCCAAATTAGCTGTTTCTATCAATAGAGAATTCTGCTTTAAGGCATTTATTATTTTATTAATCATAACGATGCCTCCAGATGGCATTTACTGCCTTCCAATATTCTACTCCCTGGAAGAATAGATTGAGAGCGGACAATTCCTGAACCACGAATATTGATTGCCAAACCGTGAGCTGATGCTTGTTTTAGAGCTTCTCTTAAACTAAGTCCTATTAAATTTGGCATAATTCCTGCTTCGCGGACAGGGGCTTTTTTATCTGCACTGGGGCCTATCTTTAAGGTTATTGGATAATGTGGATCTACTGTAACTCCTTCTTTTGGATATTGATCAATAACTACAGAGGCAGAATCTGGCCCCTCGACTTTATATTGAAATCCATAATAGTTCAAAGTCCTTTCTGCCTGGAAAAGATGCATTCCAATAAGTTTAGGCATAGTTAATGAGGTTTGCATCAAACGTTCATTATAAGGCAAAATCTGGCAATCGGGCATAAATAGAATGTTCTCCACTATTTTTTTGAAAGTGGGAGCGCTACTTGTGCTGCCAAAATGAAATCCAGGAGCCGGTTCATCATAAAAAACCACTATTACCATTTGGGGATCTTCAATGGGGAACATTCCCACAAATACAGAACTATATTTACCTTCACTGTATCCTTTGGTTCCTGTAATATTTTTTTGAGCAGTTCCAGTTTTTCCGCCAACCTGGATATAATCCATTTTTATATGTTTAGCTGTTCCATTATCTACCACACCTTGAAGATATGACTTTATAGTATCAGTAGCTGCCGGAGTAGATACATTGCGTAAAACCGTGGGTTCAAATTGTTCAACTATTTTTCCTTCTTCATCGCGGATGGTATCCACAATAATAGGTTTCATCAATTTCCCTCCATTAGCAATGGCACAATAGGCAGTGGCAAGTTGTAAGGCAGTTGTAGATATACCTTGGCCAAAAGAAACTGAATGTAATGTATAGCCATCCCAGTTTTGCAGTTTGGCAAACATTCCACTGGATTCTCCTGTCATATTTAAAGCGGTTTTTTGGCCAAAACCCAAAGCTATAAATTTCTCATATAACCGCGTGGGGCCAATTCGTTCCGCTATTTTAGCAATACCTACATTACTGGATTTAACTATTATTTCGCGAGGAGTAAGATTTCCATATTGATGTGTATCCGAAATAACTCTTCGTCCGGTTTGGTATCTACCGCATTGAAATGTCTCCGTTGGCTTTACCAGTTTATATTCAATAGCGGGCAACATAGTTAAAGGCTTCATTGTAGAACCAGGTTCAAACATAAAACTAACAGGAATATTGGTTTTTACTCTCACCAAGTTCGGATCTTCAATTCTATCATCTCTGGATACTCCAGCCATTGCTATAATTTTACCGGTATTCGGGTCCATAACAATAGCGCCAGCATTTTTTGCGCTGTATTGTTCCATTCCCTCAAATAGAGCATTTTCTACAATTTCTTGAATTTTAGAATCAATTGTAAGATAAACATTGTAACCGTTTTGAGGTTTTTTGGAATGCAGATTAGGATAGGGGACAGGTCGATGATTGGCATCCAATACTATTTCTTTCCAGCCATAATTTCCAGATAAGTATTTATCGTAAGTGGATTCTATCCCGCAAACTCCAGAGAGTTGATAGAGAGATTTACTATGAGTTGCAGGATCGTAGCCATCAGATACCTCGCGCACTGAACCCATTACTCTTGCAGCCAATATATCTTTGGAGTATATTCTTCTCATTGAAGCGAAGCTATGAATCAAACCGATCATTTCTTTAGATTTAAAATCCCGAATTAATTTGTCCAGTTCTACTTCGCTAATCTTGTTGGAAATTTGAACAGAAGTGTTTTTATTGCCAATAGTTAGGCGTTTTAACACTTCATCTTTATTTAAAGAAGTATGAGCAGCAATCAATTCTGCATATTTCGCGAACGCATCTTCTAATGTTAAGTTATTATCTTTTGCCCACATTGCCACGGAAGATCTATCTATATCTATTTGATAGTAGCTTATTGAGCTAACTAAAAGATTGCCCTGGGAATCAAGAATTGAACCCCTACGAGGAATTAAAATTTCTTTTTTAGGTGTATATCGCATTCTTCTTACTCCAGCTAAATGGAAGGGATCTAAAATCTGAATGCAGAATAGATACGCTACCCAAAAAATTGAAGCAAGACCAAAAATAACAACTAAAAAGTAAAAGCGAGATTTCATCTCAATCCAACAAAACCTGTATGTTTTTAGCTTCAGCTTTAGTAGTTAATAGATCTATAATACAATAGGTCTTCTTATCTTGTTTAGCTGAAGGCTCGTGTACATATATAATTTTACCTGCTTGTTGATCAGGAATAAAATTGCTCAATTCTACTCTTACTAAAGAAGCAATATGTCTTCCACTACGTAAATCATCAAGTTCTACTAATAATTCAGTATTGATGTTTTTTTCCGCATAATAGGTCTTTTCCAGCTCAGAAATTTGTCTGGTATATTGCACGATTCGGTTATTATTGTAAAAGCTTAGAAAAAACACAACTCCCAATAGGGACACAAGTATCAGGATTTTGCCACGCATTTTTCCTCCTGTGTTTTCTGCCGGTTTGATTTGCGGTAGGTTTTTTCCTCTTTGTTTTCCTCTTTAACTTTTTCTGCAGCACGCAATTTAGCGCTGCGCGAACGAGGATTTGCCAAAATTTCTTCTTCTGATGCGGTTATGGGTTTGGAAGTTAAAATAACTAACTGTTTATGATGGTTACAGTTACAAGCTAAGGAACGGGGAGGGCATATACATTCTTGTTCTGCTCTCTTAAATTCTTGTTTAACGATTCGATCTTCTAAAGAATGATAACTAAGAACCACTATCCTACCTTTCGGATTTAATAAATTTATAGCATCCTTCAAAGTAGAAGCAAGAACTTCCAATTCCTTATTTACATAAATCCTTAATGCTTGAAATATACGCACTTTAGTTTTAAGCGAGGCCTTAGTTCCTTTTCCAACAACGCTTTCAATTATTCTGGTTAATTCGCCTGTTGTATTCACAGGTTTTGGGCTCCGTTCTATGGCTTTAGCGATCCGAAAGGCATTTAGCTCTTCTCCATAATCTCTAAATATCCTAGCTAATTCTTTGGCGTCTAATTCATTAACTGCATCATAAGCACTATATTCTTGGCTGCTATCCATTCGCATATCCAAAGGAGCATCTTTCTCAAAACTAAAACCCCGGTTTTCATTATTGAGCTGGTGAGAAGAAACACCCAAATCAAAAAGTATGCCATCAATACCTTTCACTTTACGATAGGCAAGCTCAGTACGAAGCTGTTGGAAATTAGCTTTTATCAATTCTACATTTTCATAGTTACTTAGTTTTTTACTTGCTTCTTCAATTGCTTCCATATCCTGATCGAAACAATATAATCTTATGGACGGTTCAGATTTTAACATTGCTAAGCTGTGTCCTCCACCTCCAGTTGTTGCATCAACATATATTTTCCCAGCTCTCAAATTTAAATACGAGATGCACTTTTCTGCCATTACTGGAGTGTGAAATATCATAGCTGATAATCCTCTGAAGTAAATTCTTTGCGGTGTTGATTAAGTTTGCTGGCACGAACTTCATTATAAACCTTGGGATTCCAAAGTGAAATATAATGCCCCTCGCCTTTAATAATAACACTATCTGTAATATTTACTTCATTCAGCAACCTTTCCAGAATACGAATTCTTCCCGGACCCTCTAATTCCTGTTCTGTCATAGCAAAATCGATTAATTGAGTGCGAAGTTTATTGCTATGCTCGTCACCAATTCTTAAACGTTCCAGGGTTTCATTCCAGTTATCCAAAGGATAGATAGCTATTGTATCATTGGGCCCCAGAGTAACAATAACTTTCTTTTCCGATTCCTCAGAAAACTTCTTTTTGAATGCTGCGGGAATTATTACCCTTTGCTTGTTCACTGAATTTTCGAAAATACCAAGAAATTCACCAGACATACTCGAAATCCTTTTTTTAGAGTTTCCCTTTATAAAGCTCTTTTTCTTTAAAGTCCGTGCTTTTTTGACTCATTTTTTAGAACCGCCTTGAGATATTTTGAGTTTTTATGACTTTCTATGGTTCTTATATGAGATCTCGTTTTTATTGTCAAGTGCAAAATGCGTTTTTTTATAAATAGATAGAGTATTTTTTTCAACATCAGGGTTCAAGGTGGAAAGTTTATCATTTTATACTACTTATAGTTATGGCTATATACTCTTAAGCTCATTTATCAAGTTTAGGGGCTTAACTATTTGGCAGGCAATAAGTTGTTATTTTCTTAAAATATTTTTTCTTTAAAGTAAGCTGTAACTATGCAATTTTCCGCATTGTTACAAGCTTACAGCTATATTTTGGGCGGGAAAATATTTTTTTGGCGCTTCTTCAAAATAATCCGATTTTGCAGATATTCTGGGTAAGCTTATCTCTATTTTTAGAAAGCTATGCCCATTTTCATGAAGGAAATTGGACGATTGGTTTTTAATAAACAGCATAAAAGTGATACTGTTATTTCCTTTGAATTTTGTAGGTTCTATGTATAGCAGCGGATTATTGTAAATGGATCTTACTATATTCGATAGCATTATGGAAATTATGGCAGGTTTTGAGCCCAGATTCATAACACTAAGAATGCAAAGCTGTATCTATTAACAGGCCGAGGGAAAATCAATCTTGAGGTTGCAAAACTTCAAATTTGGGCTATAATATATATAACTAATATTGCTTAGGAGATAAGATGATTAAACTTTCAGAATTGCCTGTAAGTTATGGAAAAGTTCATTTACCAGCCAAAGTAGCACTGGTAGTAACGCAAAAGCCGACGAGTGGTTATAATCTAATAACGATTGAGTGGTTTATGCGCACTTCTCTTCAGCCTCCGATGTTTGCAATATCAATTGGCGAAAGCCGATATTCTCATGAATGTCTTCAGGCAAATCGATATTTTAATTTGGTCTTTCCATCGCTTAAAATGAAGCAGCTTTTATCTTTGTGTGGCTCGAATTCAGGGAGAGATATGGATAAATTTACGGTTGCCAAAGTGGAGTATATTCAGGGTAAATTGAATAAATTACCAGTTTTGAAAGATGCCGTTGCATGTTTTGAATGTGAGGTTGTATCTGAAATTCGCAGCGGAGATCATACTATCTTTATTGGTCAAGTTCATTATAGTTGGCAAAATGAGGAAGAGGAATTATTCTATTATCAGGAGAAACTCTGATACAGAAAAAGGTTTACCATTGATAGTTTAGCTGAAGGATAGGTGTTCTTTCCTTAAGAGAAAAAGAGATATTACCTCGCTTAGCTTCTGCACTCCAACGCATAACATCAATAGCACTTGTCAGATGATTTAGTAGTAAAATGCCTCCTGTTACCATAGCATAATCTCTGTAATCGTTACTGCGATTGCGTATTTTATTATACTGATTACGATTTTCCGAACTATCCCAATACCAGTATTGATCATCTGTATAACAATTTTCTGCAATATACTGTTGTTGCATAGCGGGGTCGTAAGGATATAATTCCAGAGCAGTTTGGCGAATCCAGTTATTATAGCCTCCGGCATCAAAACCGCTACTTTCATAACGGGCTAAGTGCTTAAAATATGTATCACTGTAATGTCCGGGAGCAAGATGAGCATATTTTATGGCATACTCATAAGATTCCTGCTTTAATATGTCGCTTTCACTATTGAAATAAAAAAGTGAGCCAATAATTAAGGCCTCTGTAGTAAGCATTACATAGCCGTATTCCTTTCCGGAATTTATTTGAGACAAGCCAGGAACCGCCAAAGATTTTAAAACCATCAAACTACGGTTTTCTGCAAATAACATTGCAGCAAAAAGAATGATCAGCAGAAAAATATATATACGTTTCAAAATGTTACTCCTAAAAGTCTATTTGATAATGCAGCATAGCGCCTTCGTTTGATAAAGGAGATAGATATACATTACCCATTTCCTTTTTAGATAGAATGGAGCTATCAATAACACTGAGGCAGCGATTAAGAAGTAATAATCCTAGACAGAGCTGATTGTTCATTTTCGCTTTCTGATGTCTTTTGCGGATAGCTTTGTATTGATTCCATTTATCTTCGCTTTGCCAATTCCATTCTTCATCACCTTGATAAGTATTAGCAGCGATATAATCAGTGTAAGATTGAGGATCATAATTGTATATCAGATAATAGTTTCTTGCCATCATATCTTGGATATTATTGTAATAAGAACTACTGGGATAATTTTGAACTGCCTGATAGTGCTGTTTTGGCATTCCATAAGGAACTCCTGCATAAAGTTCCGCAAATTTCATATAGTTCTCTTTTTGCAAATCAATTTCTTTGTCTGTAGCGTAAAATGCATATAGATTTACAAGATCCGCTCCTAACAAAGTTGCTCCTCTTGTGTTATGTCCCAAAAGTAATTCTCCGCTTCCCGGTAATATTAAAGAAGAAACAGGATATACTATTTTGGGTAAAGCCAATAGCGGAATAGAAGCTGATAATACGATTAAAACAATCAGCCAGAATTTATATTTTAAAACATCCACTTAAAACCTACCATAGGGGTTACATTTCCTGAAGGCATTGCTGCATAGAAATTAAAGGAAGGAGCTGCCTGAGAAATATAATAACGGTTAAAATTTCTGGTTACGCGGACAGCATCAAGCCCTGATACAAGGTGGTTAAAAGCTAAACCAAAAGTAAAAAGATGGGCGATACCATAATCATCTTTAGCATCATTGCGCATTTTAATATAAGTTTGCCTCATTCGGCTCATCTCATGTGAATTAATAGAAATGGCTATATCTGTATTTTGTCCACAAATGGGATAATTGCCTGTCCAGTGAGTGTGAGGGCTATCGTTGGGGCCATCAAATTGCCAACGTGGAGTAACAAAATTTCCTGATTCGTCAGCTGCAAAACGGTAATACCAATCCATCCATCCGAAAACATAATGTGGATATTTTCCGATGTCTTCATAGAAATGCTGAGAATTATTCTCATCCAGGCGGAAATAGGTATCTTCATATATATCAACGGTATTAATATCTTTCAAGATATCCTGAATCTGATTTTGCCTTCCCCTTTCATAACGATATCCTGATATTGGAGTTCCATCAGGAGTAAGGTAAGTAACAAGTTCTCCATTGGCATATTTTTCATATTTATCGGTTTTATCGTTACCCTGTTTATTGTAATATACAATCCCACCAATAAAACCAAGTTCTAATATCGGGAAAATATAAGTTGTAATAGCTGTTCGATTGGCATAAAATTGACCTGTACCTGGAATCAACATAGACATTGCCATTGCTAAATGAGCGCTTTTTTGATTGTAGTTAACTTTTATTAAATCGTTTGTAATAACTGTATCTCGGGATGCATCTATATTTTCTTCTTCTGTTTGATACAGCCACTGGTCAATGTCTGTCTCCTGTTTATTTTGCCCAAATAGACAAAAGCTAAAGATAAGGAGAAGCGATAGTAAAGCTGTTTTTTTCATTGTGAACTCCTTAATAGATCATTTTTCTATGGCAAACTTAAGTTGCTTTGTTGTACAACCGTTTTCTAAAATCATAATATATACTCCGGAACTAAGACCCTTAGTGCTCAGCTCAAAATCTCTGGGGTTGTTCAGAGTTTCAGGAATTACTAAATTGCGAATTAAAGTTCCGCTGATGTCATAAAGCCACAGTTTTGTTTGGCCATAATAGTTCTGAAGATTTATCTTGAAATAGTTTTTGCGAACAGGATTGGGATATATATAGGCATACTTTTCAGTGGAACTAGTGCTCTCATCCTTAAAATCAAAAATGGCACAGCCGCTAGCCCCATTTCTGAAACCAGCAAAAAGAATAGGATTGGTTGATATACCATTTTTTGTGTGAATATATAGCTTACCGGAATTATCTGTATAATACCAACATAATGATTGTTGCTGTTGATTGTAAAAAAGATAATCTGATTTGTGTTCCCGATTTACCGACAAACTCATATCTGGAACTATTTTCCCGTATTTATCTACAGCTAAATAACCACTACCTCGTAAAGGATAGAATAGGGTCTCATCCACATTAAGTTGTAAAGCCATAGGGCTTTCCCAACTGGAAACTGTATCATAAGATACAATAGGGAAGTTGGTTAGTTTGGTTCCATCAGCTTTTAGAGCATAAAATTGGTTACCGATACCAAAGAATAAAACTGGCGATATATCACCTAAAGAAGTACAAGCTAATTGGCCAGGTGTATTATTACTGTGATTTTGAAAGATTAATTCCAGTCGGTTTTGATATAGACGATATAGATTCCCACTATTAGACATAACAAAAATCATAGTGATTGTTCTATCGGGATTGGTATAAATTAGTGGTTCAATATTGCCAAAGGATTCTGGAAGAGAAAACTCACTTATTAAGCTTAAGTCTACTGTGGAAAAAATCTTAAAATAGTTTTCGCCTAAAGCTATTATTTTATCATCATACCCTGCCAGGCATTTTATTCCTCGAATAGAAACATAATACGGTTCAACGAAGTTATTCAAAGCATATATGCCTTCATCGGTACCTACTATAAGCGAATTATCCATAGATAAAGGAGTAGTAGTAGGAGGATTAGGGAAAGTGATTGTTTTTACAATAAGATCATCATTAGCCCAATCGATAGAATAAAGTTGATTATTCTCTATGCCTACTAATTCCCAAAAGCCGTCCTGATTGATATCCATTCTTTGTAAGGGATAATCAGTAGAAGAAAATGAGATAGTATAATCTCCCATAAGGTCTTGCCAGATACCGTTGTTATTGCTTAGCAAATTTACATTTCCTGTTTTTAACACGGGAATGTTCCATTCGCTAAATCCGGAATTTATTACAGGACCTGTTATCGTGGTAGCAGAATCATAATCCAGAATTTGAGTGCTATCAAATAAACCACTTTCTACCCGAAAACTCATCTTACGAGATGGATTGCTTATCTGTTTTAAATGATAAAAACCAGGCATATTAAAACTATCCACCAAAGGTGGTTTTGTGTTGGGAGTAAGTTCTGGTTTCCAAAGTTCCTGGCTCCAGTTGACAAATAAACCACCAGAATCAAGTATTGGTTTATGTGTATGGAAGTAATCGTAAGGTGTGCCTGTCCAATACATAGAATACTCACTACCTAGGTCTGTAAGTCCATCAGCTTCAATAATTGAAACCGCTTTTCGGTAAAAATTAGTATTCACTGTATTGGCATCAAAATTACTGGTCCAATTACCAAAGCTATCAGTTTGGCCTTCATCATATAGAATAGCTTCGTTTATATGCCAAACCAAGATTCCGCCACCTATTGCTGATCCGTTAGTTTTTATAAATGAAGGTAGAAGATAATCATATTCATAAGTGGGAGGTGGAGGAGTTATATCTTCAAGGGGAGTTGGGTATAAAACAACTCTTCCATCCAATGCTCCGTAAACTGCTGTACCTCCATCACCGTCAGGATCTACATT
>Ga0209606_1000974_pt1 | contig 39127 bp, 36 predicted proteins | sample AD_UKC057_MetaG_FD_184412 | JGI IMG/M metagenome (GOLD analysis project Ga0209606, IMG submission 184412) | Active sludge microbial communities of municipal wastewater-treating anaerobic digesters from USA - AD_UKC057_MetaG (SPAdes) (version 2) | ecosystem: Engineered > Bioreactor > Anaerobic >... | reverse complement strand
AAGATCAACGTGTTCAAAATGTGAAACAGCACGTTCGTAACATGATAACCCCCCGCCCGCAAACCGTATAACTCGTAATCCAACATCAACGACAACCACGTCAACGGATGCCAAAAACCCGCCTCCGTCGAAACGAAAGCCCACCGAACCCCCTCCCACGTCAATCCCATCCGAACGTGAACGTTGCCGAGGATATAGGTCTCCTCGTCGAAGCGGATGAACCCGAAATCCCAGACCTGTCCGTACACAACCAGGATCAGAACCAGCAAGGAGGTCCCGATCGTGAGATCGCGGCAATGCGCGGCATTCATCCGTGCCGGTATACGCTTCCTATCCACAATCTACTGCGCCTCGCTCCTTCTATCGACATTGCAAACTGCACGTGAAAAATCGGGGTTGATCCGAACCGCCGCTTCAAAGTGACGATCCGCCTGCGCGGACAATCCCCTGCTCCTCAACAGACAGGAAAGCTGAAAATGCGCGTGGGCGTATTCGGGCCGCAATCGGACGGCCGATCGGAAAGACTGCTCCGCATCGCCTGCCCGGTCCTGCCGCAGCAGGACCATTCCGATATTGTTGTAAAAACCGGCATGGTCCGGCTGTCGCCGTAACCCTTCCCGATAATAATGGAGCGCCTCCTCCCACCGGCCTTGATGCGCCGAAAGGTTGCCCAAGCGGTTGTAGAGTTCCACCTCTTCCGGCGCATACCTCAAGGCCGCCCGATAATGATGGAAGGCCTCGTGATGACTGCCGTGGGTAGAAAACGCATCGGCCAAAGCATAGTGGGCTGCTGCATACCGAGGCTCAACCGAAAGGGCCTGGGTAAAACTCGATATCGCTTCCCGATGATTTCCCAGGTACTGCTGGGCAACCCCAAGGCCATACCAAGCCTTTTCATAATTGGGTTTGGCTTTAAGAGCCGCCTGATATTGCTGAACGGCTTCCCGATACCGATTCTGTTTTAGAAATATTTCACCCAACCCACTATGGGCAATATAATTATTCTTCGTTACGGCAAGAGCATGATACAAAAGCGACTCGCCCCTCTGCCAGTAATGAGTTTGATGCCATGTGACGATGGACATGAGGGAAAGAACAAGGAGCGTCAACATTGCCATGCTCACGCGCCGATTGTGCCACCGTCTCGTTAAATCGGAAAAGCCCCATGTCATGATGATGAAGAGCCCCACCATTGGGATATAGGTATATCGATCCGCCATGGCCTGGGCTCCTGCCTGAATGATCCCAATTGTCGGGATCAGGGTCCCCAGATACCAGAGCCAGCCGACGATGATATAGGGATAGGTCCGTGCTTGTCGAAATGCGATCGCGCTTATGAGGAATATCACTAAAACTGACAAAATGAGTTTCCACAAAGGCCAGAGCTCGGAATAGGGATAAAAGACAGCCAAGTTTGCCGGCCAGATCATTTTCCAGATATACAGGATGTAGGATGATGAGGCATTCGCAATCCGAACCCCCATGGAGAGGGATTGTGGATCCGCGACAGCTCCGATCTGTCTTGCCGCCAGATAGGTCCATACGCTTATTCCGATGGCAAGCACGAACAGCGGAACCTTCTCCCCGATCAGGCGAGCCAAGGAAACTCCGCCTCCCGGCTCCGACTCGCCCCAACGACACCGCCCCAATGGCCATACATCCAGCAACAACAGAACAAAGGGCAGCGTCACCAACATCGGCTTCGACATCAGGCCCAGTATAAACAAAACCAGTACGAGAAAATAGCGCCCAACACCCGGCCGCTCCACATATCGAACATAACCACACATCGCCAACATCCAGAAAAATCCGCTCAATACATCCTTCCGCTCCGCTACCCACGCCACCGACTCCACATGCAAGGGATGCAAGGCAAACAACGCCGCAACCACCCCACTCCGCCATGGAGAACCCGTCAGCCGCGAAAAAACCAAAAATAGCAGGATCGTGTTCAAGATGTGAAAAATCACGTTCGTAACATGATAACCCCCAGCATGCAGACCGTATAACTCATAATCCAGCATCAGCGACAACCATGTCAAAGGATGCCAGTAACCCGTGTGAATATCCGACAGCGCCCACCTGGCTCCCGACCATGTCAGACCTCCACGAACGACTGAGTTCTCAGTTACGTACGCTTGATCGTCATAGGGTATGAAATCGGCATGGATCAGCTGTCCGTAAACCAAGACGGTCCCTGCCATCAGGACAACTCCGATCAATAGTCTTTTGCGCTGATCGTTCATTTTTCCGACAGGACCCTTCGCCCATCGCAACCCCTTAATAGAACGAGCTATGATTTCTACCTTCACGCCGACAAGGACCTCACAAACAAAGCGACGGCAGGAAGAGACCGTCAACAGGGACCACATGCAAGCCTGTTGAAATGATCAGCGCTTCGGTCATCATTGATCAACCGGAACGCGTTACCGATAATGGCATACGCCCGTCTGGCGTCACCGCCCGACAGAAGCGCCCTGCGGGCCGCTTCTATGGCCTGTGCCGGCCTTCCGATTCTCAATAGGATGATGCCGTGGCTCAGGTGAAAATCGGCGTTTCGTCCGTCGAGGGAAATGGCCTTGAGAATAAAAGCCTCCGCGGCGTCCTGTTCGTTTCGCCTGCTCAGAATGTCGGCGATCCCCTGATAGGGATCCGCGTAAAGCGGGGCCAGTTTCAGGGCAGCCTGGAACTGGGCCATCGCATTGTCATCCTGTCCGACAATCCGATAATACTGCCCCAGATAGAAATGCGTCTGCATTTTCAGATGAATCCCGGAAACGTCTCTGGCCTTGAGAGCCGCCTTCAGTTCAGCGTATGCTTCAGGAAATTGGCCGGATATCATCAGCACGACGGCAAGGTTATGATGGGGACGGAACAGGCCGGGTGACTTCTCCACGTTATCGGACCACAGGGTCCATTCGTTATAGAGGACCTCGTTGCGCTGGGCCACCGCTGCACCCTGAGCGACGAGCAGCACCGCCACCGCCGCCAGCAAGAGGCCGACCATGACCCTTCGTTGACGGAACCGATGCACCCCCTCGACGACAGCAACAGCGACAGGGACGAAAAAGAACATGGAAGGGAGATAGTTCCGGTGTTCATAAATGAGTTCCAGAGGGATGAACGAACCTTCGATCAGGTGGTTGAGAAAGAAGAAAACGATGGAGAAGGCGATCAACGGCCGCCTTCTGGCCGCCGCAAAAGACAGAACGATCATAACGGCGATCAGCCCAATGGCGGGCAGGGTTGTCCAGGGTTCGAAAAGCGACTTCGAGACCTCGATATCGTGCAGGAGGGTCATGCGGGACGTCAACGGATAAATCAGCAGGGTCATATAGAAAACGATCACCCTTGGCTCGGTCAGCAACCGCTCCGACAGTGTAAAGGGACGCGTGGCATATCCGGCCAGGATATCGGAAGGCAGGGCGTAGATGATCATTGCCAAGAAGAGGAACAGGAGTACTACCGTTCCTATCTTCATGGATTTCTTCACGGTCTCCGGGCGGACACCTTGAAGCAGGAAGAGATCGAAGAAAAAAAGGCTGACGGGAAGCATGGCGGCATTCTCCTTCGAGGCCAGGGCGGCAAGCGCCGACAATGCCGTCAGGGAGAAATACAGAAGGCTCACTCCCCCCCTTTCCGCCGTCCTGGCTTTCAGGTAGAAAAACATCGCCATGATGTAGAAAAGGGCGGCCTGGCTTGTCATTCTCTGAACGATGTAGGTGACGGCCGTCACGTGTAGCGGGTGGGTTGACCAGAGCAAGGTCGCCAGAAGGGCAATGGAAGCGGCCTGGTCCCGGTATCGGTTTTCCAGCAGAGGCAATTGCAAGGTTCGGTATACGAAGAGGAAAAGAAAAACGGATGACAAGTAATGAATCAGGAAGTTGAAGAGGTGATAACCAAAGACAGCGAGCCCGCCGAAACGGTGGTTCAGGGCAAAACCGAGATACGACAGGGGCCGACGCAGATAGCCGTTGCCCATCCCCTCAAGGGCCTGGCGAATGTCCGGCCAGCCGAGAGAGCGGATCCGGATATTGTCGTTATCGACGATATTCTTGTAGTCGTCGAAATGCCACGAGCAGTCGAAGCTGTTCGCATAGATGAGGGCCAGAAAAAGGAGCAGCGAAAGGAACGGAAAGACACGTCCACCCTGGACGGGCGAGGGCGTCCGGTTCTCTACGCGTGAGCCTGCTCCCCTTGTGAACATGTTTCCAAGAAAAAAAGGGGGCAAGGGATGACCCTTGCCCCCCGGAAGACATACGTTAAAGCACCGGCTACGGACTCATGGCCCCGTTCTTGTCCGCCGTATAAGTCACGCTGCCGCTGGCATGGCTTGCCGTCAACTGGATGCTGCCGATAGACCCCGTCGACACGGCCAGCGTTACACCTGCCGTAGGCTTGTAGCCGTAACCCGTCAACGTGGTTGTGGCGTCGATGCTCGCGCTGGGCGAATCGCTGAAAAAAGCCTGTGATGCCGTATAGGCATTCTTCAGATCCGACTTGGCTGCGGAATTGTACCCTCTCTGCCTGTAGGAGGTGAACTGCGGGATGGCGATCGCGGCCAGGATGCCGATAATCGCGATGACGATCATGAGTTCGATCAGGGTGAAACCTTTTTTGCCTCTCTTATGAAATGCCTTAATCATACCTTTCTCCTTTTCGTTTTTATGTGATGGAACCTTGATCCTTCTTGTAATTCACCTTTTCGGGGCATCACCTCCCTGCTGATTCACTTGAAGATGTTATTGCTCATTACTTATCTGATGCTCCTTCTGCAAATGGAGTGCCAAATTTCGACTATCCGTTCGGATCGGCTTCCTTAATGTAACACATTGTGATGATGGCGCATTCCCCTTTGGATGGTTATGGGTGAACCATTCTCCGCGCCGTCTCGCCAGTCGCATCCGCGATATTGACGATGCATCCTTGTGAATTTCACCATCCCGGACCTCAGCCACGATTTCGATCCGGCGGTTACCGTCCCATAAGGAAGAAGGTGAAGGCCGTTCCCGGGATCTTTGATGTGATCCGTTCAGGCCTCGCCTAAGGGCTCATGGCCCCGTCCTTGTTCGATGTATAGGTCACGCTTCCGGTGGCATGGCTCGCCGTCAGTGTGATGCTGTTGATGAAGCCGGTCGATACCGCCACTGTAACCCCCGTCGTGGGTTTGTAGCCATAACTCGTCAACAGGGTCGTGCTGTTAATTTCCGCAGTGGGCGAATCGCTGAAGAAAGCCTGCGAGGCCGTGTAGGCGTTCTTCAGATCCGACTTCGCAGCGGAATTGTACCCCCGCACCCTGTAGGCTGAGAACTGAGGGATGGCAATGGCGGCCAGGATGCCGATAATCGCGATGACGATCATGAGTTCGATCAGGGTGAAACCCGCTCTCCCTCTGATTTGAAATCCCTTGACCATTTTTTCTTTCCTTTTAGTGATATTTTCTTCAATCCTTGATCGGCATCACGTTTTTCCGGCGTTACCTTGCGGCAATCCGGTCCGAGAGTTCTGTTCAGTCGATTGAGCAATAATTGTACCAAAAATTCCTCATCGTCCTTGTTACGCTCGGTGACAGTATCTGGTTGTAATAAAAGGGGATCTTTTCTGCGGCCCGTTTTCACAACAGACCTCTCCCCCACCCCTTCCGGAAATGATCGTGATGCCGACGATCCGTCGTCGCGAATTTCACCATCCCAAGGGTTTTTTGGAGTCTTGATTCCACGGGCCCGGTCTGATAGGAAAGGGTTGTGTTCAAAGATCAGGGGGTGCAACCATGTACGAGGTGACGATCCGGAAGTCTTTCTCGGCGGCCCATGTGTTGCCGGAGATCGGGGGAAAGTGCGAAGAGCTGCACGGCCACAACTTTGCCGTTGAGGTCACGGTCGCCGGGCCGGAACTCGATGCCCAGGGGATGCTCATCGACTTTCGCGTCCTGAAGGGATGGCTGAACGAGATCCTCGATGGTCTGGATCACAAATACCTCAACGACCTCGAGTTCTTCCGGGGCGTCAACCCCTCCTCCGAACAGGTCGCCCGCCACATCCACGACCGGCTCTCCGGCAGGCTCGACGGTTCGGGACTTTGCCTGCAGGGCGTGACCGTATGGGAATCGGACAACGCCCGCGTTGCTTACCGGGCGGTTGCCCCTTGAGGCGCAACCGCACCCGCGGCCGCCGCCGTTGCAACACCGAGCGTCGCAAATCCTTGAAGGCCTCCAACACCGGGACACCATGATCGACATCCAGAACCAGACGGACGAACGCAACATCGCCATCACCAAGGTCGGCGTCAAGGGGATCAAGTATCCCATCATCGTCCTCGACCGCGCCCACGGTACCCAGCACGTCAACGCCCAGATCAACATGTACGTGAACCTGCCCCATCACTTCAAGGGCACGCATATGAGCCGGTTCGTCGAGATCCTCAACGAGTTCCGCGGCCGGATCAACATCAAGACCTTCGAGACGATCCTCGCCCGCGTACGCGAGAAACTCCAGGCCGAGTCCGCGCACATGGAGATCGACTTCCCCTACTTCATCGAGAAAACGGCGCCGGTTTCCGGGGCCGGAAGCCTGATGGAATACCGCTGCACCTTCACCGGAATCCACACGGCCGGGAAAATGGACTTCTGCGTGGGGGTGGCCGTGCCCGTCACCACGGTCTGCCCCTGCTCCAAGGAGATCAGCGCCAGCGGCGCCCACAACCAGCGCGCGGTCGTCTTCGTCAAGGTTCGTTTCCGGAAATTCTTCTGGATCGAGGACCTGATCCAGCTGGTCGAACAGTCGGCGAGCGGCGAGGTCTATTCGCTCCTGAAGCGGGTGGACGAGAAATTCGTCACGGAGAAGGGCTACGAGAACCCCATGTTCGTCGAGGACGTGGTGCGCAACGTCGCGGAGCGTCTCAACCGCGACCCGAACTTCATCTGGTACAGCGTCGAGGCGGAGAGCTTCGAGAGCATCCACAACCACAGTGCCTACGCCTTCCTGGAGAAACCGTAAATTGCGGATTGACGAATCGCGAGAATTGGGTAATAGTTTCAGCGTTCCCGCCCTTGCGGGATAGACAGGGTGCGGCGGGAAGGACGTATACGACAAGGTCTTTCATGAAAAAGGAAAAGACGGACGCGTTTTTCAATCTCTATGCCCACGGCTTCATCCGTGCGGCGGTCTGCATTCCGGAGGTCCGGATTGCCGATCCGGCCTTCAACGCCATCCGGACATTGAAACTGGCGAAGGAGGCCGTCGCGAACAAGGCGATCCTCGCCGTCTTTCCCGAACTCGGGCTCTCGGCCTATTCCAACGAAGACCTCTTCCATCAGGACGCCCTCCTCGCCGCTGTCCGCTCTGCCCTCCAAATGCTCCTGGAAAAGACGCGCACGATGAACCTCGTGCTGGTCGTGGGCACACCGTTGCAGATCGATTCCCGCCTGTTCAACTGCGCCGTCGTCCTGCGCAAGGGCGCCATCCTCGGGGTTGCCGTCAAGTCCTACCTGCCCAATTATCGCGAATTCTATGAGCGGCGCCAGTTCAGCCCCGCGGACGAGGCCCTCCCGCGGACGATCGACCTCTGCGGCCAATCGGACATTCCTTTCGGGGCCGACCTGATTTTTGCCTGCAGGGAGATCCCCGCCCTCAAGCTCTTCTTCGAGTTGTGCGAAGATGTCTGGGTCCCCGTCCCGCCGTCGAGCTTTGCGGCGATGGCGGGGGCGACCGTCCTGGGCAACCTCTCGGCCTCGAACATCACGATCGGCAAGTCCGACTACCGTCACAGCCTGGCGGCCAACCAGTCGGCCCGGTGTGTCGCGGCCTACCTCTACGCCGCCGCCGGCCCGGGGGAATCAACGACGGACCTCGCCTGGGACGGCCATGCCATGATCTACGAAAACGGCAACCTCCTGTCGGAGTCCGAACGCTTTTCCGCGCAGGCGCAGGTGATCTACGCCGACGTCGACCTCGACCGCCTCGTCCAGGACCGGATGCGCCAGACGACGTTCGGGCAGAACGCGCGCACGCACCGCGAGCGGCTGTCAACCTTCCGGCAGGTCCCCTTCTCCCTTGGCCTCCCGGCCGGCCGGCTTCTTCTGGATCGGGAATATGCGCGCTTCCCCTATATCCCGGCCGATCCCGCCAGGCGTGACCAGCGGTGCTACGAGGCCTACAACATCCAGGTTCAGGGCCTGGCGCAGCGGCTGAAGTCTTCGGGCATCCCGAACGCGGTGATCGGCGTCTCCGGCGGGCTCGATTCCACGCACGCCCTGATCGTCGCCGCCCGCACGATGGACCTCCTGAAACGGCCGCGTTCGAACGTCAAGGCCTACACGATGCCCGGATTCGCCACCACCGACAAGACCCACCGCAACGCGCGCCGCCTGATGGACGCCCTCGGGGTGGAGGCCAACGAGATCGACATCCGCCCCAGTTGCATGCAGATGCTGAAAGACCTCGGTCACCCCTACGCCGCGGGCGAGCCCCGTTACGACATCACCTTCGAGAACATCCAGGCCGGGGAGCGGACGTCGCACCTGTTCCGGATCGCGAATATGCGCCAGGGACTGGTTGTGGGCACGGGCGACCTGAGCGAGCTGGCCCTGGGCTGGTGCACATACGGCGTGGGCGATCACATGTCTCACTACAACGTCAACGCCAGTGTCCCGAAGACCCTGATCCAGCACCTGATTCGCTGGGTGGCCCAATCGGGACAGTTTTCGACGGAAACCTCGGAAACCCTGATCGATATCCTGGAGACGGAAATCAGCCCGGAACTGATCCCCGGCCGGAACGGCCAGCAGCCCGCCCAGCAGACGGAATCGGTCATCGGCCCCTATGAATTGCAGGACTTCAACATCTTCTATACGACGCGTTTCGGCTACCTGCCGACGAAGATCGCCTTCATGGCCTACTGCGCCTGGCGGGATCGGAAGGCGGGATTCTGGCCCGATGTGCCGGAACACAAGCGGCATCAATACACGATCGGAGAGATCCGCCGCTGGCTCGAGGTCTATCTGACCCGCTTCTTCGCGACCAGCCAGTTCAAGCGCTCGTGCATCCCGAACGGCCCGAAGGTCGGTTCTGGCGGATCACTCTCCCCGCGGGGAGACTACCGTGCCCCCACCGACAGCGTGGCTGCGGTCTGGCTGAAAAACGTCCGGCTTGTCCCGGAAAAGGAATAAGGCAGGTTCCTGTCGCATCCGGTTTCCCGCTGAATCGCCAACGGGTGGGGATGCACGAACCTGTCGAGCGGGCGGGATTCCCGCCTGCGCTGGAACCGCGCTTGAAAAAAGGAAAAGGGACTGACGAAACGGGAAAGAAGCGACCCCGCCCGTCCGGGATCGCGTTCCCGTCAAAATATGCACGGGTTGAGTGAGTGATGAGACAGAGGGAGACCTACCGGGATTTCGACGCAACCGAGCTGTACTGCCCCGTCTGCCGGCGTGCGGTGCCGGTCCGGAAACGCCTGCTGCTTGTCCTGACGAACGGCGACAAGTATGACTATACCTGTGCCTACTGCGGCACGTCCGTGGGCGATAAACTCGTCACGCAGCGCGACGAGTTCGACATCCTGGGCCAATAACAAAACCTTCGGCTTCATGATCAGGCAACCGGTGTATTGCCATTTCCGCTTTCCCCTGTCGTGTCCGCCAAAGCGGGGCTGCAGAGTTTTCAGGACGTTCATGCTTCATTGCCTCCGCGGGAACGACACATGAAGAAGCGGAGTGGTAAATGAGACAGGGCAATCGCAGAGTGGTGAAGGATTTCTCGTTATGAAAAGGGCCGCGCCCTCACGGATCGCGGCCCTTCTTTGACGACATCAATCGGTTTGTAAGGGCCGCCGGGTTCGTTTGTGCGAACCCGGCGGCCCGGATGATCAGTCTTCCTTCAATTCCTTGATGTTCGCGTAGAAATCGAGGATCTCCGGATTCTTCAGGGCGTCCTTGTTCTGGACCTCCTTCCCTTCGATGACCTTCTTCACCGACAGCTCCACCTTTTTCATGTTGAGCGTGTAGGGGATGTCGGGCACGGCGAGGATCTTGGCCGGGACATGGCGCGGCGAGGCATTGGCCCGGATGGCCGCGTTGATCCGTTTCTTCAGGTCGTCGGTCAGCTCCTTGCCGGGAGCCATCTTGACGAAGAGGATGACGCGCACGTCGTTCTTCCAGTTCTGGCCGACGACGATGCTGTCCGCAACCTCCTCCATGTTCTCCACCTGCCGATAGATCTCGGCGGTGCCGATCCGGACGCCGCCCGGGTTCAGCGTGGCGTCGGAGCGGCCGTAGATGACCATCCCGCCGCGCTCGTTGATCAGGGCGTAGTCGCCGTGCCGCCAGACGCCGGGATACACGTCGAAGTAAGCCGCGTGGTACTTGCTGCCGTCCGCGTCGTTCCAGAAGTAGATCGGCATGGAGGGTTCGGAGGCCGTGCAAACCAGCTCACCCTGCTCGTTGATCACCGACTTGCCGTTGTCGTCGAAGGTCTCGACCTTCATGCCGAGGCCGCGGCACTGCAGCTCGCCGGAATAGACCGGCCCCATCGGGTTGCCGAGGGCGAAGCAGCCGTTGATGTCGGAACCGCCGGAGATCGAGGAGAGCTGGAGGTCGTCCTTGATCTCGCGATAGATGAATTCAAATCCTTCTTCGGACAGGGGCGACCCCGTGGAGAGCAGGGACTTCACGGACGACAGGTCGTACTCTTTGCCCGGCTTCACGCCCTCGTTCATCAGGGCGGCGATGTAGCCGGCACTCGTCCCGAACACGGTGATCTTCTCGTCCTGGGCCGTCTTCCAGAGGACGCCGGGGGCCGGGTGGAAGGGATTGCCGTCGAACAGGAGCAGACGGGCGCCCACGGCGAGGGAGCTGACCAGCCAGTTCCACATCATCCAGCCGCAGGTCGTGAAGTAGAAGATCGTATCCTCGCGCGTCAGGTTCGTGTGGAGGATGAGCTCCTTCATGTGGTGCACGAGGATGCCGCCCGCGCTCTGGACCATGCACTTGGGCAGTCCGGTCGTCCCGGAGGTGAACATGATGTAGAGGGGATGGTCGAAGGGAAGCTGGGCGAATTCGACGTCCAGGTTGTCTTCCTGGGCCTTGAAATCGTCGTATTTGACGGCCCGGGGAATGCCGCTGACGTCGAAATCCTGCTGCGTATAGGGCGCGATGACCACCTTCTCGATGGTGTCGAGCTGCTGGACGATCTCGGCGATGCGGTCGAGCGAGCCCAGATTCTTGCCCTTGAACCAATACCCGTTCGCGGCGAAGAGGACCTTCGGCTGAATCTGGCTGAAGCGGTCCATGACGCCCTTGATCCCGAAATCAGGCGAACAGGAGGACCAGATGGCGCCCATGCTCGTGGCGGCCAGCATGGCGACGACCGTCTGGGGCATATTCGGCATGAAGCCCGCCACGCGGTCGCCTTCCTTCACGCCGGCGGCCTTCAGGGCCTTGGCTACCTTGGCCACTTCGCGGTAGAGTTCGGCATAGGTCATCTTCGTCGTGGGGTGGTCTTCACCCTTGAAGATGAGCGCGACCTTGTCGTCGCGGTAACGGAGCAGGTTCTCGGCGAAGTTCAGCTTCGCTCCGGGGAACCACTTCGCGCCCGGAAGCTTGAAGGGATCGTCCACGACCTTGTCGTATTTTTTTGAAAACTTGATGTCGGCGTAATCCCACCAGGTCTCCCAGAAGTCGGGAATGTTGTCGACCGACCACTGGTAGAGCTCGGGATAGCTGGCAAACTTCTTCCCGAAACGCTCATTGACGTGATTCATGAAACGGTACATGTTCGTACTTTTCACCCGTTCTTCCGAAGGGGTCCACAATAACTTACCCATTCCCAAACCTCCTGTCGCAATTTATTTTTACCGCCGTTTCGGCTGTCATCGATCCTTCTGCCGCCGCGACGATCCACGGGGAGCCCTACGCTGCCCGCACCGGCACAGAACCTGCGCGTCCACCATTCCTGCGGCCACGCGCCTCTTAATCACAGATTGACTGACGTGTCAATCACATTTTGCACGCACGAATGCCAAGCCAAGCAGATCGTTTCGCAATTCCACTGTTGTAAAGAATGTCAAACAGGGATGCGTGAATAGGATCGAAATGGGATCGAGGAACGATTGGCGCCGGTCACGATGAACCGCGGGAAGCGCACGAGGCGGAAGTGGAAAGGGTCCTGCTTCTGTCTTACGGCTTTTTCTCCAGGGCCCTTTTCAATTTCTCTCCCAGAGCCCCGAGAGGGCCGTCGGCCCCTGCGTTGGAGGGCGGGGCGGGATCGCGGTAGACCAGGCTGGTTTCCTTGCCTGCCGCACCCTGTTCTGCGTAGAAATCTCCCAGGAGTTCCCGGCTGTGAACATCCTCGTGACAATAGGCGCAAAGATTTTCCCAGTTGCTGCCGTCCGGCGGGTTGTTCTGGTGGTTCCCGTCCTTGTGATGAACCGTCAAGAGGTGTCTGTTTTTTTCACCGAAGTCGCGCCCGCAGCGGGCGCACACGTATCCGTGGAGCGCGAGGGATCGTTCGCGGTATCCCTCCCCGCCGGATGTCTTCTCCAGGTCCTTCAAGACGGCTTCGATACTTCTCGACGGCTTCGTACGGTCTGTCGTGACTTGCGTCCGGATGCGGCCGCCTCGGGCGCCAAAGGTCATCTTGGCCATAAGCCTAACGGTTTCGCTCTTCGCTGTCGGTGTCCCGCAAGGATGTCGGGCCGGCAGCACCTTCGGGAAGTTCTGCGGGCTTCCGGCGGGGTTCGGGACGATAAACCTGAAGCGCGTTGAAAAAGGTCCGGACTCCCCTGCCCAACGCCCGGAGTGTGCGGATTCTTCGGATCAGCGGCATCCGGGAGCCCGTCAGCAAAACGCTCTTCAGATTCCAGAGAACCCCCAGGCCGAAGGAAGCGCGATCGACGGCAAGGGCGAGCCTCTCCATTTGCACATCCACCGTTCGCGTCACGTGACGGAGATTCAGGGTGATGGCCTCGAGGTTTTCCAAGAGGCCGGGCAGCGTTCGGTTCAACGTCTGCAGCGTCGTCTCCAGGGTTTTCATCGTGCGCCATAATTGCAGTAGAAAAGGGACTGCCGCGAGGGCGACCAGCAGAAACGAGAGACAAAGGATGAACACGCTCAGTTGGAGGGACATGACACCGGCCTCACACCGTCTTTTCTTTATCTTCCTTGAAGGCCGCCACGCCGGCCTCGAAGGCCTTTTTCAGGCGGCCCTTCCCCTCTTCCAGGCCATCCCGACTCTTTTCAGCCAGTTCATCGACCGTTTCCTCGACGTCGCCGGCTCTCTCCTTGGCGGACCGCTCGAGTTCCTTCAGACGCTTTACCGCCGTCTCGTAGGTCCGTCGGCTTTTCTCCAGGGCAACCTCGTATTCGTCCTTGGCGCGCGCCAGGAACTCATCCGCCATCCCGGCCAAATCTTCCCGCGTTTCTTTCCCGCTCTTGGGCGCAAAGAGAATCCCGAGCGCCGCACCGACGAGACCGCCCACCAACACCCCCTTGATAAAATCCGAGCCTCGTGTTGACATGCTGTTTACCTCCTCCATGGCTTTTTCATCAAACCGGCCTTCAACGCAACCGGAATCATTCGTTGATCCCGGCTTCACCATAGCAGAATATGACAATATTTCAAGAAAAATGGGGAAGACGCGGGAGGCGTGCCTTCAGTCGCGAGGGATAAGAGACGGCCGCACGGCCGGAGAAGCCCCAAAATAACAAACCGGGTATTCCCACCACGGGAACACCCGGTTTGTGCTGCCATACCTATGAATACTTACTTTGCTGCCGGGGCTGCCGGGGCTGCCGGGGCTGCCGGGGCTGCTTCCGGAGCCGCTGCCGGTGCTGCCGGTGCTGCGGGCGCAGGCGCGGGGGCTTCCGTCGTCGCAGCCTCTTCCGGTTTCTGCTCTTCGGCCTTCTTGCAGCCGACCACTGCGAACGACAACGTCACAAGGAAAAGCAGAGAAACGATCATCGCGACAATCTTCTTCATCCTACCCTGTCACCTCCTTTCATAGAATTTCCCACCAGTTGGGCAATTCACCACCCAATTTGAAATGCATTCATACGCTTTTTTTTTACCTTGTCAAGAGATATTTATCATTATATAAGGCAGGCGCACGCAGAAACTCACGACGGAAGGGGAGGCCGATGATCCTGGGCATCGATGTCGGGGGCACGCACACCGACGCGGTTCTGATCGAAGATTTCCAAGTCAAGAGAAAAACGAAGGTATTAACCAACGAAGCGAATCTTCTGGATTCCCTCCTCGCCGTCACGACCGAACTCTTCCGTGACGAAGATCCCCAAAAGCTTGAACGTGTCGTCCTGAGTACGACGATCTCCACCAACGCCGTCGTCCAGAACAAGATCGATCGCGTCGGGATGCTGGTTGTCAGCGGCCCCGGGCTCTCCCCAACCGATCTGCCCATTCAGCGCGACATCCACTTTCTGGCCGGTGCCGTCAACCACCGGGGAGTCGAGACGGCCGCGATCGATCCGGAAGAGGTCGGGCGCACCGCGGGTGGATTGCAGCGCGAAGGCATCCGCCATGTCGGCATTGTCGGAAAATTCTCCACCCGCAATCCGCAACAGGAAATCCAGATCAGGGATCTGGTCCATGATCACCTGCGGCACGTTTCCCTCGGCCACCGCATGTCCGGTCATCTGAATTTTCCACGCCGGATCGCGACCACATACCTCAACGCCGCCATCTGGGAAAGGTACCAGAAATTCGTCAAGCAGATCCTTTTCTTCGTCAAGGAGCAGGGAATCACCGTGCCCCTCTACATCCTGAAGGCGGACGGCGGCACCTTCGACATTCACCGTTCCGTCGATTTTCCCGTGCAGACCATCCTCTCCGGTCCGGCGGCGAGCATCATGGGCATCCTCAGCATGGTGGATTGCGCGGAAGACGCCATTGCCCTCGACATCGGGGGCACGACGACGGACATCGCGATCTTTGCCGACGGCGTCCCGCTCCTGGAGCCGTTCGGCGTTGATATTGAAGGGCACAAGACCCTGATTCGCGGGCTCAGGACGCGTTCCATCGGCGTGGGCGGGGACAGCCGCGTTCAATTCTCCGACGGTGGCCTCATCATCGGTCCGGAGCGGGAAGGACCCGCGGCGGCCTTCGGCGGGCCCTTCCCCACCCCGACCGACGCCATGATTGTCCTGGGACTGACCGACATCGGCGAGGCCGGCATGGCCGAAGCCGCAATCCGTCCCATTGCCGAAGCCATGAACCTCCCGCTCAGGGACGCCGCCCAGGCGATTTTCGATGCAACGTGCGAGAAGATCGTCCGTCACGTCCGGTCCTTCATCGAAGAGATCAACAACGAACCCGTCTACACCATTCACGAACTGCTGGAGGGAAAAGTCCTGAAGCCGACCGCCATGTACATTGTTGGCGGACCGGCTGAACCGATGTCCGCACGGCTGGGAGAAATGATGGGCTGCCCGGCCGCCCTCCCCCGCAACGCCGAGGTGGCCAATGCCGTCGGCGCAGCCCTGGCGAGGACCACGGCGGAAATGACGATTCTCGCCGATACGGAACGGAGGATCCTGACCATCGCCGAGGAGGGGTTGCAGTTGACCGTCTCGCCTCGCTTCACGCTCGCCGAGGCCATCGCCATCGCTAAAGAACGGCTCCGCGAACGCGCCCTCGACATGGGTGCCAAGGAGCGGGACCTGGAGATCGAGGTGATCGAGTGCCAGGAATTCAACATGGTTCGAGAATACTACACGGCGGGCAAGAACATCCGGGTCAAGGTCCAGGTGAAGCCCGGCTTGATCGCAACCCTGCGTTAGGGAGAGCCGCATGACCAGAACGAGAAAAACAGGACTGATCTTCTTCCCGGCGTTCGACTGGGCCATCTCGCCCACGCATCCTGAAAGGGAAGAGCGACTGCTGTACACGCAGGACCAGGTCTTCGAAGAAGGCCTGCTGGATTTCGACAACATCATCAAGTACAAGCCCGGCTTGGCAACGGTGGAGGACATCAACCGGGTCCATATCTGCGTGCCCGATGCGCGCAGCGTGATCACGGAATCCCACCTGATCTCGGCCGGCGGGGCCATCACGGCGGCCGACAAGGTCTTGAGCGGCGAGGTCGACAACGCCTTCGCCCTGGTCCGTCCGCCCGGCCATCACGCGATGCTTGTCGTCCACGGCGCCCGGGGATTCTGCAACATCAATATCGAAGCCGTCATGATCGGGTACATCCGCAAACACTACGGCGCAAAGCGGATCGCGGTCATCGACACGGATTGCCACCACGGTGACGGGACGCAGGACATCTTCTGGAACGACCCGAACACCCTGTGTCTGTCGATTCACCAGGACGGCCGGACGCTCTATCCCGGCACAGGGTTCCACGAGGAGTTCGGCGGTCCCAATGCGATGGGCGCGACGATCAACATCCCCCTGCCCCCGCGGACGTCCGAGGACGGATTTCTGTATATTCTCGAGCACGCCATCCAGCCGATCATCGACGACTTCCAACCTGACCTGATCATCAACTCCGCCGGCCAGGACAATCACTACACGGACCCGATCACCAACATGCGCTTCACGGCCCAGGGATATGCGATGCTGAACGAACGCCTGAAGCCGGACATCGCCGTCCTCGAGGGGGGCTATTCCATCGAGGGGGCGCTGCCGTATGTCAACGTCGGCATCATCCTGGCGATGGCCGGTCTCGACTTCAGCCACGTCAAGGAACCCGACTACAACCCCACGAGCCTTCGGGAATCGGATGACCTGAAGCGCACCATCGAGCGTGAGGCGGAACAGATCTACAAGCTGTGGAAAAATCGTGACGCCCTGCGGGAGAAGGCGGTTGGACAGGCCAAGTATGTGAAGCGGCGCAAGCGCATCTATTACGACACCGATGGGATCAGCGAACAGCAGGAAGAAACGGTGCGGGTCTGCTCCGATTGCGGCGGGCTCGTCATGATCGATTCCATCGCCGACACGGGAAACCGGATCTATGCGGTGATTCTCTCCGCCGGCGCCTGCCCCGAGTGTCGTCATGACGGCGAAGAATTCTACGCCCTGACGAACCCGGGACGCTACCAGCATGTCTATTTCCAGGACCGTGACCAGGATGTCTTTCTGGTCAAGTAAACCGAACCGATGGACGACCGGGGATGGATGAAGAAACCCTGAAGAAACGGACGCAGGATACGGCGAAGACGCTGTTCGGACGGGGCATCCGGATGGATCCGCCGTATCGGACGTGGCGTGAATTCGACCGGGATCTGGCCAACGATTTTTCCCGCTTTATCACGGGCAACCTTTATTCCCGGACGGTTTTGACGCTCCCGGAACGCCAGATGGCGGCCTGTGCGATGCTCGCGGCGCTCCGGGCGACGGATGAACTGAGGCTCCATGTGAACGCGGCCCTGAATGTGGGATGCAATCCACGGAAGCTCGCGGAGATTTTCTTTCAGGTTGGGACCTACGCCGGTATGCCGGCAGTCAATGAAGCCCTGGCCGCATATCGGGAGGTGCTCGAGGAGCGCGGCGAGTGGCCGATCAAATGATCTTTGCCTGATCCATCCGGAACCCGGCCAGGCCCCATCGGCCAAAACGATGCGGATCTCCCTGTCGGGCGCCTGATGAAAGCGGCGCATGGCCGGCCCCCGTTGCGAGGGCCGAACCATCCGCTCGACCGGTTCTATTCCAGGATCAGCAGAACCTGATTCGTATCGACCTTGTCCTTCTCCGCGACCTTGATCTCCTTGATCGTCCCGTCCGCCGGCGCAACGATGGGATTCTCCATCTTCATCGCTTCCAGAATGATCAGTTCGTCGTCCGCCGCAACCTGATCACCGACCTCGACCAGAATCTCCGCAATCGTTCCCGGCATCGGCGCTGTAATCTCCACACTCATCTGCAAGACCTCCTCTCAAAGATATCTCATTCCTCTTGTGTCCGCTCTGCACAGCCCAAGTCCGCACGCCCGGGTAAACCCGGGTCTATGAGCGGGCGCGATATTTCTCCGGCAGTGTCGCCCGGGGCGCCCAGTCCGCGGGGACGAGCTGCCCGGGCTTCTCGCCCTGCTTCTCGATCAGTTTCTTGAGTCCCGGACGGGCAAATTCCATATGCCCTTCCTTCAAGGTGCGCCCGTTGTAGATGGCCTCGGAGCGCAGCCTGCGACCGATGGTCTTTTCCATCTTCTCGCCGAGCCACAGGACGCGATCGACATCATAGCCGTGTTCGATCCCCAGCTCGTCGATCATGACGAGCAGGTCTTCCATGGTGATCAGCCCCACGTAGCGCGGATCCTTGTAATAATACTCTCCGGTGCCCCGCATGGGGCAGTCGTCGAGGAAGTTGGCCGGCTGTCCGCCCAGGCCGCCCAGCGTCCCCTCGAAGCGCGTTATCCCGGCCTGGAGCGCGGCAAGCACGGAGGCCGAAGCCACCCGCTTCGTCTCGTGGAAATGGGCCAGATGGACCTCCGGCACGGGGATCTCGTCGAGGATCATCGAGAAGTAGCGGTAGACCTGCGCGGCCGAGGCCGAGCCGTCGTGGTCGGCGTGTTCAATGTCGTAGGCCCCGATCGACAGCCAGCGCTTCGTGAATTCCACGGCATCCTCCAGCCGGGTCGCCCCGGTGATGGGGCTGCCCCAGATGGTGCTGACGGTTCCGCACATCTTGATCCCGGCGTCCGCCGCTTTTTGAATGCAGATCTCCGCCTCTTTCCAGTACATGGAGAGCGTTGTGCCCGAATTGGCGAAGTGGTGCTCGGGGTCCGTGGACACCATCATCAGGATCCGGTCCGGCCCGATGCCCTTTTTTTTCAACTCGATCGCCCGGTCCACCGCCGGCTCGCGGATGGTGACCGCCGTATAGGTGATGTCTTCCGGCTTGATGCCTTTCTTCGCGATCCGCTTCAGGAACCGGTCGCTCCGGAAATAGGAGAGGACCTGCTCCGCATCGCGGAACTGGGGAATGCCCGCCGGATTGCCGAGATTGGTCAACTCGATCTCCCGGCAGCCCGCCAGGATCATCTCTTCGGCATAGAAGATCTTCGCCGCGGTGGAGATGAACTTCTCCTCGTGCTGAAAACCGTCGCGAATGGTGATGTCGCCGATGGTGACCTTCCGGGGCATGCGCGGAAAGATTTTCCAGTAATCATACTCTGCCATAAAAGCCTCCCTGTGATCTTGTCCTGTCTGTGTCTGTTCGCTGCCCGGTCCTACTCGCCCTTGAAGACGGGCTTGCGTTTTTCGGCGAAGGCGGCAAGCGCCTCCAGGCGGTCTTTCGTCGGAATCGTTACCTCATAGGCCTTGGATTCCAGAGGCAGCGCGACGCCCAGGCTGGCCTCCATACCGTAATTGATGGCGAACTTCGCCTGGGCAACCCCGATGGGGCCGTTCTTCGCGATCTCGCGGGCCATCTCCAAGGCGGCCTCCAGCAACTGCTCGGGTTCCACGACCCTGTTCACGAGGCCGACCTCCAGGGCCGTCTGGGCGTTGATCCGCCGCGCCGTGAAGATCAGCTCTTTCGCCTTGGCCATTCCGACGATCCGCGGCAGCCGCTGCGTTCCGCCGGCGCCGGGAATGATGGCGAGGCTCGTTTCCGTCAGTCCCATGACGACGTTCGACGCGGCGATCCGGATATCGCACGCCAGGGCCAGTTCCGTTCCGCCGCCGAAGGCAAAACCGTTGATCGCGGCGATCACGGGTACCCGGACCTGCTCCACGGCCGTAAAGGTATTGCGGATGGTAAAGATGAACCGGCGGACCTGATCCGGGGTGAGCGTCCTGCGCTCCTTGAGATCGGCCCCGGTGGAAAAGGAGGCCTTCTTGGGGTCCGCGCCCGTTGCGGCCGTAATGATGATGCAGCGCAAATCGTTGTCGAAATTCGCCTCCCGGATGGCATCGCCCAGGGCGGCCAGCAGATCGAAATTGAAACAATTCATGGCCTCCGGGCGATTCAAGGTGAGAATCAGAATCCCTTCCGCCGTCTTTTCCTGCAGCAGGACTTCCGCCATTTCGCTTTCCTCCTTCGAGCCTGATTCTGTTTGAAATCTACACCTTCATATCGCCCCAGTCGGACTTCTGAATGGGAACATGCAGGGCGATCTCGAACGCACGGGCCAGCCGGTCCCGCGCCTCGCTGTAGGCGATCACGCCGTCGTGGAACAGGAGCGACCCCGTGTAGAAGGGATGCCCTTCCTCGTTGTATCGGTCGCGCATCTTCTGGCGGAAGGCCGCCATCTCTTCCTCGTTGACTTGGCCGCCCTTGGCCTCGATGTTCTTCCGGCGCAGCGTCTCCAGGATGAAGCCGGCGGTGTTGCCCGACATGACTGTGGTGCGTCCGCGCATGTTCGTGAAGGCGAAGCGCGGCTTGAAGGCGCGCCCGCACATCCCGTAATTCGCCGCCCCGTGGTCCGGTCCGATGACGTACGTCACCTTGGGAACGTTCAGGCAACTGCAGGCCCGTACCATGTCGGACCCGTACTTGCCTATGCCTCCCCATTCCTCCGCCTTGCCGACCATATACCCGGGGGATCCCTGGAGGAACAGAACCGGCAGCTTGGAATTCCCGCAGCGGATCATCCATTCCGTGGCCTTGCGGGCCGCTTCGATATAGATCACGCCGCTGGCGTTCGACGCGACAACGCCCACGGGAATCCCCTTGAGCCACATCTTGCCGCAGACGATCGCGTCGCCGCGCCCGGGTCCATAGGTCGGCTTGTACTCGTGGAAATAGCTGTCGTCCGCCAGACACTTGAGGGTGTCCTTGATATTGATGTAATGGTAGGTATCAATGGGCGTGCTGCGCATCATTTCCTTGATGTCAAAACGGGGTTCCCGCGACGGTCGGCGGTCGATGCAGAGCGGCTGGGTCGGCTCGAATTCCATCATCGCCCGCAGTTTTTCGATACCCTCCTCCTGTGTCCGGACGAAGTGATCGCATCCTCCCGAATGCTGCGTATGGACATAGGCGCCGCCCAGATCTTCCATGGAGACGGTTTCCCCGATCGCCGCCTTCACCATTGGCGGACCGGCGAGAAACGCATAGGCCAGCTTCTCGATCATGACCGATTCGGAGGCAAGATAGACGATATAGGCCCCGCCCGCCGTGTTGCCGCCCGTGGACAGGGTGAACTGCTTGATGCCGCGCGCCGACATGCGGCACATGTTGTAGAACATCGTGCCGAAATGACCGTCGTCCGCGAAGCACCCCACCTGGAGCGGCAGATTGAGTCCGCCCGAATCGGCGATGTAGATGCAGGGTAATCCGCACTGCTCGGCGATGGCCTGGGCGCGCATGTGCTTCTTCAGGGTGATGGGGAAATAACTGCCGGCGGCGAAGCGGTTCTCGTTGGCGAAGATCATGCAATCCTTGCCGTGTACGACGCCCACTCCGGTGATGACGCCGCCGCCGGGAATGTGACCGCGTTTTTCCTGATCGTAGATCTCCCCGCCGTACAGCCGCTTCTTGCCGATGTCATATCCTGCGTCGAGGCCGAGTTCGAAGAACTCCGTGCCGGGATCGATCAGCATCTTGACCAGGTCCCGCATGGGTTTTTTGTTCTGCTTGGCGAGGCGGGCCACCTGGTCGGGGCCACCGATATCATACGCTTCCTGACGATGTTTGATAAGAAGGGCGTCCTGCTCCTCCCAGTGCAACACGTTGGCCTCCCGCTCCTTCTCCAGGCGTTCGGCCCTCGACATTCTCTGCTTTTTCTCATCCGCCATCGCGTCTTCCTCCTGTCGGTTTCTTTTTCACGTCGTATCGAATCCGTTCCGAGGTCCTGCAATCCGCGTCGTTCGCGCGTGTGATCTTGCCCCTCGTTCCGGGACCGGCGATCACGCCGGATTCTGGCATCCCCCGGTGCAGGATGGATCAAGGTCTTTTCTCGCGCGAAGACGATGCCGATCTGGGACCGCCTGCCCCCTTTGAACGAACCACTCGCCGTTAACACAAAGCGATTGACACGTCAATCAATTTGTAAACAGCAGCGGCGGATACCCGCAATGCCTCTGAAATAAGACTTGATTTAACCCTTGCCTGTGATATTTGAAAATGAACTTGCAGTAAAAAGTATTTCCACGAGTACCCATACTTCTGGATCAGCGATCGATGAAAAGGAGGTGATGCCGCTGCCCGCAACCAACTGATGCCGGTATGCCGTTGATCAAGAAAACGAGTCAGGAAAATTCATCTCGTCGAGGTTTCAGGAATGAAAAGTTTCATCGAAATCAAGGTTCGCGGCTACCACCTGGATCAGCATGGCCATGTCAATAACGTGCGCTATACGGAATTCTTGGAGGAAGCCCGTTACAACCTTCTCGATCCACACGAAGACGTACTCTCCGTATTGAAAACGACTGGAATCATGCTCTTTATCGTCAACATCAACATCAATTTTTCACAACCGGCCTTTCTGGGCGACCTGTTGAGAATCGAGAGCGGAATTTCTCAAATCGGTCGCAAAAGCGGAATCATCCATCAGAGGATTCTCAAGAACAACCGCGACGAACCCATCCTATCCGCCGACGTAACCTTTGTGGCGATGAATGCCACCACCGGGAAGGCCATGCCGATGGAAGGCAAGCTTTTAGCGGGTATTCAGAAGATCGCGGGCGAATGAAGGATTCTCCCGCAACAGGGAGGGAACTTGAGGATGATTGCCAGCTGACGTTGCGCAGACACCCCACGCGGCGCCAGCGCAACGTTCAGCGTCTTTTAATCACCCCGATACATCTCTTCTATGACGTCGGCAAACTGGGCATTGATCGCCTTGCGCTTGACCTTCATCGTTGGCGTCACCTCGCCGTCCTCGGTGTAGAGCTTCTTATCCAGAATCCTGAACTTCCGGATGTTCTCGACGCGGGCTACCTGTGCGTTCACCTTGTCGATCTCACGCTGGATCAATTCGATCACTTCAGCGGTTTTCGTAAGTGATGCAAAGGTCGTATACTGGACCTTCCGATCCTGGGCGTATTTGACCACGTTGTCCTCATCGATGACGATCAGGGCAGCAACGTATTTCCGCCGGTCTCCAATGATCACGGCATCGTTGATGTAAGGCGAGAACTTCAGGAGATTCTCGATAAATTGGGGAGCGATATTCTTCCCGCCGGCCGTGATGATCAGGTCCTTCTTGCGGTCGGTGATCTTGAGGTATCCCTCCTCGTCCACCTCGCCGACGTCGCCCGTGTGCAACCAGCCATCGATCAAGACCTGGTTTGTCGTTTCCTCATCCTTGTAATACCCCTTGAAGAGGGCGTTATGTTTGACCAGGATCTCACCGTCCTCGGCAATCTTCACTTCCGTTCCAGGTAACGCCTTTCCAACGTATCCGAGCTTGAAATTGTTGAGGTCAGACATATGGGTGCCACCGGTTGTCTCCGTCAATCCATACCCCTCGCGGATCGGGATCCCCATGCTCTGGAAGAACTTAAGAATATTGTGTGAGATCGGCGCAGCAGCCGAAACTCCCAGTCGCATACGGTCAAATCCGAGGCGCTTCTTCAATTTCCAGAAAACGGTAAAATAGGCGAGTTTGTAGGCAATCGTCAGCCCCAATGACGGTTTTTTCTTCTCGAGAATCAGCTCATTGTAGGCTGTACCGATCTTGACCGCCAAGTGATAGAGGGTTCGCTTCAGCCAAGTGGCGTCGTCGATACGGATGATGATGCCTGAGTAATACTTTTCCCAGATGCGCGGCACGGCATGGAACATCGTGGGAGACACGTCGATCATGTCCGCCATGACGGTATCCGTGTTTTCCGTAAAATTGACGACATGTCCGATCACGTTGTGCACGAGAAAATCGAAGATCTGCTCGAAGATGTGGTTGAGCGGCAGAAAGGAGATGGTTTCATCGTTCTCATCGATATCGGTAATGCTGCAGATCGCCCTCCCCATCCATAGATAACCTTCATGACTCAACATGGCGCCTTTCGGCATCCCAGTCGTTCCAGACGTATAGATGATGCCCGCAATGTCTTCCGGCTTGGTCTGATTGATCAGATCGAGGAAGAGCCCCGGGTTTTCTTCGTCTGTTTTCCGACCGAGCTCCAACAACTCATCGAAGCTCATCATCATGGGATCCTCGAAATGCTTCAGGCCCTCCATGTCCCAGACAATCGCCTTCCTCAGGCTCGGTGTCTTGTCCCTGAATTCCAGGGCCTTGTCGAACTGTTCTTCGTCCTCGCAGAGATACACGACCGACTCCGAATGCCCGACAATGTATTCACACTCCTTGGAGGGACTGGTGGTATAGATGCCGACATAGATCGCCCCCGAGCACATGGCACCGAAGGCGCAATAGAGCCACTCCGGTTTGTTTTCGCCGATGATGGCGACGTGGTCCCCCCTCCGAACGCCCAAGGCGTAAAGCCCCAGGGCAACCCGTTTCGTTTTCTCCAGGTATTGAGACCAGGTGATATCCCTCCAGATCCCCAGGTCCTTCCAGCGCATGGCGACGCGATGGGGCTTCTTTTGAGCCCGATCCAAGAAAGCCTTTGGCAGTGTATCGATTGACATCATCTTCTCCTCTGTTAACGGAACCGCACCTTTCTCCGATACCGCTTGTAGCCCTTGACCGATGTTTCCGTGGCGATGCCGAGATAAAATTCCTTCACGTCCGGATCCTCCCTGAGGACCTCGGGCTTGTCCGCCCGGACAATCCGGCCATTTTCCATCAGGAAGGCGAAATTCGCGTATTTCAGGGCCATATTGACGTTCTGCTCCACGAGGAGGATCGTCACCCCGTCCTTCTGATTGATGTCCTGAATGATATTGAAGATCTCCTGCGTCAGGAGCGGGGAAAGGCCCAGGGACGGCTCGTCAAGCATCAGGAGTTTGGGCCGCGTCATCAGCGCCCGGCCGATCGCCAGCATCTGCTGCTCGCCGCCGCTCATGTAGCCGGCTTCCTGATTTTTTCTTTGTTTTAATATGGGGAAACGTTCGAAGACGTTCTCGATATCCTCCTTGATGCCTTTCGCATCGCGCCGCGTATAGGCGCCCATGAGGATGTTCTCCATCACGGTCAGTTCCGGAAACACCTCCCGGCCTTCGGGGACGTAACTGATGCCCATGCGGACGATCTGATCCGTATCCTTGCGGTCGATGCGCTGGCCCATGAATTCGATCGTTCCCTTTTCGGGCTGCTCTTCCTTGAGATCGTATAGAAGGCGCATGATCGTCTTCAGGGTCGTTGTCTTCCCGGCGCCGTTGGAACCGAGGAGGGCGATGATGTCCCCCTGCTTGACCTCGAAGGAAATGCCGTGGAGGGCCCGGATGAGATCGTACCAGGTTTCGATGTTCTTGACTTTAAGCATGGGCGCCCTCCTCCCCCAGATAGGCCTTGATCACTTCGGGATGGCGCTGTACCTCCTGCGGGACGCCCTCCGTAATCTTTTCCCCCTGGTTGATGGCAAAGACCCGGTCGGAGATCCCCATGATCATGTTCATGTCGTGTTCGATGAGCAGGATCGTGACCTTGTAGTCTTCCCGGATGTCCTTCACCCAGATGTTGAGGTCCTCTTTCTCCTCCGTGTTCATCCCGGCGGAAGGCTCGTCCAGGAGGAGGACCTTGGGTTCGAGGGCCAGCGCCCGGCCGAGTTCGACCAGCTTGCGTTTTCCATAGGACAGGTTGGCGACGAACTGATCCCGGACGGACTGAAGCTCGAGAAAATCGATGATGCCCTCCACGATCTCCCGGTGGCGGATCTCCTCGCGGGCGGCGCGGGATCGCCGGGATAACATGAAGGCGCCGGCAACGATGCCCGTCTTCATGTGGATATGACGCCCCAGCATCAAATTGTCCATGACGGTCGCATTGGAAAAGAGCTCGATGTTCTGAAAGGTGCGTGCGATGCCCTTTCGCGCGATCCAGTCCGGATAATGACCCAGCATGTCTTCCCCGTCCAGGATCACCCGTCCCTGATCCGCCTTGTAGATGCAGCTGATCAGGTTGAAGATCGTCGTCTTGCCCGAACCGTTCGGACCGATGATCGAAAAGATCGAGTTCTTTTCGACATTGAAACTGACGTTGCTGACCGCCTTGAGGCCGCCGAAGCTGATGCTCAGATTTTCAACCCTGAAATGGTCCATTGTAATGCATATCCCTTCGTTGATAGAGGTCGACCGCCGCGAAAGGCCGAGCGTCGAGAGGCCGTCCCTCGGGACTGCGCCCCTCGACGCGCTCAATGGTAAACCGCCCTGCCTGTAAAAAAGCGCGTGTCGTCGACGCCGACTACTTCTTCTTCCACGTGGCCAGCTCGTTCTGCGTCCATCCCTGCATGACTATCGTCTTGCCGCCGGGACCGCACCTCCAGATCATGGCCGAGTCCACCCCCTGGTGCTGGTTCTTGCTCCAGTTGATCGTCGGACCGATCGTCTTGTAATTCTTGGCGGAATTGAGTTGTTTGAGAACCGCTTCCCGGCTCAGGTTCTTTCCGGCTTTCTTGAGGGCGTCGACCAGCGGATCGGCCACGAGCAGCCCTCCCATGAAGAACAGCCCCCAGCGTTCTTCCGGCATATATTTCTTCTGGGCCTCCCGGTACTTGACGACAACGGGCAATGGCGAATCCGGCGGCTCCACATACGAGGTGTTGATAACGCCTTCCCAGAGCCCACCGGAAATCTTGTGCATCATGGGATAGTCGGCCAGGGGCGTTCCGCCTGCCCACTGGGGCTTGAATCCGATCGTGGCCGCAGTCTTCAGGCTGATGACGGCGGTCGTGGGCGCCACCCAGAGAATGACGGCCTCCGGACCGGAATTCTTGATTTTCATGATGTGGGAGGCCAGGTCCCGCTCCGTCGGCTCCACGGGAATCTCCGCAACGGCCTTCATCTTGTACTTGGCAAGGCGCTGGCGCATGCCGGCCAGACCCGCCTGCCCGTAGGAATCGTTCTGGTACAAGAGGGCGATCTTCTTCATCTTCTCGGTCTCGACCAGATATTTGGTCATAATGCTCGCCTCGTCCTCGTAGAGCGGGGTCAGGCAAAACAGGTAGGGTGTCTGGGGGAAAACCAGTTCGCGGGCCGAGGCCGTCGGTCCGATCCAGATGATCTTGTTCTTGGTGAGGTAGTCCTTGGCGGCGATGCTGCCCGCCCCCGCGACGCCGCCAACGATGGCGAAGATGTCCTGATTCTCGACCAGTTCCTTGATCACCGTCACGGTCTGCGCCGGGTTGTACTGATCGTCACGCATGAAGTACTTGATCTTGCGGCCGTGAATCCCGCCCTCGTCATTGACGAGCTGAAAGCGGAGCGCGCTGCCCCGCAGGACCGCCCCCCAGGGCGCGGCAGGGCCCGTCAGGGGACCGAACTGACCGACCCGGACCTCCTTGTCGTCAAACCCCTTTGCCGCCTGGGACGGCGGCGCCAGGATCAGGACGCCCAAAATGGCGATGATTGCAAAAATCCACACACGACCTGTTTTCATAAAACCTCCTTCGTTCATCTCGGGCAACTCCGGCCCGGTTTTCGCCCCTTCGGCCACCCTCCAGGCGGCGTTCTCTCGTGCGATCCACGTACCCCGAAACGATGGCTATTTTTTCTTCCAGCTGGCCAGTTCGTTGGGCGTCCAGTCCATCACCTTGATATATGTCGCATTGGGGCCGCACTTCATAACCATGATGGAATCGGTCCCCTGATGCCGCGTCGGCGTGTAGGTGATCTTCCCGCCGGTGCCCTGGAAATTTCTGATCTTGTTGAGTTCCCTGAGGCAGGCCTCGGTGCTCAGGTTCTTGCCGACCTTCTTCAAGGCATAGATCAGCGGCTCGGTAAACATGATCCCCGCATGGAAGAAAACACCCCAACGCTCCTCCGGCGCGTATTTCTTTGTCGCCTCTCGGTATTTGTCCATCACGGGATGCCTGGTTTCGGGGGGCAGCGTGAACGCGCCCGTAATCACGCCCTCCCAGAGACCGCCTGAAATCTTGTACATCAGTTCGTAATCCCCGAGCGTCATCGAAGACACCCACTGCGGCGTGTATCCGATGGACTTGCTGGTCTTGAGGGCGATGACAGCCGTCTTGGGCGCCACCCACATCAGGACCGCCTCCGCTCCGGAACTCTTGAATTTCTGCATCTGTGAAGCCAGATCCTGTTCCGTGGGTTCGACGGGGATCTCCGCCACGGCCTTCATCTTGTACTTGTTCAGGCGCTGGAGAACCCCCTTGAGACCGTTCTTTCCGTAAGGGTCGTTCTGATAGAGGATGCCGATCTTCTTCATTTTGAGTTTTTCGACGACATATTTCGTCAGCACGCTGGCCTCGTCCTCATAGAGGGGCATAATCGTGAACAGGTAAGGATTGACGGGGAAAACGTACTCCTCGACGGACGTCGCCGGACCGACCCAGATGACCTTGTTGTCCCTCAGATAATCCTTGACGGCCATGCCACCGGCAGCGGACGTCCCGCAGACAAACGAGAAGATCCCCTGCTGTTCGACAAGCTCCTTCACGACGAGTTTCGTCTGCGCGGGGTTGTACTGATCATCGCGAACGAAATGCTTCAGCTTCCGCCCGTGAATCCCCCCTTCGGCGTTCACGATGGCGGCCACGACATTAGGGCCGCGCGCCACGTTTCCCCAGGCGGCCGCCGGTCCCGTCTGCGGACCCCAGGCGGCGATTCTGATCTCCTTGTCGTCGAATCCCGGCTTTCCGGCAAAGGCAGCCGGTGCCATGATCATCACGGCGGCCAGCGCCACAACCATCCACCCCATCGTCGTCTTGAACCTCATGTGCGTCTCTCCTTTCCGGTATCGGATACATTTCCCCAACAGCGATCCGCGCGGTTCAACCCTCCCGCATCACTGTCCCCTCGTGGACGACTTCCCGGACGTCGCCCAAATCCGGATGCCTTCCTTCACCCCCCCTTCCCTCTTTTATCTTGATTCCTTGTTCGGCTATAAGTCTCTCATCCCTTGTACCATTTCCCCCTCTCCTTGACGAAAGGGAAGGCAAAATTGACTTCCGTTTTCGGCCCGCCTTCCTCGAGAACCAGAATCAGCTCCACCTCGACCCGGGCAACCTTGTCGATCTTCGGGTAGCGCCGGCGATCCTCATTGCGTCGGATATCCGATATCCTGACGATCCGGTAGGACGCGATCGCCGGAGCATTCTCCGCCTCCGTGAGGTACATCCCGTAGGTATTGCGCATGCAATAGGGAGAGGAGGGCGCCAGGCTCTCGTAAATCGCCTTGTGGTCCCGTCTGACCTCCGCGTCCAGATAATGAACCACGGCCCGGTAGACGGCCCGGTTTTCGAAGAAGGAATCGGCCCGATCAGCGGCGCCCGAGCAGCCAAGCAGGAAAACCGCAATCAGGAGGCCGGCCGCGATGTGCCCCGCGACGCGCCTTTGTCGGGACGCGGGACGGATATCACCATCATCGGAACCTTGATGAAGAATGCTCACGGACACGCTCCTGAAGCAGGGGGTCTACACCTTCTTGACATAGTGTTTGGCAAACAGCCCGCTCGGACGAATGCAGAGGACCAAAACGATCACGACAAAGGCGACGATGGGCTTCCATTCTGGCCAGACATATCCGAAAAAGTTCTCGATCAGCCCCAGGAGCTCCCCGCCGATGAATACCCCCGGGATGCTCATCAGCCCGCCCAGCACCGCCGCAGCGAACGCCCGCAGAAACGGCTCCAGCATGAACCCCGGATCGAGCGTCGATCGGGACGCAAAAAACATGGCCGCGATGGTGCCGATCAGAGAACTGAACCCCCAGGCGATGGAAAATACCCGCTCGACGCGGATGCCCATGATTTTGGCGGCATGCTGATTCTGCTGCGTGGCACGCATGGCGATGCCCAGTTTGGTGTACTTGAAGAACAGGAAGAGCAGAACCATGACCAGCGCGGCCGTGATGAAGACGGCGATGGCCCAGTCGTTGATGATCATGCCGGGAAAGGGCTCGTGGGTGACCTGGTAGGACATGGGAACGACGAATTCCTTCTGTTCGGCGCCCCATTTCCACCCGGCCAGCCCCATCAGCAGCATTTCGGCGCCCAGGGTAATGACGATCAGTCCCAGCAGGCTGGGATGCTTGGCCGGCCTCAGAAACAGGAATTCGATCAGAACGCCCAGCAGGATCGCAAACGCCATGGTCAGGATAAACGCCAGCCAGAAGGGGTAGTGATAATAGTTGAGGATGTGGAAGGCGATGAAGGTCGACAGCATGGCCATTTCGCCCTGCGCGAAATTGACGACTTCCGAGGTCTTGTAGATGATGACCACGGCGATGGCGAAAAGTCCGTAACACGCCCCGATGGCCAGGCCTTCAATGATGAGTTGTCCGATCATCTGTTCCCCCTGTTGTCATGAACATGGTATTTCAGCGTTTCTAGCGTCCCGGTTTCAGAAGGTCGCGCGGTCCCCGCTCCCCTCCCCCGTTCGACATCAGAACGGCCAGGTCATCCAGTACTTCTTGATCCGGATCCAGATCCCGTACATGCCCAGGGGCTCGAAGATCACGATCCCGATCATGATGAGCCCCAGGACGATGCTGTTGATGTTCTCGAGCCCCATGACGGAGAACCACCGGCTGGACACGGTCACCAGGAAATCCCCTAAAACGGGCACCTCGGCCACGTTCTTGAGGAGGCTGTACTGGAGATAGGTGATCAGCACCGCGCCCATGATCGGTCCGGCGATGGAGCCGAGCCCACCGACAACAACCATCACCAGAAATATGATCGACAGGATCATGTTGAAGGTGAAGGGATCGAAAAACCCGAGCACAAACCCGAACAGGCCCCCGGCAATCCCCGCGTAGAACGCGCTGATGGCAAACGCCAGGGTTTTGTAGATCGTCAGATTGATTCCGATCACCTCCGCCGCGATGTCGCTGTCACGAATGGCGACAAAAGAACGGCCCACCCGCGTCTTCATGATGTTGCGGGCGGCAATGACCATCAGAATCGCGACAACAAGGATCAGGTAGTATTTCTGCGCGTCCGTCTGAAGGATAAAGCTCGCATTTAACTGCGGGATGCCAATGTCGAGGGGCGGCGCCTGGATCCCCGTGCGCCCCCCGAAAAACTGCCAGTGTCCGATGACGTGCATGATGGCCAGACCGAACCCCAGGGAGGCCACCGCCAGATAGGGTCCCTCAAGACGCAGGGCGGGCAGACCCAGCAGGAACCCGAAAAAGGCGGCGATAAACCCGGCGAGCAGAAGGGCAACCACGAACGGGATTTGGAGTTTGAGCATCAGCAGGGCCGTGCCATAAGCACCGATGGCAAAGAACCCGGCATGTCCCAGAGAGATCTGCCCCGTATAACCGACGAGGACATTCAGTCCGACCGCCAGAATCACGTGAACCATGACGATGTTCAACAGAAAGATGTAATACTTGGGCGCGAAGAACGGAATGGCGAAGAGCAGCAACATGAGCGCCACCGACCAGAAGAGCACCACATTACTTTCAAAAAGCTGAACATCCTCAAAATAATCACGCTTCATATCCATGACAACACCTCATCAACCGGAATGGTTTTTCATCCTTTTAAGCGGAACGGTTCATGCCGCGCAGAAACCGTTCTTCTTCATGAAAACGCATCCGGCATGGCCCCGACGACAGACTGACCAGTCAATCGATACCTCCGAACGCGATGATATCCTGCGTGACAAAGAATCAATCCAACACGTTTTGAAGGGTTGGCCCGAAGGTCGCTCCCAGGACGCATGGAAGAAAAAAAAGAATTAATAAAAGCGGAAAGCCCAGGCTCCCCCCGAAGCCTGAGCGTTGATAGCAGAGGCCTACCCCCCCTGTCAAGGGGAAAGACTCCTTCAAGGAATGGGTTGTCATGCGATGCAGGGGTGTGCTATAGGTGCGCCAACAAAGCAGGGGATTCCGTAGATCCATGAAATATTTCCTTTGTGTCTTGGGGATGGTCTTGATCATCGAAGGGCTGCCCTATTTCGCCTTCCCGGATAAAATCAAGCAATATCTCAGCCTGATCCATCAAGTCCCGGATCAAACGCTCCGGATCCTGGGTTTGGCGGCAACGGTCGCCGGACTGCTCTTCGTGTATTTTGGACGTCAGTAGCGGGATAGACCGCAGCGTGGAGCGTCGCACGGCGGGCGGCTTGAAAGGGGGAGAAGCCTTCAGGGCATCCTGTCAAATTCCGGCATCGAAGCAGGCATGGCAGGATGAGAGGGCCTATGAATGGACCTGAGCGATTTCACCTATGAATTGCCGAACGCATTGATCGCGCAGCGGCCCTGTCCGGTTCGAGACGCCTCCCGCATGATGGTCCTCCATCGGCAGGACCGCCGGATCGAACATCGACGGTTTCTCGAATTGCCGGATTATCTGGAGAAGGGCGACGTGCTGGTCGTGAACGACTCGCGCGTCATTCCGGCCCGCCTTTACGCACGCAAGGAGACGGGCGGCACGGTGGAGGTGCTGCTTCTGAAGAAGCTGCGGGAAGCAGGTTCGGACACGCAAACCTGGGAAGTCCTGCTGAGGCCGGCCCGCCGGGCCGCCGCCGGACAGGCGCTGTCTCTGCCGGGCGGGGCCCGGGCCGTTATCCGTGAACGCGTGTCGGATAAAAAATGGGCCGTCGAGTTTTCAACCGGCACGGACTTCGCGGCCTACCTGCGCCGGAACGGCGAGGCCCCGCTTCCCCCTTACATCAAACGCCGTCCCGGAGACACCCCCCCTTTCCACGACCGAGACCGCTATCAGACCGTCTATGCCCGCGCCGACGGCTCCGTCGCGGCGCCGACGGCCGGACTGCACTTCACACCCGGGACCTTCGATGCCCTGCGCTCACGCGGCGTTTCGGTGGCCGCGGTCACCCTGCATGTCGGTTACGGCACCTTTCTTCCCCTGACGGCCCCCCGCATCGAGGATCATGTCATGGAGGAGGAGTCCTTCGAAATCGGCGCCAAGGCGGCGGACGCGATCAATGCGGCCAGGCGGGTGGTCGCCGTGGGGACGACCGCGACCCGGGTGCTCGAATCGGCGGCCGACGAGCGCGGGAGAATTCGCCCGACCGCGGGCGCCACGCGTTTGTTCATTTATCCGGGTTACCGCTTCAAGCGCGTGAACCTGCTGCTCACGAATTTTCATCTTCCGGCCTCCTCGCTTCTGCTGCTCGTATCCGCCTTCGCGGGCCGGGAATGCCTTCTTGACGCCTACCGTCAGGCCGTCGAGGCCTCCTACCGCTTTTACAGCTACGGGGACTGCATGCTGATTTTATGAGGCCGGGCGTTCGGCGTCAGGCCAAATACGATGTGAGAAGCCAAAGGTGCAGATCGGGCGGCAGGCGTCACGGCAAAGGGACAGGGGCCTAAGGAACCGGATCATGACGGCGTTTCATTTCCAAATCCTCAAAAAGGACACCCGCTCTGCGGCGCGGCGCGGAGAGATGGCCACCCCCCATGGCACCGTGCAGACGCCGGCGTTCATGCCGGTCGGCACACAGGGAACCGTCAAGGGCCTCACCCCGGAGATGCTCCGCGAGCTCGGCGTCGAAATGATCCTCGGCAACACCTATCACCTCACCCTGCGGCCGGGACACGAGCTCATCCGTCACCTGGGCGGACTGCACCGGTTCATGAACTGGCCGGGTCCCATCCTCACCGACAGCGGCGGATTCCAGATATACAGCCTGGGCGCCCTGCGCAGGATCACCGCCGACGGGGCGCTTTTCCAGTCCCACATCGACGGTTCACGTCACATGCTCACGCCGGAGCGTGCCGTCGAAATCCAGGAGGCCCTGGGCGCGGACGTCATGATGTGTCTCGACGAATGCACGCCGTACCCGGCCACGCGGGAGCAGGCGGAGGCCTCCCTGGATCTCACGCTGGCCTGGGCGGCCCGCAGCCGGGCGGCGCGTACACGGGAGGATCAGGCCCTGTTCGGCATCGTGCAGGGCGGGATGCACCTCCCCCTGCGCCGCCGGTCCGTCGAGGCGCTCGCGGACATCGGTTTCGACGGCTACGCCCTGGGCGGGCTCAGCGTCGGAGAAGAGAAGGACCAGATGCTGGGCGTCGTCCGCGAGATCGGCCCGTTGCTGCCCGAGGGGCGGCCGCGCTATCTCATGGGCGTCGGCACGCCGGAAGACATCGTGAACTGCGTTGCGTACGGAATCGACATGTTCGACTGCGTGATTCCGACCCGGTGCGCCCGGAATGGATTGTTATTTACAAACGGTGAAAAGGTTGTTATAAAGCACGCCCGCCACAGGGAGGACCCCTCTCCCTTGGACTGTTTATGTGATTGTTACACTTGCAGACATTATTCCCGGGCCTACCTTCGGCACCTGTACATGGCCGGCGAAATCCTGGCCATGGTGCTGAACACGATCCACAACGTCCGTCACTACCAGCGGTTGATGGCACGGATCCGGCAGGCCATTGAGGAAGACCGCTACGATGCGTTCAGGGCGCAATTTCTGAACGAACAGGAATTGGGGAGGGGGGCCGATCCCCAGGAATGATCCATCCCAGTCAGGCCCGTGGAGGAGGATTTGACGTTGACAGACATCGCCTATGCCATGGGGAGCGCCGGCGGCGGGGCGGCCGGCGGCGGGGATCTCAGCTTTATCGTCATGATGGCCATCCTGTTCGCCATCTTTTATTTTCTCATCATTCGCCCACAGCAGAAAAAACAGAAGGAACTCAAGGAGATGCTTGCAAACCTCAAGCATGGTGACGTGGTCGTGACGACGGGGGGGATCCACGGCAAGATCACCGCCCTGACGGAGACGATCGTGACGCTCGAAATTGCCGACAAGGTCAGGATCAAGGTCTCCCGGGGGTTCATCAGCGCGGTCCTGCCCAAGGGCGACCAGTAAGGAAAGGGGTAACGGATTATGATGAGCGGCATCAAATGGCGCGCCGCCCTCGCGGTTGCGGCCTGCCTGGTGGCGTTGTTCTTTCTGACACCGACGCTGGTAAGCGATCTTCCGGTGTTCTGGAACGACCACCTTCCCAAGGACAAGATCCATCTGGGGCTCGATCTTCAGGGCGGCATGCACCTCGTCCTCGAGGTGGACGCCGCCAAGGCGGTGGACAGTACGCTCCTGCGGACGGCCGGCGATCTCAAGGAGACCCTGATGGCGAAACGGGTGCGCTTCCGCCAGGCGGATGCCGCGAAGGCCGGCCTCGTCACCTACGAACTGCCCGACGGCGCCTCCCGCACCGCGTTTGAAAAGGTCCTCAAGGACAACTACCCCGATATCGAGGTGGCCGCTTCGGAAATCCGCGAGGGGCGTGAAATCGTCTCCCTCAAGATCAACGACAAGCGGGCCGGCGAGATCAGGAAAATGGCGGTCGAACAGAGCCTCGAGACCATCCGCAACCGCGTCGATCAATTCGGCATTTCGGAACCGGAAATCATCCCCCAGGGCGACGATCGCATCATCATCCAGCTGCCCGGCGTCAAGGACACCCAGCGGGCCAAAAATCTGATCGGGCGCACGGCCCTTCTGGAATTCAAACTGGTGGACGAGGAGCATTCCGTCGACGAGGCCCTGCGGGGCAGCGTCCCGGACGGGAGCATGGTCCTGTACGAATCCCGCCTGGACCGGGAGTCCGGACGGCGGATCGACACCCCGCTGCTTCTGAAAAGCGCAACGCTGTTGACGGGGGAGTCCCTGGAAAACGCCAAGGTGCAGATCTCGGACCGTTTCGGCGAACCCCACGTCTCGATCAAGTTCAACGCCCAGGGGGCCAGGGAGTTCGAACGCATCACGGGAGCGAACGTCAAGCGGCGCCTGGCGATCGTCCTCGACGGCGTCGTTCATTCGGCGCCCGTGATCCAGGAGCGGATTGCCGGCGGCAACGCCCAGATTACGGGTTCCTTCACCATGGATGAGGCGCGCGACCTCGCCATCGTGCTCCGGGCGGGCGCCCTCCCCGCACCGGTCAAAATTCTCGAGGAAAGAACGGTCGGCCCCTCGCTGGGGCAGGATTCGATCGACAAGGGAACCTGGGCGTGCATCATCGCCAGTATTCTGATCCTCCTGTTCATGATCGTTTACTATCGCCTGACCGGCATGATCGCGGATGTGGCTCTGGTCATGAACCTGATGCTGCTGTTGGGCGTCATGGCGGCCTTCAAGGCAACCCTCACCCTCCCCGGCATCGCCGGCATCGTGCTCACCATCGGCATGGCCGTGGACGCCAACGTCCTGATCAATGAACGGATCCGGGAGGAGATGCGACTGGGCAAAACGCTGCGTGCGGCCGTCGAAGCCGGTTATGCCAAGGCCTTTTTGACGATCCTGGACTCCAACATCACCACGCTCGTGGCCGCCCTGTTCCTCTTTGGTTTCGGAACCGGCCCTGTGAAAGGATTCGCCGTGACGCTGACCATCGGCATTATCGTCAGCATGTTCACCGCCGTGTTTGTCACACGGATCATCTTCGACTACTTCATCTGGAACCGGAAGGTCCAGAAGATCAGTATTTAGGGATAAACAGCGGCCCTGCGGTTGGGCATCGGCTCCGCCCTCCGGCGCCTCGTGTGATGAAGGAGAATTCAATGGAAATCATCAAAGCGGAAACCCACTTCAATTTCGTCAAGCTGATGAAACCCGCCGTGCTGCTGTCGATGGCCGTGATCCTCATCGGCATCATCTCCCTGATCTGGCACGGGGGGCCCAATTACGGCATTGATTTCGCCGGCGGATCTCTGATCCAGGTCAAGTTTCAATCCGCCCCCGATGCCGACAAGATCCGGGGTTCGCTCAAGCCTGTGGGATTTGAGGGCAGCATCATCCAGCAGTTTGGCTTGAACGAGGTCATTATTCGCACCCCCCAGTCCGCAGCCACCGACCCTCACGGATTGACCTCCCGTGTCGATGATGCGCTCGGCGCCGCTTTCGGAAAAGGCGCCTACGAGGTCCGCCGGATCGAAGTGGTCGGTCCCAAGGTCGGAAAGGATCTGACCCGGAAGGCCCTGCTCGCCATCGTCTTTTCATGGATCGGCATCCTGATCTATGTCGGCGTGCGGTTCGAATTCCGTTACGCCCTGGGAGGGATCATCGCCCTGGTCCACGACGTGCTCGTCACGATCACCTTCATGTCTCTCTTCAACAAGGAGTTCGATCTCAACATTGTGGCGGCCCTGCTAACCATCATCGGGTATTCGATCAACGATACGATCGTGATCTTCGACCGGATCCGCGAGAATTCGCGAAAGGACACCAAGACGCCCCTGCTGGACATCATCAATACGAGCGTGAATCAAACCCTCGGCCGAACCATTCTGACGTCCTTGACGGTTTTCATGGTGCTGCTTGTCCTGTTCTTTTTCGGCGGCGCCGTCATCCATGACTTCACGTTTGCCCTTCTCGTGGGCACCGTCGCGGGCGTCTACTCGACCATCTTCATCGCCAGCCCGATCGTTTTGCTCTTCGAAAAAATCAAGCCGGCGCGACCCAGGGGGAAAAGCCGTTGACGCCGCTTGCGACCGCCGCCCTGACCCTTTTCATTCTGGTCCTGCTGATCGGGCTTTTCATCACGGTATTCGGACTTCCGGGAAGCCTGCTCATCTTCCTGGCGGCCCTGTTGTACGCGGTGGCGACGGGATTTTCTCCTCTCGGGTTCCCGACGATCATGGCGCTGCTGCTGCTGGCGTTGATCGCCGAAGGGCTGGAATTCCTGCTCGGCATGTGGGGAGCCCATCATGCCGCCGCCTCCCGGCGGGGGCTGGCGGCCGCGGGGGTCGGGGGCGTCGCGGGCATGATGGCCCTGACCCCCTGGCTCTACGGTCCCGGCGCCCTGATCGGATTGTTCGCGGGGGCCTTCACCGGCGTCTGGATCACCGAGATGATCCGTCAGTGGAACCTCAAGTCCGCCTTTCGCGCCGAGCCGCGCGCCATTCTGGGATGGACCACCGGAAGCCTGGTCAGAGGTGCGCTGACCGTCGGGATGACGGTCGTGATCCTGATCACGATCTATTCATAAGGAAAAACCATGACGCAAGAAAAATCGAAAATCCAGGAATATGTCGAAGCCATCATCCTCGCGATCCTGATCGCCTTCTTCATTCGCACTTTCGTCATCCAGGCCTTCAAAATCCCTTCGGGCTCCATGAAACCCACCCTGCTCATCGGCGATCATATCCTCGTCAACAAGTTCATCTATGGGGTCAAGGTGCCCTACCTGCGCAGCACGATCCTGCCGTTTCGCGAACCCAAGCGGGGGGACATCGTCGTGTTCATCTATCCCGAGGACCGCTCCAAGGATTTCATCAAGCGGGTGGTCGGCGTGTCCGGGGACACCCTGGAGATCCGGAACAAGAAGATATTCCTGAACGGCCTCCCCTACGACGACAAGCACGGCATCTATGTGGACGACTTCATCATTCCCGGCGCCATCCAGCCCCGGGACAATTTCGCACCCGTCACCGTTCCGAAGGGATCGCTCTTCGTCATGGGCGACAACCGCGATCAGAGCTATGATAGCCGGTTTTGGGGATTCGTTGAGCAGAAGGATGTCATGGGAAAGGCCATGGTCATCTACTGGTCCTGGGACCGCGAGGCGTTCGGTGTTCGCTGGAGCCGTCTGGGGAAGATCCTGCGTTGACGGCGGGAGCAATCGTAACATGCGGAGACGATTTTTGACCCGAAGCGAGACGACGTTTCTTGAAACAGCCTGAATCGGATTCCTTCTGGGGCGGTATCATCAAATCCATGGGTTTGGTCTTTGGAGATGTCGGCACCAGCCCCATCTATACCCTGACCGTCATCTTTGCCCTGACAGAACCCACCTACGACAATGTCCTGGGAATCCTGTCTCTATTGGTCTGGACCCTGACGATCCTGGTGAGCGTCGAGTACGCCTGGCTGGCCACGGGGCTTTCCCGCAAGGGCCAGGGGGGTGAAATCGTCCTGCGGGAGATTCTGCTGACCCACCTCAAATCGGTGCGTGCCATCGCCTTTGCCGGCCTCCTGACCTTCATGGGGGTTTCCCTGCTCTTGGGAGACGGCGTCATCACGCCCGCGATTACGATCCTGTCCGCCGTCGAGGGCCTTCTGCTCATTCCCGGCATGGAGACGCTGAAACAGGGGACGCTGATCGGGATCGCCGCCGGCATCGCACTGACCCTGTTCATTGCCCAGTATCGGGGATCGGACCGCATGGCCGCAACGTTCGGACCGATCATGCTGGTCTGGTTCAGCGCCCTCGCCCTCTC
>Ga0209606_1000973_pt1 | contig 39141 bp, 35 predicted proteins | sample AD_UKC057_MetaG_FD_184412 | JGI IMG/M metagenome (GOLD analysis project Ga0209606, IMG submission 184412) | Active sludge microbial communities of municipal wastewater-treating anaerobic digesters from USA - AD_UKC057_MetaG (SPAdes) (version 2) | ecosystem: Engineered > Bioreactor > Anaerobic >... | reverse complement strand
AGTAAAGGAAAAACCGGTGATATCCGAAATGGGAGTCAGCATCAACAGATCTTTGGTGGTATTGTAATACAGATCCAATGACCCGAACACTCTGTTATCCAGGAAACCAAAATCCAAACCAAGGTCCCGGGTAATGGTCGTTTCCCATTTGAGGTTGGGGTTGGCCATAACATCGGAACCTGGCTGATAGATTACCTGCCTTTCTTCGTTAATAGAATAGTTTGCCAATCCTCCCGTAGTCCAGTTCATTTTCCAAAGATCCGCACTGATTCCGTCGTTACCTACAGAGCCCAGGGAAAAACGCAGTTTTAGGTTGTCTACCCAGTCCTGCTCTTTGATAAAATTCTCTTCACTTGCACGCCAGGCAATGGCTCCGGCAGGGAAATACCCCCAGCGATTAGTGGGAGCAAAACGGGAAGAACCATCCGCACGGAAAGTTACTGTGAGCAGGTAGCGGTCGAGCAGGCCGTAATTAGCTCTGGCAAAATAGGACATCAATCTTGAAGGCGTTCCTATCGATCCGGACAGAGAATGATAAGCCAGGTTACCGGGATCGTACTGATCCATCATAGCAAAGGCGCGTTCCGGAGTATAAGAGGCCGGATAGCGGCTGCCCGAAATAGACATGCTTTCCGAGTTAGAATCCATTATTTCCTGACCCAGCGTCACACCTACATGATGAGCTTCTCCCAAATCCCGAATTTCGTAACTCAGGACGTTGGCCCAACGCATATTCCAACCTTCGGAACGAGAAATGCTGGCATTACCGCTGTACGTTTTGTTGCCGTTGGCATCGTAATAGTCGTTAAAAATAGCCCCCGTCCAGGTATGATTTTTGTTCCAATAGGTATTCAAACCTAATTCGGTGCGTGCAACCAAACCTTTAATAATTTCCCAGTTCAAAGCCGTATTGGCCCTAAGGCTGCGATTGTTTCTTTCAGGAGTATAGTCTTTGATTCTGGCTACCGGATTGAACTCATCCTGAAGCAATTCGTCGTACATTCCCAGGGAACTGTTTACCATAGGATCCAACTCTCCCATGACATGCTGAGTGACAATGGGACGGAAAAAATAAGAACTCGATAAAACGGAACCCCGTGCGTTGGTCGTGCTTTCATTTCCTACGCTATTGGTGTGCGTAAATCTGGTATCGAGCGATAAGGTGAGTTTTTTGTATAGTTTATGATCCAGCTTGATAGAAGCATTGGTTCTTTTATACCAGGAATTCACTTTCAGACCATCGTCATCGATGTGGTTAAACGCAACTAAAAAATTTGTTTTGTCGTTGCCACCGGTGATGTTCAGGTTGTGGCTATGCGAAAAACTTTCGCCGTAAACCTGACGTTGATAGTTTTGGGCCACTACATTCTTGTAGTAATCTATACCGGGAGTATTGCCGTAGGTGGCGGCGTAAGGCCCTATGGCCCACAACATTTCCCAGGCATCCCGATAAGCAGCTCCAATGGCGTCGGCATAAGCCCAGTTGTACGCTACGTAATCATAGGCACCCAAAGTTTCGAAATATTTGGTGGGCACCTTGCTTTGTGCATAACCACTGTAGGTAATGCTGGTTTTGCCTTCTTTGGCAGATTTGGTAGTTACAATAATAACACCGTTGGCACCACGAGCACCATAAATGGCAGTAGATGACGCATCCTTGAGCACATCAATGCTTTCGATCTGTTCTGCAGGGATATCACTGATGCTGCTCACCGGGAAACCGTCTACCACATACAAGGGTTCATTACTTTGTGAAATAGACCCTCCCCCGCGTACACGAATGGAGATACTGGCATCAGGCCTGCCGTCTTGTGAAACCACATTGACACCGGGCAGTTTTCCCTGTAGTGCCTGAGCGGCGTTAGCCACCGGAATGGTAGCAATTTCTTTACCGGGAATAGAGGCCACCGCTCCTGTGAGGTCTCTTTTGCGAACCGTACCGTAGCCTATTTTTACGACTGCCTCCAGTTCCCTAACATCTTCTTCCATGGTTACGTTGATCACAGACCGGCCGTTGATGGCTATGGTCTGGGACAGATAACCAATGTAAGAAAAAACCAACTGACCGTCGGCAGCCACCGAAAGAGAATAAGCACCATCAATGTCGGTAACAGTGCCTCTGTCTCCTGCAGCCACGTTTACACCGATCAGCGGTTCACCTGCGGCATCTTTGACAACACCGCGCACCATTTGCTCCTGCGCAAATGCAAACAAGCAAGTCGCGGCCAGAAATGAGGTCACGAATACTCGTCTGAAAAATGATACAAGATTCATAATACGTGTTTTGATTGTTGATAATTAAGGTTATTTGAAAATAGGTTTTAAATTAAAGAAAAGAATTATAACAAAAATTTAGCGCATATGTATTCAGGTTTAAGGTCTGTGAATATCGTTTTTTCTATGGTTAAGACATGCAAATGTAAGGAATTTTTTTAACTTTATTGTCTAACTCACTCTTCAGATAGTTAATTTATACAAATTTACCCTTGTGTATTACAAGTCAGCTCTTTGTTTTACGTGGAAATCTTTCGATACATCTTTTGTTTTAGATTTTTAGCCTTGTGTTTTTCATTTTTATGTCCGGAAAATAGAGGATATGGCGTTTAATCTGTATTTTTACCAATAAATTTTTTTTCCTCATGACGGTCTTTAAATCACTGTTTCCGGTTTTGCTTTTTTGTGGCTTGTGTATGAATCAAGCCTACGCTTTTGATGGTTCCGAATCGACAACCTCCAAAGAAGCCGGGGCTTTTAAAACTGCCATCGAAAACCGGCAGTTTGTTTTTCAGGCCCAGACGGCACAGCCCATGGCCTGGAGAAGCGTCAATCTGAGTTACGGGTTCCACCTTAAGGTAAGTCCTGATAATATAGAAGCCTACCTTCCCTATTATGGAAGAGCCTATAAAGCTCCGCTCAGCTACGAAGAAAGCGGGGTGAAATTCAATTCCCACGATTTTGATTATCAGGTAAAAGAAGGCAAAGACGGCAGGCTGGATATTACCATTAAGCCAAAAGACGTCACCGGTAAAAACTATATATTGTATCTCTCAGCCTTTCCCGAAGGCAGTTGCAGCCTCTCGGTCCAGGATCCCGACCGCCAACACATCCACTTCAATGGCATTCTGGAATTGCCGGAGTAATTGGCAAGCATAGATTCAACATCCCAATGCAACCAGTTGCATTTACTAATTGAATTTACTAAACCCTGAAAATTATCTGCCGGAATCGGCAATCATTCGGCGAATGGTAGTGTTTAGAGTGGTGGAATTCAGAAAATCCTCGATATTTATATGTATTCTGTAATCCCAACGATGTTTTGAGTTCTCCGGCACGTTGATACGTTCCGTTTCCGCCCGGGTTTTTCTCAAATCGTTATGCAGCGCCAGCCAATCTTGCCAGGGAAGTATCACCCACATGGCATTGGAAGACAAGTGATGTTGCAAAATCCTGTAAGCCAGATCGGCACTGCATTCGAGAGGCGCATCGCCTTGTTCATGTAAAACCGATTGCCAGTAGCGTCCGGCCTGTAAAGGATTTTCTTCCCACCAAGTCCTTAACGGCGACATATCGTGCGTGGAAGTTGTGCACACCGACAAATAGGGAATACGATCCAGAGCTTCAAATTCAACGCCAAAAGTTTTGGGCATACGCTCCAGTTCGAGGCTCAGCATACAGAGTTGCTCCATAACTTCGGGCACAGAGGCCGGTATCATACCCAAATCTTCGCCGCAGGCGATCATGCTGCTCGACGAAAGCAATTCGGGCAAACTTTTCATGGCCTGCTCTTTCCAGAATTCGTTATGTCTTTCGAAATAAAAATGCTCATAAAGACGATCGAAGGCCTTTTGCTGTTTTTCGCTCAGGCAACGATAGGCGACTGTCTGATTTCCGAGAATCCTGGGGTGGTAACGACCTGCTTTGTCTCTGTCTTCGATAAAAAGGACTTCGGTGCACATACGGCATAAAGCCTCCCGCAGCCGGGAAATTTCTTTTTGAGTAGAATCGCCGAAATAATTCCTCACTTTGGATTGGGTGTCCAATTCTTCTTTCAACAAATATCTTTGATGATTACCCGTCTGATCGGGCTTTGACCCGGGAGCGGGCGATTCTTTTTTCGACGAATGTCTTTTTTGATTACCCGGCGATCTGAGATAAGAAAAAATCTCCAGCCCCGGATATTCCCCAAGCAGAACTTCGTCAACTAAAGGCTTGCACATCGTTTGCCGGTCGAAATCCAGACCGAAAGCCCTGATTTCTTTCGGAGTGTAGGGCAAGGCAGGCTTGAAATAACCCAATAAACCCGAAGTTGAATCGGTGGGAATACTCCAGATACGGAAAAAACCCAAAATATGATCGATACGGTAAGCATCGAAATACTTTGCCATATGTTGCAAACGCTTGCGCCACCATTTGTATTGCCAACGATGCATTACGTTCCAGTCGTAAACCGGGAAACCCCAATTCTGCCCCTGATCGGAAAATTCGTCGGGTGGAGCGCCGGTTTGCAAATCGAGGCGAAACAAGTTTTTGTGTTGCCAGGCTTCCACGCTGAATCGATTGACGCCTATCGGAATATCGCCCTTGAGCAATATGCCCTTTTGAGCTGCATAGTCGTGTACCTGTTCCAACTGGCAGTGGAGTTGAAACTGGATATAATAATGAATGGCAATGTCTTTATGCCAGGATTGCTTGGGGTCGCAAAGCCTGGAAATGCTTTCGCTGTCGTAATTGGAATATTCCCCCCAGGCTTTGGGATCGGGATTATTCAGCTTACGCAATAAATAGCAATAGGCGGCATAGGGCTGCAGCCAGTAACTGTTTTCTTTTAGAAAACGCTTATAATCAACCGATTGGATTATTTTCCCTTGTTCCTGATCAAAAAGTAGCCGGAAATACTCCCATTTGAGCGATAACACCTCTTCGTATTTCACACTTTCGCTCAAGTTCAACTGCTTAGCTCTTTCTTCGAAAGACGCTGCCTTGTCTCTGTCCTCAAGTGCCGGTAACAAAGAAGGGGCTGCGTAAATGGGATGCAGGGCAAAAACCGAAATAATGCTGTAAGGATACGAATCGTACCAGGAAAAACTGTTGGTCGTGTCCTGAACGGGCAAAAGCTGCAAAATTTTTTGTCCGCTTTGCTCCAGCCAGTCAATCATCGGAAACAGATCTCCAAAATCACCTATGCCCCAATCCTTGTCCGAACGAAGTGAAAAAACGGGGATGGCGGTTCCGGCCGATTTCGCCGGTTCTGTCTGCCAGGTGTCCAGAACTTCTGCAAACTGCTCTGTAAGAGATGTAAGCGTCAATTGATGACGCCCCCATTCCCGGCGGGTGATGCGCCCATTTTCCCTGACAAGGTAACGATAAACAAACACCCCTTTTTGCCGCACGGGCAAATCCAGCGACCAATATCCTTCGGACCGGTAGGTCATAGGCCTTGCCTGCTCGTCGCGCAACCAGGCTGTTGTTTCCTGAGAGCCGCAAAAAAGTAGTTCCTGCCCCGGATAGGTGTGGTAGTGAATAGTGAAACGGATAGTCATGATCGAATGGATAATAAACTGAACGGCTTTATTTACAGGAATATACTGCGGCGTAATGGTATTAAAAAAGACCGGCCCCAAAAGTCAGAAACACTCCAAAACTTTCAAGACCGGTCTTTGTTGTGGATCAGCTTTTAACGTCTGATACCCAAGTCTTTGATCAACGCACGATATTTTTCAATATCTTTTTCCTTGAGGTAATCAAGCAAACGACGACGTTTGCCTACCAACATCTTAAGGGAGCGTTCAGTGCTATAATCTTTACGATTTGACTTTAAATGTTCGGTCAAATGAGAAATACGGTATGAAAACAAGGCGATCTGGGACTCGGCGGAGCCAGTATCCGTGTTAGACTTCCCGTATTTTTCGAAGATTTCTTGCTTTTTTTCTTTCGTCAAATACATTCTTTTGTAATTTAAGTAATTAGAAAATAGTGGCCGCAAAGGTAATACTTTTATTTCTATTTTCGAGTATCTTTGCTCGTTGAGTTAAAAAATTATGCGCAAAATAATTGGTATAGGAGAAAGCATCCTCGATATCGTATTCAAAAACAGGCAACCTGTGTCGGCCACTCCCGGCGGTTCAGTATTCAACGGGCTGATTTCGCTCGGAAGGCTGGATCTTCCGGTGTATTTTGTCAGCGATATAGGTCAGGATCAGGTGGGAGAGTTTATCACCCATTTCATGGAAAACAACGGTCTTTCTTCCAAATATATGAATCTGCATCCCGACACCAACACCGCAGTTGCCCTGGCCTTTCTGGACGAAAATAACGACGCTAATTATACTTTTTACAAAGATTATTCAGTTAAGGGCCTACAGGGCAATTTTCCTCCCATCAATACCGACGATATAGTTATTTTCGGTTCTTATTATGCCCTGAATCCTTTGCTGCGCAAACGAGTAAAAGCTTTTTTGGAAAAAGCGGTACAAAAATCGGCTTTGATTTATTACGACATCAATTTCAGAAAATCTCACAGCTATCAGGCCAAAGCCTTGAATCCCGTATTGATAGAGAATTACCGCTACGCCGACATTATCAGGGGATCGGAAGACGACTTCAGGGCATTGTACCAAAAACAGCACGCCGGCGGTATCTATCGCGAAAAAATTGCCCCCTATTGCGAGAACTTTATTTTTACGGCAGCCGAAAAAAATGTGGAGTTCCATTGTCCGCGATTTACGGCGAGCTTCCCCGTCAAAAAGATCCCAACCCTCAGCACAGTGGGCGCCGGCGACTCTTTCAATGCAGGTATACTTTACGGACTTATGCAATCGGGTATTTGCCGCAAAGACCTGGCCTTGCTCGACCAAAGCGACTGGGAAAAGATTATCGCTTTGGGCATAGATTTCTCGGCAAAGGTCTGCCAATCCTACGAAAATTATATTCCCAGGCCGGAGAGTTCAAATTCAGGAGTAAACCAGTAAAGACATTTCAGAGGGATTAAACACTTCGGATGCCACCTCGCAAAGCTGCATGGCATCGACGGCCTCGATTTTGGCCATAAAATCGTCCAGGGACTGGTATTTGTTGTAATAAAGCAGGCTTTTCCCCATATTCAAAGCCCTGCTTTCTTTATTTTCGGAAGCTATGCTCAACTGGCCAAAGAGCTGTTTTTTGGCGTAATGCAATTTGGACGAACTCAAAGGCTGCTCTCGCAATTGTTTCAATTCTTTATCGATGAGCGACAGGCAACGATCGGTGTTTTTAGGATCGCTGCCAAAATAGATGGAACACAGGCCGGTATCGGTGTAAAAGCTGAGCCCCGATTCTACAGTGTACACAAGGCCACTGTGCTCACGAAGTAAAGTATTAAGCCGGCTGTTCATGCCCGGGCCGCCGAGCAGGTTGTTCAGCAGAAACAAAGCATAACGTTTTTCGTCGAACATGGAATAGGCCGTATTGCCGTACAAAACATGAGCCTGATGAGTATTTCTGGAAAAATGTTTTTTGAAAGCCTTTACCGGTTGAGGACTGCTGCGTAAATTAAGAACCGAATCGGCCGAATTGTCGGGAATTTGGGCCAGGTACTTTTGCACCAGAGCGTCCGTTTTTTTATTTTCCAGGGAAGACAGCGAAAAAAAGACCAGACGGTCGGTGGTGTAACAACGCCGGGCAAAAGCCTTGAGATCGGAAGACCCGAATGCCCGCAGACATTCCGGTGCACCCAGAATATTCCGCCCAAAAGGGTGATGTTCAAACAGACAACGCTCAAAATCATCGAAAATGAGTTCCGAAGGAGAATCTTCGTAGCTATTGATTTCGTCGAGCACCACTTCTCTTTCTTTTTCGACTTCTCTTTGAGGAAAAGTGGAATGAAAAAGCATGTCGCACAAAAGTTCCAGCGCCCTTTCGAAGTCGTTTTTGAGAAAAAGGCCGTAAACAAAGGTTTCTTCCTTGCCGGTGCTGGCATTCAATTCTCCGCCCACGGCATTTAGGCGGTTGATTACATGAAAAGCTTTACGTTTATGCGTGCCTTTGAATAATAAATGTTCCGTGAAATGCGCCAACCCCTGCTCTTTTTCTTCTTCGTCGCGAGAACCTGCAGCAATGGCAAATCCGCAACAAGAAACATCGGCCTGGCAATTTATGCGAATTACACGTATTTGATTGGGCAAAGTATAGATGTCGTCGTTCATTGCTTATGCATTAAAAATAAACAGGCTTCCGGACCGGTGTTGAACAAAAGATCAAGCACGGACAAATCGGGTAAAAAACCGAATTTCCGGTCGAAGACCTGTACATAAGGACCGGGCAACAATTCTTCGAGTCTTTGTTTTTTAGGGTGTATAAGCTCCCTGTAATCGAGTATTTCTGTTTCCGGTCCGGTTGTATAGCTTTTGCTGTATTCAAGCCTGGGTTCCAAATTAAGTAAAGCACAGATTTCTTCTCTCAAAGCCTCGTTAAAATCGAACAAATACTTGTATTTCTTTTCGTAAAAAGGATGGATATCGTCCCGATAAAAAGCAAAATAAGGGCTGGAAGCATAAGCTGAAACAAGGCTGTTCCAATGCATATGTTGCCAATTCCCGTGCCCGGACAGTTGTATGTCGCGGATTGAATTTTTGCCGGGTAGGTTTTTTTTCACGGGAATGCTCAACACCATGGGCCCGTTGGCGGCAGCAATCAGACAGCGATTACGGTAGCTTTGCTTTTGATAGTTTTCGTGTTGTTCTATCACGACCTTCCCGGCTCTTGCCAGCAAAACATAATAAGATACCGGCGCCAGGTAGGCCGTCGATAACAAGACTACAGACATGGGCTTTTTAAACGGCTTTTTTCATAAAACGCTTCCAGCGTATTTTACCCTGAAACCAATTACGATCTTTGTCGAGCGACAACCATACGCGCATGGGTTTGCCCACCACGTGGTCTTCGGGCACAAAGCCCCAGGCTCTGGAATCGGCGGAATTATGGCGGTTGTCGCCCATCATCCAATAATAATCCATTTCGAAGGTATAGTGCTCTGCCGGCTCTCCGTCAATAAAATAAAGACCTTGGCGTTCCTCAAGGCTGTGACGCTCATAAGCACATATAACCCTGCCGTAAAGCAGCACATTAGCAGGATTCAGCTCTATTGTCGCACCTTTGCAGGGTATCCAAAGAGGACCGAAATCATCGCGGGTCCATGAAACTTCATCGCTTAAAGTAAAAATCGACCCGCCCAGATCGTAAGGACCAATCTGGGTAGGTTCTATACGAACCTCATTCACCATGGGATTCTTTTTTATTTTTTCAATCACCTCTTTGGTGGCCGGAAAATGATACACCGGTAGTTTGTTGCCTTGAGCATCGGGCTCAAAACCCATCAAATCGGGCAAAGAATACTGTTCAGGAAAGAGCAAACGATCTTCTTTGCTGATGTTCCATTGTCTAAACTGAGCTTCACTGAAATAGGAGCCCTTGGTTTGCACAAAGTAATTGTATTGGGTGCCGGGCTCGTCTTCCAGGATTTTTCCATTGATATACACCTGATTGCTGATGATTTGCAAACTGTCTCCGGGCAGGCCGACGCATCGTTTAACGTAATTTTCACGCCGGTCGACAGGACGATACACTATTTCGCCGAAAGTTTGAGGATTTGTGCGGACAATGCGGGCTGCCTCTTGCATACTTATACCTCTTTCGCGGGCAATTGAATAGCAAATGGTATAATAATCAGTGTTCTGCATTTTCAGGGCAACCGTGTCACCGGCGGGGAAATTAAATACCACTATATCCTTGCGTTGAATTTTACCCAGGCCTTTTATACGTTTGTAAGGCCATTGGGGCTTTTCAAAATAGGATTTGCTGTTTACTATAGGCAGAGTATGTTGGGCCAAAGGAAACGATAAGGGGGTATTGGGCATGCGCGGTCCGTAGCTGAGCTTGCTGACAAATAAATAATCGCCCACCAATAGCGATTTTTCGAGCGAAGAACTGGGAATCTGATAATTTTGAAAAAAGAACAAAAAGACAAAATACACCGCCACTAAGGCAAATATAATGGCATCTACCCAGTCCATTATTACCCTGAAGGTCTTATTCTTGGATTTTTTCCAGAAAGACCAGGGAATATAGCGGCTGATAAACAAATCAAAAGCAAAAGGAATGGGCAAAAGCCACCACAAACTGCCCGTCCATACCACAAAAAGGATAAAGACCAGGGTCCACAAGCCAAAACTTATCCACTTGCGTTTGGTAGCGACGAATCGACATTTTTTTTCTGTATTGCTCATATTTTTTATGATTAGAATCCGAGTAAATCGTGCATGCCCAAAAAGCCTTTTTTGCCCAGGGTGTATTCGGCAGCCAATACTGCCCCCAGGGCCAATCCGGCCCTATTCTTGGCATCGTGTATAATTTTGAGGCTGTCTACCTCCGACTCGTAGCAAACTTCGTGATAACCGGGCACACTGCCTATGCGTTCGGAAACTATACTCAACTCGTCGGACTCCTTACTTTCGTAATTTACCCAGTTTTTTTTCCGGTCAAGGTTTTTCAGGATATCTTCTGCCAGGCTTATGGCTGTACCGCTGGGAGCATCCAGTTTCTGGACGTGATGAATTTCCTTCAGTCTGACTTCGTATTGCGGAAAAGCATTCATCTTTTCGGCCAGCATTCTATTCAGCACAAAAAACAAATTGACTCCCAGACTAAAATTGGAGGCATAAAAAAAGGTTTGTCCTTGCTCGCAGGCCCGGCGGACCTCACCCATATGCTCCAGCCAGCCGGTAGTTCCCGAAACCACGGGCAAACCTGCCGCAAAACAACGACGGTAATTCTGCAGGGCGGTAGAAGGGCCGGTAAATTCGATGGCAAGGTCGGCGTTGCGAAAATCGTCCGATTCGAATAGTTCCAGGTTGTTTACATCTATGGCACAAGCAATGTTATGGCCTCTTTCCAAGGCTATCCGTTCTACCTCGCGCCCCATTTTACCGTAACCGATCAAAACTATATTCATAATGTCGTATTTTGCTCAAACGGCAAAGGTACTGGATTATTTTTAAATGCCGGAAGACGGATTGAAAAAATACTCGTACATTTGCCCTGAACTCTAAGATCTTCCAACCTCGTGTTCTAATTTCAGATGAGAAGTTTTCGCAGCCTTTTTATTCGCATTCCACTCTATCTGTTTTGTCTGCAATTGCTATCCTGTGCCAGCATCGGATCGCCAAGTGGGGGCCCCAAAGACGAGACACCCCCTGTTTTGCTAAAAAGTCTGCCCGAAGACAACAGCCGGAATTTCACCAAAAAAAAGATTGAAATCCATTTTGACGAGCTTGTTGCGGTTGAGAACGCCTCCGAAAAAGTGATTGTTTCTCCCCCGCAAAAAACACCTCCGCAAGTCAATGCCATCATGAGAAAAATTGTGGTAGAGCTTCAGGACAGTTTGAAAGCCAACGAAACCTATACCATAGATTTTACCAACTCCATCGTCGATCTGAACGAAAGAAATCCCTACGGCGATTACGCTTTTGCTTTCTCTACCGGCCCCGATATAGATACCCTGAGGGTTTCGGGAGTGGTGCTGAGGGCAGCCAATCTCAATCCCGAAAGAGGTATTTTGGTTGGGGCTCACCTGGATTTAAGCGACAGCGCATTGATAAAAGAGCCCTTTTTGAGAATTTCCAAGACGGATGCCCAGGGGCGTTTCTGTATCAAGAACCTCAAACCCGGCCCCTATCATATTTTCGCCCTCGACGATAAAAACCGCGATTACCGCTTCGATCAGCCCGCCGAAGCCCTGGCCTTTCCCGATTCGGCAGTGAACCTGTGGACCGATATTTGTCAGCGCTACGACACTGCCTGGATCGACAGCCTTACCATCGACACGATACAATTGGTCGACTATATTTGCTATAAGCCCGACGATTTGATTTTGAAATTGTACCAGGAAGATTTTGGAAGACAGTACCTGGTCAAATCGGAACGTCCGGCCAAAGAACAATTTTCGCTGACTTTCGGCTACAAGGCAGACAGTCTGCCAAGCTTGAAACTACTCAAGCCTGCTCCCGAAGATTTCGGCGAACATACGGACAGCTTGGACTGGTTTATCTGCGAAAGCAATCCAACCAACGACAGCTTGATGTATTGGATCAAAGACAGCAGCATCTACCGCTGCGATACCTTGCACATCGAAATAGATTATTTAAAGACGGATTCCAACAATTTATTATCGCCGGCCACCGATACGCTGAGGCTGTTTGTACGAAAAGCGAGCCTTGCCTCCCGAAGAGACCCGCCTGACCGCGAACGAGGCCGCAGAGGCGATAAAGATCAAGACACCGTCGGACAGGTCGTAGCAGTCGATCATCTCAAACTGGAAACGAACATTAGACCAACTCTGGAAGTATACTCAACACTGTATTTTACCTGGGAAACACCGGTAAGAAACATTCTTGGGGATCCTTTCAGATTGTATCGCAAAAAAGATACGCTCTGGATAGAAACCAAGGATTTCACTTTGGAGCCTCATCCCGAAAAACTAAGGACTTACCTGTTGGATGCTCTCTGGGATTTCGAAGCCCAATACAAAGTAGAAATCGATTCGGGTTGCGTGGAAGGATGGTACGGTAAAACGAACGCAAAATTCAGCCAAAGTTTCAACATACGGGCCGAAAAAGACTATTCGCGCCTTACGGTAAACATAAGCGGTTTTAGCAATCCTGCCTTTGCCGAGTTGCTCGACAAAAGCGACAACGTGGTGCGCAAAACAAGAATAGAAGAAGGAGTGGCCGATTTTCCGTTTATTAAACCGGGCGATTACTATCTCAGGGCTGTGGACGACGCAAACAACAATTTCCTTTGGGATACAGGTCATTACGCCTCGAAACGCCAGCCCGAGGAGGTTTTTTACAACAACAAACTGTTCAATCTCAAGGCCAACTGGGAAATCAAGGAAAGCTGGGATATCCGTGACCTGCCCCTGATTGAGCAAAAACCCAAAGACCTGAAACCGGCCGAACCCAAAAACAGATAAAACGGTGGTATGAAGATTCCTTCCATCCTTTATTTATTGGTTGCAGGGCTTATTATGGCTCAGAATCTATCCGGCAAGGAACCATGTTCCTTGCAAAATACCAGCTTTAATGCCGGAGAAAAAATCCGCTACCAGGTCTATTATAACATCGGCTTTATATGGATCGCCGCGGGAGTTTGTGATTTTGAAGCCAAGATGACCACCTGGACGGCAAAAACCATGATCCCAAAAACCGGTCCCGTCACCGGGAAGAACAGCCTCGTCACCGGAAAAAACAGCCCTGCCCCGTTGAACAGCCATCCTGCTCTGCATCTCAAAGCTACGGGCGTTACTCACAAGGCTTACGACGCTTTTTTTACGGTCAGAGACACCCTGGAATCATACGTCAATCCCTTCAATCTTATTCCCTACGAAAGTATAAAATATACGCACGAAGGTAAGTGGCACGGCCAGGACAATTTCCTGTTCCAACCATCCGATACCAGTGAGGGATGGAATATTCGCACACAATTAAAACGCAAGGGAGTTTGGAGGGATCCCACGTTCAGCCACACTAAAGATTGCGGTTTCGATATAATAAGCAGCGTTTACCGCATGCGCAGCATACCCGATTCCTTGCTTTTCTCGAAACAGGCTATTCGTATACCGGTGAGGCTTGACGACGGGCAGTACGATGTTACGCTGAGCTACAAAGGCGAAGCGCTCATAAAACTGCGCCGGGGCAACACCTATTACGCCCACTATTTCGAACTGAGTCTTGTCGAGGGTACTGTATTTAAAAGAGGAGATGTGCTGAAACTTTGGCTGGGCAACGATCCCAACCGCCTGCCGCTGCAAGTAGAATCGCCTATTCGCGTCGGTTCGGTAAAAGCCGTCTTCGAACGTGCCGAAAATTTACGGCATGTGCAGGAAAAACTAAATTAAAATCGGGGATTCCGGCCAATCGGGAATTTCAACTAATCAGGGAGCAGACCATTTCCAATCAAAGCCCTCTTTTGTGTCCATCACTTTAAAGCCCAGCTCCGCCAATTGTTTGCGTATCTTATCGGCTTGTGCCCAGTCCTTGTTGGCCTTGGCTTCGAGACGTAGCTCCAGCAAAAGATCTACAACTGCCTTGTAGGCTGCCCGCTCGGCTTCTGCTTTTGCATTGTCCTGCGAAGCTGTTGAGGGATCCAGGCCTAGTATTTCGCTGACAAAGAGCGCAAAAACTTCGCGAAGTTCTTTCAGATCGCCGGCTGAAATAGCGGCATTACCGTCGAAGATGCTGTTGACGGCTTTGCCTGCTTCGAAGAGATGCGAGATAACTACGGGTGTATTCAAATCATCGTTCATGGCGTCGAAGCATTTCTGTCTTAGATCACTGAGGTTTACGGTCGAGGTTTCTGCCGGCTCAAGTTCCTGCAGGCGGCTGTAAATATCCATCAGGCGGCTGCAACCTTTTTCCGAAGCCTGCAAGGCTTCGTTGCTAAAGTCAACTGTGCTGCGATAATGAGCCTGTAAAATAAAAAAGCGAATGGTCATTGGAGCATAGGCCTGCGTCAGCATGGGATGGCTGCCGTTGAAAAATTCTTCCAGTGTAATGAAATTTCCAAGCGACTTGCCCATTTTTTGCCCATTGATGGTAATCATATTGTTGTGCATCCAATAGCGGACACTTTCTTTGTTGAGGGCTGCCACCGATTGGGCTATTTCGCATTCGTGGTGAGGAAAAAGCAAATCCATTCCACCGCCGTGAATATCGAATTCTTCTCCCAGATAGCGGGTGCCCATAGCGGTACATTCTATATGCCAACCGGGGAAACCATCGCTCCAGGGCGAAGGCCACCGCATTATATGTTCGGGCGAGGCCTTCTTCCACAAAGCGAAGTCCATAGCGTTCTTTTTTTCGTCCTGACCTTCGAGGCTGCGGGTGGCACTAAGCATATCTTCGATGTTGCGTCCCGACAACTTGCCGTAATGATGGCTCTTGTTGTATTTTTCAACATCAAAATAGACAGAGCCTTTGCTCACGTACGCATAACCGTTGTCGAGGATTTTTTGCACCATCCGTATCTGCTCAATAATATGCCCCGATGCATGAGGCTCAATGCTGGGAGGCAAAACCCGGAGTGCCTCCATTGCTTTGTGGTAGCGGTTTAAATAATACTGGACCACCTCCATGGGTTCGAGCTCTTCCAGCCGGGCCTTTTTAGCAATTTTATCCTCTCCTTCGTCTGCATCGTTTTCCAAATGGCCTACATCGGTAATGTTGCGGACGTAGCGCACTTTATAGCCCAACCGGCTTAAGTAACGAAACAGTATATCGAAGGTTATGGCCGGACGGGCATGACCCAGATGCGGATCGCCGTAAACCGTGGGGCCACATACATAAAGCCCCACACGGCCTTGGTGCAGGGGTTTGAAAACTTCTTTTTGCCGGCTTAATGTATTGTAAATACTCAGTTGTTGCATAATATAAATTTGTAGGGCTTCTCCGAAACAAAGCGAACAGCCGGGCCACCGGAGCAATATCTCCACAATCCGGAGCAAGTGGTAATAATCATTCTATAGTCTTTGCCCAGGACGACTTCTTCCAAAGGAATTGCATTTTCAGGTTCGAGTGCAACGTCGACCGGTATAAATTCGTAAAAAATACTGATGTCGATCATCAGTAAAAGGGCGGCTTCGCCGGGCCGTTCCTGAATGCCGAAAAAGCCTTCGGGACTGCAATATGAAGCCTGGTAATTCAATCCTTCTACGCCCTGTTCCATTTGAGCGGAGAGGGGGATACCCCTGTGAAAGAGCACCTCGGCCGAGGGACAGATTTCCCGAATGCTCTTTTTGTCGAAAAAAGCGGAAGCTTCGTCCAAAAAGCTCCTAAACGAAGAAGGTGTTCCGTGAAAATTGGAAATTTTATCCTGCTGACATTTCTTAAAAATTTTCTCTGTCAGTTGCTCGTCGGCCGATTCTTCGGGCAATTCATTGGGAAAAGTGAGCAAGCTCATTATAAAGGGCATATTCTTACGTAGAACAGACGTGATATTCCCCAGGTTTTCTTCTTTGCTGTCTGCTCCCAACCACACCGAAAAGGCGGAGAAAAGTCTACTCTCCGGGTAATCCCTCAAATACAGTGCATAGCAATCGTTGATACCCTGAAAGAAATTTTCGCTCAGCATCTGATCGCTGACAGGCAAGTAGTATTTGCTGTTTCCGGATTTTTGACCTCCGCTTTGAGGAACTTCCACAAAATGTTTGCAAACGCCCGGCCACAGGATGTTTGGTTTGCCGGCGGTCATTTTGCGCAAATAAGGCTGAATATCGGAGTTTTGCAGAATGGGAAGCCTTTCGCGGAAATCCTGATAACTAAAAATGCTCCTAAAGTTGTATTTCCGCCCATAAAAACAAGCCTGAGCCTCGTTCAGCAAGTTGAACATCTGCTCATTCTGGATATTGTAAGACGCAAATGCGTAATCTTTCAATTCTTCCAGTCTGGTTTTGAATGATAACTGGGCAATGTCTGTGAAAAAATCACTCATAACACAGGGGGCTTGAATATTAGCCTCAAAAGTAATGCATTTTTCCACAGCATTCAAGCCGGGAATAAAATTTCAAAAATAATTTTCTTGCATTTTTTGCCGGATGCCGGCAGCCATAATATCGGCATACAAACCTTGCCGGCTTTCTACAGTGGCAATCGCATCCTGAGCTGCTTTTTGCTGGGCCTGTTTTTTGGTACACCCCCTGCCGCTAGCCACATAAATGCCGTTTAAATAAAGACGGGCTTCGAAATTGAGCGGCGATTCTTCCTCGACAGGCAGCTCAATATGTTCAAAATTCAATTCGACTTTTTGATGCTGACACCACTCAATAATTTTTGATTTGAAGTTGATTTCTTGATTGGCAATATGTTCAATATCAATGAACCGCTGTATGATTTTCTTTTTGAGAAAACGCTTGCAGCTGCGGTAACCTCTATCCAAATAGACGGCTCCTATGAGAGCTTCGAGACTATTCCCAAAAATGGATTGCCTGGGAGATGAGGCATATTCGGCTTTGAGTACCCATTTATCCAAACCCAGTTCCAGAGCTATGTTGTTTAGGGTTTCCCGCTGTACGATTTTTGAACGAGTGTTGGTAAGAAAACCCTCTCCCTCGCATTCAAAATGAGTGAAGAGTAAATCGGTCACCAACACGTTCAACACGGCATCTCCGAGAAACTCAAGACGCTCATTATTGAGCAAAACGCCGTCGCGGCCTCTTATCGAAGCCGACTTGTGTCGAAAAGCCAACTCGTACAAAACCAAATTACGAGGATAAAACCCGAGAATCTTTCTAAAAACAGAATACGATTCCCTGTTTTCCTTTTTATAAAATGCCTTGTTGAAAAAAAACGGAAAAGTTATACGCTCGGGTCCCACTTTTTGAAAATAATGCTGGCATTATGTCCCCCAAATCCGAAGGTATTGGACAAAGCAGCGCGAACCTCGCGTTTACAGGCTTTTCCAAAGGTAAAATCAATGCCGTAATCGATTTCGGGATCTTCGTCTCCTTCGGTAAAATTGATGGTGGGAGGAATGATGTTTTCCTGTATAGCCTTGATGCAGGCAACAGATTCTATCGCTCCGGCCGCACCCAGCAGGTGTCCGGTCATTGATTTGGTGGAACTGATGTTCAATTTATATGCGTGTTCACCGAATATTTTTTTGACAGCCTTCACTTCGGCGATATCACCTAAGGGAGTGGAGGTACCGTGCACATTGATGTAGTCGATGTCTTCGGGCTGCATTCCGGCATCCTCCAGCGCATTTTCCATTACTTTGGTGGCGCCCAGGCCATCGGGATGAGGTGCCGTTATGTGGTGAGCATCGGCCGATAATCCACAACCGGCCACCTCGGCGTAAATAGGAGCCTTACGGGCCATTGCATGTTCCAGCTCTTCGAAAATCAGGCAAGCTCCTCCCTCGCCCAGCACAAAACCATCGCGGCTTTTGCTGAAGGGACGGCTGGCAGTGGCGTAATCTTCGTTGCGGGTAGAAATGGCACGCATGGCATTGAATCCACCTACCCCACAGGGAGTAATGGCAGCCTCGGAACCTCCGCAAACAATAACATTGGCTTTACCCAAACGTATGTAATTGAAAGCATCAAAAAAGGCGTTATTCGAAGAGGCGCATGCCGATACGGTGCAATAATTCGGCCCCCGGAAGCCATACATGATCGAAATATGACCTGCCGACAAATCTGCAATCATCCGGGGAACAAAAAACGGGCTAAACCTGGGTTTCCCGTCTCCTTTGGCAAAATCAGTCACCTCATTTTCAAAACTTTGAATACCTCCTATTCCGGCGCCCCAGATAACACCAATTCTGTCCAAATCTTCTTGCTCGGGAATTAAGCGAGCATCGGAAATAGCTTCCTTTGCAGAAATTATGGCGTACTGTGCAAAATGGTCGTACACGCGAATCTCTTTGCGATCGAAATAATCTTCCGGATTATAATTCTTTACCTCACAGGCAAATTTTGTTTTGAAATGTGTAGTGTCAAAACGTGAAATAGGCCCGGAACCACTTACTCCATTAAGTAAACCCGTCCAATATTCTGATACGGAATTACCCAAAGGGGTAATAGCTCCAAGGCCTGTTACGACAACTCTTTTTAATTCCATTTTCTAGGAATCTTCAAGAAGTCCCGTGTTCGGTTTTCCTCTTATGTACCGGGAACTCCTGTATGGAATTATTTTTTCAGAGTTTTTTCAACGTAATCGATTGCGTCACTGACTGTTGAGATCTTTTCAGCTTCCTCGTCAGGAATACTAATGCCGAATTCCGATTCAAAACTCATAATCAACTCTACAGTGTCGAGAGAGTCAGCACCAAGATCATTAGTGAAGCTTGCAGTAGGGGTAACTTGAGAAAGTTCGATGCCTAATTTTTCCGCAATAATCGATTTAACTTTATCTGCAGTTTCAGACATAACAGTTAATTTTTTAGTGAATAAATAAGTTTGTCTCAAAAAAAATTGAGACGACAAAGGAATGAAATATTTCAAACAAACGCTAATTTTGTGCTGTAATTATTCTAAAAACTCCTTTCGCTTTTTAACATATTGTTGAATATCTGTCAATTATGAAAAACCTCCAAAAGCATCGCCTGGCCGTTTTTGCCTCCGGTTCCGGCTCTAACGCCGAAAACATAGCCCGCTATTTCGATGGAAGGGAAGATGTGAAAGTCGTATTATTCCTTTCCAACAAAAAGAATGCCTACGTACTCGAAAGGGGGAAAAAACTCCGTATTGCCTCCCATGCTTTTGAAAAAACAGACATGGAAGAGGGAAGAATCCTGCAGCTGTTGCAGGAAAATCAAGTAAATTTTATTGTTCTGGCCGGCTATCTTCAAAAAATTCCGCCTGAAATTATTCAGGCTTATCCCGACAAAATAGTAAACATTCACCCCGCATTATTACCCAAATTCGGGGGCAAGGGCATGTATGGCGAACGGGTACACGAAGCAGTTATACAGGCAGGCGAGAAGGAATCCGGCATTACCATCCACTACGTAAATGAGCACTACGATCGGGGAAACATCATTTTCCAAGCCAGTTGTCCGGTGTTGGCTTCGGATACGCCTTCGGAGCTTGCACTGCGCGTACACGAACTGGAATACCTTCACTACCCCAGGATTATAGACAAACTATTGAAAGAATAATCATTGCATCTTTATATGATAATTGGTATCTCTTGAATGGGCATTATCTAAAAAATCCTCCGGAAGCATGGGCTGGTTCCGGAGGATTGATAAGTCGATCCGATTGATGCTGTTTTACTTAAAATGAATTACTAATTATAAAGCCTTCAATATCGTCGGTATAGCCCACAAAAGGATAGAACGAACCTCTGTTATGCCTTATTTCCTGCCATTTACCCTTTTTCCCCTGTACATACAATACAGCATTTTCGGGTAAAAACAAATGCAGGCTCATTTGTTCGAAAGTCCAGGGTTTATCTTTGTCAAAATATAAAGGACTGACTTTAATTTTGTTTCCTTCCTGTTTCACAAAATCAACGCAGTCTTCGGCCTTAATTTGGGCAATAATGTTGTTTTTAGCCCTTAAACTCACCCCTTGGGTCATTTTGGGCGTATCACCGCTGCTCAGGCGAACTTGAGGAATTATATAGAGAAATTTGTCGTCGGAGCTGCTTTTGCTACAATAAACAAAGAATTCATCTTCGTAAGCACATACAAATTGTTCAGGCGAAGAAAATTCGGCATCTATCTCGAGGTATAAGGTATCTGAGGGCAAATCCAAGGCTTCTGTGCTCTGATATTTTCCCTCACCCCAAAAAGAACGGCTGGCAAGTAAACCGCTGAAAGCGAGTATAAAAAGAGATAATATCCAAACGACAAGAAAAATAGCTCCCAAGTTAAATTTACGCACCCGCAGTTTAAGCAACAGAACTATTCCTTCGTACAAGAACAACAACAAAGGCACAAAAACGGCAATTAATGTCAATACCTTGAACCAGAGCAAACCCGGACGCAGAGGCAATAACTCCAGATAACCAAACCAATCGGCAGGCATATCCCAGAAATACAACAACATGGGCAAAGCCAGCAAACCGGAAGCACCAACCAAAATTAAAACAACACCTACAAAAACACGGATAGAGTTGAGCAAAAAACTGCCCAGAGTGAAATTTCTGTCCTCGCGGTAATTTCTGCCGGGCTGAGTCCCTAAATCATGAACAACCCTGCGGGCCGAAGTTCGTCCTCCCCTCATGGCTCTTTTCTCCTGGGGCGTTCGAGCCAAAGGCATTACGATCCACATAACCAGATACATCAAAAGAAGAAAAGAAGTAATGCCTCCTATTCCAAACAGGCGGAAATGTATATGATCGCCCATATTAACGCGGAAACTAAACATACCGATCACAACAAAAACCACGTACAAGAGACGTAAGCCAACCGGATCTATACCAAAATATTCGCCCAGTCCGCTGAACACTCCGCCCAGCACCTTACGTTCAGCACTACGATACAAGCGTTTTTGACTCCTGCCGTAATTATCGCTCTCTGCCGCGCTGCCGTCTGTCGAAGCAGCCTGTTGTCCAAAATCGGGTAAATCCAGCGACTCGATGGCTTGCTGTATTTGTTTCTCGTCCACCACTTGATCGATAGATTTAACGCAATCCGATAAATACTCCCCGATAAGGTTTTCAATCTCCTGGACGCGTTTGTCCGTATCGGCTTCTTTTTCATAATAAGCCTTGAGCCGGTCCAGAAAGTTTCCCAGCAAAATATAGGCCTCTTCGTTCAAGGTAAAGGCCCAGCGACCAATACTTACTTTAATTACATTTTTCATTGATTTGGGGTATTACGAATTATTTCTATACTATCGACAATTTCCTTCCAGGTCACATCAAGTTCCGAGAGCATTTCCCTGCCCTTATCCGTGATACTGTAATACTTGCGGGGGGGGCCCTGAGGCGATTCTTCCCAACGGTAACTGAGCAAACCCTGGTTCTTTTGTCTGGTAAGCAGGGGGTACAAAGTGCCCTCCACCACTATCATCCGGGCATCTTTAAGAATTTTGATCAGGGAAGAAGCGTATTCATCTCCTCTGGACAAGATGGATAGAATACTATACTCCAGAACTCCCTTTCTCATCTGAGCCTTAACATTGTCCGTATTTATTTCCCGGTTCATTTCTCTGATTGTTTAGCTGAATAACGCAATAAATTTTCGGCCGTTACCGGAAGTCCCTGCATCTGCAGTTTTTGTGCAGGTGTCCTTGCGTCCGGCACACATATCCACAAAATAAGGTATACCCAAAACGACAAGAGCCCCAAAAAGAAGCCAATCAAAAACAAAATCCTCAACAGGGTGGCGTCCACTCCCAAATAGGCTCCCAAACCTCCGCATATTCCACCTATCTTACGGTCGTCGGGATTACGGAAAAGCCTGCGTGTGGCTCTTTTTGTCGAAGTATAGGGCACGTGATATTCTGTAAAATCATTGCTGCCGTCGGGCATACCCATGCGTGCCACTACTTGTCGTATCAGGCCTTCGCCCACAACTTGGTTGGGAGAATGTATTTCTTCCCGAAGAATTTCGGCAATGCGGGCCTCAATATCGTCCATGATTTCGGAGACGTCTTCGGCTTCTCCCAGCTTGCTCTTAAATTGTTCAATGTAATCCTGCAAAATGCGGCAGGCATCTTCTTCAATTTGGAAAGAATAGCCCCCAATCCCCTTTGAAACAACCTTTTTCATGAGTTTTATTATTTGATTTAGTCCGGTTCCAACATCGGAATCCGGTATTCGGGGGCAAATATAGTATGGTGTATAGTACTATGCAATACATAGTACTGAGATTTAAGATTATTTTACAATTAGAAAGCCTCCGGCCCGTTTGGGAACCGGAGGCTTTTTGGTTGTCTCACGAAGACTCGAACTTCGACAGGCAGAACCAAAACCTGCAGTGCTACCATTACACCATGAGACAATCCTGTTTAGCTTTCTAAAAAAGCACTGCAAAGATAGGTATTTTTTATATTACCAACCAAGTGTTTTTATTAATTTTCGGAAGATGCAGTTATTAAGAAATAGTTTTTTTTGCCTTTCTGTATCAAGAGATAGCGGCCATGTAAGAGGAAGGAAGTATCCAAAAGCTGATCAAATTGCTGACACCTGTTTTTATTAATAGATAAGCCGCCATTTTGTACCATTTTGCGCATCTCACCTTTCGATGGGAAAACGGCGGCATGCTCAGCCAACAGATCAACGGCTTTTACGCCTTGTTTAAATAAATCAAGGTCAACCTGAAAAACCGGAATTCCTTCGAAAAGATCTAAAAAGGTTTTTTCATCCAGACGGAGCAACTGTTCGGTCGAGGATGAGCCAAAAAGTATCGCTGCCGCTTCGGTGGCTGCCTCATATTCTTCCCTGGAATGAACCATACAGGTAACTTCTTCGGCCAGTCTTTTTTGCAACAACCTCAAATGCGGAGCCTTGTTGTGTTGCACACAAAGGTTTTCGATTTCCTCGCGGCCGAGGAAGGTAAATATCTTTATATATTTTTCGGCATCTGCATCGCTCACATTCAACCAAAATTGCACAAATTTATAGGGACTGGTATAACGGGGATCGAGCCAGATATTGCCCGATTCGGTCTTTCCGAATTTGCCTCCGTCGGCCTTGGTAATCAAAGGGCAGGTCAGGGCATAGGCTTCTCCCCCGTTTTTGCGGCGTATTAATTCCGTCCCCGTGGTAATATTCCCCCATTGATCGGAACCGCCCATCTGCAACTTGCAATTTTTGTGTTCGTTGAGGTAAAGAAAATCGTAGCCCTGCAACAATTGGTACGAAAATTCCGTAAAGGACATGCCCACATTGGAATCGGCGCTAAGTCTTTTTTTGACGGAATCTTTGGCCATCATATAATTTACGGTGATGTGTTTGCCAATATCACGGATAAAGTTCAAAAAGCTGTAATCTTTCATCCAGTCGTAATTGTTTACCAATTCTGCCGCATTGGGGGCGGTACTTTCAAAATCGAGTAATTTAGCCAACTGCCGGCCTATTCCCTCCTGATTGTGTCTCAACGTCTCTTCGTCCAGCAAATTACGCTCTCCCGATTTGAGCGAGGGATCGCCAATCATACCGGTTGCACCTCCGATCAAAGCAATAGGTTTGTGCCCCGAGCGCTGTAAATGCCTAAGCATCATTATACCGACCAAATGACCAATGTGTAACGAATCGGCAGTGGGGTCAATGCCCACATAAGCGGTCGTCATTTCTTTTTTGAGTTGTTCCTCTGTCCCGGGCATCATATCGTGTATCATACCCCTCCAGCTTAATTCTTCAATGAAGTTCATTGTTGATCTAAAAGTAAAGATGATAATTACTGGGGCACAAAAATACGTTTATTTTGTGGGAAATTTGAATCATTCTCATAAAGTAACTTGTTTTAATTGATTCTTCATCTTATATTTGTGTTGCTTTAGCAAGAAAACGATATTCATTGCTATTCGATTCACTTATTTTTATCGCATATATCATCCACATTTAAAACAAAAACAATGAAAACGCTTAGAAACTCGGCATTGATTTTTGCCACAAAACCGTCCGCCATTACTCCTCAGATTGAGGAATTTTTGAAAGATCGCAAAGCTTATTTTGAAACAACAAACAACGTTCAGAAAGCCTTGGATTTTATCACCACAGACTCTCCTTGTCTGGTCATTTTTGACACGCCCACCGACGATCCCAAAGCATTGGATCTGTGCAAAAAACTTAAGAAACTCAAGGAAGAAAGCCGCTTCAACATCTATTTCCTTATCGACAACAACAGTAATCTGGAAGAACAGCTTAATTGGTTCAAGAATGGGGTAGATGAATTCGGTACCAGAGACACCAACAGCATCCTTATCTGCCAGCGCATCAGGAATATCCTGGCCAAATACGAAGACAGCCTCATCGATGTTATACCTCAAAAAGGAATTGTCATCGACAGCGATCGCTATCTGGTGTACAAAAACGGCAAAGAAATTTTCCTGCCTCGTAAAGAATTTGAATTACTCCAGCTCTTAAATTCAAGGCCGACCAAAGTGTTTACCCGCGACGAAATCTTCAGACACGTCTGGGGTAATCGTTCTATAGTAGGCGACAGAACCATTGACGTACACGTTCGTAAGATTCGTGAAAAAATCGGCAGTAATCACATTGTTACCGTTAAAGGAGTAGGCTATAAGTTTATTGGTTAAACAGGCTGTTCACATTTCTTTCTACCTGTAATTCAAGAGCCGCAACAGGGCATGCAAAAACCTGTGCGGCTTTTTTGTATATCTCTTCTATAGCTATCCCCGACGCATCAGTCTCAAAAAACAGGCGCTCCGGCGGACAAGCCTGCAAGGCTGCATTGTTGAATTGAGGGCCGAAAGAAAGAAAAAAATCGTGTTGAAGCCATTGCAAAGCCTGCGTTTTTTTCCCCCTAAAACCGTGAATAATCCAAGCTGGAATTTCGGGATGGGCTTTTTTGCATACCAGAATCTTGTCCATACTACTTACCTGATGAATAAGTACGGGCTTTTTTAGCGTCCCGGCCATTTCCAGTTGCAGCTCGAAAACCTGAAATTGCAGTTCATAAGGCACCGTGCACCTTTTGTCTAAGCCTATTTCTCCGATCAGGCGGATGTCAGGATGTGCAAAAACAGCCTCTAATTTTTCGGTATCCGGCAAAACATCTGCCTTCCAAGGGTGAATCCCTGTACTTAGGCTAAGAAAGGGAGGTAAATTCGAGCCCGGGATAAAATCTTCGGATTCTATATTAAGAAAAAACCACCTGGAATTATCTCTGCGAGGCGAAAGAGAATCAAGTTGCTCCTGCTCAATAAACTTCAGGTAGTGTTGTTCTCTATGGGTATGAATATCAATAAACATAAGTATTCCGGTTTCAAAAATCAGGGCACCGGGTCGTAACCATGCCCTCCCCAGGGATGACAACGCAATATCCTTCTAATGGCCAACCGAACCCCTTTGACGGGGCCGTATTTCTGCACGGCCTGCAGGGCATATTCCGAGCAGGTTGGAGTATAGCGGCAGGAAGAAGGAATCAGGGGAGAAATAAACAACCTGTAAAACCGTACCGGCAAAAGGACCAAAAAAATTGCCAGCTTTCTCATAGCGATAGTTTTTTTCTTAACTGCCGGAGGGCTTCCTGCATTTTTGTTTCCAGGTCTTTGTATTCAGGCACTTGTTCAGACATCCAGATAAATGCCAACAGCAGTTGAGCCTCCTTTCCCCGTACTTCATTGAGCAGATCACCTTTAGAAAGACGATAGGTTTCCCTGATAAGGCGTCTTACTCTGTTCCGCTGCACCTGTTTTCGTAGCTTTTTTTTGGGAACGCCCACCATTACCTGTACGGGAGCTTTTTCGGCAGGGGGCACCAGCAACCAACAAACCCTAAGCGGATAAACCACGAACGATTTCCCCTGCTCAAAGAGCTTGTTGATGCGTAATTCCCCACACAAACGTTCCGCTTTACCAAAGGATAGTTGGCTTTTATCCATAAAAAAAGACACTTTATTTCTGCAAAAATAGCGAAATAAAGTGTCTTTGAATTAAATCAAAAGAATATTACCTTTTACTGCTGCTACCGTTTTTGTTATTTGCCGTTGTCCTTTAAATATTGGTCCAAGGCTGCAGTAATGGAGGGAGCGTTTGGTGTGGGGGCTTCCAGATCAAGCCTCAGTCCCGCTTCCCGAATGGCTCTGGCCGTAGTCGGCCCTAAGCAGGCTATGTGAATATCCCCCTGAACAAAATTTGGAAAATTCTTCAACATAGCAACAATTCCCGAAGGGCTGAAGAAAATCAACATATCGTAATCAAAAGCTTCTCCTTCTTCAAAATCATTACTAACCGTACGATACATTACCGCTTTGGTGTAGTTGATGTTGTTTTCGTCCAGTTTGGAAATTAAGTCGTCTTTGTGAACGTAAGATACCGAAACCAAAAAGTTATTGTCGTTACTATGCTTTTGAATAAGCTCAACCAAGTCTTCTACCCTGCCGCTCTCGGGGTAAAAAATCTTACGTTTACGGTACTGAATGTATTTTTGCAGATAGAGAGCAATTTGTTCCCCTATACAAAAATATTTCAGGTCTTCCGATACCGAAACTCTGAGTTCTTCACACAGACGAAAAAAATGATCGATGGCAGTCCTGGCGGTAAAGACCACAGCAGAATAATCTTGAATGGCAATTTTCTGTTGCCTGAACTCTTTGGCGCTTATGCCTTCCACTTTTATAAAAGGCCTAAACACAAACTTGACTCCGTATTTTTTCTCAATATCAAAATAGGGGGATTTCTCTGTTGCCGGCTGAGGCTGAGAAACAAGGATCTTCTTGATTTTCAACGTGATAATCGTTTAAATTATACAATACCTCGTACCCAAATAATGCCTTTGTAAAAGATACATGCAGGTAAAATTTCGAGTGCGCAAAGGTAAATAATAAAATGAAACCACGAAAGTCTTTGGTCGGAAAAATAATGAACGGTCTTGGCCAGAAGTATCAATTTGTCTAAAATCCAGAGTATTAGAGCTATTTTCAATAAACACTCCGGGCCTATAAGTACTATTTCATTTACAAAAACGAGAATGGCATACGAAATAGAGAGTACAATAAACAAATTTAAATTATCATTTTGCCATCGCCGTGCAGTGGAAACTTCAAAGTGAAAAGAAGTAAAAAACCGATATAATAAAAACTTTGCCAATACGAACGCTCCCAAAAAAAGTAAGGCATATCCTAAGCTCCTCGCATCCAAACTGTTTAGACTAGCATTTTGTTCCGGCTGAAAAATCAGAGACAACAACAAAAGACAAACCAGGAAGCCAAAAACCGATAGCAACCTCCGGTAACGTACTAATCTAACGTCGGAATCAACAAAAATACTGGATCGTTCGCGGTATACAAAAATGTCCTTTAATGAATGAAGGAAGAGCGAGCTTCTGGGTCCGAATATATACGAAAAAACAAAAAGGCCCAATATCAAAACGATAAAGGGCTTTAAGCCGAACAGGGGACCTTCTTGTCTGGGTATGCCTTCGTACAAAGGCCTTTCTAGTGTCGATGAATTTTCGGCAACATCGGCTGCAAGGCTGTCCGGAGCTTCCGGATAGTCGAACGACTCGGAACGAACGTAATCCTGGACAGCCATGGCTGCTCAATCTTTAAATTTTGCCTTCAAAAATTCTCTATTCAGACGGGCAATATGGGTTATGGAAATATTTTTGGGACATTCGGCCTCACAAGCACCGGTATTGGTGCAATTGCCAAATCCCAATTCGTCCATCTTCTGAACCATCGCCTTAGCCCGCCGTGCAGCCTCTACTTTGCCCTGAGGCAACAAAGCCAGCTGGCTGACCTTGGCAGCAACAAACAACATGGCCGAACCATTTTTACAGGCAGCGACACAGGCACCGCATCCAATGCATGCAGCGGCATCCATAGACATGTCCGCAACAGGTTTAGGAATGGGTATAGCGTTGGCATCAGGAATTCCTCCGGTATTTACCGAAACATAACCGCCGGCCTGAATAATTTTATCGAAAGCGGAACGGTCCACCATCAGGTCGCGGATTACCGGGAAACCGTGAGAACGCCAGGGCTCAATGGTGATGGTTTCACCGTCTTTGAATTTGCGCATATGAAGCTGGCAGGTGGTAATATCTTCATCCGGACCGTGAGGATGGCCGTTGATGTACAGGGAGCACATCCCGCAAATACCTTCGCGGCAGTCGTGATCGAAAACAATCGGTTCTTTGCCTTCTGAAATCAATTGTTCATTGAGTTGATCCAACATTTCCAGAAAAGAACTGTCGGTAGAAACTCCGTCCAGCTTATAGCTTTCGAAAGCACCCTTGGCCTTGGGACCTCTTTGACGCCAGACCCTTAAGTTTATATTTATTGTCTTTTCCATATTATTTGTAATTGCGTTGTTGTACTTGTACAAACTCATATTTCAACTCTTCCTTATACATTTCGGGTTCTTTATCTTCACCCATGTATTTCCAACAGGCTACGTAGTTGAACTTGTCGTCCTGACGCAAAGCCTCTCCTTCGGGGGTTTGGTATTCTTCGCGAAAATGGCCGCCGCAGGATTCTTCACGATGCAGTGCGTCGCGGGCCATCAGCTCGCCTATCTCTATAAAATCAGCCAGGCGCAGGGCTTTTTCCAGTTCTACATTCAAATCGAGACCTTCGCCCGGGATAAAGACATTGCTCCAAAATTCCTTTTTAACTTGTTTGATCTCGTCAATGGCTTTGAGCAAACCTTTTTTGTTGCGGCCCATCCCCACAAAATCCCACATAATGTGCCCCAATTGCTTATGCAGGGAATCTACCGAACGTTTTCCCTTGATCGACATAAGTCGTTCTATACGTTCCAGAATGTTTCGTTCTGCCTCGGCAAATTCCGGCAAATCCGTAGAAATACGCGGTGTGCGTATTTCGTCCGCCAGGTAATTCTGTATGGTATAGGGTAATACAAAATAGCCGTCGGCCAAACCTTGCATCAAAGCCGACGCGCCGAGGCGGTTTGCTCCGTGATCGGAAAAGTTAGCTTCTCCAATACTGTAAAGCCCGGGAATAGTAGTCTGCAATTCGTAATCAACCCAGATTCCTCCCATGGTATAGTGAATGGCCGGATAAATCATCATGGGCGTTTCGTAAGGATTGTCGTCCACGATTTTTTCGTACATCTGGAAAAGGTTGCCGTAACGAGTCTCAACAACATCTTTACCCAAACGCTCTATGGCGTCTTTGAAATCGAGATATACGGCCAGCCCGCTTCCAACTCCGTATCCAGCATCGCAACGTTCTTTGGCTGCTCTCGAGGCTACGTCTCTGGGTACCAGGTTGCCGAAAGCCGGATACCTGCGTTCCAGGTAATAATCTCTGTCTTCTTCGGCTATTTCGGTTGGTTTTAATTTGCCTGCACGGACAGCCTGAGCGTCTTCCTTCTTCTTGGGCACCCAGATGCGGCCGTCGTTACGTAGGGATTCGGACATCAGTGTAAGTTTGGACTGCATTTCTCCCTGAACGGGAATGCAGGTCGGGTGAATCTGTGCGTAACAGGGATTGGCAAAATAAGCGCCTTTTTTGTACACCTGCCAGGCAGCCGAACCATTGGATTCCATGGCATTGGTCGAGAGGAAAAAAGCATTGCCGTAGCCTCCTGTACCGATTACCACGGCATGAGCCGAATATCGCTCGATCTTTCCGGTTATCAGGTTGCGGACAATGATGCCCCTGGCTTTGCCGTCCACAATCACCAGATCGAGCATTTCCCGTCGGGTATAGAGCTTAACGCTGCCCTTGTGAACCTGACGGCTCAAGGCCGAATAAGCTCCAAGCAACAGTTGCTGGCCCGTTTGTCCCCTGGCATAAAAAGTACGGGAGACCTGGGCTCCGCCAAAGGAACGATTGTCGAGCAAACCACCGTACTCCCTGGCAAAAGGAACGCCCTGGGCTACGCATTGGTCAATGATACTGTTGGAAACCTCGGCCAGGCGGTAAACGTTGGCTTCGCGGGCGCGATAGTCTCCTCCTTTTATGGTATCGTAAAACAAACGATAAACCGAATCACCGTCGTTTTGATAATTTTTAGCGGCATTGATACCTCCCTGTGCGGCGATGGAGTGTGCACGACGGGGAGAATCCTGAATACAGAAATTCAGCACATTGAAGCCCAACTCACCAAGTGCGGCTGCAGCGGAAGCTCCCGCCAAACCTGTGCCCACCACAATTACATCCAGACGACGCTTGTTGGAGGGATTTACCAGCTTCTGTTGAGCCTTGTAATTTGACCATTTTTCACTCAACGCACCTTCCGGGATCTTTGCGACAATTGTCTTAGTTTTTTTATCGGTACTCATAGCCCTTTTATAGTATAAAATTTACAATCAAATAATAAATGGGAACCAGCATAAAGAGGCCCACCACTATGGTCGATACAACATTGGAAATTACCTTGATACGCGGCAACCAGATGTCGTTGCTCCAGCCGATGCTTTGCAGGGCACTCCAGACCCCATGAGTCAGGTGAAACCACAAGGCGGTCAGCCATACCATGTAAAGCAGGCAGTAAACAGGACTTTGAAACAAGCCCTGAACTAAGGCCGCTCCCGCAACACTGATTTCTTCTCCGTTTATTTTGCCCAGCAGCTCGGTCAGTTGCATTTTATACCAAAAGTTGTACAAATGCAAGGCCAGAAAGCCCAGGATTATCAAACCCAATACCAACATGTTTTCCGAAGCCCACTCAACACCCTTGGGGCGTTTGTTTACCGAGTAGGCATCCCTGCCGCGTGCTATTTTGTTTTGCAGGGTGAGCCAGAAGGCATACAAAACGTGCACCACAGTAAGGAAAGCCAGGACCAGAGTAGCAATCAACGCATACCAGTTGGCTCCCAAAAAATAACAGATGGCATCATACACCTTGGGTGAAATGATGACAAAAACATTCATAATACTGTGGAAGGTGAGAAAAAGCACTAAGGCAGCTCCCGTAATACTCATAATGAGCTTTCTTCCAATTGATGAATTAATAATAAAAACAGCCATATCCGATTTAAATTAGCAAGTTTTAATCTCCTTGAATGAGAAGCGGCAAAAGTACGTTGTTTTTGGGAAACAGGCAAACAATTAAAGAAATATTTCCGGAATGCCAAAAACACTCATCAAGTAAAAAAATTACGTATTTTTGCCGAGGAAATATACTATAATTATGAACACTAACCAATCCAAAAGGTTAAAAGAAACCATTTGCCAGTTGTCTCAATATGAATCGTTCAAAGAGCTAAGGCATGAGCGGGCTTATTCCGACACGCTACCCTCGACCCTTAAGCTCGAGGAAATTATCCGGATTTGCCGCGGCATTCTTTTTCCCGGTTATTTTGGAAACGCCTCTGTCAATAAACAAAACCTAGCGTATCACATAGGTCTGAACACCGAAAAATTACTGGTCCTGCTGAGCGAACAAATTGCTGCCGGATTGAGTTTTTTACCCAAAGGGAAATACCTGAATGCTGCTGAACTTAAGGAAAAGGCCGATACTATTGCCGAAGAGTTTATTTTTAATTTACCCGAGTTGCGCAAAATTCTCTATACCGACATTATGGCTACCTACAATGGGGATCCTGCAGCCGAAAGCATCGATGAAGTCATTTATTGCTATCCGGGCATCAGGGCAATCAGCAGTTACCGGATCGCCCATCTTTTGCTAAACCTTGACGTGCCCATTATTCCCAGAATAATTACCGAGATGGCGCATTCCGAAACCGGCATCGATATTCACCCGGCAGCAAGTATAGGGCATTCGTTTTCGATCGACCACGGCACAGGAGTGGTTATAGGGGCTACAGCCATCCTGGGGAACCATGTGAAACTTTATCAGGGTGTTACGCTGGGTGCCAAAAGCTTTTCGCTTGACGATAAGGGTAATCCCGTCAAAGGAGTTCCCCGCCACCCCATACTCGAAGATAATGTTATTGTCTACTCCAACGCCACCATACTGGGAAGAATTACTATAGGCGAAAACGCTGTAGTGGGGGGAAATATCTGGGTCACCGAAGATGTTCCTCCGGGAGCACGGGTTGTTCAATCCAAACGCATCTCTGAATAAGCAACCATGCGGGAAGATAGTTTTGAAATGCTGGCCAAAACTCTCCAAGGCCTGGAAGGAGTGCTGGCCGAAGAAATTGTTCAGTTGGGTGGAAACAATGTAAAACCCGCTAAACGCTCCGTTTTCTTTGAGGGAGACAAAAGCCTTATGTACAAGGCTAATCTTCGTCTGAGAACCGCTCTTCGCATACTTAAACCCATAGCCGTTTTCGATGCCGCCCATCCCGACCAGATTTACGAAGCGGTCAAAGCCGTTGATTGGAAGAATTTTATGGATGCCGACCAGACTTTCATGGTAGAAACTGTAGTTTACTCCGACACCTTCAGGCATTCCAATTTTGTTTCTTACAGAGTAAAAGACGCTATTGCAGACCACTTCAGAGAAAAGACAGGCAAACGCCCCTCGGTGCAACTGGTCAATCCCGATTTGTACATCCACCTGCACATCGCCCGGAAACACTGCACTCTCTTACTCGACAGTTCCGGAGAATCGTTGCACAAAAGAGGCTGGCGGGTAAAGCAAACCGAGGCTTCACTCAACGAAGTACTGGCCGCCGGTATGTTGCTGCTGGCAGGCTGGAAAGGGCAATGCCCCCTGACAGACCCCATGTGCGGGTCAGGCACCCTACTAATCGAGGCAGCCTTGATTGCTCTGGATATCCCTCCGGGGATCTATCGCCGGCATTTTGCCTTCGAAAAGTGGAAAGATTTTGACCGGGAACTTTTCCGTACACTCTACGAAGAAGAAAACCGGAAAGAATTTCGTTTTCGCATTCAGGGCAGCGATATTTCGGCACGGGCAATAAAAATTGCGGCCGAAAACATAAAAAATGCTGGTTTGAGCAAATACATTGACCTGAAAGTTCAAGGCGTACAAGAAATAACACAAGCGCCGCCCAACGGTCTGCTGGTGTGTAATCCGCCTTACGGGGAAAGACTCGACAACAACAAATTAAATGAATTATACCAATCCCTGGGCGAAAGGCTGAAACATGTTTTTGCCGGGAACACGGCCTGGATACTGAGTTCCCGCAAAGATCTGCTCAACTGTTTAAGCCTCAGGCATTCGGCACGTCATTTTTTGATGAATGGAGCATTGAACTGCGAATATCGCCGTTACGATATTTTCAGCGGGAAGAAAAAAGATCAGTTTACCCAATAGAATAGAACCTAGCAATGGCTAAAAAAAACAACTTTTACGTGGTTTGGCAGGGTCGCAAACCGGGCATCTACTCAAGTTGGGAAGCCTGCAAATCTCAAGTGCAGGCTTTTGAGTCGGCTCGTTATATGGGCTTTGAAACTCAGGAACAAGCCGAACAAGCCTTTAAGGAGGGTTGGAAAAAACACTATGCCCTTAAAAGCAAGGGCAGCAACCCGAAGCCCGGAATCCGCCCCACCGGAGAAGCACTTACCGTCGATGCCGCCTGCAGCGGAAATCCCGGTAGAATGGAATACCGGGGGGTCTTGCTTCAAAACGGCAAGGAGGTGTTTCACGAAGGCCCTTTTGAAGAAGGCACCAACAACATAGGTGAATTTTTGGCCATAGTGCATGCGCTGGCTTTGCTGGACAAACGCAACATTTGCCTGCCCATCTATTCCGACAGCGCCAATGCCCTGCTGTGGGTTAAAAAGAAAAAATGCGGAACCAAACTCATGCCAAGCCCCAAAAACACGGAACTTTTTCAACTGATCGGCCGGGCCGAACAATGGCTGCTCAATCATGACCGGGATTTTCCTGTTTATAAATGGGATACGAAAGCCTGGGGTGAGATCCCCGCAGACTTTGGCCGAAAATAAACTCTTACTTACCCAATACCGACATAGACTTTTCCATCGGTAGGATATTTCCGGGATTAAACCTTAACACCAACTGCTGTTGGTGATTCAAACCTCCCTGCCGGGTGTAATGAAAATTAAACGACAAATAACAATTGACCCTTTTGGTCGATATCAGGTAAACAAAGGCATCGGTGCGGTTATAGAATCCTGCCTGGTAAAAAGGATCTCCCTGATTGAGCAAATTCCCCTTGACAGGATAGAGGGGAAGCAGGTTGTCGCCTGCGTACAAGACGTTCTTCAGACCAATGCGCTTCCAGCGGGCAAACAATTCCAAATAAAAAGCCCGGGGCAGGTATGTTTCCTGATCTACCGAGCGGTCTCGCTGGTATCCAAACAAATAGCCCGCCTGAAGGGAAAGAGAATCCAGAGGCAGTTTCCGTGAAAAGTCAAGCCCCAGATAGGGATGCACGATCAAATCATCGCTTACTCCCGTTCGCGGAGCCGGTCTGGACCGGTTGGCCAAATGATTGAGCTGAGCCCGGCCCCCTCCAAACAAGATACCTCTCTGATAACGGGCCTGCATAATCAGCCTGAAGGCTTCGTAACGCTCAAGACTCTGAGCGCTGCGCCAATCGCATAAAAACTCCGCGTAGCCTCTTGGTGCCACATATTGAAACAGGCCACCCTGCATATTAGGATGCACATAAGCCAAAGAATCGTACATTAAATAATCGGGCAGACTCTCTGTTAAATAGCTATAAGGAACAGCACCCAGATTCACCCTGAACCTGTTGTGCACATAACGGTAATATACGGTAGGTACGACCAAAGCTTCTTTGATGCCGGCGCCCAAAGGTTGTATGTAATTCAAACCCAGCATCAGTTTATGACTGCCGGCCTTTTCATCTGCCGTTCCCAGGCCCAGTTCCGGTGCAATGCGCATACCGAGTATGGTTTGCGGGCGCTGAAAATCGACCTTGTATTCCCGGTTATCAAAGTAAGACAGCACCTCGAGATCGTACAAGAGTTCCTGTGCCTTTGAACCGGTGCCCAAAAGCAAAAAAACCGAAGTCAACCAAAGAGCAACTCTTCTCATGTTATTATATCTTAGACACTTATACCGGATCAACATCAAAATAGATTTGCACCTGACGATACACTTTATCTTTAATAAACCGGTCCCTGGCCCGACAAAGATAGTCTTTGGCAGCCTTCAACGAAATATCCGGCCCGATTTTAAGAATGATCTTTTGCAGATAGAGCCCTTTTACCCGCGCTACGAGAGCCGGCATAGGGCCGAAAACCGAACTCTCCATATCCCGAGGCAGAAGAGAGGCAAAAAAAACGGAGGCCTGCTCAAGCAAACTCTCATCCTTATGCCTGAATATCACCTCAATAAGACGACTAAAGGGCGGATAGGCATATTTGGAACGTTCTTCACATTCTTTTTGGAAGAAAGCCCGGTAATCGTTGTTCAAAACGTATTGTATTACAGGGTGCTGAGGATCGGAGGTCTGGACGATTACACTGCCTCTCCCGCTTTTTCGGCCGGCGCGTCCGCTTACTTGGGTCATCAACTGAAAAGCATGTTCGTGGGCCCTGAAATCGGGATAATTCAACATGGAGTCGGCGTTGAGAATCCCCACCAACTGTAAACGATCGAAATCAAGACCTTTAGTCAGCATCTGGGTGCCTATCAATACGTCTATCTTGTGCTGCTCAAAATCGGCGATCGTTTTTTCGTAGGCAGCACGATTGCGCATAGTATCGGAATCCATACGGGCAATGCGTATCGCAGGAAACAAACGGCGAACTTCCTCTTCGACCTTTTCGGTGCCATAACCCCGTAATTCAAAATCCGAGCCCCCGCAGGAAGGACAAATCTGCGGCCGGTTGTATTTTTTGCCACAATAATGGCAACGCAATACCGAACCCTGTTTATGTATGGCCAGGCTCACATCGCAACGCTTGCAACGCGGCACCCAGCCGCAGGCAGCACATTCCAACATAAGAGCGTAAGCACGCCGGTTGCGAAAAAGCATGATTTGCTGCCCGGCTTCGAGCGTTTCCTGCATTTTGGCTATTAGGGGAGGCGAAAGCAACGATTTCATCCTTTTCTTGCGCTTCAATTCAGCGGTATTCACTGCCATAACTTCAGGCAATTGCCAATCGAGGTATCTGCTGGACAGTTCAACCAGTTTGTACTTGCCCGTACGGCAATTGTAGTAACTTTCGATGCTGGGTGTTGCCGTACCAAGCACTGTTTTTGCCCCGTGCAAAGAGGCCAGCACTATGGCTGCATTACGGGCGTGATAACGGGGAGCCGGATCTTGTTGTTTATAGCTGTTTTCATGTTCCTCGTCCACTACGACCAGTCCCAGGTTTTTGAAAGGCAAAAAAACAGAAGAACGCACTCCCAGAATAATATCGAAGGGATCGTCTCCGAGTTGCTTGTTCCAAAGATGAGTCCTTTCGCTGTCGCTGCAAGCAGAGTGATATATCCCCAGGCGATTGCCGAACACTTCTGTTAAGCGGGCGGTAAGCTGAGTAGTAAGAGCAATTTCGGGCAAGAGGTAGAGCACTTGCTTACCCTGCGCCAGGTAATCCAGTATCAGATGAATGTATATCTCGGTTTTACCCGAAGAGGTCACGCCATGTAGAAGGCAGACATTGGTGCCGCTCTCCCAGCCTTGCCGTATGGTCTCCATAGCTTTCTGCTGTTCCCGGCTGAGCTGTTTGGCAGCTCTCAGAGCCTCCGCCGGCACCCTATCCGGCAACACTTCGATTTCGTGAACCTCGAGTATATTCTTTTGGATCAAAGCCTTTATAATAGCCGCTTGCTGGCCGGCCTCTATAAGCTGCTCTCTGAATAAACCGGGTCCATGTTCTGAAGTTTGGGCTAAACGAAGAAAAACTCTAAGAGCTTCCTGTTGTTTTTTTGCTCTTGCCAATGCTGTCAGTGTCTGCTCTATCGCCGGAGGATTATCCCTGAGCGAAGGCTGCAGGCATAAGAAACTTTTAGTCTTGGCTTTGGCAACCCGGGGGCCTTTAAGGCCCGCCGGTAGAGCGGCTTTCATCACTTCGCCGGGCGTGCAGAGATAATACGAAAACAACCATTGCCAAAACTCCAGCTGAACGGCATTTACCACCGGGGCATCGTCGATAAGGCCTGCAATTTCTTTCAGATTGATGTCAGTGGGTGGCACATCGAAAAGCCGGGCTACTATGCCGGTGTACATTTTTTGTTTACCCAGGGGCACTCTTACTCTGCATCCCGGCCGGATATTCTCCGCCAGAGATTCAGGCACATTATAACTCAGACCCGATCCAAAGGCCAAAGGCAGTATCACATCGGCATACAGAGCTTTCATGGCAATTCCAGGTAAGTCCAAACAGGGTAATGATCGGAATAACGTACGTGATCCACTTTGGTCCCGTAAGATCGCAACTCCGGGGAATGCAGAATATAATCTATCCTGAACAAATAAAACTTTTCATGAAAAGTAATTCCAAGGCCCCGGCCATTTTGCGACCAGGCATCGCGCAAGCCTTTTTTGATGCAGCGGTAGGTATAAGAAGCCGGAATATCGTTAAAATCACCGCAAACCACCAGTTTATAGGGGGTTTCCCGAATAAAACCGGCGATGGTTTCGGCCTGAGGGGCTCGCAACCTGGCCGCCTGACCCAATTTTCGACCTAGCTTTTCGGCAACCTGGCTTATATTGTCTCTGTCGGGATTTTCCACAATGATTTTGTACAAAGCCATGTCTTCTTTGGTTAATTTGTTTGATTCCAGGTGATTGTTAATAAAACGCAGGGTGTCTTGTCCTATTTTAATGTCGCAATAGTGTGAAGCATTAGATCGGCTCTTGTAGGCTAATCTGCCGGATTTCAAAATCGGATACTTTGAAAAAATCCACAAATTGGAGGTTCTGTATTTATTAGATTGGATGATTTCCAAACTGTGGTAGGGATAGTCTTTGAGTGCAGTAATAACAGTGGTTTTTTCCAGGAGTTGTTTATCGAAGCTGTAACCGGCCTCCTGCAAGCAAAGAACGTCGGCTTCGCTTTCTTGTAAATAGCGAATTACCGGATTGGGGTCTTGCTTGACATGAGAACGATAACTAGAAAATTGCATCGTATTATAGGTCAACACTTTGATTGTTTTATCCTCTTTTTTCTGCTCCTTTATGAGTTTGACCGGGAACCAGGCTTTCTGTTCCGGCAAACAGAGCAAAAGGGACAATAAAGACATTAAAAACCAAACACTTTTGCGAAGCGCCCAATAAAAAACAAAAAAAAGATTTATAAAAGCGAGGGGCAAAAAAGCATAATTCGGATAAGAACTCAGTACGGAACGTTCCGGGCTTAAAACGGACATTTTGGCACTGAGCAACAGCAGAATCACAACTGCCAGATTCATCAGAATCAATACTGAATCTCTTAACACCCGAAATATATTCGGTCTTTTGGGGGCGTTTTTCATTGAGCCATTTTCAAGGCTGCGGCGGCAAGCCGGGGTTATTAATTATTGTCCGGATTTGAACAAAAATTGTTTTTCTTTTTTGCTCAGGCTTTCATAGCCTGATTGCTTGATTTTATCCAGGATAGCATCCCTGTAATCTTCTTCGTTTTTTTTGCGATCCCGGTATTCCTGATCGCTTTCAGGCCTGGCCCTGTTTGCTTTTTCAAAGCGTGGACGATGGTATTTGGTCCTTTTGCCGGTTTTGGTCCGAAAACCGCGGGAACCTCCGTTTTTTAAACCAAAAATACTCAAACTTAAATTTTCTCTTGAGAAAAATCCAAAAAGTAAACCGAACAAGGCTCCGCCTAAATGAGCCAGACTGCCGCCGGCATTATCTCCGGCCAGGCTCAGCAAATCAATTATAACCATGGCTACGGCCAGCCATTTAAGCTTAACCTGGCCTATGAACATAAACACCAGGCTTTCATTTGGCCGGTAAAAAGCTACGGACAAAGTCAAGGCCAGTACCGAAGCCGAAGCGCCCATCAACACGGTGTATTCTACCGAAGAACTGTAGAGGGGGAAAAGATTGTAGGCAATTATGTAAAACAAACCTCCTGTTAAGCCACCCAACAAATAAACCATCAGGAGCTGACGGCTACTGAACCAACGTAAGAAGTACAGGCCGAATACATACAGCCAAATCATGTTGAACAACAGATGGAAAAACC
>Ga0209606_1000972_pt1 | contig 39151 bp, 26 predicted proteins | sample AD_UKC057_MetaG_FD_184412 | JGI IMG/M metagenome (GOLD analysis project Ga0209606, IMG submission 184412) | Active sludge microbial communities of municipal wastewater-treating anaerobic digesters from USA - AD_UKC057_MetaG (SPAdes) (version 2) | ecosystem: Engineered > Bioreactor > Anaerobic >... | reverse complement strand
AACGTTATCGCCCCATGGGAGGGTGCTTTTTAAGGTACTTCTGCCGCTTTACGCCCCACTGGGGAAAAAGGCCGTTCGCAACCCCGATTTTGTTCGTAAACCGCCCCGGTTTGCGAAAAAGCGCCCTTCCCCAACGGCCTCAGCCCATCCTCGCAGGCGCTGCTCCCCCAACCCGCTCTTCACCCGCCGACTGCTCTTCACACCACGTCGTTACAGAAGCGGCGGAACTCGCAGATCTCGCACTTCCCCCGCTGCGCTGGCGGCGCTGGCATGTGCTCCGTGCTGATGATGGTGTTGATTCCGATCAGCGCCGTGCCGACTTGCGCCCGCAACTCGGCGGTTAACGCTACTTCCCGCGCCCGCCGCGCCGGAATGAAGTAGATGAAGCCCCGCCGCGCCGGAACCTGCCACAACTCCTCCAACAACATCCCATAGGCCGTCAATTGCAGGTAGACGTGTTGCCCGGCTCGCCCTGGCGAGTCTTTGTATTCGATCGGGATCGCCTCGTCAGCTCGTTTGATCGCCAGATCAACCCGCCCCCGCAGGTCATAGCGCCCCGATTCGACCTCCAAATTGAAGTACCGCGCGCCATCCTGAAGACCGTAGACGCGCAGGCTGCGCCGCTGTTCCCGTTGCTCCTCGCTCTCCTGCGCCGCGTTGCCGGCTGCCATTTTGTAAGTGACCGGACGAATCTGCGGCAGGCAATACTGGTAGTAGATGATGCGCGGACAGTAGGTGTATTGACGTAAGTCACTGACGACAGGCATGACTCTTTCCCTTTAAAATCACCGAGTTATGGACTTCATGCGCCATTCACAAGCTCACCTTCTCGCTTGTTCGTCTCCAGATGCGGGGGAGGAGCTCCCCGCGCCCTTTTCCGCTGCCGCTGGTGCCGGGGCGGGAACTTCCTGGACGATTTCCAGCCGCGCTTTCCAGTCCTTTTCGCAACAGGGCAGCAGTAAAATTTTGCCCGGGCGCTTCCCCAACCGTTTGCGCAGCTTCGCCAGCAGCTCCTCCTGATGCACGCGCCGCAGATCACCGGTGAAAGCGCTGAGTTGGATCCGCTCCAGCCCGTAGTCCAGGCAGGTATCGGCCACCTTGGTGCGGATTTTGGTATCGGGAATGTCGTAGATCAGGAGAATCTGCACGTGCTCCTCCCTGGATTTCACCACCCCATCACAAAGGCCTGATAGTCCGGACGTTCACCGCGCAAGTACGCTGCCAGATGACGTGCCTGCGATTGCAGGATCCAGCGCAGCTTCTGCTTCTTGCCCTCGTAACGCTCGCCGCTCTCCTCCAACCGCTCCAGTACCCGCTGGACGATGGTCCGCCGGATGGCCAGCTCTAGCCGCCCCTCCTCATCCTGCGCCAGCGCCACCCCTTGCCCCACCAGTCCCAGGATCGCGCGATCTACCACCGGCGCGCGGAATTCCTCGATCAAATCCAGCACCAGGCTGGGCTTGCCGGGCCGATCCACGTGGATGAAGCCGGCATACGGATCGAGGCCAGCCAGGAGGATGGCGCGCTCGACCTGACCATAGAGCACGCCGTAGCCGTAGTTCAGCGCCGCGTTGAAGGGATCGCGCGCCCCCCGGCCCTCCCGCCCTGGCCAGCCGAGTGCCTCTGGGACGAGCGCCCGCACGCCTTCCCAGTAAGCCTGCGCCGCGCGGCCCTCGATAGACAGCAGCTCGGCCCGCCGCGTCTCGCTGTTCAGGTCGGTGACACCCGCCAGCCACTCCTGCACAGGTCGCAGATGCGCCGTGACCTGTTTCGCAGCGGCATGGAGCGCGGCATAACACGTGGGATCTTTCTCCTTGCGATTCTTGGCTGCATACTTGAGCAGGCGCGCCTGATTTTGCAACTTGCCCGTGGCGAAGGCGGCGGCCAACGCGGCCCCGCGCGGATCCTGGTAGGCCTCATATTGTGCGCGGCGCGTCTGCACCGTCCCTCCCAACCCGGCGGCGTAGAGCGCGGCATACGGCTCTCCCCGCGAGGAAAGGCAATAGACCGGGATGCCCTGCCCGGCGCAGAGATCCAGCGCATCGGTGGAGATCGAGACACCCCGCCCGATGATCAGCACATTTTCCAGCGTCAGCAGCGGCGCCTCGGCCAGCAGCTCCCCCTTGAGTCTGACCTGCAGGCGTTCGCTGTGCTTGCCCAGATACGAGCCGAATTGGTCAATGATCAGATTTGTGGTGTCCATAGGTTGACTCATTCATGGTAGATGACCCCCATGCCGCGGCCGTCAGTCCCTCTCTCGCACATTCCACTGCTCCATTCTCCTCCTTGCTCATGCATTTATGCGCCATCTGCCAACACCACAACCTGCGCCGGCGAGAGGGAGGGAGAAATCAAGGCGGATCTTCATCGTCCTTCCTTGCCGTCCTTCTCGATCAATGGCAAGCCCTGCGTATCTGCATCAGCCAAATGCAGAGATACCGCATCGTTTTTGTGTTTTTCAATTCGCCGTTTGTTGCCCATAAACCATTCGAATTGCGGGTGGCCAGGGTCAAACCTTGTGGTTGGGCGCGGGTAGTGAATGGGCAGCTCTGGCGGCGTTCCGAGCAAGGCACGCAGGTCGTCCAGCACCTTATCAAACCCGCCTCCATAAATGTTTCGCATCGTGTCGAGAAACTTCTGCTTGTGCTGCGTTCCATCTACGGATTGCCAACCGGCTTCCGGCTCGATGGAGTGCAGCCGTGCTTCCCAATCAATGGTTTGCACGCTTTCAACCCTCACTTTGACCGAGCCGAAGCCAAGGGGTTTGGCATAGCCCAGGCGATGGAACATCCCCTCCTCCAGTCCCAGCGCGTAGAGCAACGCACCCAATTCCAGCGGGGCCAGATTTTCAAAGTCCACGGTGAAGGTAAACGTCGCTCCGGGTTTGAGCGCGCCGCGCACGGTGCGGTTCTGGTCGCTTTTCTCATTCCGCTGATACTCTTCCGGCTTCGCTTTACCCTGGTGGCGATAGAATTTGCGCCCGCGTAGCTGCGCACTGGCAGTATCATAGGTGACCCCTGGATCTGGCTGACCGTTTTTGTCGAGCAAGTAGAATGGCGTCGTAGTCGGTTTGGGAGTGGAAAGAATAGCCAGGGTGGTCTCCGGTAATTCCCCCTCGCTATGGATCAATGTGCCGTGGGAGAAGCGCACGCGGCCGGCATAGGCCGTGGGCGCCTCCTGCCCAATGTCTTCTGCGCTTTCCCGCACCCAGCCGAAAACGCGGCAGGCGGGACAAAGATGATCATAGTCTTTGCACCGATGCCAGGATTGCGACAACATATTGCCCACACTGTGTTCATAGCCCACGCGCGGGACGGAAACAGGCACAATGAACTTGACACGCGGAGCGTCTGCCGTTCCTTCCAGCATCGCGTAAACCAGTTCGCCGCCTTTTAGTTGCCGCTCTTCGTACCGATATACAAATCGGCTGAATGCTGGTTCGTCACCGAGGCGCCGTCCTGGCGATTGGCCCTTCTTCTGACGTTTTTGTACCGCATTACGATGACGCTCCTGGTAATCTTTGATGAGGGCTTCATACGCGTGCCGTACCTCTTCTGGCAAGTCAATCGATTCGGGCCCGATCTGATTTTCTTGTGCTCGAAAGAAGAACCGCTCGCTGTGTTTGGGCTCGATGTTCTGGTTGGTGATGCACAACCAGCCGTGCTCAATCCTCTGCCCATTTTTGGGCTTTAAAGCAGATGGATCCCGTCGCACTTCCACCACATTCCAGAATTGGATGCGTGGATGCGGATGTTGGAAGAATTCCAGCAGGGCATAACATTCCTCGCCGTGAACGATACCTTCCGGGTTAAGAACCGCAGATTGTGTTCGTTGGATAAAAGACTGTCTACTGGCAAGTTGTTTTGGATTCTGTTGACGTCCTTTAGGGCCCATACCTTGCAAGGTTTTGCTCGGCTTGATAGGCCAATAACTGGCGCTCCAGGCTGCATACTGCATTCCTTGCGGGTTCTTTTTATTGGGGGATTCTATTTGCAGGCTTGTGGTACCTGGCAGTAGGCGCAAACGCCAGGTTTCATCATCACGCTCTACCCGTGCCGGCACTAACCAGGAAGCGCGTGCTGATGCAAAATGAAAACTCAACGGATCCTCATTAAACGCCACAAAACATGAATTGGTCACCGCCTCAAAGACCGAGCGGAACATCCCCCGCAGGCTGCTGGCCGGCAGGGCGGCCTGGCCCTCTACTTGAAAGAAGCGATAGGTTCGGTGTCCACTGGCATCTTCGGAGACGGCATGCGAATCGGAGATGAACAGCGGCGTTACGGCTTCCACCTTGCAAGTAATGCGTCCGGTCAACCCCACGTAGCGATCGTGGGGCGGCGGCGGGCAATCGCCCAGAATGCAATTCTGCGGCCGCTGCTGTGGGAGAAGACGCACAAAGTTGTACGGATTGAGGAAACGGTACGCTTGATTCGCCGTTGGTGTTTTTGTTTGAGTCTGGTGGCCGGTCTGTGGCATCACTCCTACTGGACGCACATTGCGGGCTTCGGGGCCCCTTTTCCCCTGCCCTTCCACAAATGTTACTGTTTCCCCTTCCTGGGGTGTACTGTCCTCAGGTCCTTGCCATTGCTTGATATGAACATACAAATCACTCTGTCCCTGCCGCTTGATAAACCCATAACCTTTCCGGACGTCGAACCATTTGATCTTGCCCTCAGCCATTGTCGTCCTCCTTCCATTCGCTCAGGCCGCTGAACCAGACGAACTCCACCTGGCCGGCGCGGCTAAATGTCTTGTAGTGAATCTGCAGCCGCGACCATTCGGCAGGAACGGGGTACTCCAGCCGGGCTGCGCCCACGCGGTCGTCATGCCAGCAGCTGCCATCCCGTTTGCCCCACAGCAATGCAGTTCCCTCACGCTGATAGAAAGATCCTCTAGGGTGGTCTGCCCAGTAGTCTTGCCCCCCATTGCCCATCGGCGGCTGCACGCTGGCCGGCCCGATGAACCGCCAGGCAAATTCTGCTCCCTCACGGCGTAGTTCCAGGTCGCCGCCCTCTCCAAAAAGCCGCGCCCGCTCCAGCAACACCACAGTCTGCGGCAAAGCGTCGCGCTTAAAGGCGATCTCGCTGGCGTATTCCCATATCCGGTAAGGCATTTGGTCTATGGGCCACTGCTGCACAAATGCCAGCAGATTGCCTTCAGCACAGCGTCCGCTCCGGATGGAAAGATCGGCCGCTCCCCATTGAGGCTGCCTTACTTCTTGAACCAACCCCTTGAAATCCACGCGTGGCCAGGGTTTCATTGCGCACCTCCCTTCAAGACCGGATAAAGCGAATCTACACGCCCAAAGTAACTATCGGCGGTCAGGCCGAGGTTTTCCGGGCGTGAAAAGTCGTTGACCTGCTTCTGAAACTCATTGACCCACTGCTGCGCCAATGCCTGCCAATCGGCGGTGGCTGCGGTCACTTGCACCGCGGTATAGACGCCGCTGCGCTGCGACGACAATCCCAGCGCTGCTACAGCCGGCGCATCAGCAGGGGTGAGATAGCCAAACGTCGCCGTCCAATCCTGCAGCCTGATCCGACCAAAGCCTTTCGCCGCGCCAAAGCCGACCTGTAACCAGCCCTCGGTCAGGTCGCGTAGCACCAACGCCAGCCAGCCCAGTTCCCAGGGTTCAGGGTTTTCCAGGTGCAGGCGCAGCGCAAAGGCCGGTTTCCACAACGCCAGCGCATCAAACTTGGCGCCTTCTGCTCCGCCACCAGTGAAACGGTCAATGGCCAGAAAGTCCAGCATTTTGAGTACTGGCTTGTCGCTGGCGAAGGGGGCATCTTCCACGATCAAGCGACTGCCGCGTCGGGTGCTGCCGAACAAACGGCAGGCCAGGCAGAGGTGCTTATCACCCACAATTTCGTCTGAGGGGATTCTTTCCTTCAATAACGTGTCGCAACTGGCCAGCGGCGCATCCTTTCGGCTCTCCACAGGGCTGCACGCCGGGCATTTTTGTGGAAATGCCGTGGCGTTGGCGGCGTTACATGTCGCTAACGTGCGGGCGATCCGTTCAGCGTGGGAACGCAGCACGCCGCGCACGCTGGCGCCGGTAAGCACCGGATGCTGCCAGTCGCCCAACTGCAGCAGCGGTGCATGGTCAAAGCCTGTCATGCCGGAGACAAGGGTGTCATTGGTGAGCAAGGGGCCTTCGGCTTGAAGGGTACCGGTGAAAGAAAGCCAACCACGCGCAACAGCCCTCGGTTGGTCGTCGGCAGAAACGGGGCGTAAGCTCTCTACCTGCCTCGCCAACCAGTCGGGTTGCGCCTGTGCCTGTTGCCAGGGTTTATCGTTCCTGAGAAAAGCCAACACCTGCTCCGGCTGTTCTAGAGGAAGGGTCCTGTATTCCAGGTTGCTCAATTCAAACGCGCCCAAACCGCGCGCTACATTCCCACCTAGCCATAGTCTTCCAGCTTCCCACTCGGCCAGGCCAGCAGCCAGAAGCGCCTCATCTTTCGGGGTAGGATCGCGCAGTTCCAGGCGTAAACTGAAGGCGGCACCGGCGGGCAGCACTTCCAGGTCGAACTTGACCGCGCCGGCTCGCGCCGCTGCTCCGGTCGCCCGGTCAATCCCTACGCCGTCACGGATCAAGGAGCGAGACAGCTTGCCTACAGGCGTCGCATTGAACACCAGCAGCCGTGAGGCGGCGGATTGAGACTCCTCTTCATCCGTTGGGTTGACATCACCAAAAAGATGGCAGACGGAGCAGGAACAGGAATCGCCTCCGCCGGTCAGGGCGGCGCACGGAGCCAAGCCGAAGCGCGGCGCCAACCTGGTCAATAACGAGCGCAGTACGCCAGCGATGGCCGTGCCGGGAATGAAGAGCTGCCCCTGCGTGTCCCGCCGCAACAATGCATCAGTCAAATTATTGCCCTCGCCGCTGCCGATGTGGACGGCCGTGCGAGCGGCCAAAGTTGCCGTAATCACCCGGTAAGTCATTGTGCGCCTCCCTTCTTGTCTGCAGCCAATGCTGTCAGCCACTCGGCTAACCGCTCGATGCCGCGCGACCGATTCCATGGATTCTCTTTTTGCAACCATGCCAGCGCCTCGACAATCGCCTCCATCACCGGTTTGCCATCGGTCTGGAAGAAATTGGCTTTGCTGCGACTGCTATACTCTTCCGGTCCGCCGATCGCCGCGATCAGGGTTGAATCGGGCTGCCCGATGGCGTTTAGTTGCCCAAGGAGGCTCTCGGGCGACTCATCACTGCGAATATACAGCCAACGCGCCACCGCAGCAAAGCGTGGGTCAGGGTGCTGTTTGGAGGGCAGGTGCTTTTCCAGTTCTTCTTCCCACCGTTTCATAAACGAGTCCTTGGCCGGCCCTGTGCCCAGACGCATCGGTGCTTCCAGCCGAATTGCGCTCTCTGTGAGTTCTTCACGCCGTTCGTAAAGGGGATGGTTGAACGCCACCCGGCCGTACCCTTCATTGCGCCGCAAGCCTATGCCTTCCGCTTCCAATTGTGCCATTCGCTTTTGCCAATCGCCGGGCGGGTCGAGGAGTCGGAGCCAGGCCACAGACCCGGCAACCAGCCCGGTATCGCGCCAGCGCGGCAGGCCCAGGGTGGCATTGAAACTGTCCACGACGCGGGTGCGGGCATGCGCCTCTACGATCTCCAGCGCCCCCAGTCCCAGAACCGGCTCCAGCCATTCTGCTGTAAAGCCGGTCGCCTGGCGTCCCCAGGCATCGGTGATGATGGTATCGGTCAGTAGGGTCAGAGCGACGGGCCGGGTTACATCCGAGACGCGCTGCGTTAACGGCAGTTGAATCCAGGTCTGCAAGCTGCCATCGCACTGTTCCAACCAGGCTGTTACCTGGCCATAGCCGCGCCGCCGCGCCTTGCCAATACGCCAGCTCAAGGGCGTCTTTTCAGTGATGCCGGTCATCTCCTGCAAGCGCATCCAGGCCGGCTCGCTGCAAAGCAGTTCGCCGACCAGGTACTGCCCGGCCTCCAGCACCGTATAGCCGTACAACTGCCCTTCTTCCACCCGCTGGGTCTCTTCCCGCACTCTGATATGCAATTCCGACGCCCGTCCGGGGGTGTGAGTGAAGGGAGCTTGCCGACGCAAAATGATAAAATCGCCGACCGGCTCTAACTTGCTTCCACAATGGGGACATTCTTTAGATCCCCCTGCCACGAATATGCCGTGGCCTGCGCTTTCTCTTTCAAAAGGTACGACGCTGCATGTCAGCAAGTCCAGCGGCGCAGGGATGGTGGGATACAGACTGTTGCTGCACAGGTATGCCGGATACAATGGTGAGCAGGCAACACTGCCGCGCAGAAACAGGGCGACGAAATCGCGGTAGTCATCTGGTTCGGAGAGGTCGCAGCGTTGAGCAGCCAGATTGGCCAGCACACCCAACATCGTCCCGCCAGGGATGAAGGGACGAGCATCAAACTGATTGCCGGCCGGGGCACGCTCAGCGATGAGCAACGGCTCATCCAGGCGAACCATGATCCGAACGCGCACCGGCGCGCCGCTGAAAGTGCCGATTGTGTCCACCTCGGCTTTGGCTTCCGATGTGGGAGGTACAGCCGGACTTCCTTGCAGCCACTTTCGCTCAAATCGCTCCAGGAGCCAATCTTCCCAAGACTGGTCCCCAGGCCTTTCATGAGTCTCGCTGGTCACATCGGTCAGGTGAATGACACATTCCCCCAGTCCACGCCGCCGCGACCGACCCAACTGGCGGGTGTAACGTGCCGCCGCCACTAGCAAGGCGGCCTCATCTAACGCGGCCTCATCGCTTTGCGGGCAAGCGATTGTAAAGCGGAATACCTGGCCGGCAAGGCCTTCTTCTTGTGAGAACAACTTGTGGTGTTCGGCGCGGCGGGTGCGTGGGTCAATACGCACTCGCTTTACCGGCTGGGCATCCTGGGTCTTTGGCATTACCGGGTAGGCCGAAGCGACGTGCCAGCGTTTGGCCTGCGCCGGCGACCCGAAAAGCCGCTGCAGGGTCGCCTCACGCGGGTGTTTTTGCATCGGCGGCAGTTCCAACAGCCGATAGGCGCTGCCGCGCAACAACCCCGCTAAGGCACTGCCACGCAACACCGGTGTCCCGTCGGCCTCACGCAGCAGTGCCGAGTCCAGCCCAAAGCCCTTGCCGTATCCTGCCCCGACGTGATAATCCGACGCAAACGTAATCTCAAGGGTCAGTTTGAGGCTCATTGTGCTTCCTCCTCATATTCATGGCGCTTCTTGTCCAGGGCCAGGGTGAAATCCCAGACCTTCAAGAGGTCGGGCAGGCCGTGACCGTCCCAAGATTCTTCGGGGTACCGGCTAACTCTATACCAGCCGGAAATATTTCCGCCCAGCCCGGTCAGAGCCGCATCAACGGCTTTCTTGTGCATATCGTTTCTGCCGATGCGCGCCAGTAGTCGGTTCAAGCGATCCTGCCAGGGGCCGAGATCGTCGGATTTCAGAGAAGGCGGCAGGTCATCGTACAGGTCGCAGAGTTCGGCGAGCCGCTTGTTCGGCACATGGCGCAATTCGTGTCGCTGCTCAACCAGCCGCTGCACTGGCAAGCCCCACTCTTTGGGGACACTCTGGCCGACCCAATAGGGGCGCAGGGTCGGACGCACTGAGCCGCCTGGCGACTCGCTCACCAGCCGTCCACTCAACACAACTTCAAAGTTGACCGCCGAGCGGGGCTGCTTACTATCTAATCCCAGCCGCTTGCACACGCGCTTGGCCTCCTTGAGCCGGGCCTCTCCGGTCTCGTGCGCCAGCCGGTAAGGATGCTTGCTCTTGCAAATTATCACTGCTGCCGAGACAGTTGGAGCAGGAACTTTCTCGAGACCAATCTGCGCCAGGAGGGACTGCATCTCCTGCTCATACACCTCGCAAAACTGCCGGGCGAAATCCAAGGCCCACGGCGCTGGGATGAGCGCGAACAAGTCGTCACCTCCCAGGATCAAGGGCAAGACCGGGATAAAATTGAGGCGGTCATCCAGAGGATTTCTTTTCATGATCATCCGGGTTGGCGCTGCAAGCGCTTTGCGGATAACGTCGGATAGCCCAGTAGATAGATTATGCATCTGTTCTGGCGTTTGGCACGCACCAAACACCTTACCTATATTATTGCCGTCGGCAAGCAAGTAAGCCACGTAGCGGCGGGGGTCATAATCGGCCACATCCTCCAGGGGGTCTATTTCGGTGCGGCTCCGAAGTCTCTGTTTGCCTGGCCAATCGTACTTGCTGCTCTCAACCACTGTACGGTAAAAGCGGCCCAGGAAAGATTCAGAAGCAAAGGCCTGTTGTTCAGCGCGTTCTGCGCTTTTGTTCAGGCAAGATTCGCACAGATACTGCGGTTCTTCACTCTCATGATAGGCGCGGTGCGCCACAGCCAGCCCGATGCCGCAGGAGGCGCAGAAAGCCATATACGGCAGGTGCGGTTGTTCCTGCCAGCCTTCACGCCAGCGTTTGGCCCGGCGCAGATTCTCCTCGGCCTGCTCAGTGGCCGCGCCGAAATTGCCGTTGACCGGTGCCGGTTCGGCGACGGAAAGCGATCCCCCGGTAGCGCGCCGGTAGATCTCGGCCAGGCTCGCGCCAAAGGTCTGGGCCTGCTCTTGCGTTTCAAAGAGAAGGCGGAAACTTCCGCCGTCGCTGGCCACGACCTGAGCCTGAGGCGGCAGCAAAAGGCGGGGGACCTCGTTGCAGAAGCGGGTGAGCAACTGACTGCCGCCCACTATCTCACGCAGACGCGCGGAGCGAAAGAGCAAATCTTGAATCTTGTCGGCCTCGGCCGCCAAAAGGTATTGCGTCACGGCTATGCCTCCTTTGTTAAACTGGGGGGTAGAAAGCGGCTGAGGCCGCATAGATCACAGAGCTCGGTCCAGGACAGAGCGGTGGTTTGCAGGCTCAAATCATCTATCGGACAGCCCAGGAAATCTTCAACGTTGGCCTGCACAAACCTGAACGCGTCTTCGGCCCATTCGCGCGGTATGGAAAAGTATTTGTGGGCCAACTCGTTGCGGCGGGTGAGAAAAGTCTCCCAGCCATTCTCTGCATTGAACAGAGAGGTTGATTTCCACCAGGGATTCATTGGAGAGGGACGTGGAATTGTAAGTGTTGGGGCTCCCCCGAAAAAGATATTGCAACTCTTCCTATCTTTCCCGATAGTGATGTCTTTGCAGGTAGGGTCACGCAGGGCTTTGAAAACATCATTTGCGCCAGGAGTTTTGTTCTCCAGCGCGTCCAAGAGTGCTTTCTGCTCTGGCGGGTTCGTTACCAGCTTGACTAGCCGCGCCAACATCACGATCTCGCTGACGCCGCCGGCCCGTAAGAACGCCGAGCGATAGTCCTCGTTGCAGTGAACCAGCCGCCGGATACGGGCGAGTTCATCACAAACATATGCCCGCAATGCCGGCGAATCGCTGTAAAAATGCGGGGGATTTTTCGTGAAATCGTCGCCGCTGATCTCGAACCACTGATCTCCTAGAACGGTCACAGCGCTGGGCTGTTTAAAATCGGGTAGGTTTTGAGCGGCCTGCTTTGCACCCCTATAATCGCCTCCATCCCACTTTTCGTAATACTCCAGAAACGCGCTCAACTTCTGGATGGGTTGCTCAGCCGTCGGCATTACCTGTTTCATCGCTGGCAGGATGGATGTGAGCACTTGTTGCGCCTCCCAGAACTGATACTGCTCGTATAGCGCACGTACTCGTTCCCAATCGCGTAAAGCAAACGTCTGGTACGGGTTGTCCAATTCGCCGATTTTACAACTGTAGCCGTAAGGACGGCGGTACTTGGGATCGTACTCGTCAAAATCCACGTAGGAAATACGCGCTCCGGCGTAGGCGGCATAAAGGTAGGCGCCGCTGACCATGCTCTTCTTGCCGCCAGTCACATCAAGCATCACATCGGTCTCATCGTGGAGAACCTTGACCAATGTCTGAAACATAGCGGACGGATTGTCAGCCGTCGGATAGCCTACCTCGCGGCCCTGGCCGAAGAACTGCGGAGCGCTGGAAAGCAGCTTTCTCTCAACCAGATAGTCAATCGCTTCCTTGACATGGCAGGCGAACTCTCTCCATTCTTCCGTTAGATAGCCTCCCTCATTCAATATCAACACGATCTTCTGGGGCTGATACACGCAAACCGATTGGAGCAGCGGCTCCAGCGAAAAGCCGACCAGCAGTACCAGCGTTTCGCAGCGACGATCTGTAAGTCGTCCTTGTGATCTGGCATAGTCCAGTTCGGCCTCCAAAAGGCTCTTGTCATCCAACCGGCTGTGCTTTTCACAGACATACCAGCGCAGCGCCTCGTCTATCTCTGATGGCTTAAAACAGTCCCAGTAGTAATTTCTTGTAATGCATTTGATGTCGCCACTCTGCTCCATTTATCACCTCCATTCTTGCCCGTTCCCTGCTACGAAAGGCTTTTGCACATTGCGAACAGCCAGGGACACCGTGTTTCTCTCACTTGCTCCCTTGCCTATGCGCTCACTCGCGCCATTTGATACCACCCATTCCCCTTCACCGCATCCTTCCCCACATGCGTGAACTGCCCCCACAACAGCCAGGGCAGGAACGGCGTCCAATCCTCCGCCTCCAAAGTAACCCCTCCCACCAGCCCGCCGAGGGGCGATTCGGCGTGACGGCGGGTGGAGTAGCTGCACAGGTCCTCCCAGGCAAGCCGCCGTTCTACTACCCGCACCCCTTCCGCCGCCTCCAACAGCGCCGGGAAGTCCACCCTCAACGGCGTGTCCGAAAACGCCTCACTCAGCGCCTCCAGTCGCTCCAACAGCCGCTGGAAAAAGGGCCGAAAGCGGAAATTCTCCGGCTTGAGCAGATGACCGCCTTCCACCAGGCGGGTGGGGGTGAGGAAATAGAGCGTCAAGGGTGAGGGGTCAGAGGGTGAGGCGTGACCAGAAAGCGCCGCGCGCGCCCTGGCCTCTTCGTCCTGCGCCCGGCGCTCGATCTGCTCATGCGTCACCGGGACCTCCGGCACCTGCACCTGCCGGCTGCCCTGGCGCAACACCGGCTGCCGCTCGCCGGTGAGGGGATTTTCCGCCCAGATTTCGCGCACCTGCAGCCGTCCGCGCCGCCAGCGGCCCTCGTACTGCTCGTACTTGCGTCCCAGGCCGCCTTCCTCAAACTCCTGCAACGCGAGCACCACGTAGGGGAACAGGCGCATCGCCTGCGCGTAGAGCGTCAGCCCAAACGTCAGGGCCTCCCCCGGCTCATAGCGGAACACCCCCGTCCCATCCTCGCGTTCCCAATAATGCCCCGTAAAGGATGCGGAGCCGGATGCTGAGTTGAGCCCTGCGCCGGCCACGATCGGCGGTTGGATGGTGAAGGGGCGGGGGCGATCCTGTCCCCGCGCGTGATGGGGGTCCAACGTGCTCACCAGCGTAGCGACGGGACAGGTCTGCGCCAGCACACAAGCGCTGCATTCCACCTCCTGCTGCCGGGCAAACGCGCAGAACTTGTGCCGCAACGCGTGGAACAGCGCCCCCCGCAGCGCCGAGCCCTGATGCTCGTTGAGCTCCACATTATCCACCGCCTGCGTGCTAAAAGTCAAACGATGTGCCGTAAAATGTTGCATGCCGTATCCTCCATGTGGATCGAAATGGATCGAAACTGTCAATGACAGGTTGGGCTGGCGACTTCACAACCGCTTAAAGTATCACCTGCCGTGTGTTATACTCTATACTCATTCCTGAAGGGTAACTGTTCAGCACTGACTAAAAAACGAAATATTTCTTGGCTGCCGTTGAAGATTCGGAGTCAATTCTTGCTCCCTATCCCCTTCTCCCCGTGCAGGCGGGGGGAAGGGAAACTTTTTTTGTGGGGCTTTGCAGGCGGGCTACGTCCGCCTGCAAAGCCCCTATTTTTTCTCCCCCTCTCCAACGGCGCAAACGCCGTTGGGGAGGGGGCCGGGGGAGGGGCAAAAGCTACAGGTCACCCAGCTTCCCCATCGCCGCCCAGCTGCCTGGTGCCAGGCTAAACAGTTACCCTGAAGGCCTTTTGGGTGGAGCACCAGGGGTGACTCTTTGCTTGGGAACGCACACGCCGGCAAGAACCCCCTGGTACCCTCGCCCCGTTGAGAGGCTCAGGCGCGGCAGACGCGCCGCCGCGCCTGAGCGGGTCTACAACCGCTCATACAACGTAAACGATTTGCTGGAGCGCACCAGACGGTAGGGCAAGACCACATTGCGCGTGATGCGTTCTTTCCCTAAAGTGACCTTCTCCCCACTGTAAATATTTGCTTTCGCAAACGTCAACGTCGGAGTGCAATCATCCAGCACTTGCAACGTCCCCTGCAGCGCGAAAGTCTCCGGCGTTGCCGTCAACTCCACAAACTCCGTAGGGAGAGCCACTTCCCAACGTGGCGCGTCCTTGAGTTGCATGAGGCTTCCACGTTTCCCTAAATAGTTGAGATTGAGCAGCAGCTCTTCCAGCCAGGAGCAAGAGTAAGCCGCTTCCATTCCCAAAGCCACTTGCCATGGTCCCACCAACTGCACATACTCGCGGTAACCAATAGTCTTCTGGAAGGGCCCTGCTTCGGGATCGCCGGCCTTGGCCGGGGCGCGACGGGGCTTAAGCACCTTCTGGAAGAGGTTGGTAACGACGGCGCGTTCAGCCGGGAATAACGCTACCCGCAAGTCACGTATGACCGGCCACCACGCTTCGGCTTGCGCTATACCGGCAGTGCGGCAGGCTGCGTCCAGGAGCGCCATCTTGAGCGCATAGGGTGTGGGGACGAGCAGCGTTTTGCCGCCAGAGGCCGTCGCCGCACTCAACTTGAGCGAGAACAGCGTGACGGCTTCGTATTCGGCGATGCACCACATAGGGCACCTCCTATTGCGCGCCAGGTATCAGAGTAAAGGGAGTAGCCTCTTGAATCAGCGCGGACATCACTTCGGCAAACTCACCCATCGAATCAAAGGGCTTCACCTCAATGGCTCCAGGCCGCAGCTCATTGAGTGCTGCCGCTACCCGTGCCGTCTCCTCGGCAAACGTCGTGTTGAGCGGCGAGAGGCACGGTGCGGGGACAACAGCGCGGCTGACGGTGATGACGCCGCCGAAGTCCACAATGTGGGGATTCTGGGTGCTGCGCATCGCGCCCGCCGGTTCCACAAACGTGTAGAGCACACTTTCCAGCAGCGCTTTGAGCCGCGCCTGACGTTGTTTCGCATCAATCGCGTAGCTCTGCGCCAGATCATTGAAACCGATGCGCGCCGTCTCCAGGTTCAACACCATGGCATAGATGCCCGAGGACGCCGGCCGGTGAAAAATCGCTTGCCCGATGTTGGCCACCCGGCCCTCTTCGCCTTCCGCTCGCGTTCGCGCCCCGGCGCTACGATCAGAAACATATTTGACGTGGAAGTAAGTATCCGTCTCCACATATTCCGGCACCCCTACCACCCAGCCGAACTCCACAACACTCTTGCGCGGCAAAGAGAGTCCGCCCGAAGTGACCAGGATACCTTCCAGATCTGTGACAGCGCACTGCTGCAAAATCACATCCAACTTCGCTGGATCACTGGCTGCCGCCGCCAGTGCTTGGGCCAGTTCACTGCCGGCGTCAATATCGTAGTTGACGCGATTGGCATTAAACATGCGCGCACCTTCCGAAAGCGGCAGGCCGGCGGCCAACGCCAACCGGTACAGATGCTCCGCCTGAATGTGTTTGAACATATCGCCGGAAATCGCGTTCACGTTGTGCAGCTGCCCATCGGCGCCGATGATATTCACCATCCGCGTCTGAATCTGATTGCCTTCCCCGCCCTCGTTGTTGAGCGAGTGCATATCCAGAATCGCCTGGGCCGAAATCGCTACTGAGTAAATCCCCTTGCTGTCTGTCATCTTGAAATCTCCTTTCCCTGGATGTTAGTTTTCTTCCGCATCGCCTTCTGCGGTTTCGTCTGGCGCGCCGATCAGGTCCTCGCCCTCCGGCGGAACTTCTTCTTCCTCACGCTCATACGGTTCGCGCGCATAGCCATAGGCCACCAACAGCTGACACACCACCTTAGAACCGAAACGATCCACCAATTCGGTCAAGGCCTCAATATCGGCCGTCGTCACATTCTTGCGGAACGGGTTACGGCGTTTTTCGCGCAGTTGCGCGTTCTCGGCGTTGTACAGGTGGATAAATTCGGCTATCTCTGCCAGAAAATCTTCCGGATAGGCTGCTTTGCGTGCCAGTTGCTGGCCTAGCCCATAGCGAATATCCACGACGGGCCGGTTGCCCTTCCCTTTGCGCGCTTGCGGTACTACCGTGCTATGCCGGATGGCATAGGCGATAGCCTTGAAACCTTCATTTTGCACGATTTCACTGAAAACCGGTTTGTCGCTGTTCATAAAAAGCACCTCCAATGTAGTTGTGGTAAAGGGACGCACATACTTGCGCCGGTCATATTGCTGCATCACAAAGCCGCTATACGCGGTTGTGAAGTCAAAGAAGGGGGCGAAATCATCGCCGGAAAGAAAATCGCGGTAATGCGCGAGCAGGGTGAACTGGTCGCCCCGCGTCTCGTCCAGGCCGCGGATGATCGCCAGGTGCTCGTCCAATGCCGTCTGGAATTCGCCGAGCACTTGGGGTCCCCCAGGCGCGACCCAGCGTGGCAAGTTAAGCATGGCGATATTCAACACCGCCGGGGATTGCCCCAAGCTTTTATAGAACGCCATCTGCATTCCGCTCACCAGGTCGCTGGGCCGCTTGCCAAACAGGTTAGCTTCTTGCGCTTCTTCGTAGTGCTTGAGAAAGGCCTGAGTATAGCGCAGCACTGCCAGAATATCCAGTTTAACGGCCGTTGCGCTACCTACCATCGCCGGGCGAAAGTGCTTGAGCACCTCGCGGTGCATCCCCCAATCCAGGTTGAGCGGGCATAGCACGTAGGTCTTGCGATCCTTGGCGTTGCGGGGGTCAGAAGGATTAGCCACCACGCGAGTGAAGCCACCATGAAACAGCCCTACGGCCTTAAGCCACTCCCACAGCCAGAAGCTCTTGAGATTTCCTGGCGCGCGCCACTCGGCTTTGGGATAGTTCGTACCTTTGCCCTGCGCCGGATTGAACAGCTGGCTGGCAGTCATTGCTTTGGGTTTTTCCAGGCCGTGCGCCTTACATGCCCTGATCCAGGCCGCTTCTGCGCCTGCTTCATCGTTGGGTGAGGTGGCCGTCAGCTGCAACAGCGCCTTGAGTAGTTCCGGGAACGCCGCGCGCCCCTGCCACCAGGCCGCCATCAGGCTGTTGTAAGCCTGCAGCGCGCCTGGATTGATCGCACGGAAGACCTCCCAATCCGCACGCGGGCTATCAGGCCCTTGTAATTCGCCTTGCACCGCGCGCCTTTTGTCTTCGGTGTTTAACCCGCGTAGCCACTCAAAGTACGCTTGATTTTTTTGCTTCTCCACCTCGTAATCCACGACCGTTTCGCTGCCGCGTCCTTCCAGCTCGGCCGGTGTCAAGGGCGTCCCTTTGACCACTTTTCGCGCGGATTTTTTATCCCAGGTGACTAAAAACGGCGTGCCGACGAAAAACTCACATTCTTCCACCCATTCAGGGCGCAGCGGTGGATTGCAGACTACCACGAAGGCATAGCCGTGATCTTCCAACCGGATGACTGCGCGCCGGGGCCCCTCTGGGTTTGCGACGGCGTTCAGCACAAAGGCCAGGCCGAACGCAGCCAGACTATCGGCCAACGTATTGCTGGATTTATCTACAAAATACTCTGCTTGAAACACATTGAAGCCTCCTTGATTCAATCGCGAATGGTGAATGGCGAATAATAGTAACGTGGATTTATGTGTTATTGGCTAACCAACCTCCTCCATTTACTTGATTTGGCTTGAATAAACCCCCAAAAAGCGATATAATGCAACTATAATTCAGTTGCTAGTGCCAAGGTCACTGTTATGAACGATAAAGATGCAATAGCTCAGGCGCTCCACGAAGCTGGCCCGCGTTATATTGTAGATGCGCAACAACGGCCTGTGGGCTACCTGCTGACGCCAGAAGAGTACGCCGACTATCTGGACATGCTCGAGGATCGCGCGGACAGTCAGGACACTGAAGTGCAACAGCGTCTGGCTGAAGCCGCAGCGCCTGCTGTCGAAGAACGCCCCCCGCTGCGTGCTTATCTCCAACGCCGCCCACCCGCCAATGCCACCCTACAAGATTGAATTTCTCGATCGCCGGGTTGAGCGGGAATTGGATCGCGTTCCCGAACCGGATTTCAGTCGCGTCGCGGCCGCGCTGTTGAAACTGGAAGCCGTTCCCCGCCCGCCAGGTTGTCTCAAGCTGCACGGACTTGATGGCTGGCGCATTCGAGTGGGCAATTGGCGCATTATTTACCACATCAATGACGCCAACGCCGTCATCACAATCGTAGCGGTCAAACGCCGCTGCGAAGATACCTACCGCTAACATCGCCGTTCTTATTCCCCCCGCGTCCCGCGCGCTGTCCCTTCCTGATCCGCCCGGCGCAACGCCCGCGCCAGCAAGAGATAGACCAACCAGCCCCACAGATTATCCGGGCTGATGGTTGCCACCAGCCCCCCAGGGCCTTTAGTTTTGATTCGCGTCAAATCCAGTCCCTGCCGTAATGCCGCCGGCAAATACTGCGCCGCTTCTGCCAGATGTCGCCCGGCTTGCGGCTCCAACGCATACTTCTGGCCTTCGTCCACAAACGGCGTGTGATGACGAGCCATCGCTGTGAGCGTAGCACGCACCAACGGCTCATGACCATCCAATGCTTCAACCAGCACCGGCCCTACCGCCAGCGCGCTTTCTGCTGCATGATTCGGCTTGGGATAACGCCCACTGAGCGCCTTGAGCGCCGCCTTATGCCGCGTGTTGCCCGGCTCAGAATCGGTGTGGGCCGCTGCAAAATTCGCCGTCACCGGATGGCCAATCTGCTTTTGATAGGCGCGCGCCCAGGCCTGCCACCCTACGCTCAGCTTACCCACATCGTGAAAAAAACAGGCCAGCCACGCCGCCCGCGTCACGCTGCCTGCGGGCCATCCGGCGGCGTGTTCCAACGCTGGCGCCGCATAGTGCAATTCCGGCAGTGCGATCTCGGCGAAGGCGCCCAACACCCGCCGCACATGTTCGGCATAGGATTCCAACCGGTAGCACGTTCCCTCCCAGGTACTTTTATCCGCATCCGGCGGCAGAATGGAACGGAATTCACCCACCCCCTGCCCGGCCAGGAACCCCACATCGGGTAAATATCCGGCCAACGCCGGATGCACGACCAACACTCGCGCTCTGCTGATCTCTTTCGTGGAGGTCACCGGCAGCCAACGATAGCTGCTGCCCTCCTCCTCGCCGCGGGGCGTCTTATCCGGCAGCGTTTCCTCCAACTTCATCACCCGCCACGGAAATTCACCCTCGCGTGCCAGCCACTCATTTACCATCCCGTACAACGTGACGCGCTGGATACTAAAACCGGTCGCCCCATAGGGATTGGCAAGCAGCGTTTCCGGCGCTTCTTGAATCAACACCAGCCGGCTATCGGCGTCGCGCACCAACAGGCGCGTGTCCGGCGGCTCCCCCCTCAACACGCGACGAATCGCCTCAGCGCGAGTCGGCGCCCCCTCGCGCAGGCCCTCCAGCATGGCGCGATCGCGTGGCGTAGCGACCGCATTGACCAATTCCTGTTCGCCCGCAAAATCCAACGCCGTGCCACTGTGCGCTTGTAGCCATACCCAGGCCGCTTTCATTTCCTTGACCCATGCCGGGTCGAGGCCCCCTTCACCGGCTTCCCTGCCATAAGGCGCATAATTGTCCACAGGATAAATCCACACTACCCCCTGTTCGCCAGGAAAACGCGCGCAGCGTCCGGCACGCTGGATGAGCGCGCTGGCCGGGGCCAGCTCCGTGTGCAACGTCTCGCAGGTGATGTCCACACCGACTTCGATGGCTTGTGTTGCAACGGCTATCCAACTGCCACCCTTATCTGCCGCTTTGCCAAAGTGCCCTTGCAATTCCTTCTCTATTCTCTGACGATCTTCCCGCAAGAAGCGGCTGTGCAAGAGCAATACGCTAATATTCAAGCCGCTGGCCGCGATCTTGCTCTGTAAATCTTGATAAAGCGTTTGTGCACGCTGGACGGTATTGCAAAGCGCCACTGAGCGTGTCTGATGCGCCGCCAATACTGCCTCAGCAGTCAAGGCAGGTTCGGCCACAGACCACGTCCGTTGCCGGGGTGCCATTGCGCCGTCGCGCTGTTCAATGGCGCGCGCCTCGTCCGGCGGCAGCACGAGCGTCTCCGCATCCAGCTGTTGCGCCAGTGTCACAAGCATCTCGCGGCTGAACGTCGCTGTCATTACCAACACCGGCGCAAGATGTCGCAGTTGCTTGAGCGCATACAGCGCCGAAGGCAGCGTGGAATCCGGGTCAAGCAGGTGAAATTCATCACAGACGATGTACGCGCCCGCCAACGCGCCCGCGTTGAGATTGGCCCAGCGGCGCGGCAGGCTGTAGGGGGTGGTTAAATAGCTGCTGAGAAACTGGTCAATGGTGCAGAAGATTAAATCGCCCTCAAACCTGCGATCCTCGGGATGTTCCCCGGTTTGGATCCTTACTTCGGGTTTACGGCGAAACCGCCGCTCGTAAGAATCCGTCACTCTGTACGCTTCCAGGACAAATTGATTTGCCAACACTCGCATCGGCACGACATAGACACACTTACGAGGAAAGAAAACATCGCTTTCCTCACGCCAGGCATGAAAAAAGGGCAGGAGCGCCGCAATAGTCTTACCGGCCCCGGTAGGCGCCTGTAGCACCACACTCTTGCCCGCCAGCAAAAGGTTGGCAACTTCTTCTTGATAAGGATATGGAACGAGCCTACTCATCGCTGCCTCCAAAAAAGTCTGCAAAAGTATCCCGCACGCTGGGTCTTTGGGGATTGGCGCGTCGCGGGCTGACCACCCACCCGTAGCTTTCAGCCAATGCTTTTGCCTCCCCCATCATCTGCTCGTGCAATTCCTGTGGCGCCAGCACCTCCACCTCCGCACCCCATCCCTTGATCCACGGCAGCATATCCATTGTGTCCGCTACCTGTGCCGACCAGCGCAGATAACCGGGTCGCTCAGAATCCTCGTGCTTTTCCTCCGAAGGATGCCAGCGCGTCTCCTCCACCCGTCGCCGCACTGCTGGACTGAAGCGCAACGTCACCGTAATGAGCGTCTCGCCGTAAATGATAGACCAGGCGTTGCGGAGCACCTCCAGGCCGGGAAAGTCTGCTGGAATGTCGTATTCTTGTGGCGTCAACTGCGCGGCGCGAATACGCTCCAGTTTGTAAGTGCGCAGCGCATTGGCCAGGCTGCTATGCCCGATAGCGTAAGTGGTAAAGCCAATCGCCGAAGGCTCCAGCAAATAGGGCTTAAAATCCGTCTCGAAGGGGTTGCCCTGCGCCGGTTCGTAAGTGAGATGCAGCATGCGACGGTAAATGTATCCCTGCATCACCGTGCGGAAAACGCGATTGTATCGCCCATCATCCGGACGTTGGCGCAACTCTTGCGCCGCCTGATGAATTTCCCGCCCTACGCCAGCTTCCGTGGTCAATGCCGCCGCCAGTTTGAGGAGCGCCGTCTCCGCTGGTTCATTGCGCTTGTCGTGCTGTTTCACAAAAAGCCGCGTCGCCAAATACAACGTCATGGCCTCTTCCGGCGAGACCTGGAAGCGCCGCAGTTCCGCTTTATCATAGGGCAACGCCAGCCACAACGTGCCCTCCTTGTAAACTTTCCCTTCCAGCTCTAATTCACGAAGGTAATTGTTCACCGTGCGCCGCTCGAAGCCAAGCTCCTCGGCAAGCTCAGCTTCAGTCAATCCCAGCGCATTGCGCCGCAAGTGCAAAAACACACGCTCTTTGCGTCCTTCACGGGTTGTTTCATCAACCTTGGGCATGGATCACCTCTCGGCTTGAATTTCTATTCTTGGTATAAGGCGGGGTTGGAAAATAATGTTCCAATTATCGGGATTACTTCTGTAAATTTCATAGATCAACCGTGAACCGCTACTTGGCAAAAGCCTCCCAGTCTCCCTTAGAGTTAGCCCTTTTTGTTGCCCTCAGGACACTTATAGTTTAGTGCAATTTGCAAAATCCGACAATTGGCTGATGGGCTTCCTCCCAAACATCCCCCTCCGGCGCAAACTCCCGGCGCGCCTACATGAATCCCCCCCGCAAAAGTGGCATAAGAAAACCAGCAGAGTCCCAGGCACAAAGGAGAAGATGCGGTCATCAAAACGTTGCGGGAGGCTGACCCCTGCTATCTAGTGGAGGCTCGCCAGCGTCTCGTGGGGTATCTGCTGATACCCGAAGAATACGCCGACTGTGACTGTTCAGCCTGGCGCCAGGTAGCTGGACGGCGATGGATGAACCTTTATGACCTGCAGCCTTTGCCCCTCCCCCTGCCCTCTCCCCAACGGCGTCTGCGCCGTTGGGGAGAGGGAGAAAAAATAAGGGGGTTTTGCAGGCGGGCGTAGCCCGCCTGCAAAACCCCACAAAAAAAACTTTCCCTTCCCCCCGCGCAAGGCGCTGGGGGAAGGGGCCAGGGGATAGGGACAAGAATTGATTCTCAATCTTCGGCAGTCGCCAGGGAATCTTGTGTTTTTTAGTCAGTGGCTGAACAGTTACACATCATCCTCGGTCTTTTCGCAGCAGAGCCGGCGATCGTGCAGAACTTGCGTCAAACCCCTCGCATTTTTATTCCCAGCATTGTCAGCGGTGAGTTGTATTATGGCGCGTTGCGCTCAACTCGCGTTCAAGATAATCTGGCGCGCATTGAACAGCTGGCGGCCAGGGACATAGTTTAGACTGCAATGGCGCGATCCAATTCAAACGCCCCCCCGTCCCAACTGGAGACAAGGGGCGTTTGAAGCGATAGAGGAACACATTCTTCATCGCCGAACTATTTTCCTGGATCCGAAATGAGCTCCCAGCCTGTGACGCCGGGCCCGCTTCAGCAGACTTCCCCTCACCACGCGCTCCAGCGCAGTTTGTTTGTATCCGTCCAGAGATTCCATCCCCACCCAACCGCGCCTGGAGGAGGACCTTGTCCCCGCCCCGCTACACCATCAGCGTCCCCACCTCGCGCAATTGCGCCAGCACATCATCGGGCAGCGTCGCCGGCGGCTGACCGAGCATGTAGCAGGTGAGAATCTTCTGCGCCGTGTCCTCGATGATCTCGGTGACGTTGGCCGCGCGGCGTAGACCGCTGCCCGCAACCACCAGGCCGTGATGCTCCATCAGCACCGCGCTCCCCGTCCCCAACGCCTCGGCGACGGCCTCCGCCAGCGCCGGCGTCCCCGGCATCATGAACGGCACCCGCGCCAGCTCGCCGATGAAGGCCGCCTCGGTGGAGATGGGCAAAAAGGGCTTCCCCGTCAGCCCCAACAAAATGGCCTGCGGCGCATGGGTGTGAATGACCGCCTGAATGTCGGGACGCCGCCGGTAGATCGCCGTGTGCACCCGCCACTCGCTGGAAGGCGCCAGCGCCTCCGGGTCGAGCGGCTGCCCTTCGAGGTCAATGCGCACCATCATCTCCGGCCGCAGAGCGCCCTTGAAGCTCTGGCTGGGCGTGATCCACACCTCGCCCTCTCGACCCTCCACCCGCGCGCTGAGATTGCCCCCTGTCGCGGTGATCAGCCCCTGCGCGTAGAGCTCGTTGAGCACCGCGAGCAGCTCGTCCCGCACGTCCCCCGTCAGCGAGACGACCGCCGGTCGCGCCGGCGCGGCGCTGCCCGCCGGCGCCGCCAGCGCAGCCAGCTCGCCCGGCCCGCCGACCGCCTCGGAAGCGGCCATATACAGCGCGCCCAGGTCTTTCTGGATGCGCTGGAACGCCATCGCCTTGGTCGTGTCGCCGCTGAAGGCCAGCCTGCCGCTCATCGCCGCACGCATCCCGTTGACGCGCCCCCGGAACACCCCGTCGAGCGTCTCCGCGCTCATCTTCAACGTCACATCGGGCTTCACCGGCGGATCGCCGGGCGCGGCTTCGACCTCGCCATCCTGGAAATTCAGGTAGAAGCTCGCCCCCACGTCGTTCAGGATAAAATGCATGAGCACGTGCTTCCCCTCCGCGAAGGCGTGCATCCCCGGATCCGTGCGGATGCGTTCCGTGAAAGCCTGCAGCAGACGCGCCAGCTGCGCGGCCCCGCCTTCCCCCCCAGCCGGCGCTGCAGGAGCGGCGGACGTCGGCCCCTTCCCGCCCAGCGCCCGACGCAACCCCGCGAGCATCCCGCCCCGCTTGGGCGCGGGGGCCGTCGCCTGCGCTTCCAGATCCGTGACCGCTGGCCCGGCACCGCTCGTCAGCTGCCTGACCGCCTCCCGCGACAGCTCCCGTCGCGGCGCCGTCCAGCTGAACTGCGGCAGGACTTCCGGGTTGCGGATGTGCTGCGGACGTTCGCCCCGCAGCAACCGCGCCAGATCCGCCGCGAGAAGCTGCCCCTGATGCGCGGCGACCTCGACCGTATCGCCGCCGATGTGCGGCGTAGCAATCACATTGGGACACGCGAGCAGCGGATCGTCCGCCGCGGGCGGCTCCGTGCCGAAGACATCGAGCGCGGCGCCCCCCACCTGCCCGCTGCGCAACGCCTCGAGCAACGCCTCCTCATCCACCAGCGCGGCGCGAGCCGTATTGATCAACAGCGCGCCCGGCTTCATGCGGGCGAAGGCTGCCGCGTCGAGGAGGCCGCGCGTCTCCTCGGTCACGGGGACATGCAGGCTGACGATGTCGCTCTCGGCGAGCAGCGTCTCCAGCGTCACCTTTTCGGCCCCGGCGAGCGTCACCTCCTCCGCGCTGAGATAGGGATCGTAGACCAGTAACCGCGCGCCGAAGGGCACCAGTCGCCGCGCCACCTGCCGTCCCACCGCGCCCAGGCCGATCAGGCCCACCGTCTTGCGCCACAGCTCGCGCCCCTGGAAGCGCGTGAACGCCATCCCCATGCGGCTCATGTCCCCCGCCTCGCCGCCCGGCTCCCGCAGAAACGTCGTCGCTTCGGGCAATTTGCGGAGGAGCATCAGCGCCATCGCCACCGTCAGATCTGCCACAGCGTCGGCGTTGCGCCCCGGCGTGTTGAGCACCGGGATCCCGCAGGCCGTGCAAGCGGCAATGTCCACATTGACGGGCGTCCCCCGGCACACGCCGATCACGCGCAGCTCGGGCAGGCGCCGCAGCGCGTCGGCGTCCACCACATCAATTTCGGTGATGAAGCCGTGATAGCCCTGCAGCGCTTCGACCAGGTCATCGCCGCTCAGCAGGCGGAGCTCATCACGGTAGCTGCCGTAGTCCACCTCCCCCAATTCCCGCAACGCCGCCAGCGCCGCCTCATCCATCGCGGCGGTGACGAAAAGGCGCGGGCGGAAGGGGCGCGCCTCCACCGCCGTCGCCGCAGGCGTGTGGGCAGCGTAGGCTTCCACCAGACGATGGGTCAGCGTGAGATCCGCCTCCGCCCGCTGCGCCCGCCACTCCATCCAATCGGCGTATCCCTGCCGGTATACGCGGGCCGCTTCGGGGTGGGGGAGGAGCCGGCGCCCCGGTTGGACGGCGGCCCGCGCGGCAGTTTCCAGATCCGGGTAGACGCCCGCCGCTACCCCGGCGCAGAGCGCCGCCCCCAAAGCCGTGCTCTCCGACGTCGCGGCGAGCTCCACCGGCATGTCGAGCACGTCGCTCACCACCTGCGCCCAGACGCCGCTGCACGCCATCCCGCCGCTCAGGATCATCCCCTCCGGCAAGGTGCCGGCGGCCTCGCGCAGCTGCGCGAGATTGGCCTTGAGTGCGTACGCCATCCCCTCCAGCACGGCGCGCGCTACCCCAGGACGCCCGTGCGGGGCCGCAAACAGCTCATGCGAAAAGGCGAGCATGTCCACCGCGGGGCTGAGCTGCGCCGCGTTGAAGACGCTCGCGCCGATGGTCGAACACAGGCCCTCTGCGCCCGGTGGAGCCTCCCCCGCCTCGGCGGCAAGCAGCGCCGCCGGAAGGGGCGCCTCCGGGTACAGCACGCGCGCGAACCAGTCCAGCGCCTCCCCCATGCTGCCGGCGTTGCTTTCCAGCACCCAACGCCCCGGCAGGAGGTGCAATCCCGTCCACAGCCGTCGTTGAGCATCCAGCAGCGGCGCGGCGACGACCAGTTGCACGGGCGCGGTCGTCCCGGTGATGGCGACTAGCTGTCCCGGCGCGAACGCCCCGGCGCCCAGCAAGCCGCTCTGCGTGTCGGCGCCGCCCACGGCCACGGGGAGCCCCTCCGGCAGGCCCAGATGCGCCGCCGCTGCGGGGAGCAGCGGCCCCAACAAGGCGCCCGCGTCCCGCAAGGGGGGGAGCAGCGCGCGGGGAAGCCGCAGCTCCCCGATCAAGTCCTCGGCCCACGCGCGATTCCGCAGGTCGAGCAGCAGGCTTTCCCCGGCCTGCGTGCGCTCGGCGGCGCTGACGCCAGTGAGCCGGAAACCGAGCCAATCGCTCAGCGCCAGCGCCTGTCGCGCCGCAGCCAGGAGTTCCGGGGCATGGTGCTCCAGCCAGAGGAGGCGCGCCGGCAGGTGAATGGGGGCGGGCCAATGGCCGGTGCGCGCGTAGAGCTGTGGACCGCGCTCCTGCGCCAGTTCCAGCGCCTCGGACGCGGCGCGCGCGTCACGGTTGGGGATAGCAAAACACTCGCGCCCTTCTGCATCGAGCAGCACCAGACCGTGCCGCATACTGGTCGCAGCCAGGCCCAGCACCTGCGCCGGCTGGGCCCCGGCGCGGGCCAACACCTCGCGGGTCAGTTCCCCTAGCGTGCGCCAGATCAGCGCCGTATCCAGATCCAAAGCCCAGCTGCCGGCCGCGGGCGCAGCGCGATGGCGCCATGACCGTGAAACCGAGGTGACCCGGCCGGTTTCCACCTCCAGTAGCAGGCAACTGCCTCCGCCGCCGCCTGCATCGAGACCGAGGAGATAATGTTGCGTCATAATTCTTGCTCCTTCGAAAATGGCCCCCGAATGAACACGAATTTCACGAATCAGATTAGAAATTCCTGGCCCCCGGGGTGAACGATTCTACGAAATTCAACCTCGCCGCCCGCTTCGGAAATCAGCGAGTCGGCGAATCAGCGAACATCAAGATCACTTGCGTGACAAAGGTACCGCCACTGACTGAAAAACGGAAAATTTCCTGGCGACCCTTGAAGATTGAGTATCAATTTTTGCCCCCTATCCCCTTCCCCTTCCCCCCGCGCTGCGCGGGGGGAAGGGGAACTTTTTTTTGTGGGGCTTTGCAGGCGGGCTACGCCCGCCTGCAAAGCCCCCTTATGTTTTCTCCCCTCCCCAACGGCGTATGCGCCGTTGGGGAGGGGGCAGGGGGTGGGGCAAAAGCTACAGGCCACCAAGGTTCATCCATCGCCGTCTGGCTACCTGGCGCCGGGCTGAACAGTTACCGCACATTTTCATGCTTGGATGATGCGCGCCAGCACTTGGCGTCTCCCTCGCAAATGGGCCCCGAATGAACACGAATTTCACGAATCAGATTAGAAATTCCTGGCCCCCGGGGCTGCTACGTCCTCCAACACCGCGCTTCAGCGCGGTTGACTCGTGTCGAACCGGTGAAGCGAATCACTGGCGTTCACCCGTTTCGGCGTCCAATCAACGCGGAGAATGATAGGACGCAGAGTCTTATTTCATCAGCGTTCATCCGCGTTTAGCCGCCTCCTCCTAATGATAGCGCAACCGCAACACCAGGTCTTGGGGATAATTCCCGAAGCGCCGCCCAAAGATGTTGATCCCCCCCACATGCTGCGCCTCTGGTTTGACGCCGATGCGCACGGAGATGAACGGGTTGCCGACAATGTGTAGATCCTCCAGCCGCACATCGGAGATACGCACGCCGTCTATCATGCTCCCCCCGCCATTGACCTGCCAGACCTTCAGCAAGCCATATTGCGAATTCCAGTCCTCCCACCATGCGGGGGTGAGCACCCCGTGTTGCCCGCCAAAGTCTGCCGGGCTGGTCCACGTGCCAATTTCGATGCCGTTGATCCATAGCGTGATGTCCGAAGGCCAATCGGCGTGATGCAGCGGCGCCTCAGAGCAGATTTCCAGGGCGAAGTGCAGGCTCTCCAGCGTCACCCCAGGCGGTAACCGATTGGGGAAGCGATATTCCACATAGCCGTAGTGAAACCACAGGAGCTGCGCCTGCACCCGGTCCGGCTCGTAAAAGGAGGCCGGATCGTCAAACAGCCCGATAATCCCCGTTTCACTCGCCAGCCCACAGGTCGGGGTGACCTGACAATCCACGTAGGCTCCCACCGGCATCGAAATCTCCACCAGCTGTTGCTCCGGCACCTCGCCGCGCGGCAGCTCGATCACCACGACGTCGTAGGCGCGGGCGCAGATTTTCTGCAGGCCACGCACGGCGGGCTGCAGCTCGGTGTTCAACAACCCGGCCTCTTCCAGGCTGTTGATGTGCAGGGTCGCCGTCGAGAGCGGCAAGCCGAGTGCCTCCGCGATCTCGCTGACATTGCACACGCGATCGCGCAGCAGTTTGAGAATGCGCTGACGCGGCTCGGAGGCCAGCGCCTTCAACACGGCTGCAGCTTCAGGATTGTCGGCGTTCACGCGCAAAATGCGCCCTTCGAAATGGGAGGGTACCGTCATAGAGACCTCCTTCGCAAATGGGCCCAGAATGAACACGAATTTCACGAATCAGAAATTGAAATCCCTGGCCCCCGGAGCGAACGATTCTACGAAATTCAACCTCGCCGCCCTCTTCGGAAATCAGCGAGTCGGCGAATCAGCGAACATCAAGATCACTTGCGTGACAAAGGTACCGCCACTGACTAAAAAACGCAAGATTTCCTGGCGACTACTGAAGATTGAGAATCAATTCTTGCCCCCTATCCCCTTCCCCATCCCCCCGCGCTGCGCGGGGGGATGGGGAATTTTTTTTTGTGGGGCTTTGCAGGCGGGCGTAGCCCGCCTGCAAAGCCCCTATTTTTTTCTCCCCCTCCCCGACGGCGCATACGCCATCGGGGAGGGGGCAGGGGGTGGGGCAAAAGCTACAGATTACAAAGGTTCATCCATCGCCGTCTGGCTACCTGGCGCCAGGCTGAACAGTCACTGCACATTTTCATGCTTGGATGATGCGCGCCAGCACTTGGCGTCTCCCTCGCAAATGGGCCCCGAATGAACACGAATTTCACGAATCAGATTAGAAATTCCTGGCCCCCGGGGCTGCTACGTCCTCCAACACCGCGCTTCAGCGCGCCTGGCTCCTGTCAGGCCGGGGATTCCATCCCCAGCCGCACCGGTGAACTCACGATTCACAGCTCACGTTCCCAGGCTGGCGCAGGGTGCACTCCATGCCGTTATGTTTCATATCAATATACTGCATTGCCGGAAGCCTGTCAAATATGCCCCTCTTTTCGGAGAAATTGCCTTTTTTCCTGCCGTACCCTCTTGACAAATCCCATAACATGCTGTAATATATACTATATAACGTTAATTTCTGAACCAAACGCTCTGACGGTGGGGATTTTCCTCCTTTTCTGCGGATTACGCAGCGGTTTTCTTAAATGAAACGTATTTATATGTCGCAAATCACAACGGCGCGACGTGGACCCGTATCCGACTTCACGTTACAGGAGGTGCCCAGCTCAAGACCCATCAGCCACCTTGCCCATCCAGTGTTGTTCGATCCAGTAGTCCGTTTCAAAATCGAGGAGGAAATCATGAAATCGCGTTTGTGGACTGTATGCGCTCTGTTGTTGGTTGTCAGCCTGCTCCTCTCCGCTTGTGGCGGCGCCGCCACGCCAACCAGCGAAGCGACAGGTAATGCCTGCGGCGCCGTCGAGCTGCAGTACTGGAACCCCTTCACCGGGCCCGATGGCCCTTTCATGGGACAGATGGTGGACGCCTTCAATGCCTCACACCCCGACATCAAAGTCACCATGACCAGCCAGGGGGAGTATTACACGCAGCTGACCACCGCGGCCGCTGCCGATACCCTGCCGGATGTGGCCATCGTCCACGCGGATCAGGTCCCTACCCAGGCATTCCGCAACGTCCTGCGACCGATGGACGCGCTGGTCGCTGAGATGGGCATCAGTGCCAGCGACTATCCTGTCGGGGTGTGGAACGCCGGCGAGGTCGCCGGCCACCGCTATTCCATCCCGCTTGATATTCACCCCATGACGATGTTCTACAACGCCGACCTGCTCAAGAGCGCCGGCTTTGAGAATCCGCCCACGAACGCCGAGGAGTTCGAGGCCATCGCCGCCGCGCTGACCGGCAACGGACTTCAGGGCTTCGACATCACCGGCGGCTTCCCCGTCCAGCAGATCTTCCAGCAGATGCTGCACCAGTTCGGCGGCACCGAATTCAACGCCGACGGCACCGAGGCGACCTGGAACAGCGAGGCCGGCGTCAAGGCGCTGCAGTGGATGAAAGACATGCAGGCCAGGTATTCCGAGCCCAATCTGGAAGTAGACGCTGAACTGAACGCCTTCAAGACCGGCACCGTCGCCATGGTCTGGAACGGTATCTGGCAAATCGCCAACATCACCGGCGACGGCGTCGAGTTCGACGGGCGGGCGACTGCCGTCCCGCAGATTGGACCGCAGATGGCGGTGTGGGCTGGCTCGCATCAGCTCACTCTCCCCGTCCATAAGACGGTGGACCCCTGCAAGGATCAGGCCGCTGCCGTCTTCATCAAATACTTGGTGGAAAACTCCGTGACCTGGGCGAAGGGCGGACAGATTCCCGCCGCTGCGTCGGTGCGCGCGAGCGCTGAGTTCAAGGCCATCGAGCCGCAGGCCTCGATCGCTCCTTCGGTCGAATACGCCTTCTTCCCACCTTCCGTTCCTGGCATCACCGATGCGTTCGGGCCCCTGGGCGAGGCCGTCGGCGCGGTGATGAACGGCACGACTTCCGACATCAAGGGCGCGCTCGATGACGCGGCGCAACGCGCCAACGAAATTCTGGCGCAAAACCGCACTACCTACGGCGCGGCCCCTCAAACCCCTTAGCAGAAAAGGCCTTCCTGGTGTTGCTGCGACGTCACGTCGCAGCAACACCCTCAAGGGTTACGAAAGGCAGGTCTCTATGGTCACTGGCAAGCGCAAATTCAATGGGGTACCCTACCTGTTCATCTTGCCCCACCTGATTTTCTTCATCGTCTTTGTCGGCTACCCCTTCTTCAACGGCCTGTACATCAGTTTCTTCAACTACGACTATCTGCGTCCGCAGGCGACGACCTTTGTGGGCTTGCAAAATTACATGGACCTTTTCCGCCCCGGCAGCGTGAAATACTACGAGTTCTGGAATTCCATGCGGGTGACGTTGGTCTTCGTCGTCTCCAGCGTGCCCTTCCTCATTCTCATCCCGCTGGGGTTGGCGACGCTGCTCAACACGAAACTCCCCGGCACCAACGCTTTCCGCGCGATCTATTTCGCCCCCTGGGTGCTGTCTTGCGCGGTGATCTCGCTCATCTGGTGGTGGATTTTCCAGAGCCAGGGGGGATTGCTCAACTACTACCTCGGCGCCTTGGGCCTGCCCACCCCGCGCTGGCTCTCCACCATGCCCTACGCCATGATCACCATCGTCGTGGCCACCATCTGGTGGACGATGGGCTACAACATGATCATCTTCCTGGCGGCCATGCAAGACATCCCCGCCGACCTGTACGAGGCCGGCCGCGTGGACGGCGCTAACGCCTGGCAGCGCTTCATCTACATCACCCTGCCCCTCCTGCGCCCCGTCCTGGTGTTGATTATCATCACCACTATCATCGCCTCCTTCAATTTGCTGGGCCAGCCTATGATGATGACGCGCGGCGATCCCCGCCTGCCCAACGGCGGCGGCGCCACTGAGCCGGTGATGCTGCGCATCTTCACCGAGGGCTTCGTGCGCCCCTATCAGGGCAGCGCGGCCGCCATGTCTGTCATTGTCGCCATCATCATGATGGCTTTCTCCCTCGTCAACTTCCGCCTCTTCCGGCATCAAGAATAGAAAGTGGAGCCTGCTATGACACCTCCCTCCATGCCCGTTCAACATTCTGAGCCCATTCGACATTCTGAGGCGCGCTATCGCCTGCAACGTAGCGTCGGCCGGGTGGCGCTGTATGCGCTGATGGTCTGCATCGCGCTCATCGTCATCATCCCCTTGCTGTGGATGCTGTCCACTTCCTTCAAACTCAAATCGCAACTGTTCAGCCGCGAGATCTACTGGATTCCCAAAGTGATCACGCTGGAAAATTACACCAAAATCCTGAACAACCCTTCGACGCCCATCGCCCTGTGGTTCAGGAACAGCGTGATCGTGGCGACGCTCACGACGGTCGCCAAACTGGCGCTCGATTCGCTCGCCGGCTATGGCTATGCGCGCCTGGAATTCCCCGGCCGGAAGCAGCTCTTCGGTCTGCTGCTGGCGACCCTCTTCCTGCCCGGCGTGATGTTCCTCGTGCCCAACTTCGTCACCGTCGCCCGCCTGGGGATGCTCAACAAATTCAGCGGCGCGATTGTCCCGGCGCTGGCCAGCGTCTTCGGCGTGTACTTCATGCGGCAATTCTTCCTGAGCATCCCCAAGGAGCTGGAAGAAGCCGCGGCCATTGACGGCGCCAACACCTTCCAGATCTTTTTCCAGATCGTGTTGCCGCTAGCGAAACCTGCCCTGGCGACCCTCGCCGTCATCGAATTCCTGGGTAGCTGGAATGACTTCCTGTGGGCGTTGCTGGTGCTCAAGGATCGCGCGGTGCAGACGCTTCAACCGGGCTTGCGCACGCTGCAGGGAGCCTATACTTCGGAATACGGCTTGATGATGGCCGGCGCCGTCATTGTGGCGTTGCCGGTGCTGCTCCTCTACGCTTTCCTGCAACGTTACGTGGTCGAAAGCGTCGCCACTACCGGATTGAAAGGCTAAATGATGCACAGACGCCTGCAACGTTGGAGGCTGCTGCTGGCCCTGCTGTCGGTCGCGGCGCTGAGCGGCTGCGGCGCGACTCCCTCCGCCGCGCCCACGGCGACGTTCCAGAACCCCGTCCTGCGGGAGAACTTCGCCGATCCCTTCATCCTGCCGGTGAACGGCGTCTACTGGCTGTACGCCACCAACGCCTCCGGCAAAAATATCTCGCTGGCGCGCTCTACCGACCTGCTCACGTGGGAAATCCTCAGCGATGCCATGCCGGCGCTCCCCAAATGGGCCAAAATGACCGGCGGCCTCGTGTGGGCCCCCGAAGTCATCCCTATCGGCGACCGTTACGTGATGTACTACACCGCCCGTGATAAGGCCTCCAACAAGCAGTGTGTCGGCGTCGCCGTCAGCGCCCTGCCCGAAGGCAAATTCAAGGACACCCACGACGCGCCGCTGGTCTGCCAGGCGCAGGAAGGCGGCACCATTGACCCCAGCCCCTTCCGCGACGACGACGGCCAGCTCTACCTCTATTACAAAAACGACGGCAACTGCTGCGGCATCCCCACCAGCATCTACGCCCAGAAACTCGCCGCCGACGGGCTGAGTCTGCTGGGCGAGCCGGTGCGCCTCGTGCGCAACGACGCGCAGTGGGAGGGCCGTGTCGTCGAGGCGCCGACGATGTTCAAACACGACGGGCAGTATGTCCTCTTCTTCTCCGCCAACGATTACGCCGGCGTGGAATACGCCGTGGGCTACGCCATCTGCGAAGGCCCCCTCGGCCCTTGCCAGGACGCGCCGGAAAATCCCATCCTGGCCAGCGATCTCAGCGACAAAAACGCCATGGTCATCGGGCCGGGACACCAGGCCCTTCTGCAGCTCGGCGATCAGACCTGGTTGGTGTATCACGCCTGGGAAGTCGTCGCCGGCAGCCGCCGCGGCGACCGGCGCTTTGTGTGGCTCGACCGCATTCAGTGGGAGGACGGCCGCCCCGTGGTGCAGGGACCGACGGTCGGCCCGCAACCCGCGCCCTGACCGGCCGACCCCCAACTCCCATCACCCTCGGACAGCGTGCAGGAGACCCATGTCCAATCCAAACTCCGAAATCCAAAATCTGACGGCGGTTGACTTTCCCGATCCCTTCGTGCTGCGGGTCGGCCTGGACTATTACGCCTACGCCACCAACGCCAACGGCGACAACATCCAGCGGCTCCATTCTACGGACTTGCATCATTGGGAGCGGCTTGAGGATGCGCTGCCGCGCCTGCCTCTCTGGGTCGCTGCCGGAAAGGGCCTCACGTGGGCGCCCTCCGTGTTGCCCCGCGACGGCTACACCGTGCTCTATTACACCGCGCGTTTCGAGACGGCGGGACTGCAATGCCTCGGCTGCGCCGTGAGCGCTTCACCCGCCGGGACATTCCGCGACGATTCCGCCGCGCCCTTCCTCTGTCAGCACGACCTGGGCGGCTCCATTGATCCCAGCCCCTTTGTGGATGATGACGGACGCCCCTATCTGCTCTGGAAAAACGATGGCAACAGTTGCGGCCTGCCGACCGGCCTGTGGCTGCAACCGCTGCGCCCTGACGGCCTGGCGCTGGAAGGGGCCCCCCTCGAACTGCTGCGCTGCGATCAGCCCTGGGAACTTCCGCTGATCGAGGCGCCGGCCCTGGTCAGGCACGCCGGACGCTATTACCTGTTCTACTCCGCCAACTGGTGGGAAAGCGCCGATTACGCCATCGGCTATGCCGTGAGCGACGCCCTCACCGGGCCCTACCTCAAACCGCTTGACGGCCCCTGGTTCGCCCGGCGGCCGGAGGCGCTCGGCCCCGGCGGCCAGGAATTCTTCACCGACACCGCGGGGCAACTGTGGATGGCCTATCACGCCTGGACGCCGCCGCACGTGGGCTATCCCGCCGGCGTCCGCAGCCTGCACCTGGTGCCCGTGGCCTTCGAGGACGGCCGCCCGACCGTGAGAGAAGCTTGAGACTGAAGTCCCCTGCTGTCCCGCGCGCCGTTGACGCCGGCAGAGACCCGCAGCATCCGGCATCCTGCTGCATAGACTTCCCATGAAAGGATTGAACCATGGCCTTGCGCACGCGACTTGCTCTTGACGGTTCCTGGGACTTCTGGCGTGAGACGGCCCCGGCGGACGTGCTGTCCGTGTCCGTCCCGGCCCCCTGGCAGGCGACCCCCGCCCTGCGCACCTTCACCGGCGTGGGCTGGTATCGCCGCTGCCTGGAGCTGCCTGCCTCATGGCTGACGGCAGACCGCGCGGTGATCCTGCACTTCGGCGCGGTGGACTACAGCACTGAAGTCTGGCTCAACGACGTCCCCGTCGGCGCGCACGAGGGTGGCTACCTGCCCTTCGAGCTGGACGTCACCGCCGCCGCCCGGCCCGGCGTGAACTGCCTCACGCTGCGCGTCAGCGACCCGCTGGAGCTCTTCCCCGAAATCCCCCATGGCAAACAATCCTGGTATGGGATGCTCTCCGGCCTCTGGCAATCCGTCTGGGCCGAAAGCCGCCCCGCCACCTACATCCAGCATCTCCAGATCGCGCCGCGCACCGCGGAAGTCGGCGTCGCCGTGCGCCTCAACCGCGAGCTGCCCGCGGAATCTCGCCTGCGCTACGAGATTTTCGCGCCCGACGGCCAGCTCTGTGCGTCCCTGGAGAGCGCCTCCCTCAACCCCACGCTGCCCGTCCCTGCCCCGCAGCTGTGGGATCTCGACACGCCGCACCTCTACACCCTGCGCGTCACCCTCGACAGCGCCGCCCCCGATAGCGTCAGCGAGACCTTCGGCTTCCGCACCATCGAGGCCCGCGAGGGGCGGCTCTGGCTCAACGGCCGCCCGCTGTACCTGCGCGCGGCGCTCGACCAGGATTACTACCCGGAGACCCTCTGCACGCCTCCCTCCGAGGCCTTTCTCGAAGCGCAGTTCCGCCAGGCCAGGGCGATGGGCCTCAACTGCCTGCGCCTCCACATCAAGATCGCCGACCCGCGCTACTACGCCGCCGCCGACCGCGTGGGGCTGCTCATCTGGACGGAGCTGCCCAACGCGCAATACCTCACGCCGGACGCGCAGCGGCGCGCCCGCGAGACCCTGGCCGGCATGGTGGCCCGCGACGGCCAGCACCCCAGTATCATCATCTGGACCCTCATCAACGAGAGCTGGGGCATTGATCTGACCGATCCCGCGCAGCGCGCCTGGCTCGCGGAGACCTACGCCTATCTCCGGCGGCTGGACCCGACCCGCCTGATTGTGGATAATTCTGCCTGCGGGGGCAATGCGCACGTCGTCACTGACATCGAGGACTTCCACAACTACGCCGCCATCCCCGATCACGCTCCGTACTGGCGCGAATGGGTCGCGCGCTACGCCGCCCGTCCCTGGTGGACGTTCGCGCACGCCTACAGCACGCACGCGGAGTGGCAGACGTTCCTGCGCGATCCGTGGGACGCTCCCGCGAGCCCGCCGGCCCCCGAGGTCCAGCGGCGCGGCGACGAGCCGTTGATCCTTTCCGAATTCGGGAACTGGGGCCTGCCGCAGGTGAGCCGCCTGCTCGAGGCGGACGGCAGCGAGCCGTGGTGGTTCGAGACCGGCGCGGAGTGGGGCAACGGCGTCGTCTACCCGCACGGGGTGGAAGCGCGCTACGCCCACTATCATCTGGAGCGCGCTTTCCCCACCCTGGAAGCGCTGTTCGCGGCCAGTCAGCGCCTGGAATACGCCGCGCTCAAATACGAGATCGAGCAAATCCGGCGCCATTCCAGCCTGGCGGGCTACGTCATCACCGAATTCACCGACGTCCATTGGGAATGCAACGGCCTGCTGGACCTGCACCGCCAGCCCAAGGACTTCTTCCCCGCCCTGCGTGCGCTCAACAGCGACGACGTCATCATCCCCGAATGGGAACGGCTGGCCTATTGGAGCGGCGAGGAGTGCGCGCTGACGCTGGCGCTCGCGCATTTCTCCGCCACCGACCTGCGCGAGAGCCGCCTGGAATGGGAGGTGGAAGGGCAACCGGCGCTGCGGGGCGCTCTGGGACCGCTCGCGCCGCGCCCGGCGGACGTCACCCCGGTGGGACGCCTGACCTTCCGGGCGCCGGAGGTTTCCCATCCCCTGCGGTTACGGCTGACGCTGCGCCTGTTGCAGGCGGAGGGGACGCCGGCGGCGGAGCACGTGCAGGAGCTCTTCGTCTTCCCGCCCTGCGCCGCCCCCGACGAGCTCCGCCTCTACGCGCCGGAGCTGGAGGCGCCGCTGCGCGCGTTGGGATACACGCTGGTGGACACGCTCGCGGCGGCCGATCTCGCCGTGGCGCTGACCCTGACGGATGCGCTGCGCGCGTACCTGCTCGCGGGCGGGGCCGTGCTGTGGCTCGCCGAAAACGCGGACGCGCTCCAGACGCACGTGGGGGGCGTCGCCATTGCGCCGAGGCGCGGGAGCGATTGGCAGGGCGATTGGGCCAGCAGCCTGAGCTGGATTTGCAAGGATCGGCTCTTTAGCGCGCTGCCGACCGCCGGCGAGGTGGATTTTCTCTTCGCCGACCTGACGCCGGAGCAGGTCATTGTGGGCCTCAGTCCCCGCGACTTTGCCGTGGACGTGCACGCCGGCTTGACGGTGGGCTGGTTGCACAAGACGGTGGGCCTCATTGCGGAACGGCGGGTGGGGCAGACGGGGCGGCTGCTCATCTCCACCTTTCGTTTGAGCGCGCGCCTGGCGGAGAATCCCGTGGCCGCGTGGATGTTCCGCGACATGATTGAGGGCTTGCGCATAATCTAAATTTGTGCTATGACATGAGGACAGCAAGCGTATGTCACAGCCGGAAGGCCCTCAAAAGGGGGTAAAAAAGGAGTCATACGCTGAACCTGGGCAAGTGGGGGAAAAGAGCGGTCTCAGGCTTTCTGGACCCCCTCGCGTGGGAATCGCGAGCGGATTTTGGGATAAATCATCACGCACTGCCAGAATGTCGATCAGCGCTTGCAAGTGGAAGCCTGGCGCTCGCCCTACTTCGAGTGGACCACCTGCGGCATCACCCCGGAGGCCGCCGAAAGCTTGGATCGCCTGGCGCGGTGGCGGCGCTGAGCTCTCCCTTCCGGCGAGTACAAGTCCAGGTAGTCCTCGTCTCGGTATGTCTCGTACAATGTGTCGCCGACCAGCCGGTATGGACTTGCTTGTTCTTGAATACCGTGTCCCCAGCTCTGCCAATTCCGGCGACATCACCTGAGTTTCGCCGCGCTTGACGTAGAAATATCTGTCTCGGTTCCTTCTTTGCGAAATAACCGGTGCACCTGGTAACGAATGCAATCATAGCAACTCAAAAGTCCGAGGAGCAGGCTTGGGTAAAGCACAAAACGTAGCTCTAGCCCCATAGAAGAGTGAATAAACAGATCGGGGCGCCACAAAAAAACTAACAGGTTGGCGAGAAGCAGTATCGCGCCGAGCACACAAATCTTGGTCGGCCCCAAGATACGCTTTAGAACTTTCTGCCCGGGCCATCCTAACATCGAGCAAAGTAATGTATACCACCCAAACAAAACGTCCCAATCCATAGTTCGATTTTTCCCTCGTAACAGCTAAAAGCTCCTGTCAGCCTGATGGTTTTGACCATCAGGCTGACAGCATACATTTTCACTTGCTAATCCCTGTCTTGTGGCTACAGCTTTTAGCTCCTTTGCAGTTGCCCTATTACCAAACTACCCGCAGACCATTTCCCAGTGGCTTACACAGTAACTGGGAACCCAGCAAGCTCCATTGCAAGCCAGAATACATGCAAGTTTGGCCGGCCATTCTGGAATAAAACTACAACCTAAACCACACCAGTAGCGGCATTCGGTATCCATATGTCCATCGAAGCACTGATCTATTACATAAACATCTTCGCAATGTTCAAACTCTTGTATCACATTGCCTGGTGGTATTGGTGGAGAAGGTTCTGGGGGTAGCGCCAATAACGGTGATTTGTATTCCTTAAGGTCTGTGGGCGCTCAGCTTGTTCAACACCTGGTGTGTGCTTGTTCAAGGCTTCCGGCGGTAATTCCTGAGCAAGTGCTATCCCTGTAAGCATATTCAGTGTAAGGGCTAACAAAACGAATATCAAACAAACTTTGCGTATTTTCAGGCCTCCTTCGGTTGATGGTTTTACTCGCCAGACTCTCCAGCGATGTTTATTGGACAGTCTACCACAAGCCAGGAGGTTTGTCAATAGGGCGCGTTCTGTCACGTAAAATCCGAGTATGGTAAGATGGTTCTGTCAAATGATAATCCGAGTTTGAAAGGAAAAGGATCCATGGCTAAAAGCACTTCCCGTATGACGATTGACGAACGCTATGCCTAT
>Ga0209606_1000970_pt1 | contig 39171 bp, 32 predicted proteins | sample AD_UKC057_MetaG_FD_184412 | JGI IMG/M metagenome (GOLD analysis project Ga0209606, IMG submission 184412) | Active sludge microbial communities of municipal wastewater-treating anaerobic digesters from USA - AD_UKC057_MetaG (SPAdes) (version 2) | ecosystem: Engineered > Bioreactor > Anaerobic >... | reverse complement strand
ACGGTGAATCGGTGAATGGGTGAATCGGGAGACGGGAGAGGAGAGACGGGAGACGGCTGACGATCAGGGATCAGAACACAAAGAGACTCTGCGTCCTCTGCGCCTCGGCGGTGAATCCAGGCTGCCCGAAGTCCGATGTCCGATTTCCGATGTCCGCGTTACGGGAACGAGCCTCGAGTCTCGAGTCTCGAGCCTCGATTACGAGTACGAGAACGATTACGAATTACGATTACGATTACGATGACGATGACGAGCACGAGCACGCGGGCGATCAGTCGTCGTCGGTGCGGCCGCTGAAATAATCCTCCCAGAAGGCCACGTCCACCGGGCCGGCGTCGCCCTTGGCGCCGGCGGGGCGCCCTCCGCCGGAGGCCAGGCGGTCCAGAAACTCGTTCACGCCGGCCACCCGCGCCCCCAAACCGCGCGCGTCCGCCGCGAGCGCACGGTCATCGGTCACCACGGTCAGGTCGCGGGGGTTGCGGGCGGCGCGCACCCGGGCCAGGATCCGGTCATCGGCGGAGCGGGGGGCGGCGAACTCCACCCGGACGGGGCCGAGCGCGACGTCGCCGGCAAAGTGCGCGTCCGGCGCGCCGTCGAACACCACGGTGAACCGCCCGCCGCGCCCGGCGGCGAGCGCCGCCAGCGCAGCTACCACGCCGCGGCGGTCGGTGGGACCACCCAGCCCGCGCACCGCCGCGCGGCCCATCAGGTTGTTGCCGTCCACCAGGTACGGCATGGTCTCCGCTCCGTCGCGTCTCAACCGACTTGGATCAGGCCGAGTTCCAGGGGTGTCACCACCTCGCCGCCGCCGGCGCCGACGACGATGGTGTCCTCGACGCCCACGCCGCCGTCGTCGAAGATGATCTTGGGCTCCACGGCGAACACCATCCCCGCCGCCAGCGGCTCGGTGAAGCGCCGGGCCAGGATGGGCACCTCGTCCATCTCCAGCCCGATGCCGTGGCCCAGGAAGCGGACCTTGTTCTCGCCCCGGTTCATGAAATGTTCCGCGTAGCCGGCGGCCGCCGCCTCGTCGACGGCCCATTGATACAACTCTTCGGGCACCGCGCCGGGCACCAGGCGCCGGGTGACTTCAGCCAGGATGTGGACGCAAAAATCGTGCGCCTCGACGAAGCGCCGGTCCAGCGGCCCGATGTGGTAGGTGCGGGTCATGTCGGTCATGTAGCCGGCGTAACCGGCGGTGGAGTCGGCGATCACCGGCGCGCCGGCGCGGATCACGCCGCTGCCCGCCCCCATGGGCGCCAGGTAGTAGCGGCCCGGCTGGCCGATGGGCCCGTCGAAGGCGGTGTCCACCGCCGCCGACGCGCCGCACGCCACGACGCCCCGCGCCTCGGCGTTGAAGCCGCGGGTGCGCCCGGCCGCCTGGTCGCCCGCCAGCCGCATGGCCAGGTCCAGGCGCGCCTGGGCCTCGTACTCGGGCATCCCCTCGCGCAGGATCGAGCGCAGCGCCGCGAATCCGCCGGCCAGCACCCGGCCGCTGGCGCGGACGCGCTCCAGCTCCCGCGGCGACTTGATGCTGCGCAGGCGGCGCAGCGCCGGGGCGATGTCAGCGTGTTCGGCCGCGGGCCAGACACCGGCCACGAGCCGCCGGTACCAGGCCACCGGGAGCACGTCCTCCTCAAAGCCCACCCGCCGCCAACCGGCCAGGCCGGCGGCCGCAATCGCCGCCGGCAGCTTGCCCATGCCGGCCACCGGCTCGGGCTCCCACGGGCACCCGCCCCCGATCCGGCCGCGGCCGCGCCAGACGAAGAGCCGCGGCGCACCCGCCGCCGGCACGAGCAGCGCGCCCTGGAAGGCGGCGTCGGTGAGCCAGACCAGGTCGGCCCGCTGCAGCACGATGGCGCCGTCCAGCCCGGCGCCGGCCAGGGCGGACTGGAACCGTTCCAGCCGCACCGCCAGTTCCTCCCGTGGAAAACGCTCGTCGGTCATGATGTCTCCTGTGCTGATGGATCGGCGGCGGCCACCGGCGCGGTCAGCCGCTCCAGCCGGGCCAGCCAGGCCAGCGCCTCGGCTGCGCCGCCGCCGCACATCTCGGGCGTCGCCTGGAGGCTGACGCAGACCGCCGGCCGCTCCGGATCTCCCCAGAGGCGACAGCGGTTGTCGGAGGTCAATTGGACGCAGCGCACGCCGGCGGGCTTGCCGCCGGGCATCCCCGGAATCGGTGAGCTGATGGACGGGGCGATGCAGCAGGCCCCGCAGCCGACGCGGCACTCCATGTCCGGAACCTCCCGGGCCCGCCGCAGGCGGCGGCGCCGAACGTATTGTAGCAGAAGCGGGCGGGCGGCAGGAGGCGGCTATTTCAACAGGGCGGCCCAGTCCGCCGGCAGCTCGATCAGGTAGGTGTCCACCTGGCTGGTGCCGCTGCGGCCCCAGTTGGAGCCGAACAGGATCCGGGTGAGGTCCCGGTTGACGGTGGCGTGCGGCTCGGCCCAGTAATCGTGCTCCTGGTCCACATAGAGGGTGTGGTTGTGGGCCAGGCGCACCACCCGGCCGCCGGCCTGCAGCTCCACCAGGAACACCTGGTCGTCCATCCAGGTGGAGTCAGTCGGATGATCGCCGGCGTAGGTGGACACCACGGCCCAGCCCGGTCGCTGGAACGCCCGGCCGCTGAAATGGAATCCCTGCGGGGAGTGGCTGAAATCGATGGCCCAGAGCGGCGTGCAGGCGCCCGTGGCCAGGTCGATCATGGCGATGGCGTCGGTGTCCGGGTCCTGGAGGATCATCACCTCCCGGCCGAGGACGTCCAGTGCGACATCGCCGTGAGGGCTCTGCCGGTGGAGGCCGCGGGCGTTCTGGAGGTCGCGGTCGTACACCATGACGCCGCACGGGGCATCGCCGGTGCCCAGTTCGCCGAGGTCGCAGTACACGTCGAACAGCGCGACCACGTAGTTGCCCGACGGGCTCATGGTGACGTTGTCAACGTCGCGATCGCCGGGCAGGTTCCGCACGGCCACGAGCTGGTTTGCCTGCAGGTCGTACACCAGCAGGGCCACCGCCATCCAGTCGGTGTTCTCGGCCATGAACGCCCAGTAGCGGCCGTCGGCCGATGCGCTCCCCTCCCAGCGGGTCCAGACCGTGGCCAGGTTGAACGCCGGCAGGTCGGCGGCGAAGTCGCGCACGGTCTGGCACTCCCCCGTGGCGACGTCGCACGCCACGAGGCGGGTTTCATCGATGGCGTAGAGCCGGTCCGGATCGTCGGCGTCCCAGCGCGGTTCGGTCCCCGGGTACCAGACCAGCCCCTGCGGCTGCAGGGTGGCCGCGTCGTACAGGTAGGCGGTGCCGTCGGTCCCCCGGATCAGGATCCGCGTCTCGTCGGCGTTGAAGGCCTGCACCCGGGCGTATTCGGGGACCAGCCCCGCCGACGTGTCGCCCGGGTCGGGGTCGGCCAAGCGGTCGGTGAGCCGGACGACGCAGGTGTCGAAGACCGGGTCGATGAAGGAGTCGCGGGCGGCCGGCTCGGCCAGCACCGGCGTCTGCCGGATGCTCTGATCGGTGACCAACTCCGGCACGTGCCCTGCGCAGATCACGCCGCCGGTTCGGCGACTTTCGGCGAGCGCGTCCACCAGCCCCGACAGGTCCCGGACGTCCAGGACGCCGTTGCCGTTCCAGTCGCCGCAACCGGGGCACACGCAGGGAGCGAGCCCGGGCGGGATGTTGCCGATCAGCACATGCTGCAGGACCAGCGCGTCGACGACGTTCACGACCCCGTCGCCGTTGATATCGCCCAGGGCGAGGTGGGTCTCGACGGCCGTGTTGGACCAGGCGGACGCGCCGAACGCGTTGACGGCCTGCACCCGGTAGCTGTAGGTGGTTCCCTCCGTGACGCCGTCGTCCAGGTACTCGGTGACATCGGCCGCCGGCTCCGCCAACGAGGCGAAATCGCCGCCGTCGACGGCCCGCTCGATCCGGAAGAGATCCTCGTCGTCCGAGTTGTCCGCCCAGCCCAGCCGGATGCCCGCCGCGCCGCTGGCGGCCGTGAGACCCGACGGCGCAGCCGGCGGCGAGCTGCTGAGCGTCGCCCCGGCCTCGTTGGACGGCGCGGAGTTGCACGGCGACCCGGTGCCGTCGTCGTTCCGGTGCGCCACCACCCGGTAGTTGTAAGCGCCGTCGGACAGCCCGGTGTCGGTCCACGCCGTGACGCCGGCGCCCACGGGGTGATAGGTGTTGTTCCAGGCGCCGCTGTTGACCTGGCGCTGCACGATGAAACCGTCCTCATTTGACGAGTTATCCTGCCAGGACAAGGCGATCCGGTGAAGGGCGGGGTCGGGCACCGCCTGCAGGCCGCTCGGCGCGGGGGTGCATTCGCCCGCGCCGGACCAGCCGCTGAGCCGGGCCATCAGCCACCAGTACGCCCGCCCCTTCTGGCGGCAGCTGTCGTAGGTGGTGTGTCCCGCCTCGTCGCCGTGGAATTCGGGATGCTCCACCGGAATGGTCAGGCCGCCGTAGCTGTAGGTCGCCTGCTCCCAGGCGTCGGTGGCCGGGTTGAACCACCAGCTGTCCAGGTCGGCAAAGTCGAACAACACCTTGCCGAAGTTCTGGCAGTAATGGCGGATCTGCTGGTTGCGCTGGTAACGGTTGTACCCATCGGCGCCGGTGGCCTGGGCGTTGCCGGTGAAGTAGACGAACCGGACGCCCGGGTACTCGCTTTCGAGCTGGCTCATCGCATCCAGATAATCCTGGACATCCGCCGAGCTGTAGTAGTCGAGCTGGGTGCACCACGCCCACATGGAGGCGTTGAGCGCGGCGTTGTGGTCCAGCACGTCGCGGGTGAGGTTCAGGCCGTCGGCGGTCTGCCAGTACAGGTCCGGGGTGATGTAATCGCCCGTCTCCTGGCCGTCGAAGATGCAGAGCGCCCCGCTGGCATCCGGCAGCTCGCACCAGCCCACCTCCACGTCGTAGAGCGTGGTCTCAAGCAGCGCCAGACCGGTGTTGATCTGGGAGCCGTGCGACGTGTGCGCGTAGTGGACCTTGCGCTGGCTCTTGACCGTGTTGATGACGCTCTCCGGAATGGCCGACAGGTCCGTGCAGGCGTGATCGATGACGATCGCCTGCGCGCGGACGTCGCCCGCCCCGGCGGCCAGCCACCCGATGGCGATCCAGCCGAGGATTGCGGTGATCCGTCTCATGATGCCCCTCCTTGTCGCGCTCGGGCCTCCCGCTTTCCGGTGACGGGCCCCGCCGGCGGTCCGGCCGGTGTTCCCGTTCGCGCGCACGCCCACTCCGATGGATGAAGCTGTTGACTGAAAGCGATTGTAACCGAAGGCGCCGGCGGAGGCAAGCGCCCGGCGGAGGCGGCGGGCGGTCAGCTCTCGATGAACTTCCACTCCTGGGGCAGGTCCTCGTACAGGACACTCTGGTTGCGGCCGTGGTACTTGGCGAAGTACATGGCGCGGTCGGCCCGGTTGACCACCTGTTCGGAGTCCACCACGCCGTGCTGCCCGGAGACGATGGTGGAGCCGATGCTGACCGCGATCCGCAGCCTGAAATTGCCATAGGCGAAGGTCGTCGCCTCGATCGCCTGCCGGATCTTCTCGGAGACGATGTAGAGGCTTTCCTTGTCCACGTAGGCGAGGATCAGCACGAACTCCTCACCGCCGAAGCGGCACAGGATGTCCGTGTTCCGGACCGCCTTGCGGGTCACCTCAGCCACTTCCTGCAGGACGTGGTCGCCGGCGGCGTGGCCGTAGGCGTCGTTGACCTGTTTGAAGTGGTCCAGGTCCATCATGGCCAGCCCGAAGGTCTCGCCGAACCGGATCGCCCGGTGGCACTCCCGCTGCAGGGCGTTGTAGAAGAACCGCCGGTTGCCGCAGCCGGTCAGCGGATCGGTCATGGCCATTTTTTCCAGCTGGTCCTTCTCGACGCGCAGCGACTGCAGGCGGTCCCAGAACGACTTCAGGCTCTCCTGGCCGCTGGCCTGGATCTCTTTGGCCAGGTTGTCCATCTCGTTGATGCTGCGCAGAGCGATGCCCACCTGGTCGGCCAGGATGTTCAGGAACCGCTGGTCTTTGACGGTGTAGTCGCCTTCGCCCTTCTTGCGCCCCAGCATCAGGAGCCCCCGGGAGCACCCGGCAGCGTGGATGGGCACCGCCAGCCGGAAGTCCGCCACCACCGGATTGATCGCTAGCGTCGTGGTGCCGTCGGAGTCGCCGGGCCCGAACACGTCGTCGAACCGCTTCTGGTTCAGCAGCGTGAGGAAACTGTCGGGAATGTTGACCCAGTGGGTGGGCACGGTCCGCCCGTCGCGGTCGCGGAAGACGAACAGCAGCCATTCGGGAGCCAGCAGCCGCAGGGCCAGGCGGGCGGTCAGGTTCATGATCTGTTCGCGGGAGACGGTGTCGCAGAGCTGGGCGGAGTACTTTTCCACCGTCTCGAGCAGGTCGTAGTCGAATTCCTTGTAGCGCTGGGTGATGAAGCGGGCCATCAGCCGTTCGGAGTACGGGAACGTCAGGATGACCAACACCGGGATGATGAGGTAGACGTACAGCGGCGACCAACCCGCTGGCCAGATCCACCGCAGGATGATCATGGTCGCCAGGGTTCCGCCCAGCATCACCGCCAGGAGGGCGGCGATGAAACGGACGCTGCGCCAGATGAGAAAATCGATGTCCAGGAGCTGGTACCGCAGGATGGCCACGGCCGTGGACAGCGGCACCAGGATCATGAACGGCGTAGTCACGGTCAGCATGATCCGCTGCACCGGCAGGTCGAACAGGCGCAGCACCTGGAACGGGATGTAGCTGGCGATCAGGAACGGACCGATGCCCGCGACCATCCCCCACAAAAACCACTGCAGCTTGCGGCGCGCACGCAGCGAACGGACCCAGCGCATGGGCACCGTCAGCCCGTAGGCCAGCAGGGCGACGATCGCCGCGCCGTTCAGGCCGATCATGATCCACCAGGCCACCCGGATGACGCCAAGGTAGGCGCGGTAGGTTTCAGGATGCACGTAACGGATGTTGATCACCAGCATGGCCACGATCGCCAGCACCAAACCCAGCCCCACCATCTGCTGCACTCGAGGGTGCAACTGCTGGCGGAGCGCCGCCTCCTCCGGCAGAACGGCCAGCAGGCGGAAGAACAGCACCGGGGTGATGAAGAAGAAGAACCAGTAGATCAGGCTGGTGGCGTAATCCGTCGGCTGCAGGGTCCCGATGAGCACCGCCAGGCCGGCTTGGGAAACCACAAAGTTCAGGATCGAGGGCGAGCCCGGCTTGATCAGGAAGGTGCCCAGGGCGATGACCAGCACCGCCAGGCTGACCACCAGGGCCACCCACGGCAGAAAATCGGGGAACACCGGATCGGGGATCAGGTCGATCTGGACCTGCCGGCCGTCGCGCTCCACCCGGATGTTGTGCCAGGATCCCGCCCGGACGATGTCGTTGAGAGCGAACAGATGCCCGATGCCGGCCACGGCGAGGCCATCCACGCTGACGAACCGGTCACCCTCCTGGAACGGAGAACCCGCTGGAACCTCGGTGACCACCAGCATGTCACCCTGCCATTCGGTGGTGAAGGGAAGGAGCGGGTACTGGTGCAGACGGAGATTGCCGTAGATCGTGATAAGACCTGCGCCCAGCACCAGGATGAGGATCAGCATGAGATGCCAACGCGACACGCCCAAACCCCCTGCCATAGCCAATCAGGCAGGCACATTGTAACCCGGCATCGGGCAAGGCGTCAAATGCTTTACTCGTATGACTTTTTATCGTGACATTTTCCGACCCGTGGTGCAGAAACCGTCGGGACAGAACCGGCTTCCCCACCGCTGGCGCCGCCGCAGACCTCCCGGCCGGCGGTGATGCTGTACACCGCCGCCGGCGTGACGATGAGGTGATCCAGCAGGCGGACGTCAAGTTTGGCCAACACGTCGCCCAGCGTGCGGGTCAATTCCAGGTCGTCGCGGGACGGCACACACTGGCCGCCGGGATGGTTGTGAGCCAGGATCACGCCGGTGGCGCCATGGAGCAGCGCCAGCCGGGCCACCTCGCGCGGATAGACCGGCGCCTGGTTGACCGTGCCTTCGGCGAGCCGGTCGTGGTGCACCAGCTCGTTGCCGGCGTTGAGGAAAATGGCCAGCACACACTCCCGGGGCTGCGGGCCCAGCTCCAGACGGACGAAATCCGCAACGTCCTCGGGGGCGCTGATGCGGCAGCCGGACTGCAGCTCCACGGCCAGCGCCCGGGTCATCACGGCGCGCACCAGCGCAAGCAACAGGCGCGACGACGGCCCCAGGCCCGGAATGGCGGCTGTTTCGCCGCGGGGCTGCAGGAAGACGCCGGCCAGCGTGCCGCATCGGCGCAGCAGCTCCCGGGCGGTGGGTTTGGTGTCCTTGCGCGACACGGCGAATTGCAGCAGGAGCTCCAGGAGTTCGTAGTCGGCGAGCGCGACGGGACCGCCGGCGAGAAACCGCTCCCGGAGCCGGGCCCGGTGCCCATCGCCGCCGCCGGCGCCGTCCGGTCCGGCCGTCCTGCCCTGTTTCGCCGCTCCCGCCATGCGCGCCTCCCGTGCCGCGGCCGCCGCTCAGAAAATCCCGTGCCCGGCGTTGGACCGGGTGAGCAGGATCTCCGAGTGGAACACGCGGTCCAGGTTCCGATACTGGATGGCCTCGGAGACGCACTCCGCGGTGATCGCCTCCGCCCCGGCCAGATCGGCGATGGTCCGGGCCACCTTCAGGATTCGGTCGTGGGCGCGCGCCGAGAAGCCCATGGACTGGATCGCCTGCTCCAGCAGCCGCTCGCCCGCCTCGTCCAGCGGGCAGTGCCGGCGGATCTGCGCCGAGCTCATGCCGGCGTTGCAATAGATCCCCTCCCCGGCGAAGCGCGCCATCTGGCGCTCCCGCGCGGCGCAGACCCGCTCGCGGACCGCCGCCGACGGCTCGCCCGCCCCGCGGCCGCGCAGATCGCGGAAAGAGACGGCGGGCACATGCACCTGGATGTCGAAGCGGTCCATCAGCGGGCCGGAGATGCGCTGCATGTACGTGTGCACCTGGGAGAGATGGCACTGGCATTTCTCGGTGCCGTAGAAGCCGCAGGGGCACGGGTTCATCGCCGCCACGAGCATGAACCGGGCCGGAAAGGTCAGGCTCATGGTGGCCCGGGCGATGGTCACCATCCCGTCCTCCATGGGCTGGCGCAGCACCTCCAGCACGCGGCGCTGGAACTCCGGCAGCTCGTCCAGGAAGAGGACGCCGTTGTGGGCCAGGCTGGCCTCGCCCGGCCGCGGGATCATCCCGCCGCCGATGAGGCCCGCGTGGGAGATGGTGTGGTGGGGGGCCCGAAACGGCCGGCGCCCCACCAGCCCGTCGTCCCGCGACAGCGTGCCCGCCACCGAGTGCACCTTCGTCGTCTCGATGGCTTCGGCGAAGGTCATGGCCGGCAGGATGGTGGGGATCCGCCGGGCGAGCATCGTCTTGCCGGAGCCGGGCGGCCCGATCATGAGGGTGTTGTGGCCGCCCGCCGAGGCCACCTCGAGGGCGCGCTTGGCCTGGGGCTGACCGCGCACGTCGGCGAAGTCCACCCGGTAGGTGCTGGTCTCGGCCAGGATCCGCTGCCAGTCCACCGCGGCGGGCGTGAACCCGGAGTCGTCCGCGATGAACGCCGCCACGTCCTTCAGGTGGTTCACGCCGAACACCCGCACGCCTTCCACCACCGCGGCCTCGCGCGCGTTCTGCACCGGCAGGATCAGGTCGGGCACGCCGGCGTCGCGGGCGGCCACGGCGATGGAGAGCGCCCCCCGGATGGGCCGGATGGTGCCGTCCAGCGACAGCTCCCCGCTCAGCATGCAGCGGGTCAGTCGTCCGCGGTCCTTGATGTCATCCATGGAGCCCATGATCCCCACGGCGATGGGCAGGTCGAACGCCGAGCCCTCCTTGCGCAGGTCGGCGGGCGCCAGATTCACGGTGATGTTGTCCTCGGGTTCGAGGAAGCCCGAATTTTTGACGGCCGCCAGCACACGCTCGCGGCTCTCCTTCACGGCCGCGTCGGGCAGCCCCACGGTCATCATCCGCGACTTCGGCCCCGGACAGATATCCACCTCCACCGTGACCGGATGGGCATCGAGGCCATACAGCGCGGCGCTGATCACCTGGCAAAGCACGGCCACCTCCTTCCCGGGCGCTCTCACCTGATCAAACGGAAGCGCCGCCTCCCCTTCCCGGATCTGCCGGAAATTTCCGCCGTGTGGTGGAGAGGACCGATTCAATCAATTGTTGATCTGGAATTTATGCCGGCTTCTCATTGCGCTGATCGGCGGATTTATGCGGGGTGCCGGCGCGCCCCCCGTCCACGTCCGCCGGCGGGACGCCGCGCCAGGCGGCCACCTGGGCCACGATGGCGGCGCGCACCCGGTCGCGCAACGCCCCGGCGTCTCGGGTCGCGAGGCCGGTGGTCGGCACCGGCGGCAGCAGCTGGAGGCGGATGTCCTGCACGTCGCCGAACATCCAGCTGTGCTTGGGCAGGCAGTCGCTGGAGCCGTCGACGGCGATGGGCAGGATGGGCACGCCGGCCTTGATGGCCAGCAGGAAGGCACCCTCGTTGAACGCCCCGATCCGGCCGTCACGGGAACGGGTGCCCTCCGGAAAGAAGATCACCGAGCAGCGGTTGGCCAGGGTGCGCCCGGCCGCGAGCAGCGCCCGGGCGCCGGAGCGTCGGTCGGCGCGGTCCACGGGGATGTCGCCGGCCAGGCGCATCATCCAGCCGAGGAGGGGCAGCCGGAACAGCGACGCCTTGGCCATCCACTTCATCTCCATGGGGACGTGGCTGATCAGCGGGATGTCCGCCAGCGACTGGTGGTTGCTCACCACCACGTACGGCCGGCGAGGATCCCCGATGTGCTCCGTCCCGCCGAGGTGCAACCGCCAGGTCGGGTTGCTGCGGCCGATGACGTGACCGATGCGGCGGAAGGTCCATCCGGTGCGGTAGCGGGCGGGGTCCCGTTCCGTCAGCCGGACGATCAGCATGGTCGGCCAGCCGATCACCAGGCAGGCGGCGGTGACGAACCAGATCCAGAGAGAGCGGAGGGCGCGCGTCACCGCCGTCCTCCACCTGCCCCCGCAGGCGGTGCCTCACGGCCCACGTAGTGGCACGCGACGCCGGCCGGCTCCAGCTCTTCGGCGAACGCGCCGCGCACCTCGGCCAGCCAGTCGGACGCGAGCACGCGCGACCACCCCGGCCGTTGCAGCAGGTCCCGGATTTTCCACGAGTAATTCAGGCGGTCCAGCAGGACCCAGTCCACCGCCCCGAGCAGTCGCCGGGCCAGGTCGCGCGGGTCCATGGGCAGCAGGGGCCCCACGAAGGCATAGGTGCGGACGCCCGCCGCCTTCAGCCGGCGCAGCGCGGCCAGGCGCGCCTCGATGGCCGGCGCTCGGGGCTCGGTGATGCGGCGGATGGCGTCGTCGCCGGTGGGCACCGACATCCCGACCTCGATGTCCGGCATCCGGCCGAAGAGGTCCGCATCCCGGGTCACCAGGGGCGAGCGGGTCAGGATACTCACCGTGAATGCCGGCGCCTCGGCCAGCGTCTCGAGACAGCGGCGGGTGATCCGCGCCTCGCGCTCCACGCCCTGGTACGGATCGGTCACCAGGCTCAGCGACACCCGGCCGGGCGCGCGGCGCCCAAGCTCCCGCCGCAGCACCTCGGGCGCATTGCTCTTGATGTCCACGAAGGTTCCCCACGGCTCGGTGCGGCCGCGGTAGCGGGCCACGAAATCGGCGTAGCAGTAGCGGCAGCCGAACAGGCAGCCGAGGTACGGATTCAGCGAGTAGTCGATTCCGGAGATGCCCGACCGGCTGAGCACCGACTTGACGGTGACCGACCGGATCTCGCGGAGTGGGGATGCAGCGGCCATGGTGTCCATCCGCTGACCTCGTCCGGCGGTTGCGGCCGCCGGCGCGGCGCCGGGTCAGGGCTTGAAGTTAGGGTCCTCGGGATCGGGCCGTTCGTCGGGCCGCAGGCCGGCGGCGGTGGGTGACGCCGCAGCCGCGCGCCGCGCCGCCGCGTCGCGCCGCCCGGCTTCGTCGCCGAGCTCCGCGAACAGCTTCTCCGCCCGGCTGAAATCACCGGTGTCCAGATAGGCGCGGGCGCAGCGGGCCAGCCCGTCCCGGTCGCCGAGCCGCCGGAGGAGCCGCACGGCGTTGCCCAGGTCATGCTTGTCCAGATACCGTTCGGCCAGCTCGCCCAGCCCGGCTTCATGGCCCGCGGCGGCGAACGCCTTCTCGGCGGCGGCCAGGTCGCCGCGTTCCAGAAAGGTCCGCGCCAGGCGGAGGTACTCCGCCGCCGGCACCTCGCGGTGGATGAGTTTGAGGATGCGCTCGGTCTCACCGAAGTTGCCACGCTCCAGCCACAGGCCGGCGACCCGGTGCAGCCCCTCGGTGCTTGCCGTTTCCTCGTAGAGCTGCGCCGCCTTCTTGACATTGTTGTGGGCGAGGTAGTGCTCGGCCGCCGCCCGCAGGCCGGCGGTGTGACCGAGCTGGCGGAAGATCTTCACCGCGGCGTCGGCATCGCCGCGCGCCAGCAGTTCCTCGGCCTGCTTCCGCTCGTCCCGCTTCTTCTTGGAAAAGAGGAAGTCCACCATCCTATTCCGTCCTCCGGGTCGGGTGACCGTTGCAATGGCGCGACCGCCGGCCGGGCCCTCGCGGCTGCGCGGACCCGTGAACCGGCGCGCTCCGGCATCCGTCCGGCCCGGAATCGTTCCGGCCACACCGTAAACGGCGGCCCTGCCAGCGGGCATTCTACAACCATTCGGACTGGAAATAAACGGCGACAGCGAGGTCCGCCGACCGGTGCGTTCGCGAGTGCAAGCGGCGCCGGTTTCGCGGCCGGCATGGGATCGGAACGCCGGTCTCAGAACACGCCATGTTCGGCGAGGATTTTCAGCCCGATGGCCAGCAGCACCAGGCCGCCGGCCAGCTCCATCCAGCGGCCGAAGCGCGCGCCCAGCGCGCCGCCGCAGCGCATCCCGGCGAACGTCATGACGGCGGCCACCACACCGATGACCAGGCTGGGATAGAGCACATGCACCCCGAGCATGGAGAAGCTGATCCCCACGGCCAGCGCGTCGATGCTCGTGGCCACCGACAACGCCACCAGCGACCAGCCCCGGGTGGGATCGGAGCGATACCGCGCGGCGTCCTCGCCAGCGAACGACTCCCAGACCATCTTGCCGCCCACGGCCGCCAGCAGGGCGAAGGCCACCCAGTGATCGAACGCGGACACATGGCCCGCCAGAGTGGACCCCAGCCCCCAGCCGATGACCGGCATCAGGAACTGAAACAACCCGAAGTGGAAGGACAACCGGAAGCACTGCCGGGGCGAAACCTCCCGCAGCGCGGCGCTCGCGGCCAGCGCCACGGCGAAGGCGTCCATGGCCAGTCCGAAGGCGATCCCGATGATGGCGATCCAGTTCATGGGTTCTTCCCTGCTCCGTCGCGAAGCCTCAGATTACGGCAAAACGGATTGGTGTCAATCGGAATTCGGACATCGGGACCCGGGGCTCGGGGCTCGGGGCTCGGGGCTCGGGGCTCGAGGCTCGGGGCTCGGGGCTCGTTACAGATCCTTCGTGCTCGTAATCGTCATCGTGATCGTATTTCGTAATCGTGCTCGTAATCGTGATTGAGGTTCAAGGTGAATGGGTGAATAGGTGAATGGGAACCAGGAGATGGGTTCTGTGACCCAGGATCCAGGATCCAGAACCCAGGTCCCAGGTCCGATATCCGATGATCGGGAACGAGTCTCGAGCCTCTAGCCGCGATGACGATTGCGCGCACGACTGCGATTACGATTACGAATTACGATTACGATGACGATTACGAATTACGAGCACGAAATTCGAAGTCCGATGTCCGATGATCGGGAACGAGCCTCGAGTCTCGAGCCTCTAGCCGCGATGACGATTGCGCGCACGATTGCGATTACGATTACGAATTACGATTACGATGACGATTACGAATTACGAGCACGAAATTCGAAGTCCGATATCCGATGATCGGGAACGAGCCTCGAGCCTCTAGCCGCGATGACGATTGCGCGCACGACTGCGATTACGATTACGAATTACGATTACGATGACGATTACGAATTACGAGCACGAAATTCGAAGTCCGATGTCCGATGATCGGGAACGAGCCTCGAGTCTCGAGCCTCTAGCCGCGATGACGATTGCGCGCACGACTGCGATTACGATTACGAATTACGATTACGATGACGATTACGAATTACGAGCACGAAATTCGAAGTCCGATATCCGATGATCGGGAACGAGCCTCGAGTCTCGAGCCTCTAGCCTCGTAGCAAAAACCGGCGGATCGTCCCGAACCTTACTCGAACAGCGTCGTCGACAGGTACCGCTCGCCGGTGTCGCAGACCACCGCCACGATCATCCGGCCGGCGCTCTCCGGCCGGCCGGCCACCCGCAGGGCCGCCGCCACGATGGCCCCGCTGGAGATGCCGGCCAGGATCCCCTCCTCGCGGGCCAGGCGCAGGGTGACGGCTTTGGCCTCCGCGGCGTCCACGGCGGCGATCTCGTCGATGACCGCGCGGTTCAGCACCTCGGGCACGAAGCCGGCCCCGATCCCCTGGATGGGGTGAGGCGCCGGCTGCCCGCCCGACAGCACCGGCGACTCAGCCGGCTCCACGGCCACGATCCGGACCGACGGTTTCAGCTCCTTGAGCACCTCGCCCACGCCGGTGACGGTGCCGCCCGTGCCCACGCCGGCGACGAAGACGTCCACCCGGCCGCCGGTATCCTCCCAGATTTCCAGGGCGGTGGTCCGGCGGTGCATGGCCGCGTTGGCGGGATTGATGAACTGCTGGGGCAGGAAGTAGTCCGGGTTTTCCGCCGCCAGTGTTTCAGCCGCGGCCACCGCCCCGCGCATGCCGGCGACGCCGGGGGTGAGGCGGATTTCCGCGCCGAAGGCGGCGAGCAGCTTGCGGCGCTCCACGCTCATGGTCTCGGGCATGGTGAGGATCACGTGGTAACCCTTGACCGCGGCGACAAACGCCAGCCCGATGCCCGTGTTGCCGCTCGTGGGCTCGACGACGGTCATGCCGGGGCGCAGCCGCCCCTCGGCCTCGGCCGCCTCGATGAGGGCCAGGCCGAGGCGGTCCTTGACGCTGGCACAGGGATTGAAGAACTCCAGCTTGGCCACCACCTCGCCGGGCAGCCCGACCGAGAGCTTCGGCAGGCGCACCAGCGGCGTGTTGCCCACCAGCTCCAGCATGCTGCCGGCGATGAGGGGACGGTGCCGTCGGGTGGATGCGATCGCCATGGTCATTTGCCTCCTGGCGCGGCGGTCAGATGCCGCCGCCGTTTTCGTAACTGGACTCCTGCAACCGGCCCTGCTGGACACGGCTGCGGGGCGGGACGCTGTGGGTGAGCCAGACGTTGCCGCCGATCACCGAGCCGCGGCCGATGGTGATCCGCCCCAGCACCGTGGCGCCGGAGTAGATGATCACATCGTCCTCGACGATGGGGTGGCGCGGGACTCCCTTGATGGGCTTGCCGTCCGCGTCCAGCGGGAAGCTCTTGGCGCCCAGGGTCACTCCTTGGTACAGGCGGACGTTGCGCCCGATGACGCACGTCTCGCCGATGACCACGCCGGTGCCGTGGTCGATGAAGAAGCGTTCGCCGATCTCGGCGCCGGGGTGGATGTCGATGCCGGTGTCGGAGTGGGCGCGCTCGGTGAGGATCCGCGGGATGAGCGGCACGCCGAGGCGGTGCAGCGCGTGGGCCACCCGGTAGTTCGTCACCGCGTGGAGACTCGGGTAGCAGCTGATGACCTCGCCGGGACTCAGCGCCGCGGGATCGCCGTCGAAGGCCGCGGCGACGTCGGTGGCCAGCAGCCGGCGCAGTTCCGGCAGCGCGCCGAGCAACGCGGCGGCCACTTCGTCGGAGCGGCGCTCGCAGGCGACGCACTGCTGACGGGTGAGCCCGACGCAGGCGAAGCAGAGGCCCCGTTTCACCTGCTCGGCCAGGATGGCCCGGGCCCGGTCCAGCAGCGTGCCCATGTAGAAGGGCATGTTCCCCGGATGGATGTCGGTGTGGCCGAAATAGCCGGGGAACAGCGCCGCGCGCAGGCAGGCCATCATCTCGGCCAGGGCATCCAGCGACGGCATGGGCACGTGGTAGGCGCTCTCGTGGAGCAGCGGCGCGTACGAGTCGGGCCGGCTCAGCGCCTCGACCACCGCGTTGAGGTCGGCCGGCGCGCCCGGCTCCGGCTCCGCCGACGATTGCTTTTCATTCATGGCCACCCCCAAAACCGCGCCGCCCCGCAGGCGGCGCTATGACTCTAAGATTCATCCGCCCCCGGGGTGGGATTCAGACCGGAGCCATTCCCGCAGCTGCGGGAAGAACTTTCGGTTGGCCCCGGGGAAGGCGTAGTCGTCCAGTTCCGCCGCCGTGACCCAGCGGCCGGCCGCCGCCACGCGGGGCGCCGCGCCGCGCCCCAGCCGGCAGACGAACACGTGCAGGTGCGCCCGGAAGTGGCTGTACGCGTGCCGCACCTCCGCCAGCGGTGCGATCGCCGCCGGCGCCGTGCCGATCTCTTCGCGGCACTCGCGCACCAGCGCCGCCTCGGGCGTCTCGCCCGGCTCGATCTTGCCGCCGGGGAATTCCCAGAGGCCGCCGAGGAAGCCGTCGGCGGGGCGCTGCTGGATGAACACCCGTCCCCGCCGGACGATCACGGCCACCACGGCGCGCTGGAGCGGCACCGCCCGCCGCGGTGGAGGCACGGGCAGCGCCGCGGCCACACCCGCCCGCCGGGCCGCGCACCGGTGGGCCAGCGGACACTCGGCGCATCGCGGCGCGCGCGGCACGCACACCCGGGCGCCCAGTTCCATGAGCGCCTGGTTGAAATCGCCGGGTGCCGCCGCCGGGATCACGGCGGCCAGCTCGCGGCGGATCCGGTTGCGGACGCGGGCCGTCCGGACGTCCTCGCGGAGGCAGCACCAGCGGGCCCACACCCGCAGCACGTTGCCGTCCACCACCGGCAGCGGTTCCCCGGCGGCGATGCTGAGCACCGCGGCGGCGATGTAGTCGCCCACGCCCGGCAGGCGGCGGAACACTGCGGGTGTGCGCGGGACGCGGCCGCCGTGCGCCGTCACGACCTGCCGCGCGGCTGCGTGCAGGTTGCGGGCGCGGCCGTAGTACCCGAGTCCCTCCCAAGCCTTGAGCACGTCGTCGAGCGGCGCCGCCGCAAGCGCCGCCACCGTGGGGAAGCGCGCCAGGAACCGCCGGTAATAGGGCGCGGCTGTGACCACCTGCGTCTGCTGGAGCATGACCTCCGAGACCCAGATCCGGTAAATGTTCCGGGTGCGGCGCCACGGCAGGTCGCGCTGCGAGGCGCGGTACCAGTCGAGCAGGGCCTGGATGTCGTTTGCGTTCATGTTCCCTCTCGCCGCCGGCGGCGCCGGCGGCCAGTCGCCGAGGATACACCCGGACCCGGCCGCCGTGTCAAACAGTTTGGCGCCTCCCGGCGGCAAACTTCTCCCGCCGGAGTGAATCGCCCCGCCGGCCGGCGGCATCTCACCAGACGTCCGTCCCGGTCCGCGGCGTGGGGTCGCGCCGGTCGGGACGGCGGTTTCGCATCCGAATTATTAATGGAATCCGGCTTCCGGCCGCATCCGGTCGCACCGGCGCCGCCCCGGGAGCCCAATCCGCGCAGGGAGTGTCGCATGTCCCACCCACTGTTCGAGGCGTTCAGTCCCGCCGCCGGCGGGCGGCTGCAGATCATGGACGATGAGGGCCGGATCATCCACCCCGAGTGGATGCCGGCGCTGGCCGACGAGCAGGCCGTCGAGGCGCTGCGGCGGATGCTCTACGTCCGCACCGCCGACGCCATGGCCGTGTCGTACCAGCGCCAGGGCCGCATGTACACCTATCCGCCCAACTACGGCCAGGAAGCCATCAGCGTCGCCGTGGGCATGGTGATGCGCGACGAGGACTGGCTGGCGCCGGCCTACCGCGAGCTGGGGGCCTGGCTGGCCAAGGGCGCCCGGATGAAGGACATCTTCCTCTATTTCGGCGGCCACGAGCAGGGTTGCCACCTGCCCGAGGCTAAAAACATGCTGCCGTGGTCGGTGCCCATCGCCTCGCAGCTCCTGCACGCTGCCGGCATCGGCTACGCCCTCAAGTACCAGGGCAAGCCCGGCGCCGCGTTCACCTTCTTCGGCGAGGGCGGCACCTCGCAGGGCGATTTCCACGAGGCGCTCAACTTCGCCGGGGTCTGGCGGGCGCCGGTGGTGTTCGTGTGCCAGAACAACCAGTACGCTATCTCCTGCCACCTGTCGAAGCAGACCGCGGCGCCCTCCATCGCCGTCAAGGCGCTGGGCTACGGCATCGCCGGCATCCAGGTGGATGGCAACGACTTCTTCGCCGTCTACGCCGCGGCCGCCGCGGCGGCGGAGCACGCCCGCGCCGGGAACGGCCCGGTGCTCATCGAGGCGGTGACCTATCGCCTGGGCGCCCACACCACCTCGGACGACCCCGGCCGCTACCGCTCCTCCGAGGAGGAGGCCCGGTGGGCCGAGCGCGAGCCGGTGAAGCGGCTGCGGGCGCACCTGGCCGACCGGGGCCTGTGGCGGGCCGAGGACGAGGAGGCGCTCGTCGCCCAGTACCGCAAGGACATCGATGTCCAGTTCCTCGCCCAGGAGAACGAACCGTACCCCCTCGAGGACGTCTTCGTGCACCACTACGCCGAGATGCCCGATGACCTCAAGCACCAGCTGGTCGCGTACCAGAAGTTCGAGAACTGGAAGGAGTCGCACCGATGAGCACCCAGGTCATGACCCTCGTCCAGGCGGTCAACCACGCCCTGGACCTCAAGCTGGCCGAGGACCCGGCGATCGTCGTCTACGGCGAGGACGTGGGCCTCGAGGGCGGCGTCTTCCGCGCCACCGAGGGGCTGCAGGCCCGGCATGGCGAGGCCCGCGTCTTCGACAGCCCCCTGGCCGAGTCGGGCATCATGGGCACGGCCGTCGGGATGGCCGCCGCCGGACTCCGCCCCGTGGTCGAGATCCAGTTCTGCGGCTTCCTCTACCCGGCCTTCAACCAGCTCGTCTGCCACGTGGCCCGCATGCGCAACCGCACCCGCGGCAAGTATCCCATGCGCCTGGTGGTCCGGTTCCCGTACGGCGGCAACATCCGCGCGCTGGAGCAGCACTCCGAGAGCCCGGAGGCGCTGCTGGCGCACACGCCGGGGCTGAAAGTCGTCATCCCCTCGACCCCCTACGACGCCAAGGGCCTGCTCATCGCCGCCATCGAGTCGGACGATCCCGTCATCTTCATGGAGCCGAAGCGCATTTACCGCGCCGTGAAGCAGGAGGTGCCGCTCCAGAAGTACACCCTGCCCATCGGCAAGGCCAAGGTGCTCGCCGAGGGGACCGACATCACGGTGGTCACCTACGGCGCCAACGTGCGCGAGACGCAGAAGGCGCTGGCCCTGGCCAAGCAGGACGGGATCTCGGCGGAGCTGATCGACCTGCGCACTATCTACCCCGTCGACCGCGCGACCATCGCGGCCTCCGTGCGCAAGACCGGCCGCTTCCTCGCCGTGACCGAGGGGCCCGCCACCTGCGGCGTGGCCGCCGAGCTCGTCACCATCGTCAACGAGGAGGCGTTCCTCAACCTGGCCGCGCCGCCGGCCCGGCTGGCCGGCTTCGACACGGCGCCGCCGTACGCGCGGGGCGAGCATTTCTACTTCCACTCCCCCGAGCGGATCTACTACGAGCTGAAAAAAGTGGTCGACTACTGAGCCGCCACCCGGCAGCCTGGAGGACAGCGTCATGCGTTACATCTTCAAGTTCCCCGACATCGGCGAGGGCGTCCACGAGGGCAAGATCCTGAAGTGGCACGTCGAGAAGGGCCAGCGGGTGGCCATGGGCGACCCGGTGGTCCAGGTGGAGACCGACAAGGTGGTGGCCGACATCCCCGCCCCGCGCGACGGCGCCGTGGTGGACCGCTTCGGCGCCGTGGGCGAGATCATCAACGTGGGCGATGCGCTGATCGAGCTCGAAATCGAGGGCGTCACCGGCGCCGAGGCCCAGGCCATCGCCGCCGAAAAGCCGAAACCCAAGACCCAGGAGCCGGTGGACGAGGTGGGCTTCGGCGTCGTGGGCACCATCGAGGTGGCCGGCGACGCCGCCGTGCTCCCCGCCGGCAGCGAGGGGCTCCCCGCCGCGCCCGCCGCGCCGGAGACATCGCCGCGCCGCAAAGCGCTGGCCACGCCGGTGTCGCGGGCCATGGCCCGGGAGCTCGGCGTCGACATCGACCAGGTGGCGGGCACCGGCCCCGGCGGCCGGGTGATGAAGTCCGACATCCAGGCGCACTACGACCGGCTCCGCACCGCCGCGCCGGCGCCCGCCCCGGCGGCCGCGCCGGCGCCGGACGTGCCGCGCGTGGAATACGAGCCGCTCTCCATGATCCGGAAGGCCATCGCCCGCAACATGGCCGTGTCCAAGGGGACCGCCGCCCACATGACGGTGATCGACGAGGTGGAGGTCTCGGAGCTCGTGGCGCTGCGGCGGGACCACAAGGACCGCCTCCAGGCCCGGGGGGTGAGCCTGACCTACCTGCCGTTCGTGCTCAAGGCCGTCGCCGGGGCGCTGAAGCGCCACCGGAGCCTGAACTCCCAGCTCGACCTCGAGAACAACCGGATGGTCTACAAGCTCGACGTGAACATCGGCATCGCCGTGGACACCGACGACGGCCTGGTGGTCCCGGTGATCCGGCACGCCGACCGGCTCAGCATCCTGGAGCTGGCGGCGCGGATTCAGGAGTTCGCCGTCCGGGCCCGCGAGCGCAAGCTGACCCTGGACGACTTCAAGGACGGCACCTTCACCGTGACCAACTACGGCGCCATCGGCGGGCTGTTCGGCGTGCCGGTGATCAATTATCCGCAGGCGGCCATCCTCGGCATCGGCCGCATCGTGGAGCGGCCGGTGGTCAAGGACGGCCAGCTCGCCGTGGGCCGCGTCATGCCGCTGTCGCTGTCGGTGGACCATCGGATCGTGGACGGCGGCGCCACCACGCGCTTCCTCAACGACGTGATGGCGTCGCTGCGGGAGCCGGTGGGGATGTTGTTGGGGGAATAGGCGGATCGGTGAGCAAGAAGCGAGGAGCGAAAAGCATGGAACGCAAAGCAACGCCGGATTATGACCTGTTGATCGTGGGCGCGGGACCCGCCGGCTACGTGGCGGCCATCCGCGCCGGCCAGGTGGGCCTCAAGACCGCCCTGGTGGAGAAGGACCACGTCGGCGGCATGTGCCTGAACTGGGGCTGCATCCCCACCAAGGCCATGCTCGAGAGCGCCCGGCTCCTGGAGCGGGCCCGCCAGGCCCGGCAGTTCGGCATTGACGGCGTCGACGAATCGAAGCTCCGACTCAACTGGGGCGCCGCCCGGGACCGCGCCAGCCGGGTGGTCCAGCGGCTGGCCGGCAACATCGAGGCCTACCTCGGCCGGTACGGCGTGGAGACCATCCGCGGCGAGGCCGAGTTCCTCGCGCCCGCGACGGTCCGGGTGGGCCGGCGGGTGATCGAGGCCGGCCACGTGATCCTGGCCACCGGCTCCCGGCCCGCGCCGCTGTCGGCGGCGGTGCCGCCGGAGCTGGCCCTGGAGATCGACGGGCTGTTCGCCCTGCGCGCGCTCCCCGCCAGCGTTGCCGTGGTGGGCCAGGGGCCCAGCGCCATGGAGCTGGCGCTGCTCCTCAAGATGGCCGGCAGCGTGGTGACGCTGGTCTCGCCGGCGGCGACGCTGCTGCCCATGGCGGATCCGTACCTGTCGACCTACGCTCTTAACCGGCTGCGCCACCAGGGCGTGCGGGTCCTGCTCGAGGCCGTCCCCACCGGCGGCACCGACGGCGGCATCCTCGTGGGCGAGGAGCGGATCCTGTGCGAGCGGGTGCTCAACGCCACACGGCGCCGCGCGGTCATCCCCAAGGTGGAGTTCGATCTCACCCTCGACGACGGCTTCGTCTTCACCGACGACTACCTCCAGGCGGGCCATCCGAACCTTTTCGCCGTGGGCGACGTGAACGGGCGCAACGCCACCGCCCACGCCGCGTCGGCCCAGGGGCTGCACGCCGTCAACGTGATCCAGGGCGTGCGGTGGAAGTTGGAGGCGCGCCGCTTCCCGCTCAACATCTACACCTTCCCCGAGATCGCCCAGGTGGGGCTCACCGAGCCCGAGATCCAGGCCCGCAGGATCGACTACCGGGTCCACGAGTACCCGCTGGCGGCCAACGCCAAGGCGCTGGCCGAGGGGAACGCCGAGGGCTTCGTCCGCCTGCTCTCGGAGCAGCGCTACGGCGAGGTGCTGGGCGTGCAGATCGTCGCCGCCCACGCCACCGACATGATCGCCGAGGCCGCCGCAATCATCCAGGCGGAGGGAACCATCCATGACGTGGCCCGCATCGCGCACGCCCACCCCACCGTGTCGGAGGTGTTCCTCGAGGCGGGCCTGGCGGCGCTGGGCCGTCCGCTCCATGAATAATTGATGGTTGATAGTTGATGGTTGATAGTTGATGGTTCGTGCTCGTAATCGTAATTCGTAATCGAAATCGTAATCGTCATCGTAATCGAAGTTCATGGTGAATGGGTGAATGGGTGAATAGGTAGTAGTGTAGAGTTGAGAGTTGAGAGTTGAGGTGGGTATGATGAAATACCTCAGCTTGAATTCATCGATTCACGATTGGATTATGGATCAGCTATTCTCACAACGGATTGTCCCCAACTCTCAACCCTCAACCCTCAACCCTCAACTTTCTTCATCGGTCGCGCCGCCATGATCACCGAAGAACCGGCCCCCTACGACTTCCCCGACCGCGAGCTGCTCGATGCCGACGGCGCCGGGTACCGGTGCCTCGTGTGGCGGCCGGCGGCCGTCTGCGTGGTCATCGGCCGCGGCAACAGCCCCGCCGCATCGGTGTTCCTCGACCGGGCGGCCGCCGACGGCGTGGCGGTGGTCCAGCGCCCCTCGGGGGGCGAGGCGGTGGTGCTCTCGCCGCGCACCCTGGCCGTCTCCGCGGTGCACCGCGCGGCGGAGCAACTGGCCTCGCGGCGCTACTTCGAGCAGTACAACGACGCCGTCATCCACGCCCTGGCCGATCTCGGCGTCGCGGGACTCTCCCGGCGCGGCATCTCCGACATCGCCCTGGGCGATCGGAAGATCCTCGGTTCCTCGATCTACCGCAACCGCCAGCGGGTGCTCTACCACGCCGTGCTCAACGTCGCCGAGTCGCCCGAGCTCATGGAACGCTACCTGCGGCCGCCCGCCCGTCAGCCCGACTATCGCCGCGACCGCGCCCACCGCGACTTCGTCACCTCGCTCGCCGCCGCCGGATACGCGCTGTCGACGGCCGCGCTCCAGGACGCCCTGCACGCCGCCCTGACCCGCGTGGCTCTCTCCCCCGCCCCCTCGTCCTCGTGATTCGTAATCGTAATCGTGCTCGTAATCGTAATGCGTAATCGTGATCGTAATCGGGGCTCGGGGTTCGGGGTTCGGAGCTCGGGGCTCGAGGCTCGGGGCTCGAGGCTCGGGGCTCGTTCTCGATCAAGGAATATCGGACCTCGGACCTGTGGCCTGGGACCTCGGCTTCGGGAATTCGGTCCAGAGACGCTCTGGAGTGCGCAGACACGTCCGCGCTCTGGTTTCCCGCGAAGCGGGCGTCCAAACCCCTCGATCCTGCCGTCGCCCTCCGCGTTAATCCAGAGCGGCGTCGTGCCGCCGCACTCCAAACCGTCGTGCCGTCGCGAGCCACATTGCCGACCGAGACTCTTGCGGGCGCGGCGGCGCACCGCTATCATGGAGTTGTCACATTCGAATCAACCGACAGGAGATCCGTCCATGGCGAAATACCTGCTGCTCATCACCCTGATCGGGGTGCTCGGACTGGCCCTCTGGACTCCGGCGGCGCCGCCGGCCGCCGGCCCGCTGGCGCACACCTACTCCATCGTCGCCCGCGATCCGCGCACCGGCGAGATGGGCGTGGCCGTCCAGTCGCACTGGTTCGGCGTGGGCACCATCGTCGCCTGGGCCGAGGCGGGCGTGGGCGCCGTGGCCACCCAGTCGTTCGTGGAGCCGGCCTACGGCCCGCGGGGCCTGGAGCTGATGCGCACCGGCCTGTCGGCTCCCGACGCCCTCAAGGCGCTCATCGCAGCCGATCCGGCCGAGGCGGTGCGGCAGATCGCCTTCGTCGACAGCCAGGGGCGGGTGGCCACCCACACCGGCGCCCGCTGCGTCGCTTGCGCCGGGCACCTCGCCGGCGCCCAGTTCTCCGTCCAGGCCAACATGATGCTCAACGACGCGGTGGTGCCGGCCATGCGGCGGGCGTTCGAGGCGTCGTCGGGACCGCTGGCGGAGCGGCTGATGGCGGCGCTCGAAGCCGCCGAGGCGGCCGGTGGCGACATTCGCGGCCGGCAGGCGGCGGCGATCCTGGTGGTGCGGGGCCAGTCCACCGGCCGGCCGTGGGCCGACCGGCTGGTGGATCTGCGGGTCGAAGACCACTCCGACCCGGTGCCCGAGCTCAAGCGCCTGCTGGCGGTGCACCGCGCCTATGAGCGGATGAACGCCGGCGACCTGGCCGTGGAGAAGAACGACCTGGCCGCCGCCATGGAGCACTACGCCGCCGCCTCCCGGCTGCAGCCCGACAACGTGGAGATGCGCTTCTGGACCGCCGTGACTCTGGCCACGAACAACCGGTTCGAGGGCGCGCTCCCCATTTTCCGCGAGGTCTTCGCCCGGGAGAAGAACTGGGTCGAGATGCTGCGGCGGCTCCCCCCTTCGGGCATCATCCCCGACACGCCCGAGGGGCGGGCGCTCGTGGACCGGATCCTGAAGGAGACCGGAAACTAGGGACCGCCGCAGCCCGCGGCGCCGGGAGGCGAAGACGATGGGTGTGCGCACATTCACGGCGGTCATCGCCGCGGAGCGCGCCGGCGCGAGGCTGGATCGCCTCATCGCCGACCTGTGGCCGGAGCTCTCCCGCAAGCTGGCCCAGCGGATCATCGCCGCCGGCGGCTGTTACCTCGACGGGCGGCGCCGCCAGGTGACCGCCTCACCCGCCCCGGCCGGCGGCCGCCTCAAGGTGTGCGTGGACCCGGACCAGCCGTTCCGCACCTTCCGCCTGGAGCCGTCCGCCATCCTGTTCGAAGACGACGACCTGCTGGTGGTGGACAAGCCGTCGGGCACGCCGGTGGCGCTGTCGGCCACGGGCCAGGAGGGGAGCGTCCAGCTCGGCGTCGCCGAGCACCTGGCCCGCGCCGGCGTCGCGCACCGCCCCGCGGTGCTCCACCGCCTGGACCAGCCCACCTCGGGCGTGCTGCTGTTCGCCAAAAACGAGCCGACCGAAAAAGCCGTGTACGAGCTGTTCCGCCGGAGCGGCATCCGGAAGACGTACCTGGCGCTGGTCCACCCCGCCCCGGCCCGGCCCGAGGGCCGGATCGAGGCGGCCATCGCCCGCCGGGTGGACCGCCGCAACCAGTACAAGGTGAGCCGCGAGCGGGGCAAGGCATCGCTCACCGAATTCCGCCGCCTGGCCGGGGGACCCGACGGCATGGCGCTCCTGGCGGTGACGCCCCGCACCGGCCGCTCCCACCAGATCCGGGTGCACCTGGCGTGGATCGGCGCGCCCATCGTGGGCGACGTCCTGTACGGCGGCGCCGCGCACCCGGCGGTGTTCGGCCTGCATGCCCGGCGCCTGGAGCTGCCCCATCCGCGCACGAGCCGGCCCGCCGGATTCACCGCCCCCGTCCCCGCCGGCTGGCTGGCCGCGTTCCCGTGGCTTGAGTCGATCACTGATATGTGAATATCCGGTCCGTGTCCGTCCTCGTCCACCGCAGCGAGGCCGGGGGACAGCGCGCCCCTTGAGGACTTTCGCCGACACCGCGCGAGGCGCCCCCGTGCTCCGTGTGCCCGCGAAGGCGCGATGACGCGACTCCCGTTCACCGCCGGTGATCTCGCGGCGTTCAAACGGACATTCTGAATGAAAATAGTCCTTTGGGTGCTCGGCGTCTTGGCGAGGGCCTCATGCGGCGGGAGCCGCCTCGGGCGCAGCGGCGGGCGCGGCCGGAGCGGCGGCCGCGTCCTGGGCGCGAAACTTCAGGAAGACCAGCACGGCGGGCACGAACAGCGCCAGGTCTCGGAGGAGCAGTCCGAGGCCCACCCGGGAGGTCTCCGCCGAGCCGAAGCAGCCGCAGGCGATGTCGATGCCGCGGACCATCGTGGTGGCGATGAGCACCGAAAACACGAGCACCAGCCCGGTGAGGATGACCCACGCGCCGCGGGACCACAGGTTGAGGATGAGCAGGATGCCGGCGGTCAGCTCCACCCACGGCAGGATCACCGCGGCCAGGTTGACCCAAACGGGCGCGGTGATGATCTTATAGTTGACGATGGATTGGGCGAAGGCGGCCGGGTCGGCGACCTTGCTGACGCTGGCCCAGATGAACACGCCGCCCAGCACCGCCCGGCACAGAAACTGAAAGATGGGATTCAGGATGAGTTTCATGGGTTTTTCCTCGTCGCCTGGCCGGCCGGATCAGTCCCACTCGATCTCGTAGGCGGCGTCGGTCCATGCCATCCAGCCGCCGAAGAACACGCTCACGTTCCGGTAGCCCCGGGCGCTTAGCTGTTCCGCCACATGGACGGAGGCCAGGCACTCATCGCCGTCGCAATAGACGACCACGTGCTCTTCCACCGTGACCATGCCGGTGAACTGGGTCAGAAAGTCGCCGGATTCCTTCTCCGGCACGTTGAAGGCGCCGGGGATCCGCCCCTGGGCGAACAGCTCGGACGGGCGGGCATCCACGAAAACGGCCCCGCCGGAGTTGAACAACTCGAACGCCTCGGCCAGATCCACCGTGGGGAGGTCCTGCTGCCGCGCCGTCTCCGCGACGTCGGGCCGCGGGTCGTAGTCGGCGATCGACAGCCGCGTTCGGGGCACATGGTTGACGGCGAGGGCCACGGCGCCGGCCAGCGCCAGAATGTAGACGGTCTGCTTGAAGTACTGCATCGGACGGCTCCCAAAGGGGGTTATTATATGAATCCACCGGTTCTCGCGCAACCATTCGTTCCTCCGCAAAGATGCCGGCCGGCCGCCGGGGGACGAAACAATTTGCCATCGCTTCAACATTTGCCCGCCCGGTCGCATCTAGAAAGGGAATGAGCCGTTCCGCGCGCGGTCCGGTTCGATGTATAATTGGAGCCCCACAGGAGGTGGCACCGCCGATGAACGTACCGAACCGTCATGCCGTCCGACGCCTCGCCGCGATCCTAATCCTTGCGCTCGCTCTGCCGGCAGCGGCGCTGCTGGCCGCCGACAAGCGCCTGAAGGCGCTGCCCGAGCACCACCGCAAGTGGATCGAGGAGGAGATCGTCTGGATCATCTCCAGCATCGAACGGGAAGTCTTTCTGGACCTGAAGACCGACGCGGAGCGGGACCGGTTCATCCTGAATTTCTGGGAGGCGCGCGATCCCACTCCGGGCACGCCCAAGAATGAGTTCCGCGAGGAACACTTCCGCCGGATCGAGTACGCCAATTCCAAGTTCAGTGAGGGCGGCCCCGGCTGGCGTACCGACCGCGGCCGGATCTACATCCAGCTCGGCCCGCCGGCCCAGGTGTTCGAATGGGAAGCCCAGTACCAAGTCTATCCCATCCAGATGTGGTTCTACTCGGTGCGCCAGCACCCCAGCATTCCCAACAATTTCAACCTCCTGTTCTGGCAGCGGGAGGGAGCCGGCGCCTACAAGCTGTACAGCCCGTACAACGACGGCCCGGAGAGGCTGGTGAGCGCCGCCACCTTCAACGACCGGCGATCCTCCTACGACTATCTGTACGGCCTCAACGCGGAGCTGGCCCGCGCGACGCTGACCTATTTCCCGAACGAGCCCGTGGATTTCGACCAGCTGATGCCGTCCATGTCCTCGGACCTGCTCGTCGCCCAGATCTTCCGCGCCCCCGACGCGGAGGCCCCCACCCAGTACCTGACCCAGTTCCTGCCGGCGGACTCCAAGCTCCGCGAGAAGGTGAAGACCCGGTACACCTTCGGCTTCGTGCCCATGCAGGCGGCCTTCCTGCCGTTCACCGACAGCGAGGGGCGCACCCTCCTCCACTACGGGTTTTACATCGCGCCCAAGGACCTGAGCATCGCCCGCTACAAGGACGAGTACTACGCCGCGCTTCAGATCACGCTCAACATTTCCGACGACAAGGACCTGGTGCTCCACCGCTCCAGCCAGGACCTCGTCCAGTACTTTTCGGAAGCGGAGTTCAAGACCGTCCAGCATCTGCCCCTGGTGTTCATCGACAAGGTGGGCATCGTGCCCGGTCACTTCAAGCTGGACCTGCTGGTCTACAACAAGATCACCAGCCAGACCCACCAGTTCAGCAAGACGGTGGACATCCCGGAGTTCCCCGCCGCCGCCCCGGCCATGAGCCCGCTCATCGCGGTGGAGTCGTACAAGCCCGTGGAACGGACGTACGACGCGCTGTCCAACCTGGCGTTCAGCTTCTTCGGCTACAGCTTCACGCCGCTCCTGGAAAAATCGCTGAGCCCCACCGAGAAGCTGAACATCCTGCTGCAGTACTACTACCCCCCCGACGCCGTGCGGGAGGACCCCGCCGAAACCCTGACCGTGGAGTACCGCATCCTGCCCACGGGCGGGACCGCCGAGGCCAAGGTCGTCACCGACACCGTGGCCAAGTCCACGGTCAACGCCGCCGGGTGCGTGCTGAGCTTCAAGCAGCTCCCGCTCACCGGCCTGTACGGCGGCCGGCACACCCTGGTGGTCTCGGTGAAGGAGCCGTCGGGCCGGACCATCGCCAGCGCCAACCTGAACTTCACCATCGACGCCGCCAACCGCCGGCCGCCGCAGCGCGTGTACGCGTCGGCGACCCTGGCCGCCGACGACGCCGGCACTTACGACTACCACCGGGCCATGATCTACCTGAAGCAGCAGCACGCCGAGGCGGCCGCCGCGGCGCTGAACCGGGCCGTGCTCAAGAGCCCCGACTTTGTCCCCGCGCTGGCCGAGCTGGCCCGGCTCGAGTTCGAGGCCGGCCGCTCCGCCCGGGCGCTGGAGCTGCTGGAGCGCGCCCGCGCGCAGAAGGAGTACCGGGCCGAGACCAACGTCCTGCTGGCCCGTGTCCTGCTGACGCTGGATCGGCCGGCGGACGCCGGCGCCGCGCTCGAGGCGTTCCTGCGGGGCGCCGTGCCCAGCCAGCGGCAGTATCGCGAGATGGCCGAGATCTACGACCGGCTCGGCCAGCCGGAGCGGGCCGCGGCGATGCGGCGGCAGGCGGGGGAGACGGAACCGCCCAAGTGAGGGGTCGGCCCGGCAGGTGGGAATTTGCGGTTGCAGTCGGCGGGGAGTCCCGCTAAGATGAAGCCGCAACAGCCGAATTGAGGAGGACGACGTGACCAAACGGAGCGAACTCGAAAAACTCACCGCCACGAAACTGCGCGAGATGGCCCACGCGTACGAGGAGATCAAGGGCGCCTCCGGCCTGGCCAAGGGCGAGCTGATCGAGGCCATCGTGGCGGCCATGCGCCAGCGGGGCACCTTCCAGGAAGACCTGAGCCACGCCGCCGCCATCGACCAGCTCGAGGCCCAGCGGCTGAAGGTGCGGACCGAGCTCGGGCCACTCATCCGGAGCAAGCGGACGCTGCTCGCCGCCGAAACCCATGACCACGCCCAGATCAAGGACGTCCGGGCCCAGGTCAAGCGCCTGCGCCGCCGGATCCACCGGATCCGCGTGCAGGAAGCCCAGCTGAAGAAGATCCTGAAGATCAAATCCTGATCGATCGCCCCGCGATCCGCCCGGAGGATTGGCCCATGGCCGGCCCGCGCGACGCTCACCAGCCGGCGGCAGCCGGCGCCCCACCCGAGTTGCTGGAATCGATCCGGCGCCTGCAGGACCGCCTGGCCGGCCGGCTCCTCATCCTGGCGCACCACTACGTCCAGGACGAGATCGTGGCGCTGGCCGACGTCGTCGGCGATTCCCTCAAGCTGGCCCAGGCGGCGGCCTCCCGCCGCGACGCCGAGTGGATCGTCCTCTGCGGCGTGCGCTTCATGGCCGAGAGCGCCGACATCCTCACCGCGCCCGAGCAGGCCGTCTTCATGCCCGACGCCGGCGCCGGCTGCAGCATGGCCGACATGGCCGACCCGGCGGCGGTGGCCCGCTGCTGGGACGAACTGGCGGCGCTGCCGGGGCGGACCCTGCCGGTGACCTACATCAACTCGGCGGCCGAGATCAAGGCGTTCGTGGGCCGCCACGGGGGCTGCGTCTGCACATCGTCCAACGCGCCCCATGTCATGCGGTGGGCGTTTGGGCAGGCCGACCGGATCCTGTTCCTGCCCGACCAGCACCTGGGCCGCAACACCGCCCACGCCCAGGGCATCCCCCCCGGCGAAGTGCTCCTGTGGTCCGCCGACGGGCGCGGCAACGGCCATGATCCGGCGCGGCTGGCCGCGGCGCGCATCGTCCTCTGGCCCGGCCACTGCTGTGTCCACCAGATGTTCAAGCGCAGCCACGTGACGCACTTCCGGCGCCGGGCGCCGGAGGCGCGCATCGTGGTCCACCCCGAGTGCGCCTTCGAGGTGGTCCAGGCGGCCGATCTCGCCGGCTCCACCGAGTTCATCATCCGGGCGGTCCGCGAGGCGCCGCCCGGCAGCCACTGGGTCGTGGGGACCGAGCTGAACCTGGTGGACCGGCTGGCCGCCCGGCACACCGACCGGCGGGTGGAGCCGCTGACCCGCTTCGGCGCCCACTGCGGCTCCATGCGCCGGAACCGGCTGCCGGCGCTGCGGGCGGTCCTCGAGGGGCTGGCCGCCGGCGCCCCGCCCGAACCGGTGGTCGTGCCGGCGGCGGTCGCCGCGCCGGCCCGGCTGGCCCTGGAGCGCATGCTGGCCGTCACGGCGTGAGCCGGCGGACGGACATCATCAAGTGAGGTAACACGTCGTGGACAATGACAACGCCCCCGAGCTCGTCCTCGAACCGGCCGGCCGGATCTGCCTGGGCGAGGGCCTGGCGGACTTTCAGGAGATGCTGGCCAACGCCGTCTACCCGCCGGCCATGTGCGTCGTCCTGCGGCTCGCGGCGGTGACCTACATCGACAGCTCCGGCATCGGCGAAATCCTGAAGCTGTTCCTCGAGCTCAAGAACCATGGCCGCGACCTGGTCCTGACCGACGTCCCCCCGCCGATCCTGAAGATCTTCAAGAGCACCAAGCTCGACCGCGTGTTCGTCATCCGCTGAGCGCCCCGCCGCCCGCCGCGCGCGGCGCCCGACGGCGGGCAAAACCGCCTTGAACTTTTCCCGCCGGCATTGGATAATAGCTTTTTTCAAAACGCTGATCTACACATCCGAACAAAAGGAGATCGTATGGCTGACAAGATGAAAGCGGTGGTCAAAACCCGCCCGGAGCTCGGCGGCGAACTGCTGGAGCGGCCCCTCCCCAAGATCGCCCCCGACCAGGTGCTGGTGAAGGTGCGGGCGACCTCCATCTGCGGCACCGACGTCCACATCTACAAGTGGGACGCCTGGGCCGCCAACCGGATCGGTGAGAAGCGCCTCCCCCAGATCATGGGCCACGAGGTGGCCGGCGAGGTCGTCGAGGTGGGCGGCCACGTGAAGCGGGTCAAGGTGGGCGACTACATCTCGGCCGAGACCCACATCTACGATCCCGGCGACCTGACCGCGCTGCTGGGCCAGCTCCACATCGGCGACCACATGAAGATCCTGGGCGTCGACTGCGACGGCGCCTTCGCCGAGTATTTCGCCGTGCCGGAGTCGGTGTGCTGGATCAACGACGCGTCGATCCCGCCCGAGCTGGCCACCATCCAGGAGCCGCTGGGCAACGCCGTGTACACGGTGCTCGGTGAGGACTTCGACGTCGCCGGCAAGACCGTGGTCATCCTGGGCGACGGGCCGGCGGCCCTGCTCGCGGCCGGCGTGGCCCGCGTCTGCGGCATGGCCAAGATCTTCATCGTGGGCAAGTACGAGTTCAACCTGAAGATCGCCCAGACGATGGGCGCGGATTTCCCCCTCTACGCCAACAAGGACGACGTGGACCGCGTGGCCTTCGTCAAGGACCACACCTACGGCGCCGGCGCCGACATCGTGCTCGACATGGCCGGCTCGCCGCAAGCGCTAACCGAGGGCTTCAAGATGCTGCGCCGCGGCGGCCGCTTCTCCGCGTTCGGCATCGCCGCCGAATCCCCCACCATGATCGACTACAACAACGGCATCGTCTTCAAGGGCGCCCAGATCCACGGCATCAACGGCCGGCTCATGTTCGACACCTGGTACCGGGTGCGCAACCTGCTGGCCACCGGCCGCCTCGACATCCGCCCGGTGATCACCCACATGTTCAGCCTCGAGGACTACGTGAAGGGCTTCGACGCCATGCTGGGCCGTCCGCGCCAGTCGGCCAAGGTGGTCCTGTTCCCTGACGCCGCCGAGTTCGCCGCCGCCCGGAAGAGAATGTAACGAAATTCGAGGGCCTCGTCTCGAGGCTCGAGGCTAGAGGCTAGAGGCTCGTGCCAAGGCAATACCCGTAGTGGAGAGCGACAGGATGACAGATGCTCCGAAATTCAGGAGTTATCAGGATTTACGGGTCTGGCAGCAGAGCATGGCGCTGACCAAGCAGATCTACATATTCACCAGCCGCTTTCCCGACACCGAGCGTTTCGGATTGATCAACCAGATGCGCCGGGCCGCTGTCGCCATTCCGTCCAACATTTCAGAAGGTCATTCGCGTCGTGGGGCAAAGGAGTTCAGCCATTTTCTTTCCATCGCCCTCGGCTCAGTAGCCGAGTTGGAAACACAAACCCTCATCAGCTTCGACTTGGGATTCCTCTCCACGCACGAGCGGGATCAACTGCTCTCCAGTCTCAGCACGATTGGCAAGATGATTCGGGGTCTGTTAAAATCACTGGAACCTCACTTCGTGAGGGACTCAACGTGTTCCGCCTATGGTTTGGCGGATGACTCCGACGTTCCGAGCCTGCTGGATATCACAGACTACGAGCCTCGAGCCTCTAGCCTCGAGCCTCGTTGAACGAAGGTGACATTTTCCACAATCGCAAGGAGTAGTCATATGTACGGAACCATGAAATCCTTCCTCGCCGAGGAATTGAAAAAACTTGAAGAGCAAAAGCTCTACAAGCACGAGCGGATCATCGAGAGCGCCCAGGGCGCCGAGATCGTGGTCAAGGGGAAGAAGTGCCTCAACTTCTGCGCCAACAACTACCTCGGGCTCTCCTCCCACCCCGAACTGATCCGGGCCGCCCACGAGGGGATCGACCACCGCGGCTACGGCCTGTCGTCGGTCCGGTTCATCTGCGGCACCCAGGACATCCACAAGACCCTGGAACGGAAAGTGTCGGAGTTCCTGGGCATGGACGACACCATCCTGTTCTCCTCCTGCTTCGACGCCAACGGCGCCGTGTTCGAGCCGCTGCTCGGCGAGGGGGACGCCATTATCAGCGACGCGCTGAACCACGCCTCCATCATCGACGGCGTGCGCCTCTGCAAGGCCCAGCGGTGGGCCTACAAGCACTCCGACATGCGCGACGTCGAAGAGCCGGACCCGGCCACCGGCAAGACGGCCAAGGGGCTGGAGCGTTGCCTCAAGGAAGCCAATGAGAAAGGTTGCCGCTTCAAGATGATCGCCACCGACGGCGCCTTCTCCATGGACGGCGACGTCGTCCGGCTGAAGGAGATCTGCGACCTGGCCGACAAGTACGACGCCCTGGTCATGGTGGACGACTCCCACGCCTCCGGCTTCATGGGCAAGACCGGCCGGGGCACCCACGAGCACTGCGGCGTCATGGGCCGCGTGGACATCATCACCACCACGTTCGGCAAGGCGCTCGGCGGGGCGTCCGGCGGCTGCATCTCCGGCCGCAAGGAGATCATCGACTGGATGCGCAACAAGGCCCGGCCGTATCTCTTCTCCAACACCGTGGCGCCGTCCGTGGTCATGGCCACGATCCGGGTCATGGACATGCTCTCCTCCACCACCGAGCTCCGCGACAAGCTGGAGCGGAACACCCAGTACTTCCGTGAGAAGATGACCGCCGCCGGCTTCGACATCATCCCCGGCGTGCACCCCATCACCCCCATCATGTTCGGCAAGTACCCCGACTGCTCCAAGCTGGCGGTGGACTTCGCCAACGCCATGCTGGACGAGGGGATCTACGTGATCGCCTTCTCCTTCCCCGTCGTGCCGCGCGGCAAGGACCGCATCCGCGTCCAGATCTCGGCCGCCCACGAGCAGCACCACCTGGAGCAGGCCATCGCCGCCTTCACCAAGGTGGGCCGCAAGCTGAACATGATCAAGTAGACGGTTCCGGATTTCGACCCACACGCGAGGGGCGCTTCGGCGCCCCTTTTTCATTCAGCAGCAAATATGTTTTCAGGTTTTAAGGGTTGAGAGTTGAGAGTTGAGGGTTGAGGGTTCAGCGGTTCGCTGGATCGCCGGTTCGCCGGTTCGCCGCCTCGCCGGTTCGGTGGTACACAGGCGGGACACCTGGACTACATCCGGGCCGCCGATCCTGTGGTAGAATGGCCGGGGTGCATGCCATGCGATCCACGATCATCATGCGATGCAAGATGCTGCTGGCGGCGCTGCTGGCCGGCGCGCTGGTTGCCGGAGCCCAAGACGTCCCCAAGACGAAGGGCGTCGAGGAGACGCCGCCCCGCGGCGCCGCGGTGAGCCTGACCGCCGATGTGTCCGCCGTCCGTTTCAACGCCCAGGTCCGGGACCGCAAGGGGAACCTGATCACGGGCCTGCCCCGGGAGGCCTTCGAGGTCCGGGAGGACGGCCAGCCGCAGGACCTGATCTACTTCGAGGCCGACTCCTCGCCCGTCTCCGTCGCCCTCCTCGTCGAGTTCAGCCGGCCCACCGCCGGCATCCTCCAGGACATGCGGGACTCCGCCTACCTGCTGGTCCGGGAGCTGGCGGCCGAAGACAATTGCGCTCTGGTCGTCTTCAACAACCGCCCCGAGGTCGTCGTCGACTTCACCCGGGACCGGGAGGAGATCCTGCGCGCCGTCGCCCGCATGAACTACACCTTCCTCTCTTCCATCGAGCTTCTGGACAGCGTCCGGTTCACCGTCAGCCGGATGAGCGAGGTGCCGGGCAAGCGCGGGATCGTCCTGCTGGCCACCGGCCTGAGCGAGAGCGGCGGCCGCCTCAACGAGCTGTCCCGCCAACTGCAGGTGATGGGCGTGCCCATCTACGCCGTCTCCATGGGGCAGCACGCGCGCAACCTGCTCGATCCGGTCCTGTCCACCTCGGACCACCACCTCTTCTTCCAGGCGGACCACCGCCTCCGCACCCTGGCCGAGAACTCGGGCGGCGCGGCGTTCTTCCCCAAGCACCCCAGCGCGTTTCCCGACACGATAAAGACCGTCTGCGCCTATCTCAAGCACCAGTACCTTCTGGCCTACACGCCGCCCGATCCGGCGGACCAGAAACGCAAACGCAAACTGGCCATCAGCGCCCGGGCCGACCTGGATCGCGACGGCACGCCGGAGCCGCTGGAAGTGGTTCACGTGCGCCAGTATGTGCTGGGCGGATCGCCCTTGAAACCCTAGGCAATCCAATACATTGGAAAGCATATTCAATATTTTGGATACATCTGGACCGTCCCTGAAAACACCCCGCTCAACACATTTATAATCCTTTTAGTAACAAACAGTTATCACTTTCGCCTCCATGCTAATTTTTTGGTATGATTCTTGCTTATAATTCCGTATGTTTTTTGGTTTTGGGACATTCGGGTTTGTTCGGTGCGCGTTCACCCCAGTCAGTCTTTTTAGTCTGATCGTCTCAATATCTTACCCATCCTTAAAGGAGGTTCCTGTATGAGACATGCGTTCCTCAGGTTTGCCCTGCTGTCCATGCTGGCGGTCCTGTGCGCCGGCCTGGTGGCAGGTCAGGCCACGATGACCTACGGCCGCATCGAGGGCCAGGCCAAGGACCAGACCGGCGGCGTGATCCCCGGTGTGACTGTGTCCGTCACCTCGGCCACCGGCACCAAGACCATGGTCACCGGTGACAGCGGCGAGTTCGCCTTCCCCTTCCTGACCCCGGGCCTTTACAGCCTGAAGGCCGAACTGGAAGGGTTCAAGACCTTCGAACAGACCGACATCACGGTCCGCCTGGGCGGCACCACGACCATCAACCTGGTGCTGAACCCCGGCGAAATCAGCGAAGTCATCACCGTCACCGGTGAGGCCCCGCTGGTTGACACCACCACCACCACGGTGGGCGCCACCATCTCCGACGACCTGTTCACCAGCGTGCCCATGCGGCGCAACTTCACCAACCTGTTCAACATGGCCCCCGGCGTCGGCGATTCCGGATCGCTCGGCGACAACAACCCCTCCATCGGCGGCGCGTCCGGCCTGGAGAACAACTACATCGTGGACGGCGTGAACATCACCAACACCGGTTACGGTTCGGTGGGCGCCTACTCCAACGTGTACGGCTCGCTGGGCTCCGGCGTGACCTTCGACTTCGTGAAGGAAGTCCAGGTCAAGCAGGGCGGCTTCGAGGCCGAGTACGGCCAGAGCACCGGCGGCGTGGTGAACGTCATCACCAAGTCCGGCGGCAACGAGTTCCACGGCGGCGTTTACTTCTACGGCCAGCCCGGCGGCTGGGAAGCCCGGCGCAAGCAGAGAAACGTCTACCGCGTCTCCGACACCACCGAGACCAAGCGCAACGAGTCCTTCGACGTCAGCGCCGACCTGAGCGGCTATCTCTGGAAGGACAAGTTCTTCTTCTACCTCGGCTTCAACCCCCAGTGGAACACCATCACCACCATGGCCCCGGCCGGCCTCGGCCAGTGGGTCAATCCCGGTGAGGGCTTCTATGACCAGGAAGACAACATCTACTCCTGGTCGGCCAAGGCCACCTGGGTGCCCTGGAGCAACCACAACTTCGAGTTCTCCACGTTCGCCGACCCGTCCAACCGCTCCATCGGCCCCAACCGCGGCATGACCTCCACGGGTGACGACAACTACTCCGGCCTGGCCTACGGCTCCTGGAACTGGATCGCCCGCTACAACGGCGTGATCACCAACAACTGGTTCCTGACCGCCTCTCTGGGCCGCGCCTTCAACCGGTTCGAAGAGCAGCTCCTGTACATGGAGCGGATCCGCTACACCGACTACGTGAACTTCGCGCCGGCTCTGATCGCCATGGGCGGCGTGGGCTTCTTCGAGAACAACAACGGCGAGAACTGGCAGTTCAACGTCAAGACCACGTTCAACTTCAGCGCCGGCGGCGATCACACCTGGGACTTCGGCTACATGTACGAGGACGTGGGTTACACCGCCGTCCGCCGCTACACCGGCCCCATGGTTGACGTGCCCGCCTTCGGCAACTTCCCGGGCCTGACCACCTACGGCGGCACCTTCCGCCTGCGCTACTGGACCATCCCGGGTTCCGGCGGTCAGTACTGGGATTCCAACGGCGACGGTGTCATCACCGTGGACGATGCGCTGCTGCAGCAGATCCGCGGCAACGCCAACGATCCCAACATCGTCACCAAGACCAAGTACCACTCCTTCTATATCCAGGACGCCTGGAAGATCACCGACAAGATCACCCTGAAGGCCGGTCTGCGCTATGACTGGCAGCAGATGTCCGGCGGCGGCGACAACGCCATCACCTACGAGTTCACCAACAACTGGGCGCCGCGCGTGGGCCTGATCTACGACCTGTTCGGCGACGGCAAGACCAAGGTGTTCGGCAACTGGGGCCGCTTCTACCAGAAGATCCCCAACGACATGGCCGTCCGCGCCTTCAGCTCTGAAGACGGCGTGACCAACGCCTGGTGGTATGTCAACTATGACGCCGATGGCCGTCCGACCCCCGGCGACTTCGCCCAGCCCGACATGCCCGGCGCGTCGTCCGTCACCCGCACCGGCGCCAATCCCACCTACGTGGTGCCCGAGACCAAGACCATGTACCAGAACGAACTGGTCCTGGGCTTCGACCACCAGCTCAATCCCACCATGAGCTTCGGCATGCGCTACATCTTCCGCGAAGTGGGCCGCATGCTGGAAGATGTGGGCACCCTCACCGTGAACCAGTACCTTGAGGACTCCGAGTACTTCACCTACGTCATCGCCAACCCCTCCTTCTCCTCCGACTACGTCATCAATGACACCGGTGAAATCGGCTCCGACGGCCTGGCCGACGGCTTCGCCGATCCGAAGCGCTCCTACAACGCCCTGGAACTCACCCTGGAAAAGCGCTTCTCCCAGGGCTTCCAGTTCCTGGCCAACTACCGCCTCTCCAAGCTGTGGGGCAACTATGAAGGCCTTTACCGGAACGACAACGGGCAGGATGACCCCAACATCACCTCCCTGTACGACTTCCGGCTGGATGAGAACCTGCTCTACCAGTTCACCCCCGGCTACCTGAACACCGACCGGCGCCACACCCTGAACTTCAACGGCTCCTACACCTTCAACGGCGGCTTCACCCTGGGTGTGGGCTTCCGGAGCACCAGCGGCGCCCCCATCACCAAGCTGGGCGCCCACCCGGCGTATGAGAACTCCGGCGAGATCCCGATGACCCCGCGCGGAGCCGAAGGCCGGACCGAGTGGATCAACAACTTCGACGTGCACATGAGCTATCCGTTCACCTTCGGTGACAACTACCGCCTGCGCTTCGGCGTGGACGTCTTCAACCTGTGCAACTTCAAGCGCATCACCACCGTGGACGAGAACTACGAGAACGCGCCCGGGGATTTGAACGTTGACTATCTGACCCCCACCGCGTTCCAGCGCCCGTTCAACATGCGGTTCTCCATCCGGTTCGAGTTCTAAGAACCGGCTGGTCCGCGTGACCACTCCAGGCGGGGCCTTTGGGCCCCGCCTTTTTTTTTCGTAATCGTAATTCGTAATCGTAATTCGTAATCGTTATCGTAATTCGTGCTCGAGGCTAGAGGCTCGAGACTCGGGGCTCGTTCCCATTCTGACATGCGTGCCGCTGATCGGGCGTTTGAATGTTCGCAGGTTCTCAACAATTGATCGTTGATGGTTGATCGCTGAGCGTTCGGCACGCACCCGGCCCGCAGGGCCGGACCGCATTAGCCAGGGGCGCAGCCCCTGGTGCGAGGCCCGTCGACGCAGGCGCCTGTCT